>JACXTT010002518.1_pt1 | contig 28951 bp, 25 predicted proteins | sample 9270951 | NCBI WGS metagenome assembly JACXTT01 (sample SAMN15532306, study PRJNA645909) | rock metagenome | isolation source: weathered quartz diorite | place: Puerto Rico | collected 2017-06-21 | reverse complement strand
CCATGGACCACTGGGGAAGGCCGCAAATCCGCCGCCACCGGTACGTCCGGGAGGTCCACGCTGGCCAGTGCCGGGTCTTCCAGCTCAAAGCCGATAATCTCGGCCAGCTCCTCGCGGACCGTTTCCGATACTCTCTCTGCGCGATGCTGGTCCATGCAACCGCCTGCTCACGCGCGGCTCAAAACCACTCCACTGTCACGCCGGCCAGCGCCGGTCCCAGTAGCGAAGCCGTCTCATGCTCCACCGACTGCAGCACTTTTTCAGCCTGCACCCGGTCCGAGGAAACTGTGACCGCCGCCAGTACCGCGCGCTGCCAGAGATCGTGGCAATCGATCTCGGCTACCGACACGTTGAACTTGTTGTGCAGCCGGTCCCGCAACCCCTTCACCACGTGCCGCTTTTCCTTAAGCGAATGGGAGTTCTCCAGCCGCAACTCGAGCGTCAGCACCCCGATCGTGGCCATCGGTCACACGCGAGCCCACTCACGCGAACACCTCGGGCGCCACCTTCTCGGTCGCGAACGCTTCCAGAATGTCCCCCGGCTTGACGTCACCGAAGTTCTCGATGGTAACGCCGCACTCCATGCCGTTGCGCACTTCGCTGACATCGTCTTTGAAGCGCCGCAATGAGCCCACTTTCCCGGTGTGGATCACCACGTTGTCGCGCAGAACGCGAATGTCGCTTCCCCGCTTCAGATAGCCGTCCTGCACGAAGCAGCCCGCCACCATTCCCACTTTGCTGATGCGGAACGTGTCGCGCACCTCGGCCTTGCCCTGGTACACCTCGCGGAACACGGGCGCGAGGAGGCCCCCCATGGCGCGTTTGATCTCGTCGGTGAGGTTGTAAATGATGGTGTGCAGCCGGATATCGACCTTTTCCTGCTCGGCCAGGGCCTGGGCATTCCGCTCCGGCCGGACGTTGAACCCGATGATAATGGCATTCGACGCCGAGGCCAGCAGCACGTCCGATTCGTTGATCGCGCCCACGCCCGAATGCAGCACGCGGATGTGCACTTTGTCGTTGGAAAGCTTCTGCAGAGTGTCTGTGAGGACCTCGGCCGAGCCGCCGACGTCGGTCTTGAGAATGATGGGCAACTCCTTGACCTCGCCCGCCTCCATCTGTTTATGAAGCTGTTCGAGCGTGAGCCGGCTTGATTTGGCCAGCGACTGTTCCCGAACCTTGGCTTCGCGATAGAGCACGATCTGCTTGGCCTTGACGGTGTCGGTGACCACTTGGAACGAATCGCCGGCCTCGGGCATGTCTTCGAGACCCAGTACTTCGACCGGCGTGGAAGGTTCCGCTTCGCGAACCTGCTCGCCCACGTCGTTGAGCATGGCGCGCACTTTGCCGAACACCGCGCCGCAGATGAAGAAATCGCCGACGTGCAGCGTGCCGTTACGCACCAGCACGGTGGCCACCGGCCCGCGGCCGCGATCCAGTTTGGCTTCGAGCACCGTGCCCATACCGGGTCGGCTGGGATTGGCCTTGAGCTCCTGCAGGTCGGCCACCAGCAGGATCATCTCCAGCAGTTCGTCTAAGCCCTGCTTCATCTTGGCCGAGACCGGAACCATGACGGTCTTGCCGCCCCAATCTTCGGCCAGCAGCTCACGGTCTGATAGCTGCTGCTTGATGCGGTCCGGCTGCGCGCCGGGCTTGTCGATCTTATTGATGGCTACGATGATCGGCACCTTGGCCGCGCGTGCGTGGTCGATGGCTTCAAGCGTTTGCGGCATTACTCCGTCATCCGCCGCCACCACCAGCACCACGATGTCCGTCACTTTGGCGCCGCGGGAGCGCATGCGGGTGAACGCCTCGTGACCCGGCGTGTCGATGAATACAATCTTGCGGCCGTTCTTCTCGACCTGATACGCGCCGATGTGCTGCGTGATGCCGCCGGCTTCTCTTTCGGCGACGTGCGCCTGCCGGATGGCGTCGAGCAAAGAGGTCTTTCCATGATCCACGTGCCCCATGATGGTGACTACGGGCGCACGCGTTACCTGGTCCTTCTCCTCCTGCGCCGTCTCGACCTCATGCATGGCTTCTTCTTCGAAGCTGACGGTGGCGGTTGAGGCGCCGAACTCGCGCGCCAGATCGGTAGCGAGCTTGGAATCGAGCGTCTGATTGATAGTGGCGAAGATATTGCGGTCGACTAGCTTCTTGATCACCAGGCTGGCCTTGACATCCAGCTTTTCGGACAGTTCCTTGACGGTGATGCCTTCGGAAATAGTGATCTCGCGATTGACCGGCGGCGGCCCCGCGGGTGCTTCTTTCCTGACCGGCCGCAGAATTTTTTCTTCCTGCTCGTGCTGGCGGTCGCGCTGTGGGCGCCCGCCACGCTTGTCAGGCGGACGCCGTTGTTGTTCGACCGGAGGCGGGGCCAGGCCCGGTGCTCCCATCATGCCGCGCGACGTCGGATGCATGGGGCGGGGTCCGCCGGGACGAATACCCGGGGCTCCGGGGCGCGTGCCTCGCGCCACCAGCGGTTGACCGGGCCGGATGGGCCCGCGATAGATCGGTTGGCCTGGAACAGGTGAAGAACTCTGGGGGCGCAGCGGAACGCCGGGGCGCGGGGATACCGGCGCACCGGGTCGCGGTTGCGAAAGTTTGGCGGCCAGGTCGGGCCGCGGCGGCACGATGGGCCGGACTGCCGGTTGCCCCGCAAGTCCCGGCCGCGTGGGAGTCCGTACCCCAGGCGCGGGACCGCCTGCCGCCGGAGACGCCGGCGGCTGCATGATTGGTGTGGCCGACCGAGCAGGAGGTGAAGCCGACGGCCCGGCGGCCACGCGGATCGGTTCGGCCGGACGAACCCCTCCGGGAAGCGGCTGCCTTGGTCCCGACAAAATCTGGCCAGGCCGCGGAGCCGCAGGCATGGGTCGAGCCGGCGGCGGGAGCGGCGCAGCAGGAACTGGGGCCGGTGCTCCTGGCATCGCCAGAGGCGGGCGCAGCCGCTGTGATTGCGGCGCCACACGCTGGGCAAAGGTCTCTTCGGCGCGAGGCTCGCGCGCCGGCTCTGCCTCACGCGTCGCTTCCGGAGTAGCCTGCGGCGTGGCTTCAGGCTGGGCCTGTGGCGCTTCGGTTTCTTCCGCAACGGCGGAGGCGGAACCGTTCGAACTAGTCTGTGCGGCGGGTTCACCGGCCCCTCCACCGCCGAAAATGCGACGCAGCTGAACGGCCACATCCTCGTCGATCGAACTCGAGTGAGTCTTCTTCTCGGTAACGCCCAGCTCGGGGAGTTTGTCCAGTATTTCGTGAGCCTTGACTTCCAGTTCTCGGGCCAGGACGTTAATACGAATCTTGTTCATAACTAAAGCGACGTTAACTGCTACTCAGACTTCCTTGTCCCCCTCAGACTGTTCTTCCAAACCCTCGCCGCGTGCTTCCGGTTGGGATTCTTTTATCGTATCAGACTCACCTGCAACAGGCTCGGCGTTTGGGCCGGTTTTTGCGATCTCCGCCGGCGGCTCGGGAGTTTCTGCTCCTACCCCGGCCTCATCCGGCGCAATTTGGGCTTCGACAGTTTCTTCCGGCGTCGCTTCGGCCGCGAGTTGGCCTGGATCCGTGGTTTCCGCGGGTCCCGGAGGCTGTGCCGCGCCACTCTCTCCGGTCTCGAACTGGCCGTAGTAGTTGTTCACCGCCAGCTGGATCATCCCCACCAGCTCCGCGCCGATTCCGGGAATTTCTTCCAGCTGTTCGGGCGTCATGCTTCCCAGCTTCTCGACAGTGGATACGCCCGCCTCCACCAGCTTCTCGGCCACCTTGTCACCCAGACCGTAGTCGATGAGCACCGATACCGGCGCTCCCGGCACGGTGAGGGCAGCCATTTGGGATTCAACCTCCTGGCGCTTCTCTTCTTCGCTCTTGATGTCGATCTTCCACCCCAGCAGTTTGGCCGCGAGGCGTACGTTCTGTCCCTTTTTGCCGATGGCTAGCGAGAGCTGCGAGTCATCGACGATCACTTCCATATGCTTTTCGATGGGATCGACGATGCTGACGCGGCTGATCTTGGCCGGGCTGAGCGCGTGCGTGGAGAAATTGACCGGGTCGTCGGAGAACTCGATGATGTCGATTTTCTCTCCGCGCAGCTCGCGAATGATGGACTGCACGCGCATACCCTTCATGCCCACGCAGGCGCCCACGCTGTCCACGTCACGATCGCGGCTGTGCACGGCGATCTTGGTGCGTTCGCCGGCTTCGCGCGCGCAGCCCTTGATCACCACCGTGGAATCGTAAATCTCCGGCACTTCCTGCTCGAACAGGCGCATCACCAGTTCCGGCGCGGCGCGCGATACCAGCACACCCGGGCCCTTGCTGGATTTATCCACCAGCCGGATCACGCAGCGCACGCGATCGCCCACCGTAAAGCTCTCGAGCCTGGATTGTTCCTTCTTGGGCAGCCGCGCCTCGGTCTTGCCCAGATCCAGAATCAGGTCCGGACCCTCGATGCGCTTGACCGTGCAGTTGACCAGCTCTCCCACCCGGCCCGAGTACTCGTTGTAAACGGTTTCGCGTTCGGCTTCGCGGACTTTCTGGAAAATTACCTGCTTGGCGGTCTGCGCGGATATGCGGCCCAGAGCATCGGTGGGCTTTTGGATCCGCACTTCGGAACCCACGACGGCATCCGGATTGATTTTGACGGCCTGATCGAGCGTCATTTCCTTGGTCGGGTCAGTCACCTGCTCGACGACTTTTCTCAATGCGAACAGGCGAAGGGCGCCGGTCTTTTCGTCCAGTTCCGCGGCGTAATCTTCCTCCGTGCGGAAGTGCTTGCGGGCCGCGATCAGCATGGCGTCCTTGACGGCGTCGAGGACGATCTGCATGTCGATGCCTTTTTCCTTGCTCAAAATCTCAATGGACTGATAGATCGTTTCCAAAGTAAATCCTCAATTCGCTCTTTCGCTTGGCTTAATACCTGGAGGGAACTACCACTCGAACTTCAGGTTGGCCCGTTCCACTTGGTTGAGAGGGAACCGGCGCACGCCCCGCGCGCCGGTGTCGAGCGCTACCGTGCCGTCCTCGAACCCCGCCAGCGTCCCTTCCCAGCGGCGCTGGCTTTCGACCGGCTCTCGCAGCACGATTTTCGCCTTCTTTCCCTGAAACCGGATGTAGTCGTTTGGCTTGAGCAGCTTCCGCTCCACGCCCGGCGAGCTGACCTCGAGCGTGTAATGTCCTGGCACTACGTCTTCGACGTCCAGAATGGTCCCCACCTGCTTGGCAATTAATTCGCAGTCGGCGTGACTGACGCCGGCGGGCTTGTCGATCGAGATGCGAAGCAACTGGTTGCCACCGCCGCCTTTAAGCTCCACCTCGACCACTTCCAGCCCGTCCGAAGCCGCCACCCGCTCGGCGATTTCTTCGATTTTGGAGACTACTTCCTGCCGCATGTGCCTTAAAAATAGCGTCGGCCAACAAAAAAGTGGGCTTTCGCCCACTCTCATCGTTCGACACCTACACCTCTATTTTAGCCCGTCTTGCGGAAAAGGCAAGTTGAGGGAATCGGACCAGGCCCGAGTACCTGTGTCCGGCCCCTACAACACGCGCAGGGGCCGGACATGCGGCGTTTGGTTTACTCGGCGGCTGCATCAGTCGTGGAGAGCGAAGCGGCCACGGTACCGTGACCCTCGCCCGGAAGCAGCACGTATCCGGTTACGGAGTCCTTGCTCACGTTGGTGATCACCAGTTCGCGGCGCTTGCCGTCCTGGCAGCCGTAAAAAACAACTGGTTGCTGGGCGCCCTGACCGCGCAGCCAGATGGTGCGCCGGTCCGGCATTACCCACATCCAGCCGCTAACCCGCCGATGGCTGATGTCGGTGCCTGTAACGTTCAGCGACACTCCATCGGCAAGCTCCTGGTTGTGATTGCGGGTCACTTCGAAATCGACACGCGTCACGGCGAGCTTCTTGGTCAGATCTTCGACGTCATGCGTTTTGCGGTCGACCAGTTCATTGAGGCTCACCAGTTGCTGTGCGCCGCTGGCGCGCTCGCGCTCGACTTCGGTCTGCACGTTGCGGAGCTGCTCCGCCTGTAGCGCTGTCTCTTCACGCAGCGTCCCGACTTCGGTCTGCAGCTTCTCCACACTGTCGCGGTCCGCGGCACTCGCCGTATCCAACCGCCCAAGCTTGGTCTCGATCCCTTGTGTCGCGGCCGTCATTTCGGTACGGACGCAGCCGACTTCGGCTTTCAGGCCCAGCTCCAGTTTGCGCACTTTCTGGAAGCCCGACGCCATATCCTTGTCGAGCTTCGCGACGTGTCCCTGCAATTCCTGCTGGTTGCCGACCCAGCTGTTGATCCTGGCTTCCGACTGGGACAGGCGTGCCTTCAGCCCCTCAAGCGATTTCTGCAAGCCGGAAAACTGGCCCGGCGCCTGGCTCAAGGTGGGGTAGCTGTACCAGGACAGGCCTGTGATGGCCACCGCCAGCGCACCGATGGCAATCCAGTCCACCAGGTGGCGGCGTGCCTTGGGCTCATTGTGGTCTGAAACTTTGTTATCTCGAATACTGTACATACGCGCCTCCTGCCCTGCGGGAATGCAAGCGCGTCGCCAGGTGTTGAAATCACTGAATTCTGGACGCTTGCGCGGCAGACGAGGCCGGTTGCGAGCCGGCGGCCGTGGAGATTTCCACACGCTCCGTGGGCAGGCCGGCACGGGTGACCTGGAAAATGGAGCTCAGGGGAGATTGATAGGCGAGTTTCAACCCGCCATATCCGGCCAGTATCCGGCGCACTTCGTCGCGCTCGCTGGGGGGCAGGTCGCGGTGAAAATCCGCCGCGGTCAATAGCAGGTAGTCCAGACGCTGCTCGCGCGCGAACGCCGGCAGCGAGCGGAAGGGGCGCAGGATGGCCTCCCGGTCCTGGCGGTAGAAGGGTAGCGGATCTACCGGCAGGTGCGCGGCGTGCTGGCCGGTGTAAAGAAAGAAGACCGGATCATCATAGGCCCAGAATGCGGCTTCCGGCGCATGCCGTGCGATCCAGGTGAAAGCCGCGCGATTGCTCGCGAGCACCGCGCGGTGCTGTTGGATGACGCCCGGAAATTGCCGGAGGATGGCGTCCAGATTCCACACGGTTCCGACTGTGCAGAGTGCGGCCAGGCTGCCCGCCATCGCCACGCCCACCACGCGGTTCGATATTCCTCGCGGCCACGCTTTCCGGATCACGCTGGCGAGGTGCTCCAGCTCCGTCGCGATGCCAGCGAGCAACAGCGGATACAACGGCAGCAGGAAGCGCTCGTTCGGCTGGAAGTGCCACACCAGCAGGATCGCCGTGTAGCCGACGGCGAACCAATGGTAAGGGGTCATGCCGCGCTGGCGGGCGAACCGCACGGTGCCGATGATCGCGCCGATCGTGACCAGGCGCGCGAGATGCATGCCCGCCGGTGTGTTCCCGAGGTCAAACATCAGGAGACCCGCGACGCTCGAAAATATGGCATCCAGATTTTTCCACATCACCAGCGGCAGGTCCCGCCAGCCAACACTGTAGATCTGATAGCCGAGGTAGTCGGTGTAGTAGAGCGTAACAATGTCATGCGCGTGGCTCATGTGGCGGCGTGACCAGAGCGTCCACCACACAACCGCCGGCAGCATCGAGCAAAACAAAAGCGCGGCTGCGCGGAATTTCCTCCGCAGCACGAGCCACAACGGCCCGGCGATCAGAAATGGCAGCGCCGCCGCCAGAATGCCGGCCACCGGCGCCGCCCGCATATCCCTGCTCGCCTGGTCCGTAGCAAGCAGCGCCCCGAGTAATAGCGCGGAGAATGCCAGATCGCTCATCAGTGTCGTGCCGAGAAACGCCATCCAGGGATTCAGGGCCAGCACCACGCACAGTGCCACGCGCGTCCGAAAACCCAGTCGCGCGGCCCGAAACCAGCGCCACGCGAGGGCAATAAATAGCGGCAGCATCAACCACGCGAGCGCCATCTCCCACTTCAGATTTTCCGGAAACCGCGGCGCGAGTTTCCAGATCCCGGCGAGCAGCAGCGGCCATAGCGGCGGATACTTGGTCTGGAACGGCTCTGCGGGCAGGCTGAGAATCCGGTAGCCGTGGCCTTCAGCGAGCGATTTGGCCGAAACCAAATAGATGCTATCGTCATGAAAGTACCCGAGGTGCGGCATGTCGCGTCCCACCCACGCCAGATGTGCGGCGGGGGCGAGGGCCAGCAGCACCATGCCGGACACGAGCGCTTTTCGCATCACATAGGCAGCATCGCCCGCGGAGCTTCCGCGCAGCATAAGGCGAATCACTTAGCCTGGCGGGCGGATTTGGAAACTCACGATGAAACTCACTTTCTGGGGAGCCGCCCAGACCGTCACCGGCTCCATGCACCAGCTCGAAGCCGACGGCCGAAGCTATCTTCTGGATTGCGGCATGTATCAGGGCCACCGCAAGGAGGCCGAACAGCGCAACCGCCACTTCCCATTTCCCGCCCAGTCGATCGATGCCGTGATCCTGTCGCACGCGCATATCGATCACTCGGGCAATCTGCCGCTGCTCGTGAAGAACGGATTCGGCGGGCCGATCTATGCGACTCCCGCGAGCGTCGATCTCGCCCACGCCATGCTGCTCGACACCGCGCACATTCAGGAATCCGACGTTGCGTTTCTGAACAAATGGCGCGCACGCCGCGGCGAGGAGATACTCGAGCCGCTCTACACCACCGAAGATGCCCAGCGCACGCTGCCGCTATTCCAGCCCGTCCCGTATTACACGCCAAAGCAGCTCAGCGCCAATCTGAGTTACCAGTGCTATGACGCCGGCCACATTCTGGGATCTTCGACCATCCTGTTTCACTCCCAGGAGAACGGGCGTGAAGTGCGGCTGCTGTTTTCGGGCGACCTCGGACGCAAGAGCATGCTCATCATCCGCGATCCTGACCCTCCGCCGCCCGCCGACTATCTCATTATGGAGAGCACCTATGGCGGCCGCTCGCACGAAGAGCTGCAGTCGGCCAAGGACAAGCTGGCCGGCGTGATCAAGAGCACCGCTGCGCGGGGCGGGAAGGTGATTGTGCCGGCATTCGCCGTGGGGCGCGTGCAGCAGCTGGTGCTTCTGCTGCACGAGCTGACCAACGAGGGCCGCGTCCCGAATATCCCGATTTTCGTGGACAGCCCCCTCGCCGTGGATGTTACCGCGGTCTTCCGCAAGCACCCGGAAGTTTTCGACGAGGAAACACGCAAATATCTGACCGACGGCGACGATCCGTTCGGCTTCAAGCGCCTCACTTATATCCGCGAAGCCAACGAGTCGAAAAAGCTGAATGACCTCCACGGGCCCTGCGTCATCATTTCGCCTTCGGGCATGTGCGAAGCCGGCCGCATCCTGCACCACCTGCGCAATAATCTGGAGGACCCGCGCTGCACCGTGCTGATCACCGGCTACCAGGCTGATAACACGCTCGGACGGAGGCTGCTCGATAAGGCGCCCGAGGTGAAGGTCTTCGGCGAGCCCATGCGCGTGCGCGCGACAGTCGAGAGCCTGCAAGCATTGAGCGCCCACGCCGACCAGGCCGAGCTGCTCGAGTGGATGAAGCCGCTGGCCGGCGCGGTGAAAAAAGTGTTCCTGGTGCACGGCGAGCCCGACGGCGCCCGGACGCTGCAGCAAGCCATCCAGAAGCAATACGGCGTCGAGACGCTGCTGCCGGGATGGGGGCAGAAGTTTGAGTTAGGGTAGGAAATGAGTGCGCATGTCCAATGGTCAGTCGTTCCTGCTGATATCATTCACCTGTTAACGATATGAGCTTCCTCGACGAAAAATTTTCCCTCAAGAATAAAGTGGCCGTCGTTTTGGGCGGCACGAGCGGCATCGGCCAGGCCATCGCGCGCGGCTTCGCCAAGGCGGGCGCGACCACCATTGCCAGCAGCCGTGACCGGGAACGCGTCGCGGCGCAAGCCAAGGAACTCGAGGCGCTCGGCTCCAAGACGCTGCGCATTCCGAGCGACGTCCAGGACCGGGCCAGCCTTCAAAATTTGTGTGACGAGACCGTGCTGGCGTTTGGCCAGGTGGACATCCTGATGGTGACTTCCGGGACGCTGAAGAAGATGCCCACCGTCGACATTCCCGACGAGGACTGGGACCGGATCGTTGATATCAACCTGAACGGGACATTCAGGGCCAATCAGGTTTTTGGCCGCCAGATGATCAAGCAGCAGAGCGGCGCAATCATCAACACCTGTTCCATGACCAGCTTTGTCAGTTTCAATGAGGTGGCGTCTTACGCCGCCAGCAAAGGTGGCGTCCTGCTGCTGACGCGGTCGCTCGGCTGCGAGTGGGCCAAGCACAACGTGCGTGTCAACGCCATTGCGCCGGGCGTGTTCCGCACTCCTCTCAACTCCAAGGTTCTGGATCTTCCCGAGCGCTCCGCCGCCATCGCTGCCCGCACTCCCATGGGCCGTGTGGGGAATGTAGAGGAATTGGTGGGCGCGGCTATTTTTCTGGCTTCGGATGCAGCGTCGTTTGTTACAGGTGAAACAATCGCGGTAGACGGTGGCTTTTTGGCCAAAGGCATTTAAGACGTCAGTGCGACACACTCCGCCGGCTGTTTCCCACGAGTAGCGGCGGCGTGATTTGTGGCTGGGACCTACAAAGTCTTCAGGTAGGCGACGAGGTCGTCCTTCTCGTCGTCGGACAGCATTTCCTTATAGGCGGGCATGCCGTTGCCGCCCTCATCGATTTTGGTGCGCACGTTGGCTTCAGTGGGCTTTTTGCCGTTGTTCATTTTTTCGCGGGTGAACAGGCCCTTCAAGCCCGGTCCCATTTTCTTTTCAGTGCTATCGGCATTGTGGCAGACGGCGCACTGCTGAAACGTCTCTTTGCCCTTGTCAGGGTCGCCTTTCTTGTCCCCGGCGAAAGCCGGGAGCGAGCACATCGCCAAAGCCAGCAAACTTGTAACAAATGAGGATCGATTCATATTTCTCCTGAAATGGTAAACCGATATTCTACAATTTCCGGGTGCGGCCCGTCATGATTCTATTCGCTAAAGCGCCCATTCCGGGCAGCGTGAAGACGCGCCTGGCGCCAGCGCTCGGCCCGGCGCGCGCGGCCGAACTGCACCGCGCCTTCGTTGCGGATACGATCGGGAAACTCTGCGAATTCCGGCATTTGGCGGATATCGAGCTCCATACCGACATATTGACCGATGCCTGGAAAGAAGCCGGCGTTGCGCGCCAAGTGCAAATTCCGGGTGATCTGGCATTAAAACTGGTTCACGCGCTCACCGAAGCTCTGCGGGCGGGCCGGCCGCAGGCGATGATTCTGGGCAGTGATTCCCCGACACTTCCGCGCGCCCATATCCAGCGGCTGCTCGGTTCGACATCGGATGTGGCGCTCGGGCCGTGCGAAGACGGCGGCTATTACGCCATCGCCTGCCGGCGGGCGGACCCTCGGATGTTCGTGGGCGTTGCGTGGTCGACGCCCAATGTGCTGGAGCAGACGGAACGCGCGGCCCGTGCGTGCGGCTTGACCGTGGAACGCGGAGATGTATGGTATGACGTGGATGAGCCGGAGGATCTGTTGCGCCTGGCCGCGGAACCGGAGTTGCCGTATCACACGAGACGGGCGCTACGGGCTAAAGGGGAATCAGGAGGGTAAATTGACCTTTCGTTTTAGGGCTTGCCTCGCGTTTGTTTGCGCCTCAATGCTTCTTGCGGGCTGCGGCACGACGAAGGAATCGGCAGGGTCGGAACGCGTCGCGCCGCCCGGCGCGAGCACACTGGTCGAGAGCGTCGGCACAACCGGCTTCCTGCAGCTTGAAGGCGACAGCTTCAACAAGCTGACGCCGCGCGAACAGACCCTGGCTTACTGGCTGAGCCAGGCGTCTATTGCGATCGATCCCATCATCTACGATCAGCTCTCGCGCTACGGACTACGCGAGAAGCGGCTGCTGGAAGCGCTGGTGGCGCATCCGCAAGGCGTCAAGCCGGAAGTAATGGCCAAGATCGTGGCGTTCACCAAGCTTTTCTGGGGCAACAAGGGCAATCACAACGACACGACGGCGCAGAAATTCCTGCCGGAATTTACTTTTGAAGAGCTGCAGGAGGCCGGGACGCAGGCTATCCGCGGCGGCCTGACGATCGGCGATCCGTACGGGACGGGCAAGGCGATCGCGACGGAGGCGGAGTTTGTCGCCGAGATCACCGAGCTGAAACCCGCGCTTTTTGATCCGAACTTCGAGCCGACCATCACGGCCAAGAGTCCCCAGGGGGGCCTCGACATCCTCCAGGCCAGCGCCAACAACTTCTATTTGGGCGTGCGGCTGGCGGATTTGAAGGGGTTTCACGAGCGGTATCCACTCGATTCACGACTCGCCAAGACAAATGGCAAGTTGGTGGAGCAGGTCTACCGCGCGGGCACGCCGGACGGCCGCATTCCGCCGGGCCTCTACGCGCAGTTCCTCAGGAAGGCCATTGAGAATTTCCAGAAAGCGCGCGCGTTTGCCGAGCCGGGCCAGGAGACCGTCTTCGACGATCTGATCCGGTTCTATCAGTCGGGCGAGCCGGAGGACTGGCTGCGCTTCGGCGCAAGCTGGGTGCAGAATAGCGCCAATGTGGATTTTGCCAACGGCTTCATCGAGGTCTATCGCGACGCGCGCGGCGCCAAGGGCACATCGCAGAGCTTCGTCAGCGTAACCGATCAGCGCGTCAACGCTTTGATGCTGAAAATCGCCGATAACGCGCAGTATTTCGAAGATCACGCGCCCTGGGACGCGAAGTACAAGAAGCAGGGTGTGAAGCCGCCCATGGCCAAAGCGGTCGAGGCATTAATCGAGACGGGCGATTTCCACGTGACCACTATCGGTGACAACCTGCCCAACGAGAACGAAATTCACCAGAAGTACGGATCGAAGAGTTTTCTGTTCACGGGAACCACGCGGGCGTTTTCGCACGCCACGGGCTACACGTCGCTCAAGGAATTTGCATATACGTCGGAAGACGTGGAGCGCGCCAAAAAATACGGCGACGAGGCCGAAGACCTGATGACCGCGCTGCACGAGATCATCGGCCACGGCTCAGGCAAGTTGAGTCCCAGGCTCACGCACGATGCGGCGTTCTATTTCAAAGAGTACGCTTCCACCCTGGAGGAAGGCCGCGCGGACCTGATGGCGCTTTGGAATGTGTTCGATCCCAAGCTCAAGGAGCTCGGCTTGATCTCCAGTCCCGAGGTGGGCAAGGCCATGTATGACGCCTCAGCACGAGTGGCGCTGACGCAGCTGCGCAAAATTTTCAAAGGCGACACGATCGAGGAGGATCACGACCGCGACCGCCAGCTTATCGCCAACTACATCATGGACAAGACCGGCGCCATCGCGCGCGTGGAGCGGAACGGGAAGGCGTACATTACCGTTCGCGATTACGACAAGATGCACAAGGGCGTGGGCATGCTGCTGGCCGAGTTGATGCGCATCAAGGCGGAAGGCGACTACGATGCCATCAAGGCGCTGGTGAACCAGTATGGCGTGCACTTCGATCCGGCCCTGCGGGACCAGGTCGTAGCGCGCTATAAAAAGCTCGGCCTGCCGACTTACTGGACGGGCATCAATCCCGCGCTCGAAGCGAAGACCGGGGCGAACGGCGAGGTCACGGCCGTGGAAATTTCTTATCCGCGCGATTTTGTGAAACAGCAGCTCGGGTACGCGGCCATGTACGCGCGATAAAATAATCGGTTGCTTCTTCTACTGCTGCTACTCGCGCTTCCCGTTTGCGCGCAGGTGACCACGGGCTCGATCTCCGGTTACGTGCTGGATCCCAATCGGAGTGGGATCGCCAATGCGACCGTGGTTGCGCGGGACGCGTCGCGCGGTTTCGAGCGGCGCGTGACGGCGGACACCTCCGGATTTTACGTTGTTGCCGAATTAGCGCCGTCCGTTTATGAGGTATCTGCCTCGGCGGTAGGCTTCGAGGCGGCAGCGCGCGATGTCCGCGTGGAAGTAGACGCGCGGCTGCGCCTCGATCTCGCGCTGGCGGTTGCGGGCCGCAAAGAATCGATCGAAGTGCGGGCGGGCGCCAAACGCATACAGACCGAATCTTCGGAGCTGGGCGCGGTGATCGATCAATCGCGAATCCAGGAGCTGCCGCTCAACCGCCGCGATTTCCTACAACTGGCGCTGCTGGCCCCGGGCGTGCTGCCGGCAGTCCAGAATTCCGAGCTTTCGCAGCGCGGCGGGTTCGCCTTTCACGCCAATGGCGCGCGCGAAGAATTCAACAATTTTCTAATCGATGGCGCGGACAACAATGATCCCTACGAACGCTCCTGGGTATTGCAGCCGCCCGTGGACGGCATCCAGGAGTTCAAGATCGCGACCGCGAATTACAGCGCGGAATATGGCCGCGGCGCCGGCGGCCAGATCAACCTGGTGACGCGCAGCGGGTCCAACAATTGGCATGGCGCGGCCTATGAGTACCTGCGGAACCGCGTGCTGGACGCTCGTAATTTCTTCGATGGCGCGGAGAAGCCCGAGTACATCCGGAATCAATTTGGCGGCGGCGTGGGCGGCCCGGTGATTCGCAACCGCACGTTCTTTTTCGTGAACGTCGATGGGCTGCGCGAGCGGCTGGGATTGACGCACCTGGCGTCCGTGCCCACGCCCGCGGAAAGGGCAGGGAACTTGTCGGGGCTGGGCTTGCCGGTGATCGACCCGTTCACGCAGCAGCCGTTCCCCGGAGGCCAGATTCCGGCGGCGCGGATTTCGCCGGTTGCCCTGAAGGTGCTCGACCTGTATCCGCTGCCCAATCTTCCGGGCCTGGCCGGCAACTACCTGGCGCAACCTGTGCAGCCGGAGAACACCTGGCAGGTCACCGGGCGGGTCGATCAGCATTTCTCGGCCAACGATCTGGTCACCGTGCGGTACAGCTTCGGCGATCAAAATGTATTCGAGCCTTATACCAAGGAATCGACGGACATTCCCGGCTTCGGCGATTTCGTGACCAACACCGGCCACAACGTCATGGCGCAGTACCAGCGCGTGCTTGGACCGCGCACCGTGAATTCGCTGCGGTTCGGTTTCAACCGCTACTTTCATCAGGTGCTGCAGCAGAACCACACCACCGATGTAGGTTCGCTGTGGGGCGTGCCGTGGCTGTCGGTGCCGCCGCAGGATTTGGGCTTTCCGGGGTTGACCGTCACGGGCCTCTCGCACATCGGCGACCTGACGCAGCTTCCCATATCGCGGCACAGCAACACTTGGCAGATGGCGGATGGACTGGAACTGGTGCGCGGCGCCCATGGATTGAAGATCGGCGGCGAAATTCGTTACACGCAACTGAACGCGATCCTGGATTATTACACGCGCGGCGCGCTCTCGTTTCTCGGCGCGATTTCAGGCTCGGGAATCGGCGATCTGCTGCTTGGTTTCCCGACCTTCGGGCTGCAATCGCAATCGGATAATCCGCAGACGCTGCGCACCACGGCCTACAACGCATACGTGCAGGATGACTGGAAAATTGCGCGGCGGCTCACCCTGAATCTCGGGCTGCGGTACGAGTACGACACCCCGCCAGTGGACCCGGCGAACCGCATGTCGATCCTGGACCTGACGACACATCAAATCGAGCGAGTGGGGACGAATGGCGTGCCGCGCTCCGGCCTGAAACCGGACCGCAACAATTTCGCCCCGCGCGCGGGATTTGCGTGGACGCCGGCTGAGAAACTTGTGGTGCGCGGCGGCTACGGCATCTACTATGACGCCGGTATGCTGGTCGTGAACTCGTCGCTATACTTCAACCCTCCGTATTTCAATCTCCAGCTCGCGTTCCCAACCACCACGTCGCTGCCAACGCTTGCGAACCCGTTTGCCAACGGCTTTCCGAGCGCGCCTTCCCCCAACACGTTGAGCCCCAATATTCACACCGGCTATGTGCAGAGCTGGAATCTCGACGTGCAGCGCGAACTGTCCAGCTCGATGGTGGCGAGTGTAGCGTACGCCGGCGCGAAAGGAGCGGATCTTATCCGCTCGCTGGATCTCAACCAGCCGCTGCCGGGGCCTGGCGATGTATCGTCGCGTCGGCCATATCCACAATTCGGCGGCATTTTTTTCACCGGGAGCGGCGGCAACTCGAATTTCCACGCGCTGGAGGCGTCGCTCAACCGGCGTCTCGCGCACGGCTTCTCGGTGCTGGCGGCGTACACGTTTTCGAAATCGATCGACGATACGTCGGCGTTTCTCGGCACCATGCCGGACAAGAATTTTCCGCAAGACAGCCACAACTATCGTGCCGAGCGCGCGCTGTCGAGCTTCGACATGCGCCAGCGCTTCACCGCTGCATATCTCTACAATCTGCCGGGCCGCGCGTGGTGGCGTCGCAATTTCGAAGTCCGCGGGATCGCCACCGCGCAGTCGGGCCAGCCGTTCACGCCCATCCTGCAAGCCGATAACAGCAACACCGGCAACACCGGCGGTATTTTTGGGTCGGACCGGCCGGACTTGGTGGGCGATCCGCACCTCAGCCACCCGACGGTCGCGGAATGGTTCAACACGGCAGCCTTCGCCATCGCGCCCCAATACCATTTCGGCAACGCGGGCCGCAACATTCTGGAGGGTCCGGGATTGTTCACGTTCGACCTGGCGCTGTCACGGCGTTTCACGGTGCGGGAGGGTGTGAACCTGTCGTTCGATGCGGAGGCGTTCAACCTTTTCAACCGGGCGAATTTCGATTTGCCGCAGCTCATCGCCGACGACCCGTCAACGTTCGGCCGGATTTTTTCCGCCCAGGCGCCCCGCCAGATTCAGTTCGCCCTGCGGCTCACGTTCTAGAAGCGCGATTTGAAGATCTACTGAAACGTCAGCACGACCTTCCCCTGGACGGCGCCCTGCTCCAGCAGTTCATTGGCGCGGCGGGCTTCCCGCCACGACAGGTGCTCGGCGACGACGGGCTTGATCCTGCCTTCGCCCAGTAGGTCGAACAGTGTAGCCAGGTCTTCGTGGAACCACTCGGGATGTCGATCTCGCAACGCCGTGATGCTATAGAAAGCGAAGCGCCGGCTTCCGGGGCGCACATACAGAAACGCGGCCGCCGCGAAAGTCGCCGCAGTGCCGGCCGGACTCTTGCGCCCGTTGACCAGCGCGGCTTGCGAACCGAACGCCACCAGCCTTCCTCCGGTACAGAGGCAGCGGTAGGAGCGCAGCCAGTGCCACCCGCCAATCGAGTCGCAGACAAGATCCACTCCGTCGCCCGACAGGCGCCGAATTTCGACGACGAAGTCCTGGTTCTGGTAATCGATGGGTTCCGCACCCAGGCTTCGAACCAGCGCGTGTTTCCGCTTGGATGCTGTCCCGAACATTTCGAGGCCGGCTATCCGGCCGAGCTCCAGCAGCGCCGTCCCCACACCGCCCGCGGCGCTATGAACCAGCGCCCGCCGGACTTTGTTCAACTGGACTACGCGATGCAGCATCTGGTACGCCGTGACGTAATTCAGGATCAGGCAAACCGCTTCCGCCGGATCAAGCTCATCGGGCGCGGGAACGAGCTTATCCTCGCTGACGAAGACGTACTCGGAGTAGCCACCGTAAATCAGCAATGCAGCGACGCGCCGGCCTACCTGGTACCGAGTGGCGCCTGAGCCGTTCTGATCTACAATCCCGACGATGTCATACCCCGGCGTAAAAGGCGGCTTCGGTTGCCGCGGATACGCGCCCTGCCGCATCATGTAATCGGCCCAGGAAACGCCCGCCGCCAGTACCTTGACGCGTACCTCGCCCGGCCCGGCATCGCGCAACTCACTCTCGGTGATCTCGAGCACCTCGGGACCGCCGTAACGGGAAATCAGAATGCGGCCGTACTTCATCGCGCACAGTCAGAATACCAGCCTCCCGGCACGTTCGCGCTACTGAAGCCGGATAGCAGGTTTAGCCAAATAAGCTTAGACTCAGAGATCTACATTGTGGCCTTCTTGAAGCGGCTCGCGGGCTTCACCAGTCCGATCTTGGGATTGATCGTCTGGCTGTTACTTTGGTTGCCCCTAAGATTCACCGCTCGAGAGCTTGCTTTCATCGACAGACTCTTCCTGCTGGCGCCGCTGGCGATCGTGCCGTTGGGCCTCCGTTTGATCAGCGCTCGGAACAGAGCCGGAGAAATCCATTTCTTCGATCGAGCCGCCATTCGAGCACAGCCATTATGCTCGGCGCTTGTCGTCCTTTCGTTTCTGAGCCGCACGGGAATTGCGGCAGCCATCCTCACCATACCGTGGCTGTTGTTCGGTGGCGTGTGCGCTGTTATCGGCCTGGTTCGCGTGTTACCGAGAGGGCTCAAGCATACCGAGGAACTGTGCCTCGACTTCGCCCTTCTGTATCTTCCAATAGGTTGTGTCTGGTTGGTTCTCTCGCGCCTTGGAGCGAACCCTCTGGGGTTCAGCGACGATATCGTTTTGCTGACTGCGGTCCACTTCCACTACGCTAGCTTCGCGGCGCTTACGATACTCGGCATGATCGGCCGGCTGGCGGAGGGCACGCTCTATCGTCTCAGCGCCTGGGGCGCCATAACCGGCATCCCGCTTCTCGCACTGGGCATCACTTTCTCACCCGGACTGGAAATCGCTGCGGCGTTCCTATTGGCGGCGAGCCTCGCAGCAGCGGCGGGGATGACTGCCTTCGTTCTGCCGCGAATCGGCCATCGCGCCGCGAAAGCGCTTCTGGCAGTATCGGCGGTGTCGCTCGCGGCGGCGATGCTTTTCGCCGGAGCCTACGCCCTTGGAAAATATACGGGCCACGATTGGCTCGATATTCCGAGGATGACCGTAGTTCATGGCCTGGCCAACTCGATAGGATTCGCGTTGTGCGGGCTGGTTGGCTGGAATCTGCTCCGTCCCGTATCTCGGCGTCTCGCTCCCGGCGTGCCATTCAGTTCCTTTGGCGGTACAAGCCGTATTGGCCCGGACTACTTCGATCGGATCGGCGCCGTGCTCGACGTGCCCGCTCCACCAACTGGGCTCGTCGACAATCTGGACGAATACCGTCGGCCCGACTTCGACACCAGCGTCGTGCATCCGGACATCCGTGCCTTTTACGAAAGGACCAGCGAATTCGGCTTGCTGGTGGTGCCCTGCTGGAAGCCCGGTTTTCGCCTGGGTGCGCGATTGTTTCGGCATTGGGCAGAGCTGGCCGGCACGGTCTGTCTCCCGCTCAGCGCGGAGAGCCAGGAGTTTCGCATCGCCAGCCGCATCTTCAAGCTGGATGATCGGTGCGACGGCCGTACCAATGTCCGGGCTTGGCTCCGCACCTATACGGATACCGATACTCCCGTTTACGTGGCCGCATACGCAACGCACACCGAGGCCCGGCAGACGTACATGAACATCGCGTTTCCACTGCCACGCGGTAACCTCGCCAGCATTTTGCGTCTGGAAGCCCTGCCGGGAGGCAATGGAGCCTGGAACGGTGTGCTTCTGACTACACTCGGATCGGGCGACGAAGGAGTGTACTTTGCGAACCGGGTTCTACCCGTTCGTCTTCCGCTTAACGAAACGATCCGCGTGTGGACACCAGGAATGGCCGGAATTCCTGTCGCCATGGAGCGGCTGCCGAACACGCCAGTCACCGTCGTAGCGCGTCACGATCTGTGGCTGTTCGGGATGCAGTACTTGACCCTGGACTACTACATTTTTCCAACGCAGCTGCATGGCTAGGTCTTTGCGGGACAGCCGCGTAGGCACCTACCCCGCACCGAACCCGCTCCGGTACTTCTCCCAGTGGCTCTGTGGGTCTGGTCCTTTACGAAATGGCCACCGGACGATGCGCTTTCGCCGCAGCGGGACGGTCGATCGCCGCGGTCCGCTTACAATGAAGGTATGCGTATCCTGCTCTTCAGCGGCAAAGGCGGTGTGGGGAAGACCAGCGTCGCCGCCGCCACTGGACTGCAGTTGTCGCGCCTCGGTTACCGCACCCTGGTAATGAGCGTCGACCCGGCGCACAGCCTGGCCGACGCCTTCGATCTGGAGACCGAGCTATTCGGCGGAAGGACCAACGATCCTTATCGGATCGACTATAAGCTCTCGATCCACGAGGTCAACATCCAGAAAGAGATCAAACGCTACTGGCGCGAGATCTCGACGTATGTGGTCTCCGTGCTGCGCACCACCGGCATCAGCGACGTCGAAGCCGAAGAGCTGGCCATCCTGCCCGGCATGGAAGAGCTGAGCGCCATGATGTACGTCAACCAGTTCCGCCGCGAGCAGCGGTATGACGTCATCGTGCTCGACTGCGCGCCCACGGCGGAATCAATGCGCTTCGTCAGCATGCCCACCACGCTCGAATGGTACATGAAGCACATTTTCCCGTTCCAGCGCGGGCTGCTGAAGGCGGTGCGGCCCGTGGCCAACCGCATTTCGCCGATCGAGCTGCCTACCGACAGCTACTTCGCCAACGTGCAGGCGCTGTTCGGCCGGCTCGATGGTATCTCGGAGCTGCTGCAAGATCCCAAGGTGACCAGCGTGCGCCTGGTTACCAATCCCGAGAAAATGGTGCTGCGCGAGACGCAGCGGGCGTTCGTCTATTTCTCGCTGCACGGGTTGACGGTGGACGGCATTGTTGCCAACCGCGTGTTGCCGGAGGCTATTCGGGACGCATGGTTCGAGGAATGGCGTGCTTCGCAGGCCAAGATCATGCAGGAGATCGAGGAATACTTCGCGCCAGTGCCGGTGAAGCGCGTGCCGTTGTTCACGCATGAAGTGCTGGGGCGGGAGCGCCTGGACGAACTGGCGCGCGTGCTGTATGCCGATAAGGAAGATCCGGCCGCGGTAACGCGAACCGAGGTGCCGTACACCTTCGAGAAATGCAACGCTCACTATGAGGTGCGCCTCCGCCTGCCCTTCGCGGTGAAGGGCGAAGTGGGTCTGTTCAAGAAAGGCGACGAGCTGGTGGTCGAGATCGGCACGCTGCGCCGCCACATTGGCCTGCCGACGTCGATGGCCGCCCTGACACCCGGACGTGCCACCCTGCAGCATAAAATATTAACAGTGGAGATGAAAGAGGGCTGATATGGACGAGAAACAAACCGCCGCTCAACCACAGCAGGGCTGCTTCTTTTGTACGGTAGCCGTGCCGCAGCTCTCGGCTCTGCTCGGCCACCTCTGGCCGGAACAGACGCACGAGCACTTCCGCAATGCGCGGATTGAGGCGCTCAAAGGGATCCGCAGCCTGCTGGATGCGCGCATCGAGCACCTCTCGGAGCACACGCAGAAGGGCACCAGAGTCACGGTGGAGTAGGGCGGGCCGGAGTGCCGGTCTTGTGCCTGGCCGCGCTGGCCGCCGCCACTCTGAGCCATCCCTTCAATCACTCCCTGGGACCGCGTTCTAAAGGCGCACGTAAATGGAGCCGGCGATTGGGCCATCAACGATCCGGGCTCGCGCATGCACTCCGCCAACCGGCTGGAGCGCGAAGCCGCGCGCCCCTAGACCTACCGGCGCGCCTCGAAGAAACTTTGCAGCAGCTCGACGCAATCGGCGGCCAGCACGCCTTCCACTATCTCCACCCGATGATTCAGCAGCTCCGAGTCCGCGATGCGGAACTTGCTGCGCACGCCGCCGAAGCGCAGGTCGCGGGTCCCGAACACCAGGCGTTTGACGCGCGCGGCAATCAGCGCCCCCGCGCACATCACGCAAGGCTCCAGCGTGACGTAGAGCGTGGCGTCTTCCAGGCGATAGTTGCCCGCGGCCTGGCCCGCCTCCCGCAAGGCCAGCATCTCGGCGTGGGCCGTGGGATCGTTCCTTGAAATGGGCGAATTCGCACCCCGGCCGGCCACCCGGTCATGGACTACAACTACCGCCCCTACTGGCACTTCCCCGGCCGCCGCAGCCTGGCGGGCCAACTCCAGCGCTTCTCGCATGAACAATTCGTGCACGAAGTCCGTAGCATAGAATAGTCAGATACACAAATGTTTCGCTACCTGCCGTTGGTCTTCAAGAACTCTTGGCGCAATCGCCGCAGGACCTCGCTCACCATCGTCAGCATCAGCGTGTCGCTGGCGCTATTGGGCGTTCTGATGGCGGTTTATTACGCCTTCTACCTCAGCGACGCACCACCGTCGCAGGCGCTGCGTCTGGTGGTGCGCAACCGTATCTCGCTTACGGTCCCCATGCCCAAGTTCTACGGCGTGAAAATCCAGCAGATTCCGGGCGTGCGCGAGGTGTGCATCTCGCAGTGGTTCGGGGGCGTGTACAAGGACCGCCGCGATCCCAAGAACTTCTTCGCGCGCTTTGCCGTCGAACCCGAAAAGATTTTGGTTGTCCGCGGCGAAATGCAGATACCGGAAGACCAGAAGCAGGCTTTTATCCACGAGCGCACCGCCTGCCTGATCGGCCGTAGTCTCGCGGAGAAGCAGAATTTCCATCTGGGCGACCGGATCCCCATCCAGGGTGATATCTTTCCGGCGAACCTGGAGTTTACCGTGCGCGCCATCTACGATGCGCCCGAGAACAACGAGAATCTTTATTTCAACCTCGAGTACCTGGAGCAAACGCTCGGCGAAAGCAAGATGGGACAGGTGGGCACGTTCTATGTGCTTGCGGATAGCCCGGAATCGGTGCCACGCATTGCCAAAACCATCGACGATGAATTCCACAATTCGCCCGTCCAAACCAAGACCGAGTCCGAGCGCGCCTTCCAGCTGAGTTTCGTGGCATTTCTGGGCAACGTGAAGCTGTTCCTGCTCAGCATTTGTGGTGCCGTGACGTTTACCATTCTGCTGGTTTCGGCCAACACCATCGCCATGTCGGTGCGGGAGCGCGTGCGCGAAGTGGGGGTGCTGAAGACGCTGGGATTCACCCGCGGTACCATTCTGTCGCTGATTCTGGGTGAAGCGGTGGCCATCTCCACGATTGGTGGAGCGCTTGGCGTGGGGCTTGCCGGTCTGCTGTGCGGCCTTGTGCGCCGCGGCCCGGCATTCTCGGATGATATCCGGCGTTTGACGATTCAGCCTCCGGTGATCGTGGTGTGCCTCGCCGTGGCCGCGGCCATCGGTCTGCTCAGCGCCTTCATTCCAGCGTGGAACGCCTCGCGCACCCCCATTGTCGAAGCGCTGCGCAGCAGCGAATAAACGAGACCCATGGCGATACCGATCAATTACAACTTGCGCAACCTGGTGGTCCGGAAGACCACGACGGTGATGACGGCGCTCGGCATTGGTCTCACGGTCGCCGTGCTGCTGGCCATCCTGGCGCTCATCGGGGGGCTGCGTTCGTCGCTCCAGGCTTCCGGCAATCCGCTGCACGTGCTGGTAATGCGCAAGGGCACCAATGCGGAGTTGAGCAGCGTGGTGACGCAGGCGAACTTCCAGGACATGAAATTCAAGGCTGGAATTGCGCGCTCCGAGTCCGGCCAGCCCATGGCTTCGCTCGAGATTGTGAACGTCATCAACCTGCAAAGCGTGGACGCGCCCGACGGTATCAACGTCACGCTGCGCGGCATCCTGCCAATAGGCATAGGCATGCGCGATAATCTCAAGTTGCTCACCGGCCGGTGGTTTCAGGCCGGCAGGCGCGAAGTGGTGGTGGGCGAGTCCATCGAAAAGCGTTTCCCCGCCGCTCGCGTGGGAAAGCGCCTGCATTTCGGACGCGGCGATTGGGAAGTGGTGGGGATCATGTCCGCCGGCCGAGGGATGGCCAATAGCGAGATCTTCGGCGACCTCAACCAGGTGAGTTCCGATTTTCAGCGTCCCGAGGCTCTCAGTTCGGTGCTGCTCGGCGCCACCGATGCCGTAGCCGCCAAGGCCCTGATCAACGATATCTCCAACGATCAGCGCCTGAATCTGGATGCGCTCTCGGAGCAGGACTACTACCAGTCGCAGACAAGCTCCGGAATTGTGATCGAATCGCTGGGGATTTTCGTATCGATCATCATGGGCGTGGGGTCGAGTTTTGCCGCCATGAACACCATGTATGCAGCGGTGGCGCGCCGCGCGCAGGAGATCGGCACCTTGCGCGTGCTGGGGTTTTCGCGCCTGAGCATTCTATTCAGTTTCTTTGTCGAATCCGTGCTGCTTGCCGCGCTGGGCGGGCTGATCGGCTGCCTGCTCGTTTTGCCGCTGAACGGAATAACCACGGGCATCGGCAACTTTGTTACCTTTAGTGAAATCGATTTTAATTTCCGGGTGACACCCCAGATCATGGCCCTGGGGGTCATGTTTGCCATGGTGCTCGGTGCGCTGGGCGGATTCTTCCCCGCGCGATCGGCATCCAGGAAAGAGATCCTGGGGGCCCTGCGGGGCATCTGAAAATACTATGCAGGCGGAATTGAAATCGCTGCAGATCGACCGCACGAAGAAGGGCAACGCTCCGGAACCCTCGCGCTGGGCCGTGCGCTGGATCATCGGCGGTGTCTTGTTATTCGTACTACTGGGAATCGGGCGATTTGCTTACACCAGGCTCAATGCCGCCACCGAAGTGGATGTCGCGCGCGTGCACGCGGAAAGTTCCGCCGCTGCCGGACCCGGCGTGGTCTTGAACGCCACCGGCTACATCGTGGCCGCCCACCGCATCGAGGTGGCCTCAAAAGTCGTCGGCCGCGTTGCCTGGATCGGCGTCGAAAAGGCGGACAAGGTCAAAGCCGGGCAGGTGCTGGTGCGTCTGGAGGACGATGAGTATCGAGCGCAGCTCGATCAGATGAAGGGCCAGCTTGCGAATCTACAGGCGAAACTGGCGGAGTTGGAGCACGGCTCCCGCCCCGAGGAAATCGCCGTCGCCCGCGCTAATCTCGGCCAGGCGAAAGCCGATCTGGAGAACGCGCAGGTAACGTTGAGCCGCACCAAAACGCTGGTCTCCCAAGGCGTGTTGTCCAAGCAGGCCTTGGATGACGCCCAGGCCAAGTATGATAGCGCGCAGGCGCACGTCAACTCATTACAGAAGACGCTGGACCTGGCGGTGCTTGGGCCGCGGCAGGAGCAGGTCGACTCCATGCGGGGACAGGTCACGCAGGCCAAAGGCGCTCTCGCTTATGCCCAAACCCAGCTCGAAAACACCGTGATCCGCGCGCCGGTCAACGGCACCGTGCTCGAGCGCGCCGTCGAGAAGGGCGAGTTTCTCACCACCAGTTTTGTGGGCGATAAGGGCGCCAAGGGCTACGTCATCGCTCTGGCCGATCTGAACGATCTCGAAGTCGAGCTGGATATCAGCCAGAACGATTTTGCCAAGCTGCACGCCCACCAGAAGGGCATTGTCACCACCGACGCCTTCCCCGATCGCAAGTACGACGGCACCATTTACGAAATCTCCCCGGAAGCCAATCGGCAGAAGGCCACTGTCCAGATCAAGGTGAAGGTCCTCAACCCGGATGACTACCTGCGGCCGGAGATGAACGCCAGCGTGGCCTTCGTTTCAGACGAGAAGCAGGCGGCTGTTGGAGCATCTTCGCGGCCTGTCGTCGTCATCCCGGCTTCAGCCATACGCGACAACGCGGTGTTCGTGATGTTCGACGGGAAGGCCGTGCGCCGCGCCGTCAAGACCGGCCCCACCAACAGCAAGGGCGTTCGCATTGAAGACGGTCTCATCGGTGGCGAGGATCTCATCGTGAATCCTCCCGCCCAGCTCAAAGACGGCGACCGCGTCCGCACCAAACAATCCTGAGCCATGACCGATAACGTGGTAATCCAAACCCGTGATCTGACCAAGGAATTCCTGCGCGATGAGTTTCACGTGGTGGCGCTCAAAGACGTCGATATCGAGATCCGCAAGGGCGATTTCGTCGCGCTTATGGGGCCGTCCGGCTCGGGCAAGTCCACGCTGCTGCATCTGATTGCGGCTATGGACGTCGCTACGGGTGGGGAAATCCGCGTCCTGGGACAGGATCTGCGTGCGCTGAGCGACCGCCAGATCGCGCACTGGCGCAACGAGAACATTGGTTTTATTTTCCAGTCGTTCAATCTGATTCCCGTGCTCACCGCGCTGGAGAACGTCGAGTTGCCCCTGAAGCTGACGAACCTCAAGAAACAGGAGCGTCTGGATCACGCGACCACGGCCCTGAATCTGGTCGGTCTCGGCGACCGCTTGGGCCACTATCCGCGGCAGCTCTCCGGCGGCCAGGAGCAGCGCGTGGCTGTCGCTCGGGCCATTGTCACGGACCCGGCACTGATTTTGGCCGACGAGCCCACCGGCAACCTCGACGCCACCTCGGCCACCGAAGTCCTCACCTTGCTCTCGCGCCTCAATAAAGAGCACGGCAAGACCATCGTCATGGTGACCCATGATCCGCACGCCGCCCGTTTCGCCAGCCGAGTGCGCCACCTCGAAAAGGGCGAGCTGCTGGCCGAGGGTGCGGTGCCGGGAGATTGAGATCTGCCTCACATAGCGGTAGTATAATACGTCATACTGGGTTATTCCTCATGGTTCAGAAAATAGCTGTCACATTGGAAAAGGAGACCGTTGCGGAAGTGGACCGCTGGGTTCGCGAAGGCAAGTATCCCAACCGCAGTCGCGCTTTGCAGTCGGCCGTAACTCTCCTCGCCGAACGTGAGAAACGCCGCCGGCTGGCGCGCGAGCTTGCCAAAATGGACCGTCGTGAAGAGCAACGAATGGCCGAAGAGGGTGTCGGAGCGTCCACTTGGCCCCCATATTGAGAGGGGATGTATTCTGGGCCGATCTCAACCCCGTTCGTGGAAGAGAGCAAGCCGGTCTTAGACCTGTGTTGATCCTCAGCCATGACGTATTCAACAGAGGGTCGGGTACCGTGATCGCAATGGCCATAACGAGCCAGCCGCAAAAGGCTGGCTTTCCCCTGACGCTGGACCTTGGCGAAGGACGGCTGCCAAAGAAATCCTGGATCAAGATCTCTCAAGTCCGCACGATTTCCGTGGAACGGCTTGGAAAACGCATCTGCCGGTTGGATGAAGGTGACCTGAACACAGCAATCGAAGGACTGCTGGAGCTGATCTCTTAGGAGTGATTCTAGATAGATGGCTGAACTCGAAATCCACCACGAAAGCGAAGGCCCCGCCGATCCGAGCGGGCAGAAAGTCGGCGTGCTGGCCGCATTGCTCGCCGTGGCTCTGGCAATGGTCACCATTGCCTCGCATCGCGCCCACACCGAGGGCGTCCTCCTCAAGACCGAATCAAACGACCGCTGGTCTTTCTATCAATCCAAGCGCATCAAGTTGCATAGCCTGGAGCTCGGCGAACAACTGGTCACGCTGCTGGGCCCCAAGAATCCGGACACCGCTAAAGCCATTGCCGACTTCCGCGACCAGCAGGCGCGATACACCAAGGAATCGCAGGACGTGATGGAAGAAGCCCGCAAGAAGGAAGCCGAGGCCGTACGCGTCGAGCGCCGCGCGCTGCGCTATGACTTCGGAGAGGGTCTGCTGGAGATTGCGCTGGTGCTCTCGTCGCTCTACTTTATTTCGAGAAAGATGCTCTTCCCGGTGATCGGGATCATCGCTGGCGTGGCCGGCATCGTGATGGCGTTTCGCGGCTTGGCATTGTAGAGCGCGTTCGCCCTAATGCCGGAAGTGCCGCACGCCGGTGAACACCATGGCCAGGCCCAGATGGTCCGCCGCCCCAATCACCTCGGCGTCTCTCACTGAACCGCCCGGCTGAATCACTGCCGTCGCGCCGTTCTTGGCCGCTTCCTCCACGCCATCGGGGAACGGGAAGAAGGCATCTGACGCCACCACCGTTCCGGCGAGCGGCAACACGGCTTTCATGGCCCCCAGCTTGACGGAATCGACGCGGCTCATCTGGCCCGCGCCCACGCCCACCGTCTGTCCAGCCCGCGCGTATACGATGGCATTCGATTTTACGTGCTTGGCTACTTTCCAGCCGAATTCGAGCGCCGCCCATTCCTCATCCGTGGGCGCACGCCGCGTCTTCACCTCGATAGCCGCGCGTTCCAGGCGATGGCAATCCGGTGTCTCCGCGAGATACCCGCCGCTGATCGACTTGATCACCAGCGACTCCGCGCCCGCCGCGACCTTCATCAACCGCACATTCTTCTTGGCCTTCAGAATCTCGAGCGCCCCGGCATCGTAATTCGGCGCGGCAATCGCTTCGACGAAGAGTTTCGCGGCTTCCCGCGCCGTTTCCTCGTCCACCGCCCGGTTAAACCCGATCACCCCGCCGAACGCCGATACCGGATCGCACTCGAGCGCCTTACGGTACGCTTCCGCCAGCGTCCCCTGTTCCGCGCAGCCTGCTGGATTCGTGTGCTTGATGATCGCCGCCGCTGGCCGCGTGAACTCGCTCGCCAGCTGCCAGCACGCATCCAGATCCACCAGGTTGTTATACGAAAGTTCCTTCCCATGCAACTGCTCGGCTCCAGCGATTCCAACGCCGCGCGACCCGTAAAGCGCGGCCGACTGGTGCGGATTTTCGCCGTACCGCAGATCCATCAGCTTCCCCGCGCGGATATCGAGCCGTGCCGGCAGCGCCTGCAAGCCATCCACCTGCGACAGGCGCGCCGTGATCGCGGAATCGTAATCAGCCGTCGTGCGGAAGGCTTTCTGCGCCAGCCGCCACCGGGTTTCCCGCGAGACAGCCCCTCCGTTCCCGCGCATCTCCTCGTAAACGCCGCCGTAATCCTCCGGCGACACGACCACCGCGACATCATGAAAATTCTTGGCCGCCGACCGGATCATGGTCGGCCCGCCGATGTCGATGTTCTCGATCATCTCGTCCAGCGTGACACCCGTCCTGGCCGCGACCTTTTCAAACTGGTACAGATTCACGACCACCATGTCGATGGGCTGAATGCCGTGCTCCTCGAGCGCGCGCACGTGCTCGGCATTGCCGCGAATCGCCAGAATCCCTCCCGTGATCCGCGGATGCATGGTCTTGACTCGCCCATCCAGCATCTCCGGAAAGCCTGTGACTTCGGCGACATCCTTCACCGGGATGCCGCTGTCGCGCAATATCTTCGCGGTGCCCCCGGTCGAGATCAGCTCGACACCCAGCCCGCTCAACCCGCGCGCGAAATCCACAAGGCCGGTCTTGTCCGTCACGCTCAGAAGAGCACGTCGAATTTTTGCCATCAATTGTAGGTTAACGCAGGTG
>JACXTT010002517.1_pt1 | contig 28975 bp, 27 predicted proteins | sample 9270951 | NCBI WGS metagenome assembly JACXTT01 (sample SAMN15532306, study PRJNA645909) | rock metagenome | isolation source: weathered quartz diorite | place: Puerto Rico | collected 2017-06-21 | reverse complement strand
CTACACGAAGCACGCCGAAGGCTCGGTACTCATTGAGTTTGGCGAGACGCGCGTGTTGTGCAACGTCAGCGTCGATGAAAAGGTCCCGCACTTTCTCAAGGGCAAGGGCCAGGGCTGGGTCACGGCCGAATACGGCATGCTGCCGCGTTCCACCGGCAGCCGCATGGCGCGCGAAGCCTCGATGGGCAAACAGGGCGGGCGCACCATGGAAATCCAGCGCCTGATCGGGCGCGCCTTGCGCTCGGCGCTGGACATGAAGCAGTTGGGCGAGCGCACCTTCACCATCGACTGCGACGTGATCCAGGCCGATGGCGGCACGCGCACCGCCTCCATCACCGGCGGCTGTGTCGCGCTGGTGGACGCTATCAGCCATGTCCGCAAACGCGGATTGATCACCAACAATCCCCTGCGCCATCTGGTCGCCTCCGTCTCCTGCGGCATTTTCGGCGGTGAGGCGGTGCTGGATCTCGACTACGCCGAGGACTCCAACGCCGGCACCGACATGAATTTCGTGATGGACGACGCCGGCAGCTTCATCGAAATCCAGGGCACCGCCGAAAGCAAAACCTTCAGCCTGGAAGAAATGCTGGCAATGACCAAACTCGCACAAACCGGCATCCGCGAGCTGATCGCGCAGCAGAAAAAAGCGCTCGGGATTTAAATAAGATTTTTGTAACCGAAGATGAACGCAGATTTTGAACAAGAAGCAGTTTGCGCTTCTGGCTTTTATCCGCGTTCATCTGTGCTGTACAAGGAGGTACGAATGTCGCGAGCGCAGGACGCGCGAGAGCGACTGTTTATCGGCGGTTTCAACAATATTATGAAAAAAAACATTGTTCTGGCATCGAGTAATCCCGGCAAGGTACGCGAGATCAACCAGATGCTCGCGGACCTGCATCTCACCGTCGTGCCGCAATCCGATTTCAAGGTCATTGACGCGGAAGAAACCGGCCTGGCCTTCGTTGAAAACGCCCTGCTGAAGGCACGCAACGCTACGCGTCACACCGGCCTGCCCACCATTGCCGACGATTCCGGGATCGAAGTGGATTATCTCAACGGCGCGCCCGGGATTTACTCCGCGCGTTATGCCGGCAAGGGCGCGAGCGACGAGCAAAACCTGAAGAAACTCCTCGCCGATCTGGAAGGCATCCCCGAAGCGGAACGCACCGCGCGTTTCCAGTGCCTGATGGTGTACCTGCGGCACGAGTTCGATCCCACGCCGATCATCTGTCAGGGGACCTGGGAAGGAAGAATCTTGCTTGAGCCGCGCGGCGCCAATGGTTTTGGTTACGATCCAATCTTCTTCGTTCCGACGCACAACTGCTCTTCGGCCGAGCTGCCGCCGGAAGTGAAAAATAAATTGAGTCATCGGGGGCAGGCGTTGAGATTGTTGGTCGCTGCGCTGGGGCATACGCATTTGTAGTTGTCGTCCCCGCGGAGGCGGGGACCCAGGTTGTGAATAACAAAGCCGCCCCTTGGGCGGCTTTTCATTTTGTCCCCTCTCCCCTTGCGGGAGAGGGTGAGGGAGAGGGGTGATGTCGAGCGGGCTTCGCCCGCATATTTGAATCGGGTTCTCGCACCCGAGGGCGACGTCCTTTCTTGTCGCGACAAGAAAGGACGCAAAGAAACGCCGTCCCCGAGCCGCCGCCCGCTAATCGCGGGTTCCCTGCGCTTCTCGCTGAAGTCGAGCTCGCCAGACGGCATGTCCCTATGCCGGCTGGCTCGTGCGCGCTCCCTGCGCGCACTCTGAACACCAGAGCTATCCACCTTCAGCTGCGATGCTCGGCGCCGACTAGGGGAGAGTTAGCTAAACCTTACTAGGTATTTAGCTTGACTGAGTAAGGCTGGTAAGGACAAATATGGCTGCGATATGAATAGAAAACGGCCAAAACAATACTCAAATTCTTCGGCTCCCCATCCTAAATTACGAAAACGCTGGCGTAGCTGGCTCCCAATGATGAGCACAGACCTTGCGCACTTGCTGGGACGGAGAGAAATATTTTGGGAATTACAGGAAATCGCAAAAGAAAATTCTCGAATATTAGAGCATGGGGCTTTTTTCGATTGGATGTGCACAAATTATGTCGTGACAGCAAGCATAGGAATCAGGAGCTTTACAGATCAGAGTAAAGGGGTGCGCTCTTTATGGCGCATGCTATTTGAAATGCTTGAACATCCTGGAGTACTTAGCCGCAGTGCACACGTTGCTCTATACAAAAAAGCAGCTATTAGCCCTCATTTCGATTTGGCTAATATTTCTTTTAACAATATTGCAGGAAAAGGAAGAACTAGTGTCAGCCAACAAGCAATTCGAACAGACCTACGCGCATTAGAAGATTCGAGCGAACGAGTCAGGCGGTTTGTAAATAAACGCATTGCTCACAGAACCCCACAAAACGAATTGCGGCGCCTCCCAAAATTCCATGAATTAGATCAAGCCATGGATACAATTGATCGCATTTTTTGTAAATACAATCTTATTCTTACTGCAAAATACATGGAAACAGCTCATGCGACACGCCAAGATAACTGGAAGGTAGTCTTGTATGAGGCATGGATTAAGCCTGGTAGTAAGTTTTTACCTGATTACTATTAAGTAAAATAACAAAATGGATCGCGATACCGCCTGGCGAACCAAGGTCATCATCGCCTTCGCGGCGGTGTATATCATCTGGGGCTCAACTTATCTGGCGATCCGCGTCGGTGTGCAGCAGCTACCGCCGGCGCTGTTTGCTGGATCGCGGTTCGTCGTTGCCGGCATCCTGCTAGCGTTGTACGCGCGTTTGAGCGGACAGAAATTTCCCACCGAGTTACGCGAATGGCGCACGATTGCGACCACGGCACTGTTCATGCTGGTCGGCGCCAATGGGCTGGTGGTGTGGGGCGAGCAGTGGGTGCCGTCGAACCAGGCGGCGTTGATCGTCGCCACTACCGCACTGTGGCTGGCGGGCTTCGGGACATTGGGCGCGCACGGCCAGAAGCTGGGGCCGCGCACCGTGCTCGGTCTCAGCGTGGGTTTCTTCGGTGTGGCCATGCTGATGATGCCGGAGCGGGGCTTTTCGTTGGAACACTTCGGGGCGCAGCTCGCGGTACTGGGGGCCTGCCCGCTGTGGGCAGCTGGCTCCATGGTCGCCAAACGCGGTCAACTCACCACGCCGCCACTCATGGTCGCGGCATTGCAATCGCTGGTCGCCGGCATTGTTTTCTGTAGCTTCGGGCTTGCCACCGGGGAAGCCAGGCACTGGAGCTGGTCGCCGCAGGCACTGGCGGCGCTCGCCTACCTTATCATGTTCGGCTCCTGCTTTGCTTACGCTGCCTACATCTGGCTGCTGCACGAAGTCAGCCCCTCCGCACTCGGCACCTACGCCTACATCAACCCTCTCGTGGCCGTGGTGCTCGGCTGGGTGGTATTGCAGGAAACTCTCAGCGACAAACAGCTCGCAGGCATGGTGGTGATTCTGATCGGCGTCGTGTTGGTCAGCATCGCGCGGCCCAAGGCTATTACAGCCCCCAGCCAGCGCACTTGATTCCTCCGGAGAAGCACTGGGTTGTATAATCCGACGTCCCTTCCCGTTCCTGTCCAGCTATGCAGCAGTTTGCTTCGCTTCCGCCGCTAGCGCTCTACGTGCACATCCCGTGGTGCGTGCGTAAATGCCCCTACTGCGATTTCAATTCGCACGAGGCGCGTGAAAAAATTCCGGAAGAAAAATACATTGATGCCTTGCTGCACGATCTGGAGCAGGATCTGCCACGGGCGTGGGGCCGACCGGTCTATTCCATATTCATCGGCGGTGGCACGCCGAGTTTATTCTCGCCCGAAGCCATTGACCGTCTGTTGTCCGGGATTCGCGCGCGGTTGCCGCTCGATCAAAATATCGAAATCACGCTCGAGGCCAATCCTGGCACGGTCGTCGCTCCTGCGCATCCTGCGCCCGCGACATTTGTGCGTCCCTGCACATCAGAGCTCGATCGATTAACAGGATTCCGCCAGGCCGGCATCAATCGGCTGTCCATCGGTATCCAAAGTTTTGACGAAGCCAAACTGAAAGCACTGGGCCGCATTCACGGGCGCGAGGAAGCGCTGCGCGCGGCCGAAGCCGCGCGGGCCGCGGGCTTCGACAATTTCAATCTCGACCTGATGTTCGGCCTGCCGGATCAAACGGCGAAACAGGCGCTCTCGGATATACGCTCGGCGATAGAGTTGCATCCGAGTCATCTCTCCGTTTACCAGTTGACGATTGAGCCCAACACGCTGTTTCACGTCCATCCGCCGGCGCTGCCCGACGACGACAATATCTGGGAAATGCAAAACCAATTGCAGACGGAGCTGGCCAAGGCGGGATATCAGCAATACGAGGTTTCGGCCTACGCCAAACCGGGTTATGAGTGCCGACATAATCTCAACTACTGGCAATTCGGGGATTATCTCGGCATCGGCGCCGGTGCGCACGCCAAGATCACTGACGCCAGGAGCATCACGCGACTGTGGAAGGTGAAACAACCGAACGAGTATTTGCGCACCGCCGGGACGCCACAGAACATCGGCGACGAACAGAGGCTCTCGCGCGAGCATACCGTAACCGAATTCATGATGAACGCCTGGCGCCTCAACCACGGATTTTCATCGCGCCTGTTCGCGGAACGCACCGGTATGCCGATTTCAGTCGCGGTAAAACCCCTTGAGGAAGCTGAACGAAAAGGTCTGATCACCTGGGATACTGAAATCCTCCGTCCGACGGACATCGGGTTCCGTTTTCTCAACAATCTTGTCGCGCTTTTCTAACAACTATAAAAACAGGTAACCACAGCCACAAACGATACCTGATAGCGCCGGATTGATCGGCAGGGCAAATTCATTCACAATGTTCGTGTATTTTATAATGTTCGTGTATTTTATGTAGTAAGGGTGGAAATTGTATTGTTTTGAAGCTGTTTTTTGGGCCTTCCTTAAATAACTCGAAAAAGGATACCAAGCCATGAAAGCGACACAGCTTTTGATTTTTACAGTCATAGCCATGTGCTCCATCGGTACCGTGAATGCAGAGGAGGAAGCATGGTACGCCGGAGTCAAAGCCGGCCAGATGAAGGTTGACCTGCCAGGCTATGAAAACGTCATCGGCGTCGGCGGTATTTTGGGATACAAGCTCAGCAATACCCTGGGAATTGAAGGCGGGTACACGACCACGGGCAAGGACGGCGATGTCACCGTTGGAACTCAATTGGTTAAATGGGATGCCAACGTCGTCGCCGTACATCTCGCTTATCGTAGCGAAGGCAATTTCTACGCCAAGGGGAAAGCAGGTATCCTTTATGAGGAAGTTTCGGTAAAAACAGCCAATGCCATTGAGCCCGGCTCTGGCGGGAAAATATCCGTCGGCATTGGTGCCGGGTGGAGACCTTTCAAAGATATCGCGTTGGAGATCGAATACACGCTCCTTGAAAAGGATGTAAGTTTTATCACTTTCGGCATCAACCTGGGAATCTGAGCCAATCATGTATCGCTGAAATCCGGCCTCCGTGCCGGATTTTTTTGCCCCATTCAGCCATCTGCACCTTCATCTGATGTGATGAGCGGTGGCCTCGGACATGCCAAGACTTGCGCCCGTACAGTTGATCGCATACCTTGACCTCTTGCGGCAATCCGTTAGCCACTGCTGCCGCGCGCAAAGTACACAATGAATCCTATTCCAAATGGCGCATCACGCTGGATAATGTCGGCCTGCTTAGCGGACTGGCGATCGTGGTCACCACGGGCGTCGCAGTGTATTTCTAGAGCGGTTCCTTCGGGCTTTCGCTGGTCATCACCATGTCAAATGGTGCTGACCACCGTCACCGACGTCGTCGGTTTTTTTTCTCTTCCCTGAGCATCGCCACGCCGCTGGCACGGATGCTGTAGATGAAAAAGAGCGCCAAGCTGCTGGTCATTCTGGCCATTGTGTCCGCATTCGCCTGGGCAGTGACATATCTGTTTCCGCCCATCCTGTCAGTACCATCGGAAACCGAGTTTGTCCTGCTCGACGGAAAAAAAATGACGTTGCAGTCGTTGCGCGGTCGGCCGGTACTCGTGAGTTTCTGGGCCACCACCTGCCCGCCCTGCTTGGAAGAACTGCCTGATCTGATCCAGTTCTACAAAGACTGGCATCCGCAAGGTCTCGAAATGATCGCCGTCACCATGCCCTATGATCCGCCGAGCAGGGTGCAGGAATTTGTGCAGCACCATAACGTCCCCTATCCCGTCGCGCTCGACGTGCAGGGAGTAGTAACCAGCGCCTTCGGCGGCGTGCCTTTCGTTCCGACCGCCTTTCTCATCGCTCCTAATGGAAAAACCGAACTGAGTTACACCGGCCGATTGGACATCGCCAAGGTCCGGCGTATCATTTCGCGACACCTGAAGGCATCCGGCTCTTGATTCGAATTGCCGGATAATAGCGACTCCTATGCTCTGGATAAAATCCCTGCACATCATTTTTCTCGTCACCTGGTTCGCCGGGCTTTTTTATCTGCCGCGCCTGTTCGTCTATCACAGCATGGCGGCGCCGACCGACCGCGAAGGCGTCGAGCGCTTCAAGGTGATGGAGCGTAAACTTTTCTTCGGCATCATGACGCCGGGCGGTATTCTCACCATCGTTTTCGGATTGTGGCTGTGGCTCGGTTATGGATTTACCGGCGGCTGGCTGCGCGCCAAACTCACGCTCGTCCTTATCCTGATCCTCTACCACATTTACTGCGGCAAGCTGATGATCGACTTCAAATACGACCGCAACCGCCACGACCACGCGTGGTACCGCTGGTTCAACGAATTCCCGACCGTGATCCTCATCGCCGGGGTCATCCTGGCGGTGGTCAAACCGTTCTAATTTCTCCCGATTATTCGGCCTCATTCAATCCCATAGCCTTCGCCACCAGCGCTTGCGCCCCTCCGGGCGGTGCGCGCGGTCGTGTAACGCCACGGGGGGTAGCAGGCTCATGACCCAACCCGGCAACGGCGGATTGTCGCTGAAGCCGCATTGCACACCGAGGTTGTTCGGATCGAAAATTTTGACCAGCGTCGGTTCGCTCTTGCTGTCGGCGTAGACGATGCCACAATAATCCTCTTCGTGCTCCTTGCGCAGCAGCGCATCTATTTCAGCCAGAAACAGATTCACCTGTTCCGCGCTCGCCGGCGTGGTCGGCGGCGCTTCGCCGATGGCGTACAAGTACCAACCGTCGGCGGCCTGGTTTCTCACCACGCCCCAGAAGCTGTCGAGATCCTCCCAGCTCAGGACGCCGGAAAAATTGCCGCGGAATGTGGTGTAAAACGGGTCTTCTGTCGGGGCGGGACGCATGATTTTTTCTCCGTAACGAACTTGATTGATTATACCGTCATGGCTTGCCGCGCAATAGGAGACTTGATGCTTCTATCCAAGAAACGGATCAACCGGTTCGCGACTTCGCCGCCCGCGTCTTCCTGCAAGAAATGTCCGGCGTTCCGCACCAGATAAAATTCACCGTCGGGCACCATTTGAGCGATGCGCGCGCCTTCATCCGGCTTCCACGCCATGTCGCCATCCGGCCAGATGACCGTGACCGGGATGTCCCAGGTTTCGAGCTCCCGACGGATCTGGTCGACATACGCCACGCTGGGATGATTCGTCCGATTGGGGATCATTTTCGAAAATGCGGTCAGTCCGGCGCGCTTCGCCGGACTATCATGCGGCATCAAATAATTCTCCATGGCCCGCGGATCCACCGGACGGCGAAATCCGGCGCCAAGAAGTTTGGAAGGATTACCGGTGCGCCACTTCATCCATACGAACTTGCGAAAAAAATCCAAGCGCTTGACCAGGAAGCTGGAATACGCACCACCCTTGAACAGGAATGTAAAACTGGGTGGCAACGGGCAGGTGATAATGTCCTGCTCGCGCCGTTCACGCCCATTGACGTTGCAAACTGTAAGCGCGCTCGTCCTCGGGCTCGTCCGACAGCCCGAAACCCATCAGGTCCGGCACGAAACACCGGTAACCCGCCCGGACCAGGGGCGGGATCATTTTCCTGTACAGATAGCTCCAGGTCGTGTTGCCGTGCATCAACCAGATCGGCGGTCCTTCACCCTCGTCGAGACAGTGCAAACGCACGCCGTCCACGGTGGCATACCAACTCGTGAACGGATACTCGAAGCGTGCGGTCATTGCGCTAAATGAACAGACAGACGTCCGACTTCTGCGCGATCGGCAGGAAGCTGGCGGCGCCGATCCAGTCCTTGACCTCGGGGATGAAATCCTCGCGCGTGTAGCCGAACAGGTCGACCGTCATCTGGCACGCGACCAGATTGACGCCGGCCTCGACGCAGATGTCACGCAACTCCTGAATGGAAGCGACGCCGTTGTTCTTGACGGTCTTCTTCATCAGGTTGGTAGCGACCTTCTCGAATCCCGGGACACCGGCCATCACCAGATTCGGGATATTCCAGTTGATGCCTTTGAACCACTTCGGTCCGAACGGCATTTTCATGGGCATGCCCGGATTGCCGAGCGGACTCACTTCGAGATGTAGCTCTTTCTTCAGCAGCTCCAATCCGTAGAACGTGAAAAACACGTTCACATCCCAGCCCAGCGCCGAAGCGGTGGAGGCAAGAATGAATGGCGGATAGGCCCAGTCCATGGTCCCTTTGGTCGCGATAATGGAAAGCGATGGAGTCTTGTTTTCCTCGACCTCTTTCAGTTTGTTCACAAATCTATCATCGAACCACGCGTCAAGCGCGGCGGCGTGTTTCTGCAAATCACCGGGCAGACTGACGGACGACTTTTGAGCTAGGTTTGACATGATGGCCTCCTTAAGAATTCACGACATGTTCAGATTTACGTTGCCGCATCTTCCGCCCGGATTGTTTATTCGCTTCGGCGAGCGATGCAGATTGATATGAAGATTGGCATCACATATAGTCAATCGACATATGCTGAAATAATTAAATACGCCGGCTGAGCGAAGCACAAATCAGAGAATTTAATTAGTTTCGCTAACAAACATGATTGGGGACCACGGCATGGAAAACCTCGATGTCGTCAAGCTGCTCAAGGCGGCACAGACCCTGGAGCGCAATATCTCGGTATCGTTGATGTATTCGGGGCTGCGCGTCCCCCAGTATCGGTTGCTCGATGTGCTCGCGGAGATGAGGCAGGCGACGGTGACGGAGATGAGCGAGAAGCTGAACGTACGGCGCGCCACCGCCAGCGTGTTGATCAACGAACTGATCGAGTCGGGAATCGTGGAGGTGACCGAAAACAATTCGGACCGGCGCTCGTTCCACATCCGTCTCAGCCGCATGGGCGCTGGCAAGCTCGAATCGGCGAGAAAGGATATCGCCGTATTCCGCGAGAAGCTGTCGCAAAAATATTCACCGGAAACAATAAAGATGTTGAATGAATTCGCCGACCGGCTGGCCTAGCCGATCGGCGACATTGACCGGCCAGGGGTAACCGTCAGTGTTTGCGGATGTGGAATACATATTCGCCGCCGTTTTGCTCGGATGAAACCAGCTCGTTGCCGGTCGACTTGCAGAAGGCGTCGAAATCCTTGACCGCGCCCGGGTCGGTGGCACGAATGCGCAGAACATCTCCTTGCTGCAATCCATTAAGCGCCTTTTTCGTCCGCAGAATCGGCAGCGGGCAGTTCAATCCCCGGGCATCGAGTTCCTGTGCTGTGGTTGACATGGTGATCTCCTGTTTGGGTTGAGGGAGTCTTGAGAATTCAGTCAGGCTGGCTGACACAGACGCGGCCAGGGGTAACCTTCGGCCTTGAGGTCGGCCAGATGCTCACGCACTGCCATGCGCCAGTCTTTCTTCGGCGTGTAACCGAGTTTCCGATGGGCGTAATCGTTGGGGCAGACCCAGTTCTCGCACAGATGTACGATGGAGCGCGTGAGAAACGGCGAGGAACCTGGCATGACCGGCTTGAGCGTCTCCATCAGCCAGCCAAAGGCATAACCGGCCGGGTAAGGAACGCTGTAAAGCGGTTTGGGGAAACCGGTCTCGGCGGCGATGAATTCGACTACTTCGCGCAGCGTCGGAAATTCAGTGCCGCAGATATTGAACGATTCGTAATCGTTCAGACCTTCCGCCACCGACGCCAGCATGAACGCGCTGCCCAGATCCGTATCAGCCACCAGCGGCTGGCGCTTGCGTCCACCCGCGAGCCACGGCACCAGATAAGTGCGAAGCCGCGGCACCAATGCCGGCAACATGCCCAAACGGTTGCCGGTGCCGATGAACATGCCCAGACGCATCGTGATCATTTGGGTCCCGCGTGCGCTGTTGTCTTGCATGTAGCAATCGAGGTCGACCAGATAGTCGAGATGCGGCCAGAAGCCGGTGTGTTTCGTTTCCGAGAAATCGTCCAGAGGTTGATGGTCTTTCGCGACGGCGCCGATCACGACCGTGCTTGCCTGAATAAAGCGTTTCAAGCCCTTCCGGATGGCCTGCTCAATCAGATCACGGGCCGGCTCGAAAAAGCGCTCGCGCTCCAGCGCCTTGTGGTTCCACATGGACGCCCAGTTACCGGCGCTGCATATGACATCGACATCTTTCACCACCTCGCGTCGGTAATTCGCATCCATCAAGTTACCGATCCGCACTTCACCTTTGAAATTTCGCGGCAGTTTCGCGCGCTCGCGGCAGGCCGCTATCGGCTCGATACCAGGCTGCATCACGAGGGCCTTGAGAACATTGCCGCCCAAAAAACCGGTGGTGCCCGTCACCAACACCCGAATCTTTTTGCCCGCGCTCATGGTTTCTCCCGGCTATCTCAGAATTGATGTTGGCGAATGTTCACAACGAATCCACCCATTTCTTGAGCCGGGTTGTTTCCCGCAGAACCAGCTCAGGCTGGTTGAAGGTATGGGTGAGCAGGCTGACGCCCTGCAACACCGTCACCAGATGCAGGGCGAGATCGGCGGATTCCGCTCCCTTGTCCAGCGCGCGAAACTGTTGCTCGGCCCATGCCAGAATGGCACCCATCAGAGCGGCGGCTTTTTCCGCGAGTACGCCACCGTCCTTGTGCAGTTCCTGGCAAAGACTGCCGATGGGACAACCGCTCGCGGCCAGTGACTCACGCTGGCCTTCCACTTCTCCAATCAATGCGTGAAGGCGTTTCTTTGGGTCCGGAAACTTGTCCCATGCGGCGATAAGGCCACCATAAAAATCCGCACGGTGCTCGATCAGCGCGTTGCCAATGTCTTCCTTGGTTTTGAAGTAGTAATAAACATTGCCCAACGGCACCTCAGCTTGCTGGGCGATATCAGCCAGTGTGGTTTGATTAAATCCCTGCGCATGGACCAACTTGTTCGCCGCTTCAAGCAGGCGAAAGCGCTTGTTGGTTTCTTTTATTTCCATTTAAATCAATTAATTACAATATTAGTAAGTTATCTAACTAAATTATGGGTTGCTTATATATAACTGTCAAGAAAATATTTTGCAGAGCGCAGGAAAAGAGAAATTTCTGTCATATCGCCGTGTCGATCGCTGTAACCGATTTTGACGAGATGCACCGCGATATACTTTGAGGCAGCAGACATGGATACCCTGACACACGCCCTGAGCGGCGCGTTGCTGGCGCGCGCGACGGAACCGAAAAACCCGCGACCGGATCAGTTGCCGCGGCGTATACGCATGTGGGTCGGTTTCTGGGCCGCGGCGTTTCCCGACAGTGATTTCATCGCACGCTTTATCGATCCCCTCACCTACTTAACCGTGCATCGCGGCATTACACATTCCGTCATCATGCTGCCGTTGTGGGCGCTGGGTTTGTCGCTTCTGTTCATGCTGCTTGTGCGTGGAAAATATTCCTGGCGTGCGTTCGTAGGCGTGGCAGCGTTGGGCATCGGAATCCATATTGCCGGCGACGTGATCACGGCTTTCGGCACCATGATCTTCGCACCGTTTTCCATCTGGCGCGCGCAGATCCCGACGACTTTCATCATTGATCCTTACTTCACGGCAATTATCGTCGCGGGGCTCGTCGCGTCACTTGCGTGGAATCTCACGCGCAAGCCAGCCATCATCGGTCTTACCGTGCTCGCTGCTTACGTGGGCTTTCAGGGAATCTTGCATCAGCGCGCCGTTGCCACGGGAGAAGCTTATATCGCCAAACATCAGCTTGAACCCGGAAACGTTGAGGCGATTCCGCAACCCTTTTCGCCATTCCACTGGATGATTGTCATCCCTCAAAAGGATACGTATTACATGACCTACGTGAGCCTGTGGCGCGAGACAATTCCGGAATTCCCGCCAGAGGGCGCCAGTTGGCTGCGCCAGGTCTACACCTCGTACTACCCGGTGCGGGATGCCCTGTGGAAACAGGTTCCACGTTTTGGTTCAGGGAGCGAGACACCGCTGGCGGAACAAGCGTGGTATTCGGATGCGCTGGCAGCCTACCGGGACTTTGCCCTGTTTCCGGCGCTGTACGGGGTGGATCGCATCCAAGGAAGGCTATGCGTGTGGTTCAACGATCTGCGGTTTGCCTTGGCGGGGAGAAACATGCCGTTTCGCTACGGCGCGTGCCGGAGCGGCAAGGATCCGGTGTGGCGCGTCTACCAACTACTCAACGACGATAACGGTCAGGAAATCTTCGAAGCCATTCCGCACTGATTCACGACCATCCGATCGGGATTCTTTGTCCTATCAATACATATCCACGGGATCAACATCCAGCGACCAGCGTGTCTTTTTGGCGAATTTTGCCTCAGCCAGTTGCGCCACCCAATGTCCGAGAAATTCGTGCAGCGATGCACGCTGGTTGGATTGCACCAACAGTTGTGCGCGATAGCGTCCGGCACGTCGCTCCATGGGCGCCGGTGTCGGTGCCAAAACCTGCACATCCTTGCCGGGAGACAGATGGAGGGCCAGCGTGCGCGCTTCATGCAAAAACTTTAGCGCGGCGTCCGGTGTGGGTGATTCGGCACGCAGCAAAGCAAGATGGCTGTAGGGCGGATAGCTCGTCTCGCGCCGTTCGTTGAGCGCAAACTCGGCGAAACCGTGGAAGTCATGTCGCTGAAGCGCGCCGAACAGGGGATGGTCAGGGTGCCAGGTTTGAATCAACACCTCACCCGGCTTGTCCGCGCGCCCGGCACGACCACTTACCTGCATGATCAACTGGAACAGTCGTTCGCTCGAACGAAAATCGGTTCCGTACAATCCTTGATCGGCGTTCAGAATCCCAACCAGCGTGACATTCGGGAAATCATGCCCTTTGGAGAGCATTTGGGTCCCAACCAGAATATCGGCCTCGCCATCATGGACACGCCGTAATTTTTCCTCGAGCGCGCCCTTACGATTGGTGCTGTCGCGATCGATGCGTTCGATGCGCGCCCGCGGGAAAAACTTTTGCAACGCACCTTCCACCCGTTCCGTGCCTTCACCCAACGGATGCAGATTCTCACCCTGACAGGACGGACAACGCCGCGCCACTTCCTGCTCCGCACCGCAATGATGACAAAACAGTTTCTGCTTTTTGATGCGCGCCATCCATGGCGCGCCCCTTGCGGGCGCGCTGTGCGCGTCCAATTTCGCTCCCGGCGAAATTGTCTGATGCAGTGTGAGCCTGGCATCACAGCGTTTGCAGGAGGCCGCCCAACCACAATCAAAGCACATCCACACCGGGGAAAAACCGCGGCGGTTCAGAAACAGGATACTCTGCTCGCCCCTTTCGAGCCTGGCCGCAAGCGCCTCGCGCAACGGCAACGAAAGCCCTTCGCTCGGCTTGAGCCGGCGCATGTCGAGCAGTCGCACCTGCGGCATGACGGCGCTGCCGGTACGTTCCGGTAATTCGATCAGCAGATAAGCGCCCTGTCGTGCATTCTTGAGACTCTCCAGTGACGGGGTTGCCGAACCGAGAATGATCGCAATTTTCTCGCGCGCAGCGCGCATGACAGCCACGTCGCGCGCCGAATAGCGAAATCCATCCTGCTGTTTGTATGAGGCATCGTGTTCTTCGTCCACAACGATGACACCGGGATTTTTGAGCGGCGTAAAAACGGCGGAGCGCGTACCAAGTACAATGGGCGCGCCTTCGCTGCCCCTCAGCCATGCGCTCAGGCGCTCCTGCTCGTTGAGTCTGGAATGCAATACCGCAATCGGCACACGGAAACGCCGCTCGAAGCGGCCAACCAGCTGAGGGGTAAGACTGATTTCCGGCACCAGTACCAGCGCCTGCTTTCCCTGAGCCAGTACCTGCTCAATTACATTCAGGTAAACCTCGGTCTTGCCGCTGCCGGTAACTCCGTGCAACAGGAATGGGTGGAAACCATCCAGCTTGGCGACAATGGCGGTCACAGAGACCTTCTGATCCGGATTAAGCTCCGGCGCAGGCTGTAAATCCCGATTCATTACAGGCCGTGGGTCACGTTGGTAACTGTTCACCCACCCTTTGGCGTGCAGCGCCTTGAGCGCGGCGGCCGAGCGCTGTGAGACTTGAGCAAGCTGTTCCACATCGAGTCCTTCCGCGGTGGTGGCCAGCGATTCGAGCACATGTCTTTGCGCTGGGGCGCGTTTCAGCATCTGCGGGTCCACGGCTCGGCCTTCGCTCGTTAGAGCCCACATCTTTACCCTGCTCACGACCGGCACACGGCCTTGTCGTAAGCGTACAGGCAGAGCTGTGTGAATGACCTCGCCGATGGGGTGATGGTAATAATCCGCTGCCCAGCGAAGCAGACTCAGAATCGGCGGCGGGAGTACGGCGCAGGCATCCAGCGGTTGTGTGATGGCCTTCAAGCGGCTGGCTGGCAGCTCACTTTGCGCCACCTCACCCAGCACGACGCCGATCATTTCTCGACGACCGAACGGCACCCGCACACGTGCCCCCGGCTCCAGTAACACGTAAGCCAGATAATCAAACGCGCGATACAGGGGGGTTGGAACAGCTACTTGGTAAATTCGCGACCCTGCCGACATGGCGGCGACTCTATCACAAGGCCATGAGGAGAAATTTTTTGAGTATTTTATGTGCAATCCGTGAAACACCTGTGCTCCACGCTCACAGATTTGTAATGACATGCCTCTAACCGCTTGTATCTAAAAGGCGCCAACGTTACTCACAGAATCTGTGGATAACAATGTTGATGAAGCCATGATGCGCATTTTGTCGCACGGCAATTTACGAGGATTTGTTACTTTGATTAAAAAATAAACTGATGCATTAATCTTTTTAAGATCAATAGATTGAATAAAATCACCCGCGTTTTATCGATATATTATTGTCGACCTTACCAGAATAATTTTCAGGGTTGTTTGATCTGTGTATAAAGAAAACAGCTGCCAAGCTCCCATTAGCCGGAATTTGTCTTTTTTTCGCGCATGTCCATGCTGGCTAGCCGGAAAGACAAGGATTACGATGCCAGAAACCACTTAACAAGGAGGACGTACATGAAGGGTGTATGCAAGTGGGTAAAACAATACGGGCCACTGATCGGGCGGTTGTTGTTGTCGAACCTGTTTATTGTCTCCGGTTTCAAGAAAATTACCGGCTTCACTGCCACAGCAGGCTATATGGCCGCCATGATGCCGAGCCTCGATCCCAATCTGATCAAGATCATGCTGGTGCTGACGATCATCATCGAACTTGGTGGTGGATTGCTGATTTTAGTCGGCTGGCAGGCGCGCTGGGCCGCCTCGTTTCTCTTCCTGTGGATGATCCCGGTGACGTATGTGTTTCACGCCTACTGGGGATTGCCGCCGGATCAGGTGCAGATGCAATTCATTCAGTTCCATAAAAACATGGCGATCATGGGCGCGCTGCTCTTTATTGTCGCCCAAGGCCCCGGTCCTTACAGCCTAGGCAAGGATAGCTGTTAATCGAAGCGGGTGACTTGCGGCAGCACGCGGATTAGAACTTCCGCGTTAACTGGAGTGAACGGCTTACTTGTGCAGCCGGACCAATTTTGGATTGCGCTTGAGAGCCCAGGATGACTGCTTGAGCCAAGTGGACAGTTCATCCGCCGACAGCGGACGGCTGATGTAGTGACCCTGCGCGGTGTCGCATCCCAGCTCACTCAACCGCTTCAGGGTTTCCTCGTTTTCGACACCCTCCGCCACCACTTCGAGCTTGAGATTGTGGGCGAGATCAACACTGGTGCGCACAATGGCGGCGTCATTATCGTCACGGCTCATGCCGATGACGAAGGATTTGTCGATCTTGATGGTGTTGACCGGCAGCTTCTTCAGATAAGAGAGTGAAGAATAACCGGTACCGAAATCGTCAATCGCTATTCGCAGCCCCATCTGGGACAGACGCGTCAGCACCTCAAGGGCGCGCTCAGGCTCGGTCATCACCGCGCTTTCGGTAATTTCCAGTTCCAGCCAGCGCGGCGAAATTTGCAGCGCTGCCAACTGCTCGGCAAAGGCATCCGCTAGGTACGGGTCCTGCAGATCGCGTACCGACAGATTCATGGAAACCGTGATAGGCAAGCCCTGGTCCTGGAGCTGCTGGCCCTGCCGCAGAGATTCGTTCAGTACCCACGGCGTGAGACTGCGGATCATGCCGGTCTGTTCCAGTAGTGGAATGAAAGTGTCCGGCATCAGCAGGTCCTCACGCGGGTGATTCCAGCGCACCAGCGCCTCGACGCCCGTGACCTGGAGATTCTTGAGATCCACTTTTGGCTGGAAATACAGCACGAACTGTTCCTGCTCCACGGCATGGCGCAATTCGCCAAGAAGCATCAGTCGCGTTGGATTGTGCTGATCGTTCTTGCCGTCGTAGAAAGCGTGTCCGCTGTTGGCGTGCTTGGCGGCATACATGGCGACATCCGAACGCTGGATCAGGATATTGGCATCCACCCCGTGATCGGGATAGAGCGCGATGCCGATGCTCGCCCCGATATCCAGGCTCTGTTCATCGATACGGAACGGTGCGCGCAAGGCCTGGAGCAGCATGCGTGCCGCCATGGTCGCGTGTTTGTCATTTACTGCCGGCAACAGAATCGCGAATTCGTCGCCACCCATGCGCGCCACCGTGTCGATGTCTCGCAGCTTGCTGCGCAGCCGCGCGGCGACCTGTTGCAGGAGCTTGTCACCGACCTGGTGACCCAGCGTGTCGTTGATGTCCTTGAAGCGATCGAGATCCATCAGCATCAGAGCGAAGGGCTTATAATCGCGCTTGGCATCGTCGATGGCGTGTTCCAGGCGCTCATGGAACAAGGTGCGATTCGGCAGCTTTGTCAGCGGGTCGGTGAAAGCGAGGCTTTCCAGGCTCTCGTAAAGTTCCTTGAGCCGCGTCGTCATACTGTTGAAGGCGGCGCCCAATTCGGCGATTTCCCTGCCACCGGAAACCATCACGTGTTCGCCGAGATGGCTCTTGTCGGAACGGGCCTTGCGCAACTGGGCCACCAGTGTCCGCAATGGCTTGACGGCGGTTTTTTGCAACATAAACCACACGAGCAGAGCAATCAGCAGAATCACAGAGGCGGCTGCAGCCACGATGTTGTAGCCGGTGAGCATCAGCCCGTCGTTGAATAGCTCAATATCCTGGCTGACACCGATAAGAAACAGCGGACGGGACGCTATGCCGTAGGGTTGTTCCACGACCAGGTGATTTTTCCATTCCTCGTCGCGCGGCCAGTTGGCAGAACGGAACAACAAGGCTCCGTCCGGGAAGGTCAGGCGCACAGGCAGGTTGAAGATATTGTCGGGTCCGGTCAACCGTGGAGTCATGTCCGTGGCAACCAGCAGAAAACCGGACGCTGAGCGTTCGCCCAATGAAAGGATCAGGAGATGATAAATATTTTTTTCCACCACGCAGACGCCGGTAACCGGCTTTTGAATCTCTACATCCTTGCGCTTCGCCGCCAGAGAACGCAGATTCGCACAGGCGGGTTGATTCAATACGACCTCGGGCACGCCCTTGCTGGAGGAGGCCAGTACATTCATATCTCCGTTCAGTACCTGAAGCTTGGCCAGCCTGGTGTGGCCGGAGAGAAAGCCGGGTTTATCAAACAGCTGATCCAGATGACGGACCAAGGCCGTCATTTTGCCGCCCGCCACCGCGGTGACGAATCCGGACTCCTGGCGGGACAGCAGAACAAAACGCTGCGATTCTGCATCAAGCTCATGGCGCAGCTCGTTGAGCCGCGTCTTGACCTGTTCGCCGAGCGCAGCGCGCTGTTGCGTCAGGCTGACGTCGCGGTAAATATCGCCGCTGGCGAGCACAAAAAAGACGCCGAGCATTCCCACCGCCGTCACGGCGACGGTAAGGCTCGTGCGCATCGATAACTGATTAAGCAACATCGTTATTCTTAATCGCCAAAAACGACTGAAGACGAATAAACGCCGATGCGAATCCGTTCGTTGTGGTTCCCGTTCCATTGGAACTCCGATCACCTCCTGTTATGTCCCTGTAGCGCCCGGCGCAGACCTTCCTGTAGTGCAAACGCGCTGGCGGCCGGTAAATCTTGCAAATCTAGTGCCACTTATCGGTATCTATAAAATCAGCAGCTTATGAAAAATAATGGCCTAAAATAAGGCGTTTTTTGAGATTTTTTGCCGGCAACGAGGCCGGCGACTAGGTTTGACTGTTTTTCGGTCGTTGTAGGTGTCATTTTCCGGCGGCTTTCGGACCAATACAGGCTTCTCGCCTTCCGGGATTGGCTCTACATTACCCGTCTCGGATTGGGAGGGACGGAGGAATGGATACAACCTGGGCAGCGATCGCACGACACATTGCCTCAGCCACCGGTGCTCCCTTTACTGTCCAATCACGGCATTCCGTCGGCGGCGGGTGCATCAACTCCGCCACAACCCTGCAGGACGACAATCACCGCTACTTCGTCAAGCTTAATGATGCTTCATGCCTTTCCATGTTTGAGGCCGAATCCGAAGGCTTGAAGGCAATCACACAGACACACAGCGTGCGCGTGCCGCGGCCGGTATGTTCCGGCACAGTCGGTGACACCGCCTATCTAGTGCTTGAGCATCTCGTGCTGGAAGGTACGGACGCACACAGCCTTGAACAGCTCGGACAGGAACTGGCGCAGATGCACCACGCCACGCAAAAACAGTTCGGCTGGCGCCTCGACAACACCATCGGCTCAACACCGCAGATCAATACGCCCTGCGAAGACTGGGTAGAGTTCTGGCGCAAACACCGTCTAGGCTTTCAACTTGAGCTGGCTAGACAGAACGGCCGTAATCTGATGAAAAAAGGCGAGCAGCTGATGGCAAACCTGGGAGATTTTTTCCGCGCCTACCGGCCCGCCCCTTCACTGCTGCACGGTGACCTGTGGGGCGGTAATGTCGGTGCCAACGGACAGCGGCCGGTGATCTTCGACCCGGCGGTCTATTACGGCGACCGCGAGGCGGATCTGGCAATGACGGAATTGTTCGGCGGTTTCTCGGCCCGGTTCTACCAGGCTTACCGCGAAGCCTGGCCGCTCGATGTCGGTTATCCGGTACGCAAAATCCTGTACAACCTTTATCACATCCTCAATCATTTTAATCTTTTCAGCGGTGGTTACGGCTCCCAGGCCGAACACATGCTGGACTCCCTGCTCGCTGAACTGCGCTGAGACTCCGACGAACCTGCCAAATGAATTCCCCGCCCACCCTTTCCGCCGGCGTCGTCATCGTCCGGCGCTTCGAAGACAAGTATCGCTATTTGCTCCTGCGCGCCTACGAATACTGGGATTTTCCCAAGGGCATCGTTGAGCCCGGCGAAGATCCGCTGGCGGCGGCCATCCGCGAAACCGAAGAGGAAACCACGCTCACGCTTCTCGATTTTCGCTGGGGACACGGTTATACGGAAACCGAGCCCTACGGCAAGAACAAGATCGCGCGTTACTACCTTGCGGAGTCGCCCAAAGGCGAGGTATTTCTCCCCGTCACTGAAGAACTCGGTAAACCGGAACACGAGGAATTCCGTTGGCTGGAATACGATGCGGCGCGAGAATTAGTGCTGCCACGGGTGCTAGCGGTGCTGGAGTGGACAGAAAAATTTCTCGGTAGCAGATAGCCACTACAAGTACTGCGCTTTTCAGGCAATCTTTCTGGCATCATGCTGCCCGAGCAACGCTTTGAGCTCTGGCGCGCAGAAACCGTAGTTCGTTCGGCCTTGGGGCAGACGCCGATTGCTCAGTGCGCGTCCGGCACGACGCCAACTTGCGGCATGTCCGCCAAACCGGTTTCGCGCGCCTTTTCCTGGAAACCGCGATTGCGCCAGAAGAATGCGCCCGGCATGGTGGTCGGGATCACCAGCACGTAAAACAGCGCGCGACCGATGATCGAAGCAAAGAACACCAGCAGCGTGGCCACGATCCAGCCAGCGAGCCCAATCCAACCACTCAGGCCTGAGAGCACGATCCCGATAACCGTCAGCGCGCTGCCAGCGAGCAGACCGTTGCGTAGCCAGTAGGTCTTGCCGTACGTGGTGCGTTGTTCGTAATGACTGGCCGTACCTTCGCTGCCCTGGCGCTGCATGGCACGCGCATGAAACACGAGCCCTATGCCTTCCAGCACCAGACCAGCGGTGGCGGGAATCGAAAGCGCCGTCATCAGCCCCGCGTACGGTACACCCTGCACCGCCAGCAGTGTGGCGTAGACCATACCGACCGTGAGCGTACCCAGCGTCAGCATGCTGCCGTAGAAACTGGTTAACACCTGCCAGTGGTTCCAGAACGGCCGTGCCGGGATGCGGTAGATGCGGTGCATGAAATAGAGCATTGCCGGACCGGCGAGCGTCGCCGCCCAGCCGAAACCGGTGCGTAGCGAGTCCACGGCGGTTGCCGGCAGCAGCCAGGTGACGAGCATCGGGAAAACCGTGAGGAAAGTATAGGCACCGAAGGTCGCAAAGAACACTGCCATGCCGGCGATCTCACGCGACACCGGCGAGTAACGTAGATTGTAAAACGCGCGATAGAAACGCTGCGGCTTGCCGAGGTGCAAGGTGGACAGCGCCAACGCGAAGGTTTGCAGCCCAAGCAAGGCGAACAGAATGACTGCGTGTGCCAGCGGGAAACGCGGCGGGGCGAGCGCATCCAGACCCAGCATGGGTCCGAGGAATAACGCGAGGAACGCGCCGACCACGCCTTGCGAGACCAACGTGAACACCACCAGCGGGTCTTCGCGCGAGCGGAGTTTCTTCAGGTTCCAGGCGCGCGTCTCGCCGGCCTCGCGCGCGCGCGCATGGAACTTGCCCGTGCCTTGCTCGTCGCGCACGTAGCGCAACGGCATGGAATCGGGACGCGTCATTTCGCGCGGCAGGCTCTTGGTCTGCTGGAAGCGGATATTCGGATGTGTGATCGCGGGATCCGGAAACCCGGGGACCTGCGTCAGCAACTGGGTGCGGTTAGCGGGCGTGGTTTCGATAACGCCGAAATCGAGCGCGCCGGCGAGGCAGGCGGAAGCGCACGCCGGCTTCAGGCCCTGTTCGAGGCGATCCACGCACATGTTGCACTTTTCCACATGGCCCTTTACCGGATCGAGCTGCGGCGCATTGTACGGGCACACCCAAGTACAGTAGCCGCAGCCGAAGCAGATGTCCGGGTCTTGCAGCACCGCGCCATATTCGGCGAACTTGGTGTAGGCGCGCGTCGGGCAGCCCTTGAGACATACCGGGTCGTCACAATGGTTGCAGGCCATCGAGAGGTTGAGACGATGGTAATCTGGCCAGGTACCGCCTTCCACGTAGCCCACGGAACGAAACGCCAGATGCGCCGACAATTCGTTTTTCTCGCTGCACGCCGACTCGCAGGCGTGGCAGGCGATGCAGTTGTCGGCATTGAAATAAAAACCGTGCTGCTTGTAGCGGTCCGGGTTCTGGCTGATGCCTGAGTGGCCGTTAATGTTCAGGCTCTGACCAGTAAGCGGACTGCCCTCGTCCACAAGCTGAATGGACTGGCCGTAGCGGTTCTGGGCAGGCGTCGTGACCTGCGGCAAGCGCGCATAATCAGGCACCTTGTCCTGTGCACGCGGCTCGATTTTCAGGATCTCGGGATTATTCATGTGACAAATCGGGCTCAGAAACTCCGCGCCGCGACGTTGCGCGCCGCCGCCGCTTGCTGGTCCGCGGCCGGTTCGACGCGCACCGCACACTGCTTGAAGGCCGGTTGACGCGAATATGGATCGAGCAGGCCGAGCGTGAGGCGGTTCACGCATTCGTGAAAATGAAACGGGATAAACACCATGTTGGGCGGCACGCGCTGAGTCAGTTGCACCAGCACCACGCTGTCGCCGCGCCGTGAGGTGAGTCGCGCGTAGCAGCCGTGTTCGATACCGAGGCGCGCGGCCGCGTCCGGGTTCATTTCCATATACGGTGTCGGGCTGAATTTATTTAAATTTCCGATCTTGCCGGTCTTGGTGCGGGTGTGCCAATGCTCCACCACGCGCCCGTTGTTGAGCCAGAACGGGTAGTCCTCGTCCGGACTCTCGTTGTTGTCCACGAACGGCAGTGGGATGAGTTTGGCCTTGCCGTCCGGATACTGGAATTTTCCGTCGGTGTAGAGACGCGGCGATCCACGCTCGGCGCCATCGGTACATGGCCACTGGATACCGCACTGTTTTTCGATCTTCTCATAGGTCATGCCGGAGTAATCCAGCATGCGGCCCCTGGACAACTCGCGCAGTTCCTGAAATACACCCTCGGCGGTTTCCGGAAATTTGATCTTGCGGCCCTGCTCAAAACGCTTGGCAAGTTCATTGAAAATCCACAGGTCGGGTTTGGACTCGGCATACGGCGGCAGAACATTGCGCGTTAAATTGACGCGCCGCTCGGTGTTGGTGAAACAGCCTTCCTTCTCGGCCCAAACGGCGGCCGGCAGATAGACATGGGCGTATTCGTTGCTCTCGACATCTGCGTACGAATCCTGCACCACCAGGAATTCGAGCTTCTCCAGGGTTTTGCGGATGCGCGCGGTGTTGCTCATGGAGGTCATGGGATTGGTGGCGATCAGCCATAGTCCCTTGATCTGGCCGGTCTCGATGGCCGGAAATATATCCGTCTGAAACAGGCCGCGTTTTTTGGGGAAGAATTCCGGGTCGATGCCCCAGTAACGTGCAATCTCTTCGCGATCTTTTTCTTTTTCCAAAACCCGGTAACCGGGTAACCCCGAGCACGACGACCACTCGCGCGTACCCATGGCGTTGCACTGGCCGGTGATGGACAGCGAGGTGCCGCCCGGTTTGCCGATGTTGCCGGTGATGAGATTGAGGTTGTTGATCGCCACCACGCCGTCCGAGCCGTGCGTGGACTGATTGATGCCCATGGTCCAAATGGTCATGGCGGCGCCAGCCTTGGCGTAGAGGCGCGCGACATTACGGATGGTGTCTTCATCGATGCCGCAGACCTTCGAGGCCGTGATCGGGTCGTAGTGTTCGACCAGCGCCTTGAAAGCATCGTAGCCGTCGGTGTGGGCGTCGAGATAGGCCTGGTCGTGCAAACCTTCTTTCAGAATCACATGCGCCAGCGCGTTGAGCAGCACCAGGTCAGTGCCGGGCGTAACCGGCAGGTGCATATCGGCCATTTGCGCGAACATGGTGACGCGCGGGTCGACCACGATCACTGGGAACTTGCGTTTCTCAAGCGCCTCGCGCAGGCGCCAGAAAATAATCGGGTGCTGCTCCGGCAGGTTGGAGCCGATGGCAAGCAGGCACTCAGTGTGCTCGAAATCGTCGTAGCAGCCGGGCGGGCCGTCGCTGCCGAACGAACGCTTGTAGCCGGACGCCGCCGAGGCCATGCACAGCGTGGTGTTGCCGTCGTAATTGTTGGTACCGATGACACCACGCGTGAGCTTGCCGAGGGTATAGAACTCCTCGGTCATGATCTGACCGGTGGAAACGACGGCGAAGCTGTCGCGTCCGTAAGCGCTCTGAATGCGCTGAATCTCGGCGGCGGTCTTGTCGAGCGCCGCTCCCCAGGTTGTTTCGCGAAACGGTTCATAGAAGCGCTCGCGCATTAGCGGCACACATCCGCGGTTGGCGCTATAGAAAAGTTCGTGCTCGAAAATTCCCTTCAAACACAGTTTGCCGCGATTGACGTCGGCGTTAGCCGCGCCGCGCGACGCCACCGCCTTGCCTTCCGTGTTCAGGCCGACTTCGATGGAGCAGCCGGTCGAACAATAGCCGCAAGTGGTGTACTTCCAATCGACCACGCCCTTGTCAACGATCTTGATCGGGTTCTTCTGTTTACGGCCAAGCAACATTTCCAGCTCCTGCGGCGATTCGCGGCGTATCGTTAAGGATTCGGGCAGGCTTCTTCCGGCGTGAGCGACAGAAAAATACACCCACCTTCGACGCGCACCGGGAAGCGCGCCGCGCAGCCTTCGTCCGGCGCCACCGCCATGCCGGTATCGAGGCTGATCTTCCAATCGTGCAGCGGACAGGCCACTTTATTGCCGTGCACAATGCCCTGCGACAGCGGCCCGCCTTTATGCGGGCACTTATCGCGCAAGGCGAACACCTCGTCGTCGAGCGTGCGGAACACAGCGATATCACCATCCACCCGCCGCACCACGCGCGCGCCCTGGCGCGGGATGTCAGCGAGAGTTCCGATTTCAATCCAATCGTCTGTTTTTGCCTTGGCCACTGCCTGCATGATTCTTTCTCGGTCTTTGTTCCGGGTTAGCCGACCATCTTGAGCGGGATGAACTCGTGCTTGTCCGCGCCCTTGGCGCGTTCCGCCCACGGATCGACCTGCGCGAACTTCTGCGAGTACAGGAAACGCGCACTCAGTGCCTGGCGGCCAACGGCATCCTCGACGACGCGACTCTTCACATAGGCCAGCCCAACGCGCTCCACCCAAGGCGCCGTGCGCTCCAGGTAATGCGCCTCTTCGCGATACACCTGCAGGAAGGCGGCGCAATGCTCCTTCACCTCCTCCGGGGTTTTCACTGCGCACAGGAAGTCGGTGGCACGCACTTTCACGCCGCCGTTGCCGCCGACGTGCAATTCGTAACCGGAATCGATGCACACCACACCGAAATCCTTGATGGTCGCTTCGGCACAATTGCGCGGGCAGCCGGACACGGCCAGCTTTACCTTGTGCGGCATCCACGATCCCCAGCTCATCTTTTCCAGACCGATGCCCATGGTGGTGGAATCTTGAGTACCGAAGCGGCACCAGCTCTTGCCAACACAGGTTTTGACGGTGCGGATCGCCTTGCCATAGGCATGACCGGAGACAAACCCGGCCGCACTCAGATCGCCCCACATCGACGGCAGGGTTTCCTTCGGTACACCGAGGAAATCGATGCGCTGACCGCCGGTGATGTGCACGGTCGGGACTGCATATTTCTCGGCAATCTCGGCCAGTGCGCGCAGCTCGGCGGGCGTGGTCTCGCCGCCCCAGATGCGTGGTATCACTGAATAAGTTCCGTCCTTCTGGATGTTGGCGTGCGCGCGTTCGTTGATAAAACGCGACTGGTTGTCGTCGACGTACTCGCCCGGCCACGCCACCAGAAGGTAGAAGTTGAGCGCCGGCCGACATTTGTTGCAACCGTCCGGGGTTTTCCATTCCAGCGCCCGGAACACCGCCGGCATGGTCTTGAGCGACTGGTGGCGGATCGCGAGCCGTATCTCGTCATGGGTATGCTCGGTGCATGGGCACGCCGGTTTCTTTTTCGGTGCGGTTGAATAATCACCGCCGAGCGTCGCGGCCAACAGGTTCTCGACCAGGCCAGTGCACGAGCCGCAGGAGCTGGAAGCCTTGGTGTGGGCGCGCACCTCCTCGAGTGTAAACAGTTTCTTGTCAACAATGGTCTTGACGATCGCGCCTTTGCACACGCCGTTGCAGCCGCAGATTTCGGCCGAGTCCGCCATCGACATCACCCGGCTCTTGATATCGCCATGCCCGGAATCGCCCAGATGCGCCTGGCCGAACAAAAGTTTGTCGCGCAGGTTCGAAACATCGGTACCGTCGCGCATCAACTGGAAATACCAGGCGCCATCCATGGTGTCGCCGTACATCACCGCGCCCTGGATGCGGTTGTCCTTGAGCACAACCTTCTTGTATACGCCAGCGCCGGCGTCCTGCAGCACGATCTCTTCGGTCTGGTCGTCGCCGGTGAAATTACCGGCCGAGAACAGATCGATACCGGTCACTTTGAGTTTGGTCGAGGTGATTGAACCCTCGTAGCGCGAAATACCGAAGTGCGCGAGATGGTTGGCACATACCTTGGCCTGCTCGAACAGCGGCGCCACCAGGCCATAGGTTCGGCCGCGGTGCTGTACACACTCGCCGACCGCGTAGATCGCCGGGTCGTAGCTTTGCATGGTGTCGCTCACCACCACGCCGCGTTCACAATAGAGACCAGCCTTTTTGGCGAGTTCGATGTTGGGGCGGATACCGACCGCCATCACCACCAAGTCGGCGGTCAATTCTCGGCCATCTTTCAGACGCACACCCTGCACCCGATTCTTGCCGATGATCTCCTGCGTCACGCCCTGGAGCACGAATTCCAGCCCGCGGTCTTCGAGCGACTTCTTAAGCATCTTGGCCGCCGGCGTATCCAGCTGACGTTCCATGAGCACATCCGGCAGATGCACGACCGTAACCTTCATGCCCTGCTTCATCAGACCATTGGCGGCCTCGAGTCCGAGCAAACCACCGCCGATGACCACGGCATGGCGGTATTCCTTCGCCGCCGTGAGCATGGTTTCGACATCGGCGAAGTCACGGAAGCCGATCACCCCGGGCAGATCCTTGCCCGGTACCGGCAGGATAAATGGATTCGAACCGGCCGCGAACAGCAACCGATCGTAGGATGCAGTGGTGTCGTCCGCGGTCTTCACTGCCCGCTTGCGCCGGTCGATTTCGGTGACGGTCTTGCCCTTGTGCAGAGCGATGTCGTGTTCGGCATACCAAGCATCGTCGTTAAGCACGATCTCGCCGAACTGTTTCTCGCCGGTCAGCACCGGCGAGAGCAGGATACGGTTGTAACTCACGTGTGGCTCGGCGCCAAACACGGTGATGGCGTACTTGTCCGGGGCGAGCTTGAGCAGCTCCTCCACCGCGCGCATGCCGGCCATGCCGTTGCCAACCACGACTAGTCTTTCTTTCATGTCCGTCTCTTCTCTCAGGCCACCCGCTCTTCCGGGCGGTCCTGGCGCTCGTACAGAAACTTGAGCACCGCGCGGCGGCAGCGATTGTACGCCGGATCGTCGGCCAACTTCAGGCGCTCGCGCGGACGCGGCAGCGGCACGTCAAGAACTTCTCCGATCATGGCCGCCGGTCCGTTGGTCATCATCACGATGCGATCCGACAGCAGTACCGCCTCGTCCACGTCGTGCGTCACCATGATGGTGGTGCAGCCGCTGGCGGCAACGATGCGTAATATTTCATCTTGCAGATGGGCGCGCGTGAGCGCGTCGAGCGCGCCGAGCGGCTCGTCCAGCAGCAGCACCTTGGGCTGCATGGACAAGGCGCGGGCGATGCCGACGCGCTGCTTCATGCCGCCCGAGATCTCGTGCGGGTACTTGTGCGTCGCGTGCGTGAGCCCGACCAGCGCGAGCGCCTCGTCGGTGCGGATTTTCAGTGACTCTTTACTCTCGACCGCACCGTATACACGCTCGACCGCCAGATACACGTTGTCGTAGCAGGTCATCCATGGCAACAGCGAATGGTTCTGAAACACTACCGCGCGCTGCGGGCCGGGGCCATCGATCTCGCGCCCGTTGCACAGCAGCACGCCGTCGCTCGCCTCGGTGAGTCCGGCAATGAGATTCAGCAGCGTCGACTTGCCGCAGCCGGAGTGGCCGATGATCGACACGAACTCGCCGCGGCGCACCGCGAGGTTGATATCGCGCAGCGCGACGAACGGACCCTGCTTGGTTTCAAACACCTTTTGCACGTTTTCCAGTTGCACGTAACGTTCCATGGTTCACCCTTGGTATTCGAAGCGCTTGGCGGCCTGCAGCAGCAGCTGCTCGAGCAGCAGCCCGACGATACCGACCACGAAGATCGCGATGATGATGTGTTCGAGGTTGAGATTGTTCCATTCGTCCCACACCCAGAAGCCGAGGCCCACGCCACCGGTGAGCATCTCGGCGGCAACGATAACCAGCCAGGCCACGCCGATGGACAAACGTATTCCGGTCATCATGTACGGCAGCACCGCTGGGAACAGAATCTTGCTAAACACTTTCCATTCGGAGAGCTTGAGTACGCGCGCGACGTTGAGATAGTCCTGCGGCACGCGCGTGACGCCGACCGACGTGTTGATGATGATCGGCCAGATGCTGGAGATGAAGATCACCCACACCGCCGCCGGCTGCGCCTGCTTGAACACGTACAAGCCGATCGGCAGCCACGCCAACGGCGACACCGGACGCAGCAGGCTGATGATCGGCGAGCTCATGCGGCTCAGAAACGCGAACCGGCCGATCAGGAAGCCGATCGGGATGCCGATCAGTGCCGCCATGCCGAACCCCATGCCAACGCGCCCCAACGACATGAGCACGTTCCAGCCGATGCCCTGATCGTTCGGGCCGTTCCGGTAGAACGGGTCGCTGAACAGCTTGACCGCCGAATTCCAGGTCTTGCCCGGGTCCGGCAGGCCGCTTTTCTGCGCGATGATCGCCCACAGCACGAGAAAAACCGCGAAACCGACCAGCGGCGGCAGCAAGATGCGCAGCGCCGATGTCAGCCACGCCACCAGCGGTGATCTTGCCGACGAAGCGCCTGAACCCGTTGCCTTCATCGACCCAACCAAACGGCTCTCGATGCCCGCGGCCACAACTGCGATCGGTTCCGGTATTTCTTCCTTCGCCCTCATTTTGACGACTGTCATGTCATGCCCTCCGTTCGCTTACACCTTGATCTTGAAACCGTTGGCATAGGCCTTCGGGTCATGGCCGTCCCACACCACGCCGTCGATGAGCTTGCTGGTGCGCATCGGGTTGGCCGGCACATACACCTTGACCTGCGCGGCGACCTGCTTGTACAGCTCGATCTGGTTCACCTGTTTGGCCACGGCCAGATAATCCGGATCTTCCTTGAGCAGGCCCCAGCGGCGGTGCTGCGTCAGGAA
>JACXTT010002516.1_pt1 | contig 28987 bp, 29 predicted proteins | sample 9270951 | NCBI WGS metagenome assembly JACXTT01 (sample SAMN15532306, study PRJNA645909) | rock metagenome | isolation source: weathered quartz diorite | place: Puerto Rico | collected 2017-06-21 | reverse complement strand
TCGCCGCCGCACGCACGATCTATGATTAACGTTTTTGGCCGGTCCATCGGGGCGCCGTCTCATCTCACCCGGCTTGTCCTGCTATCGACCCTTTCGGTGGCGCTGATGATGCTCGATCATCGCGGGCACCACCTCGAAAAAATCCGCGCCGGCCTGAACACGCTGGCTTACCCCATACAAATAATTGCCTCCGCTCCGGCCTATATTGGTCGGGGCATCGCCGATTTTTTCACCACCCGCGGCACCCTGCGCGAAGACAACGATAAACTGCTGGCCGAGCGTCAGACGTTGCTGGCCAAGCTGCAGCAATTCGACGCCCTGCAGCAGGAAAACCAGCGCCTGCGTCAGATGCTGGTCAGTGCCGCGCAGGTGGCCGACAAGGCTATCGCGGCCGAGCTGGTCGAAGTCAGCGCCGAACCGTTCACGCGCAAAGTCGTCGTTGCCAGGGGCAGCCAGGACGGGGTCTACGTCGGCCAGCCAGTGATCGACGCGCACGGCATCATGGGTCAAGTGACACAAGTGGCCGGCCACGTCAGTCGCGTGACGCTCATCACTGACGCCGGCCACGCCATTCCTGTGCTCAACAACCGCAGTGGTCTGCGCGCCCTCGTTTTCGGCACCGGCAATTCCGACACGGTCAAGGTGCCATACCTGACCGCCAATGCCGACATAAAGGAAGGTGACCTGCTGGTGAGTTCCGGGATGGGCGGGACTTTCCCGCCGGGTTATCCAGTGGCGCAAGTGGTAAAAATCGTCAACGATCCGAACGAATCATTCCTGGCCATTACCGCCAAGCCCGCGGCACAGCTCAATCACGGCAAACAAGTGCTGCTGATCTGGCGTGGCAACGTGCCCAAGAACGGGGGCAAATCCAAATGAGATGGGGTCCGGACGGGCGCCGGCGTGCGACACTGATCGGCACGTTCGCCACCGCCATGATTCTCGCCATCATGCCATTTCCTGTCTGGGCTGAACCGTTTCGGCCCGACTGGGTCGGGCTCGTGTTGATATATTGGTGCCTCGCGATTCCCGAGCGTGTTTCCGTCGGTACCGGATGGCTGCTGGGTTTCATCCAGGACATCCTGTACGGCTCGCTGCTCGGCAGCAACGCACTCGCCAAAACTCTGGTGGCATTCCTTGCTGTCCGGCTGCATTTGCAACTGCGCATGTTTCCGCGCTGGCAACAGGCGGTGTCGGTGCTCGGTTTGCTCGCGGCCGATCAATTGCTGGTGCTGTGGATTCGCGGCGCCATCGGTCAGGCCCCGGAGACGATCAGTTACTGGACGCCCAGCATCGTCGGCGCCTTGTTGTGGCCGTGGTTGTTCGTCATCCTGCGCGATCTGCGGCGGCGCGGCAACATCAGTTGATTCATGCTCAATATCCCGATCAAGGATCAGTTCCGGGAAAGCCGGCTGTTTAATGCGCGACTGACGGTGGTCGGCGCCATTGTCCTGGTGCTGATCCTGGCCTTGTTCCTGCGCCTGGTCTATTTGCAGGTTTTCGCCCACCGCCACTTCGAAACGCTGTCACAGGCCAACCGCATCAAACCGATTCCCATTCAGCCACCGCGCGGATTGATTCTCGACCGCAACGGGGTAATTCTGGCGCAGAACTATCCGGTGTATACGCTGGAGATCATCCCCGAGCAGGTGGATGATATGAATTCGCTGCTGGAAGAATTAAAACAGGTGGTGAATCTGAACGAGGCGGACCTCAAGAATTTCCAAAAGCAACTGCGCGATCGTCCGCGATTCGAAAACCTGCTGCTGCGCTCGAACCTGACCGAGGAAGAGGCCGCACGACTCGCCGTGCGGCGCACTTATTTCAGCGGCGTCGAACTCGAAGCGCGTCTGCAACGACATTATCCCCTCGCGGGCCTGGGTGTGCATTTTATCGGTTATGTCGCACGCATCAACGAACAGGAACTTGAGCGCATCGACAAAGCGACCTATCGCGGCATGCAGTACATCGGCAAGCTGGGCGTGGAAGTCAGCTATGAAAAAGCCCTGCTCGGACAAGTCGGGTTTGAAAAGGTCGAAACCAACGCCCACGGACGCTCACTGCGCATACTCGAACGCATCGCCCCGGTGGCGGGCAAGAATCTTTACCTGAGTATTGACGCCAAGCTTCAGGCGCTGGCGGAACAAGCCCTCGGTAATCGGCGCGGCGCGGTCATCGCGCTGGAACCCGCGACCGGCGCCGTTCTCGCCCTTGTCAGCACGCCCACTTATGACCCCAATTCCTTCGTCAACGGCATCGATCCGGATTCCTATAATGCCCTGCTCAACGATCCTGACAAACCACTCATCAACCGCGCACTCAATGGTCAGTATGCGCCGGGATCCACCATCAAGGCCTTCCTTGGGCTGGCGGCGCTTGAAACGGAGAACTTCGACGCTACCAAAACAGTTTTCTGCCCCGGGTGGTTCACGTTGCCAGGCAGTTCACACCAGTTTCGCGATTGGAAAAAACCCGGGCACGGGGCGGTGAACCTGCACGATGCCGTGGTGCAATCCTGCGACGTGTATTTCTACAAGCTCGCCGTGGCCATGGAAATTGACGCCATGAAGAAATTTCTCGAGCCTTTCGGCTTCGGCAATAAAACCGGGGTAGACCTTTTAAACGAATCGGAAGGACTGCTGCCCTCGATGGAATGGAAACAGGCGCATGGACAAAAATGGTATCCCGGCGAAACCGTGATCACCGGCATCGGTCAAGGCTCGATCCTGGTAACGCCAATGCAACTGGCAACCGCCATCGCCACGCTGGCCAACCATGGTGTGCGCCTGAAGCCGCAGATCGTGCATGCCATGGAGGACGCCAAGACGCGGGTGTTACAAGAAATCGTTCCCGAGACTTACGCGCCAATCCCGCTGAAGGACGCACATCATCTCGACATTCAGATTCAGAACCTGACGGACGTGGTGCACACGAACAAGGGAACCGCTTATGGCATTGGTTATAACGCGCCCTACAAAATTGCCGGAAAAACCGGTACCGCACAGGTGAAAAGCATCGCCCAAGGTCAATCCTACAGCGCAACGGCCACGCCGGAGCGATTTCGCGACCACGCGTTGTTTGTCTCTTTCGCGCCGGTCGGCGACCCGAAGGTGGCGGTGGCGGTCGTGGTGGAAAATGGCGGCCACGGCAGTTCCGCGGCGGCGCCCATCGCGCGCAAGGTCATGGACCACGTGATTCTGGGCAAGAATCCAGCCACGGGCGGCACGGGAGCAACGGCATCGGAAAATGATGAATAAGACATTCACCGCAGATGAACACAGATATTCGCGAATAAAATTACTCGGTGCTTTTTTTGCGCTGTTTTTATACCTGCGCTAATCTGCGTTCATCCGCCGCGCTCTAAAGCTCATATGGACTTACAACGACTGCATCTCGACAAAACCCTGTTTTATGCATTGCTGACACTGGCGGCTATCAGCCTGTTCGTGGTTTACAGCGGTAGCGCCAAGGATATGAGTGCCACTTTAGGCCACTTTATACGGCTGCTGCTCGGCTTCGCCATTCTCATGGTCATAGCGCAGATACGACCGGAGATTCTGGAACGCTGGTCACCCTATGTCTTCGTCGCCGGCATGTTGCTGCTGATCGCTGTGCTCGCCATTGGCGTGATCGGCAAAGGCGCGCAGCGCTGGCTGCATCTTGGCATTCTCCAGTTCCAACCGGCCGAGATCATGAAGCTGGCGGTGCCAATGATGCTTTCGTGGTTTCTCGCGCGCGGCAATCTGCCGCCCACACTGTCAAAACTGGCGTTGGCCTTTCTCATCATCGCGATCCCGGCATTCATGATCATCAAGCAGCCCGACCTCGGCACGGCATTGCTCGTGCTCGGCGCGGGAATCTTTGTGTTGTTCCTCGGGGGCCTGCGTTGGCGGGTAATTATCACCCTGCTCGTTATCATCGCCGTCGCCGCTCCTTTCGCGTGGAATCACCTACACGACTACCAGCGGAGCCGCGTACTCACAATGTTCAACCCGGAAGCCGATCCGCTCGGCACCGGTTATCACACCATCCAGGCGATGATCGCCGTTGGCTCTGGCGGTATCTACGGCAAAGGCTGGCTCAATTCCAGCCAGGCACATCTCGATTATCTGCCCGAGTCCTCCACCGACTTCATCTTTGCCGTGTACGCGGAAGAATTCGGCCTGCTCGGCAGTCTGCTGCTGGTATCGATTTATACCATTATCGTCGCACGCGGCATGCTGATCGCCTATCTCGCCAAGGACACGTATACACGCCTGCTGGCGGGGAGCCTGAGCCTCACGTTCTTTCTCTATTTCTTCGTGAACATGGGCATGGTCACCGGCATCCTGCCCATCGTCGGCGTACCACTTCCGGTGATGAGCTATGGCGGCACTTCCATCGTCACGATCATGGCGGCGTTCGGCATCCTCATGAGCATCCAGACGCATCGCAAGATCGCCGAATAGCATTTACAAATAACAAAACGAGCGAGCGTAGCGAGTAGGGCTACCGGTCATATGTCAGGACGAACGAGCGCCAGCGAATAGGGCTACAGTAATGCATATTATCTTCCGGAAGAGATCATCGATTTTTTTCACTGCTCTGGCGATTCTGATAACCGCCCCGGGCGCGCAGGCGCTGGAATTCAGAAAATATCCCGCCTTGCGCAGCTTCGCCGCCGAAATGACCGAAAAGCATGGCTTCTCCGTCACACATCTGCGGCGGGTGTTTCGCTGCGCCACCATTCGCCCCGATATCATCGAGGCCATGGAACGCCCCGGGGAACTGCTGCCCTGGTACGAATACCGGAAAATCTTCGTGACCGAGGACAATGCGAAGCGCGGTGTCCGCTTCTGGAGCAAGCACGCCGAGGACATCTCGCGCGCGCGGGAACGCTATGGCGTATCACCTGAAATCATCGTCGCCATCCTCGGCGTGGAAAGTCGTTACGGGCGCAATCTGGGCAACTATCCGGTTCTCGACGCGCTGACCACCCTGATGCTCAAATATCCTTCGCGTTCGGTTTATTTTCGCGAGGAACTGCGGGAATTCCTGCTGCTCACGCGCGAAACCGGTATCGATCCCTGCCGCGTCAATGGCTCCTACGCCGGGGCCATGGGTCTCCCGCAATTCATGCCCAGCAACTACCGGCAGCTGGCGGTGGATTTCGACGGTGATGGCAAACGCAACCTGCTGGACAGTCCCGCGGATGCCATTGGGAGCGTCGCGCACTATCTCCATAACAACGGCTGGGAAATGAACGCACCCGTGATTGAAGAAACACGGCTGGAAGGCACCCTGTATTTCTGGGTAGAGAAACTCGGCCTGAAGCCGGCGCTGTCCGTGCGCCAATTGGCGGGTTACGGCATCTTTCCGCGCAACCGGGACAATCTGGAGCGGCGCGGCGCACTCGTTTCACTTGAAGGGGAATACGGCCCCATCTACCGGCTGGGATACAACAATTTTTACGTCATCACCCGGTATAATCACAACAAGCGCTACGCCATGGCCGTAGTCGAGCTGGGTGAAATGATACGTCAACGCATGGAGAAAAATCCGTCATCATGACATCGCGCTGGTTACTGTCGATTCCGTTGCTAATGCTGCTTTCCGCCTGCGGCACCGTCTCGCGCAACGGCGGTTATTATGAAGACGACGGCCCCGAAGCCCGTCCGCCGATCGACATCGCGAACATTCCGGACGCGGTGCCAAAATCAGAACCCCGTTCCGCTTCCGGCAACAAACCTTACTCGGTCTACGGTACGACTTACACACCGCTTTCGGATACCAGCGGTTACCGCGAGCGCGGTATTGCCTCCTGGTACGGAAAAAAGTTTCATGGCAAGCGCACATCCAGCGGCGAATCCTACGACATGTACGCCATGACGGCGGCACACAAAACGCTCCCGCTGCCCTCGTACCTGCGCGTGCGCAATCTGCAAAATGATCGTTCCGTTATCGTGCGTGTCAATGACCGCGGACCGTTCCTGCACAACCGCTTGGTCGATCTTTCCTACGCCGCGGCTGCCAGGCTCGACATCCTCGGTACTGGTACCGGCGTTGTGGAGATCGAGGCCGTCAACCCTGACGAACCGTCGACACAAGTGGCCGAGGTCAAAACCTATCCGCTTCAGGCTATCCCAACCGCCGTGGCGGCCGAGGAAATAACGGATCCGCCGGCACCGACGGCCAGCCCCAAACTCTATCTTCAGGTAGGGGCGTTTTCACAATGGGACAACGCTGTCAGTCTGCGCGATCGCCTCGAACGCGAGGCGTTGCGTCCGATATTCGTCCAGTCGTCGCAAGTCGCCGGAAACAACGGCGCCGATGCCACCCGCATCTACCGCGTGCGTGTCGGTCCGCTGTCCAACGTGGAGGAAGGCGACCGGCTGACGGAGCGCGCCACGCAGCTTGGCATTCCCGATGCCCGGATCGTGGTCGAGTAACGTGACTCATCGCCTGTTTCGCGGTATTCCGTTAGGGGTATCCTGCTGTGTCCTGATAGCGATACTGATTTGTTCACACACGGCCATCGCGGGGCCCCCTGATATCCCCGCACCGGAAGTCGAGGCGCCTGCCTGGGTACTCATGGATCACGACAGTGGCCAGGTGCTGGCGGCACAGAACGGTGACAAGCCGCTCCCGCCCGCCAGTCTCACCAAACTCATGACGGCTTACGTGCTGTTTGGAAGGCTGAAAGCAAGGAAACTGCGACTCGATGACAAAGTCACGATCAGCCGGCAAGCGGCGAATGCCAAGGGGGCACGGTTGTTCCTGCGCCCAGGAGACACGGCAAGCGTGAATGACCTGCTCCAGGGGATGATCGTGATTTCTGCCAACGATGCGGCCATCGCCCTCGTGGAACATGTTGCAAAAAACGAAGCCAATTTCGTCATGGAAATGAACGTAACGGCGCGCGCATTCGAACTGCGTCAGACGGTGTTCATGAATGCCACGGGCCGTGATGAGAAGGGGCATGTGTCAACAGCGCATGATCTCGCGCGCCTGACCTCGACCCTGATCCGGGATTTTCCAGAATACTACAAGTGGTTCGCACAGAAAGAATTCACCTACCGCGAAATCACCCAGTACAACCACAACGCGCTGTTGTGGCAGGACCTGAACGTCGATGGTGCGGAAACCGGACAAACCCGATCGGCGGGATACTGTCTCAGCGCCTCGGCCAGCCACGATGGCATGCGCCTCATTGCCACGGTGCTCGGCGCGCGAGACGAGAGCGCGCGGGTGAGCGCCGGACAAAAACTCCTAGAGCACGGGTTCCATCATTTCGAGACGCGCCTGCTCTACGCCACCGATGTTCCCGCGCTGCGCGTGCGGCTATGGATGGGCAACCAATCCATGCTTGCGCTCGGTGTGCGCCGCAACCTATACCTGACCCTCCCGCGTGGCTGGCATGAAAAGTTGCGTGCACGGCTGGTGGTGAAGGAAGCACTTTCCGCTCCCGTGCAACAGGGACAGGTAATGGGCACCCTGGCGCTCGATCTGGACCGAAAGCCGTACGCAGAATATCCCCTGGTGGCGCTTCAGGAGGTTGGAACCGGCAATATCTTCCAGCGCACTATCGACAGAGTTCAACTCTGGTTACAGTAGTAATCCACCCGACCATTATTTCGAGGAATTAAGACAGAAGCGCCCCGTGGCCTTCCGTTCCGACTTATGGCAAATCTGTCTCAGGTATATCTCAACGGCCAGTATCTCCCGCCCGATCAGGCCAGGGTGTCGGTCTTCGATCGCGGTTTCATTTTCGGTGACGGCGTCTATGAGGTGATTCCAGCCTTTGGCGGGCGATTATTCCGCCTGCCGCATCATCTCTCGCGTCTGGACGCAAGTCTCGCCGCCATTCGCCTGCGCAATCCGCACACGGCACAGGAATGGAAAACCATTTTCACGCGCCTGTTGGACGGCACGGAAAATGGCAAAAGCGATCAATCCATTTACCTTCAAATCACGCGCGGTGTGGCGCCGCGCGACCATGCCTTTCCAGCCAATATCGCGCCCACGGTGTTTGTCTACGCCCAGCCACTCAAATATTCTCCGCCAGAACAACTGGCACAGGGCGTAGCGGCCATAACGGCGGCTGACATCCGCTGGCAGCGCTGCGACATCAAGGCGATTGCGTTGCTGGCCAACGCCCTGCTGCGTCAACAGGCGATTGAACAGGGTGCCGTGGAAGCGATTCTGGTGCGTGACGGCGTTGTCACCGAAGGCGCCGCGAGTAATATATTTGTCGTCAAAAACGGCGCTCTTGTCACGCCACCGAAAGGGCCTTTCATTCTGCCGGGCATCACACGCGATTTGGTCGTGGAGATCGCTCGCGCCAAGGGCATCGCCTGCGATGAACTGCCGGTAAAAATTGAAATGCTGTCGTCTGCGGACGAGGTATGGCTGACCAGTTCGACCAAGGAGATCCTGCCGATCACACGCATCGATGGCCAACCGGTGGGGGACGGCAAATCGGGACCGGTGCATGCCCGGATGTTCGCGCTGTACAAGGAATACAAGCAGGCCTTTATCCAGGGAAAAGCAGACTGATGCGACCGGCAAGGAGTACGGCATCTGCCGAAACCGTGACGCTACGCAGCGTCGGGCGCGTGGACTACGCCGATGCGTTTCGCGCCATGCAGAATTTTACCCTGGCGCGCACCCCGGAAACGCCGGATGAAATGTGGCTGCTTGAACATCCGCCGGTGTTCACCATGGGCCTCAAAGGCCGCGACGGCACGCGGATGCATATCGACGGCATCCCGCTGGTGTACACCGATCGCGGCGGCGACATCACTTATCACGGACCGGGGCAGGTCGTGGTCTACATTCTCATGGATCTGCAACGCCGCGGCTGGGGCCCGAAACGCCTCGTCACCGCCATGGAACAGGCCGTCATCAACCTGTTGGCCGACTATCGAATCCGAGGCGAGCGGCGCGTGGGTGCGCCCGGGGTCTACATGGCAGCGGGCAAAATTGCCGCGCTCGGCCTGCGCGTGAAACAGGGTCGCAGCTATCATGGTTTGGCGCTCAACATAAACATGGACCTTACGCCATTTTCCCGCATTGATCCCTGCGGCTATCCCGGACAGCCGGTCACGCAACTGATCGACTTGGGTGCCGACACCGACCTCACAACCATCGGCCGGGAACTGATTGGGAAACTGACCAGCGAGCTGGGTTATACTGACTGCTGCGACTCACCGGACAAACCTTCGCTCAAGCTTTTGTAAACATCGTGGACAACGACAAATCGCCGTCGCGCGCGCCCATCGACCAGAAAGGCGCGGCCAAGACTGCACGCATTCCCATCAAGATCGTGCCGCAGACCGAACTGCCGCGCAAACCGGCATGGATCCGCGCCAAGAGCCCGACCCATCCCGAGGTCGGCCGCTTGAAGAATCTGCTGCGCGCGCACGCACTGCACACGGTGTGCGAGGAGGCCTCGTGCCCGAATCTCGGCGAATGCTTCAGCCACGGCACCGCCACGTTCATGATCATGGGCCGCCTTTGTACGCGCCGTTGCCCGTTCTGCGACGTGGCGCACGGGCGGCCGCTGCCGCTCGATTCCGATGAGCCGGAAAATCTTGCGCGTGCGCTGGTCGAGATGAAACTTAAATTCGTGGTTATCACCTCGGTCGACCGCGACGATCTGCGCGATGGGGGGGCGGCGCACTTTGCCGATTGCATCCGTGCAGTGCGCCGGCATACGCCCGCGACCTCGGTCGAGATTCTGGTGCCGGATTTCCGTGGACGGATGGAGGCGGCGCTCGATACCCTCGGCACGGCGCTGCCCGACGTGTTCAACCACAACCTGGAAACCGTGCCGCGTCTTTACAAGGCCGCGCGCCCAGGCGCGGATTACCGGCACTCGCTGGAGCTGTTGCGCCGCTTCAAGGAGCGTTACCCCGGCATCCCGACCAAATCCGGCCTGATGATAGGCCTCGGCGAAACCAATGAGGAGATTCTAGAAGTCATGCGCGACCTGCATGATCACGGTTGCGAATTACTTACTGTCGGCCAGTATCTACAACCGAGCCGGCACCACCTGCCGGTAATGCGCTTCGTAACGCCGGAAGAATTCGATCAGTTCGCCCAAGCCGCACGCACGATGGGATTCCGCAATGTGGCGAGCGGCCCGATGGTCCGCTCCTCCTATCACGCCGAACAGCAGGCGGCCGGACATTCCTTCTGACGCGCACAAATGAAGCCCTACTCCGCTTCGCTCCGTTGGTCTTGCCATATGAATCTAGCCCTGCTCTGCACATTTTCCCATAAGAAGTTCACCCTGCTTCACCAGCCCTGTTATCCATGGTAGATGTCGTCCCAAAAATTCAGGCGCTGTTTCTGCTTCCTCCGGGCATTATTATTGTTATCGCCTTCCTGGGATTTCTCATCCAGATCCGCTGGCTGCTGGCCGGCAGCGTTATCGTTTTTTCCAGCGTCGCTGCATTGCTTGTCCTGAGTCTGCCGCTTACCGGATATCAGCTGATAGAGGAGCTTGAATCGCGCTTCCCGCCGTTGCGACTGACGGCGGTGGCCGACACCGGGTCTCCGCCCGGCGCTATTGTCATTCTAGGCGGGGGCCGTTACGCCGAAGCGCCGGAATACGGTGAAGGCGACAGCGTGAACCGGCAGACGCTGGAGCGCCTGCGCTACGGCGCGCATCTGTATCGACTCACCGGCCTGCCGATCCTGGTGAGCGGCGGCCATCCTTACGGCGAACAGACAACAGAGGCGGAATTGATGAAAACCGCGCTGGAGCGTGATTTCCAGGTAGAGGTCAAATGGGTGGAAGGCAAATCCGCTAACACCCATGAAAATGCCAGATACACGAAAATAATGTTGGCAGAGGCCGGGATACGGCGCGTTTATCTTGTTACCCACGCCTCACACATGCCGCGCGCCGTGTGGTCATTCGAGAATCAGGGCATCAGCACCATTCCGGCGCCAGTGGGGTTCAGCACGCTCAACAAGGAAGATCGCGAAACGCTGGGATATTTTCCGTCTGCTAATGGATTGCAACTGAGCAGCGGCGCCTTGCGCGAGCGTCTGGGGCTTTTCTGGTACAAGCGCAAGTACGGAAATGTGGAACCGGCTCCGGAGACAGCGCCAGCTCCTGCACGCTGAACCCGACGCCTTCGTGCCAGCGGGGATCAGGCCACGCCACGCCGCAGGGGCGGTGCGTTGGGCAGAACCGTTTCGGGAACGTCCGAGAACTTTTTCTGGATGTCCAGAATCGTATCGATGTGCCGCAGCATGATATCGATACAAGCAGGATCGAAATGCCGCCCGCGCTCGCGCCGCATCTGTTCCAGCGCGTCCTTGAGATTCCACGCCTGCTTGTACGGACGCACCGACAGCAGGGCATCCAGCTCGTCGGCCACGGCCACGATGCGCCCCACCACCGGAATCGCCTCACCCACCAGCCCCAGCGGGTATCCCTGACCGTTGTATTTCTCGTGGTGCGAATGCGCGATGTCCGCACCCATGCGCAGCAGCGGCGAACTGGAATCCCGGAGCACGTCATAACCGATGGTGGTATGCGTCTTCATGACCTCCCATTCATCGGGCGTGAGCTTGCCGGGCTTGAGCAGGATCTTGTCCGGAATGCCGACCTTGCCGATATCGTGCATCGGCGCCGCCAGATAAATCGCGTCGCAGAACGGGTCATCATGCCCCAGTTCCTGCGCGAGCAGGCGCGAGACATGCGCCACCCGGTGCATGTGATTGCCGGTTTCCTCGTCACGCGAGGTGCTTAACTGGGAAAGCTTGAAGATGATCTGTTCGTGCTCGCGCTCAAGTGCCTGGCGTTCGAGCAGTTCCACGTCGTGCGCCAGCCGTTCCACCCGGTCCAGCGGATTGACCAGACTCATGCGCAGCGACAGCAGACTGTAGACGCGCGTCTTGAATTCTTCCGCATCAATCGGGCGCGTCAGATAATCGTTCGCGCCGCTCATGAACGCGCGCTGCCGTAAGTCCAAATCGACGGCGCCGGTAATCATGATCATGGGAATTCCCCCGAACCGGGGAAGCTTGCGCGCTTCGGTAATAAAAGTAATGCCGTCCATGCCTGGCATGTGGTAATCCACCACGCACAGATCGGGTTCGTTTTCGCGACACCAGTTCAGCGCGTCACCACCGCTGGCGAAACACACGGTCTGAATGGTTTCCATTCCGGGCAATCCCTTAAGCATCCGTGGCAGTAACACATGATTCTCCCTGCTGTCGTCCAAAAGGAGAACGATCGGATTCATTACGGGCACCCCAAACGCTAGTTATGCGGATAAGTGCTTCAATTTCCGTGCCAGAGATATGCCTTGAATTCACCAGCAAGCCAGCCCGATTCATGGCTGTCCGATACGACCAGAAGCCTGCTGCGACGATACATGCGCCGTAGTCCGTCGGTTCACTGGCATTTCGTCGACACGGCATTGCGATTTCCCCTTGATTTATCTAGTGAATCCAGCCCGGCAGGCGCTGGCATGTCCTTTGCACATTAATACACAAGTTTTGATAAACCCTGTAAGGATACGAGGTATAAAAATGACCGCGACGACCAAAACCCATGACATGTCTGCCATGAAGCCGCAGATCACGCTCGATCTGAACGGATTGGCTTCGCCCGGACCGCTGCCTTCGCTGCGCCGCACCATGCGCACACTGGAAGAAGGACAGGTATTGCTGCTCATTAGCGACTATCCGAGCATGGAAAACGATCTTTATGTCTGGGCCAAACAGACCAATAACCAGCTGTTATTCATCGACCGCACCCGGCCCAAGGGCTTCGGTTTTTATATTCTGAAAGGCGATCTCTGGCCGGTGGAGCGATCAGTGGATGTCATTGGCCATCCCTGCCCCACTCCCGTACTGGAAGCCAGCAAGACAATGACGCAAGTCAAAGCCGGTCAAAACATCAAACTGATCAGTGACTGCCATGCCTCTCCCAGCGAGGTAAGCACCTGGGTTAAGTCCACCGGCCACAAGTTGCTGGGCATGACAGAAGACTCGCGTGGCGTGTATCGCTACTACATCAAGAAATAACTGATCTTGCTTCAAAATAAGATGGGCCGGCAGGAAGCCGGCCCATCTTATTTTGGACGTCAGAATAATGCCAGCTGAGGCCCGGCCACAGGCGCACGGAACCGGGTGCAATCAAGTTCATGTTCCTCACGATTGAAACCAAACCGCCGGCAGGCCACGGCAAAACGGTTTTCAATGAGATCGGCGACAACACCCGTGCCGCGCATGCGCGCACCGAAGCGGGGATCGTTGTCGCGACCGCCGCGCGTATCCTGCACCAGACTCATGACGTGTTCCGCTCTGAGCGGCTCATGTTGCGCCAGCCATTCGCGAAATAAATCCTTGACCTCGTGCGGCAGGCGCAACAGCACGTAACCCGCCCAACGCGCCCCGGCGGCGCGTGCCAGTTCCAGGATGCTTTCGATGTCTTTATCATTCAGCGCTGGAATGACCGGCGCGACCATCACGCCAACCGGGATCCCGGCCGCCGCCAGCCGTTGCAGGGTTTCGATCCGTCGCGCGGGTGCCGCCGCACGTGGCTCCAGGCGACGCGCCAGCGCCCGGTCAAGCGTGGTGACAGAGACAAAAACATGCACCAGACCTCTACGCGCCATCAGCACCAGCAGATCGAGGTCACGCTCGATCAACGCTGACTTGGTTACGATGGTCAGCGGGTGCTCGCATTCGGCCAGGACTTCGAGGATTTCATGCATGATCCGGTAGCGCCGCTCGATCGGCTGATAAGGGTCGGTGTTGCTGCCCAGGGCCAAGGGGTGACAAACGTAACCGGGCCGTGCCAGTTCGGCGCGCAGGCGTTCGGCAGCATTGGTTTTGGCGAACAATTTGGTCTCAAAATCCAGCCCTGGCGACAATCCCATATAGGCGTGGCTGGGCCGGGCATAGCAGTTGTGACTGACCACACCATTAGCAATAAAGTCACCGGTCTCTGTCGTGATATCGAAAAGACACTGCGATTCGTTGAGCGGTTCAATACTTACGATGCCCAACCGCGCACTACTCTTTACAGCCTGTCCCTCTATCTGGCGCTTGCGTGTAATCACCGGCTCCACGCTATGGAAGAAACGCAAGTGCTCACGCAGACCGCCGTCCAGACGTACGACCTGTATGGGTTTCGCACGATCACGGCTCACCTTTTCTATAGAAAACCGGAAACCCAGACTGGCTAAACAACGGTCAATCCAGGCAATGATTTCCTTGTCTGTGTTACTGATCCTGAGAATGCCCTGGCTATAACTTCCTTCAGCATCAAAGATGCCGGCCAGGAAACCAGCGGACCATTCGGACGACAGATGGTTCGGCCACGGAATCAAATCACGAATACGCTCCACATTCGCTCGTGCATGAGTTCGAATGGCATGCATGGCTTGATAACCTACAGCCGCCTTCTGAAACACAAATTCACTCGTGGCGATCTGCAAATCGCGCAGAAAATCACGCGCCTGCCGGAGCGCTTCCATGTCGCACAGCGCCAAACGAAACTGATGCTGGTCACCATGCACACGACCGAGGCGCTCGTAATGGTATGACGCCAGCAGGCCGTCGCCGCGTATCAGACCACATAGATAACCCAACCGGTAATCATGATTCTTCACAGGTGGGTGCGCGAAGGCACCCATGCCCATGAGTTTGTTGTGAGTAGTCAGATGAGGACGGCATTCCCTGCCACGTCCCGCACCTGTAACGAACTTCCATCCCCGCTCCGTAAGGAACCGGTGATCCGCGCCCGCCACCAGATAGGTGCCATCCTCCAAGATAATGCGATATGCCCGCTTGATCACGCTCCAATGATCCAGTACCCGCGTCTTTACGTAGCGCCGGTACCAACCACGGCGAACCGTACCGTAGATCAAATCACCAACACGTATCTCGGCAAGCGGTCGCGTGCTGCCATCACCCATGAGAATGCGAGTATCGCCCGATAGGCAATAAATACATCCGTGCTCGCATCCCCTGTAGGGGTTAATAGATTGATCAAAGGGAATGTCGGGCGAATCGTTGTGCGCGATGATGGTCCGACATTGCTCGAGGCGCACTGTCGTCCGGAGCGGCGGAATCCCTTCGTCCACGGCCCAGCCATCGTCGTACGGATCGCGGTTCAACCGCTCGAAACGGCCCTCGGGATTCGAGATGGCGCCGCGACCCTTGGCGGGTTTATTCCGGGATGTGCTGTCGGTGTCCATCCGGGCGCCAGGCGGGGGCAATGACGTTGGGCATGGTGGAGCGTTCAAGCAGGGTTGCCGGTGCGACGGTAAACTCGCCGTAACGCAGGTTGATACGGTCGATGGCACTGAAACGGTGCACGGCGCGGTTATCTTCGGCAGGGAAAAGCTCGATTTGCCCGGACGCGGCTCGCAGACAATAAGCCGTGACCTGCACATGGGTCGCGGCTTCACCCTGCCATCGATGCCGGAGAAACTTCATCGCCAACTCGAATAGCTGTCTGCCGTCGGGCGGCCCGTATGGCATGGTGACAATTGGCCGATATCCTCCTTATGGCAAAACGAGCAGGACTACCTTTATATGCCTCCAGCCCATATAGCTGGCCGGCCTGCATGTCGTAACGACGCAGACGTGCCGCTACCTTCTCGCACATGTGACGCAGGTAGATCTCGATGACAGACGCCGACCGGGTATGCGGCGGTAACACCTTGCCTGGCCGATGGACCGAAGCGGCGCAACATCGGGCGCCACCGGATCCGTGTCCTGGCCCTGGCACGCCAGCCACAGATATTTCCCGGTTACACCGTAGCGGCGCGCGAGCACGGTCAGGGGCAGGCGCGCGACATCGCCACAGGTGCGCGCGCCGTACTGGGACAGAAATTCGGCGATGTTCGGACCCAAGCCGCACAGCTTTTCCATTGGGACTTTATCCAGCCGGCCGCGCGTCTCCCACGGTGGAAACACCGTCAGTCCGTTGGGCTTTTTCAGTTCCGAAGCGATCTTGGCGGTGGACTTGTTGCCGGCCACGCCGATGGAACAGGGCAGACCGCCGCTGACTTCGTGGATGCGTTGCCGCGTGAGTCGCGCGATATGTTCGGGCGACCCGTGCAGGCGCTGGCAGCGGGTAACGTCAATGAAGGCCTCGTCCACGCTGAACACCTCCACGTCCGGGCTGATGTCGCGCAGCGCGTGCATGATGCGCGTGGAAATGGCGGCATAGACCTTGGGCCGCGCCGGATGCTGGATGAGTCCGGGACAAAGCCGGCGCGCCTCGTGCACACGCATACCGGTTTTCACGCCGGCGTCGCGCGCCTCGTACGAGCAGGTAATGAGCGTGGTACCGGCCTCGCCGTTAGTAACACCGACAGGCTTGCCGCGCAGCTCAGAAAAATCACGCTGCTCGACCGACGCGAAAAAGGCGTTCATGTCCATGTGCAGGGTGGCTCGCGGCCAGAGACGTGTTGGCGTCGTCATGGCTCATCGATATGAACGGAATTGGCCCACTACCACTCCCTGAATACGAACGCGCGTGGCTGCATAGCGCATGGGTGGCATGTTGCTGTTAGCCGGCCGCAGGGTCACGCTACCGTCGCGGTTTTTCTGCAAGCGCTTGAGTGTGGCCTCAAGACCGTCGATGAGCGCCACCACGATCTCACCGTTTTCGGCCGTGTCGCGTTTTTCCACCACCACCATGTCACCGTCGAGGATGCCATCCTCGATCATGGAGTCGCCCGCCACGCGCAACACGAAGCGGTTGTGGTTGACGAAGAATTCCGAGAGATCAATCTCGTCTTCGCCGGGGATGGCTTCGATCGGCCGCCCCGCGGCGATGCGCCCAAGCAGAGGCAGCTGCCTTGGCCGTGCTACAGCTGCCCGCCCGCGCAGGCGCACGCCACGTGCCCGGCCCGGTTCGATGCGCAGCAGTCCCTCGCCTTCCAGCGCGCGCAGATGGCGATGCACCACGCCGCGCGAACGAATACCGAGATGGCTGGCAATCTCGCGCAGCTTGGGCGGGTAGCCGTGGCGCGCGGTATAGGCGCGGACGAAGTCGTATACCTGGCGGGAGCGGTCGGTCGGCATGCTTTTCGGGGGCTCTGCTTATGTTCTCATTTTGTTCTCATTCAGAATAAGGCTTTCCCGGGTCGGATGCAACTGGTGGACATTCCTAGCTTTCAGAATCGCGGACCAATCAAAGTTCGAATTCAACTTTGAATTATGCGTGAATTTGCCGGTGGGACGTCAGGCGTGATCCAGCAAAACATAATGTGCATGCCAGTACTTCGAAACATTCCTGACGATGGAACGGATTTGTCCAGATCTTGGCGGATATAACCATTGACAGGGTTGCCGGGGGCAATAGACACTCGCTGGGTTCCAGCTCGCGTTTCTGCTTCATGTCCCCTAAAAAAGGGCAAGGCTAAATCACGAGCTTGGAATACATCTCATTAAATCAAACCATCATGGAAGAAGAGGAGAAAAAAATGGATTATTTTCGAAAATTTATTGCGATAACCATTGCAGTTATAGGCTTTGCGTCGCTCAACGCATCCGCCGCAATTGATAACGCGGCATCAGTCGTGCTATTGCGCACATCCTGCAATGATGGCGCAGGTGGAACGTTGAACAACTGTTTCATCACTACCAACACGCTTGTGAGCTGGGTCGCGAACACCAGAAATCCGAAGCCAAATGCATCAGCCCCGCTCACGATAGAAATTGGACCTGGGACATTTTCTGGATTTGCCATTGGCTGTAACACGGAGTTTACCGGTTACGTAACGTTTCGCGGCGCCGGGCGCGACGTCACCAACATTAGTGGCGCAGTCGTGTTTCCTACCTACACTCTTGGCCTGTATGGCTGCACGTCGCTGCTCTTTGAAGATTTAACCATTGGCCCCGTTGGCGGAGGAATCTGGTGGACCGGGCAAGGCACGTCCACCTGGGAAAATGTCAATGTGTTTCACACCGGATATGGATGGAATGAGGTGTCAAGCTGTTCAGGGTCTGGAGAACGTGGCAAACATTACTGGTTTAGCAGCAGGATCGTCGGCTCGGAGAACGGCGGATTCAGCAGACCGTACCAGTCTCGCTGCGCCGAAGACTGGTTCATCGGATCCGAAATCACGATCAAGCCGACGTCGAACATCGGATTCGACGCCTTCGCGCTCCATTCGATAGGGACGAGCAGCGAGATTCACTATTACGGCGGCGTATTGCGTGCCCTCGCGGGACCAGGCATAGGCGTGCCCGCTTTTGGAGCTTCTGCGAGTTTTCGATACGGTCTTGCCGCTGCAGTAGCGGAAGATGGCGGCCAGATACACATTCATGGTACCGGCATTGACGTACTGAGTTCCGATGGCAATCCAGTTTCCTCCTTGGGGGTATTGAGTGGGGGTTTCATTCATGCGAATGGCTCTGCCTACAACCTCGCAACTGGTACTGGAGGCTCAGTTACTCGAGTAAACAATCAAGGGGGCCACATCCACGCTCCTTATCTCTGGGAGCATGTACCCGATCCAGCGACCGCCCCCAACTTCGCGTCTGCCAATGGCGCCGACCAGACGACCGTGACGTCCGGCACCAGCGACGGGCACCCGCATATGGCGGTCTACAGCTCGACCTGTCCATCCAACGCCCGTTGGTATGATCAGGTAGATAAGACCTGCCGTAGTCAGTAGACATTATCTCCCCGGCGGGCCCACGCCCGCCGGGTATCTTTCCACATGGTACGCTTGCGCGCGCCGGCGCTGCCCGGCGTCTTGCCGATAGTTCTAAATGTGCTGCCCTGAGAAAACACATTGCGATCATGCTGGACTGGAAAGGAAAACCAATTCACAGGCTGTTAGACTGGAGGCCGTGACCAGCCAGCAAAGCGTCCAGTGCCCGTACTGCGGGGAGACGTTCGAGACCGGGATCGACACCTCGGCCGGCAGCCAGGAGTATGTCGAGGACTGCTACGTGTGTTGTAAGCCCATCGTGTTCCGGGTCGAGGTTGATGTAGATGGCGAATTGGTGGGGCTTGAAGTTCAGCGAGAAAATGACTGAGGACTTCGATGTCTGCTGCCAGCCGATCGTCTTGAGGCGCGCCATCCCTGGCGCGCCCCCTGCGGACGCGCTGAAGCGCGTCCAATTTTGTTCCAGACAAAATTGTCAGGATCGAAGTTGATATAGACGGCGAATTAACGAGTCTCGAGGTGCAACGCGAAAATGACTGAACCCTTGAACCAGGACCTGTACTCCCCGATCGCCTGCGAGCGCTACTCGGAATACGAGGTGGCCATCCTGCACCGGCAGAAATTGCATCTGCGCTGGCACGACGCCAACGTGCATTACGATCAGGTGGTGCTGCCGCTTGATCTCAAAACCATCAACCACGAGGAGTTTCTCATCTGCCGCGGGAGCCACGGCGAAGCGCTAAGCATACGTCTCGACCGGATCCAGCAGATGGAGCCGGCGTGATCGTTCGGTTCGCGACGGTCCTGCTCGGCCTGATCTGGCTCTCGACCGCGGCAGCGCAGATTTGCGGCACCGAACCGGTTCAGGTCCAGGTGCTGGGCTCGGGCGGTCCGGAATTGCAGGGTCAACGGGCTTCGAGCAGCTATCTCGTGTGGATTGACGGTAAACCGCGCGTGCTGGTGGACATTGGCGGCGGGGCCGCGCTGCGCTTCGGCGAATCCGGGGCCACCGTGACGGACCTGGACGTCATCCTGCTCACGCACCTGCACGTCGACCATACCGCCGACCTGCCGGCGCTGATCAAATCGTCATTCTTCGAGGACCGTGAACGGCCGCTGCCAATTTATGGTCCCGACGGAAACAAGTTCATGCCATCCACCGTGACGTTTGTGCGCACCCTGTTCGACAGCGTGCGCGGGGCCTACCGCTATCTCGGTGATTTTTTGAACCCGTTGGCCAATGGCAGCTATAAGCTCCAGCCGCAAGACGTACGTCCTTTGTCCAGCAAGCTCAAAACCAATCGTAAACCGGGTGACGAAACCCTGTACCCTTTCGCCAACGAAAGATTGCGTGCCAGCGCCGTTCCCGTGGCTCACGGAAATGTTCCGGCGCTGGCCTGGCGCGTCTCGGCGGGCGGGAAAAGCATGGTTTTCAGCGGGGATACCAACGGTTACGGCGAACAGCTTGGGCGCCTGGCACAAAATGCTGACATCCTAGTCGCGCATAACGCCGTGCCCGAGGGCGCCGGCGGCGTCGAGCGTGACCTGCATATGCCGCCCTCGGTCATTGGGCAAATCGCCCGGCAGGCCCAGGTCAAGAAATTGGTACTGTCACACCGGATGCGGCGCACGCTGGGAAAGGAAGAGGAAACCCTGGCCGCCATTCGTCTCCACTATGCCGGGCCCACGCAATTCGCCAATGATCTTGACTGTTTCACGCCCTGAAGGGGTAGTTAATAACGGCCAGCCACTCGCGCTGATACAGCTAAAAAGCGCCCAAATACACTGGCGGTATTGAATTCATGGTCCTTTAAAATGGAAAAAATCCTTTATTTTTCAAAGCTTTTTTACAAACAGGCGCCTCGTCCAAGGAAATAGCGCTTCTGAGATCAGTAACCGACGTGCGCGCACTTCTGGCCTGACTCTCATGTCGGCGTCGCGGTGAATGACATGATGAAAATCGCCATCATTTCGATGCGTGTCGGATAGCATTTGGACTACACTCCGCTTTCAGGTTCACACTAAAAATCCCGCTCAACTCCCTGAATGACCATGTGTTTCTCGAGGTCAGTTGTCGCCGACCTCCCTTTGATCCGTCTGCTATCCTTAATCAGAGCATTATGGAATTGCGCCGTCACCGGACGGCTGAATATGGAATTACTCATGCACGAACGTCTCGCCAAAATCGCCAAAATCTCCGAGCAGGACCTGAATCTGGCGGAAGCGGCACTTCTCATTGCGGTCGAGGAATACCCCGGTCTGGACGTCGAGGCCTATCTGCGACAGATCGATGAACTTGCCACCAGCGTGCAGCAGCGGCTGCCCGCGCAGGCCGGTCTGGAAGACACCCTGGTAACCCTTAACCAATTCCTGTTCGTGGAACAGGGTTTTTCCGGCGATACCGAAAATTACGACGACCCGCGCAACAGCTTCCTTAATGAAGTACTGGACCGCAAGCGCGGTATTCCCATCACGCTCTCCATCATTTACATGGAAGTCGGACGACGCTTGGGCCTGCCGCTCAAGGGTGTATCGTTTCCCGGCCACTTTCTGGTGAAATTTGCGACTCGCGAAGGCGAGGTCGTGCTCGACCCTTTCTCCGGCGGGAGCCTGCTGAGCAAGGAGGACCTCGAAGAGCTTCTCGAGGAAACCTACGGCCCAGCCGAATCCGTGAACGCGCCGCTCGAGCGCCTGCTCACCGCGGCCGGCAAGAAGGAAATCCTGGTGCGCATGTTGCGCAATCTCAAAGGCGCATATCTGCGCCGCGAACAGTTTGACAAGGCGCTCAGCGTGGTTGACCAGATTCTGCTGATCCAACCCGAGCAGCCCGACGAAGTGCGCGATCGCGGCCGCATCTATGAACAGCTCGAGTGCTTTCGTGCCGCGCTTGAAAACTATCAGTCTTATCTCAGTCAGAGGCCGGGTTCAGGCGATGCGCCTGACGTACACAAGCGTATCGCCGAGCTGAAACAGATCGTCGCTAATCTCAATTAGATTCTCATCATGTCACAGGATAATCGACCCGAAGTCCGCCGGGATGGCAGCGCTGCCGCCGCGGATCAGCCATGGTTCGTGTACATCATCGAATGCAGTGACGGCTCGTTCTACACCGGTATCACCAACGATCTTGAACGCCGCCAGCAGCAGCACAACGAGGGCACCGCCTCGCGCTACACGCGCAGTCGCCGACCGGTGATTCTCCGCTATCAGGAGGTCTGCGAAAGCCGCTCCCAAGCGCTAATTCGCGAATGTTCGCTGCGCTTGCTGACCCGCAAGGAAAAAGAAGATCTCGTCAATCGGGGAAGATTAAGCAGTCGAGAAGCCTGATTAGGCCCTTCGAAGGTACAGTAGGTCCCGCACCTCATGGCCCAGTTTGCGTCCGCGTTGTTCGAAGCGGGTCGATAAACGCTCTGCCACCAGCTTCTGAAACCGTCCGTTCCCACTCGCGTCAACCAGTCCCTCGGTGCATGACAACACCGCCGCCATGTGCTCCGCATACGCCGGCCAGTCCGTCGCCAGATGAAAGTAACCCCCCAGCGCAAGCCGGCGCGCCACGAGTGCGGTGAAATCCGGTTGCACCAGGCGACGCTTGTGATGGCGTTTCTTCGGCCACGGATCGGGGAAAAAAAGATGTACAGCGGTGAGTGACGCATCGGCAATCCGTTGCGTCAGAATCTCGCTCGCATCGGCCAGCATCACGCGCACATTGCGTAGATCCTGTGTCTCCAGCCGGCGCAGCAGACTGCCCGCTCCGGGACGATGTACTTCGATCCCCAGGTAATCATTTTCCGGATGTGCCGTGGCGGCGGCGGCCAGGGCTTCGCCGTTGCCAAAACCGATTTCGAGAATTACCGGCGCGCGGCGCCCGAAGACGGTCGGCCAATCCAGCGGTATCACGCCTTCCGGAATGCCGTAGCGCGGCCAGAGCTGTGCTAACGCGCGCGTTTGTGCCGGCGTGATGCGGCTTTCACGGCGCACGAAACTGCGAATCGACCGGCGTTTATCAGGCTCGGACACGAAAAGAAAAAACCGAATTCACAGGATTAACAGGATTTTCCAGGATTAATCTTTTAAAATTTTAATTTTGTTAATCCTGTCTATTAAATCTTCAGAAAAACGTCCCGCCGAGAGGCGAAGACGGTGAGCCGTATTGCTTGCGCGGCATGCGGCCGGCCAGGAAAGCCTCGCGTCCGGCCTCGACCGCTTTCTTCATGGCCTGCGCCATGAGCACCGGATTCTGCGCCCCGGCGATAGCCGTGTTCATCAGCACGCCGTCGCAACCGAGCTCCATGGCAATCGCGGCATCGCTGGCCGTACCTACCCCGGCGTCCACCAGAATTGGCACTGTGCCCTCTTCCACGATGAAGCGTATGTTGTAAGGATTGCGAATGCCCAGCCCGGAACCGATCGGCGCGGCAAGCGGCATGACGGCGACGCAACCCATTTCGGCGAAGCGCTTGGCCACGATCGGATCGTCATTGGTGTACACCATGACCTTGAAACCATCCTTGATCAGGATTTCGGCTGCGGCAAGCGTTTGAGGAATATCCGGGTACAGCGTCTTTTCGCTACCCAAAACTTCCAGTTTCACGAGCTCATGGCCATCGAGCAGCTCGCGCGCGAGATGGCAAGTGCGTATGGCATCCTCAGCGCTGTAACAACCGGCGGTGTTGGGTAAATAGGTATATTTCGTCGGGGGCAACACGTCGGTCAGGCTAGGCTCGTTCGGATTCTGGCCAATGTTGGTGCGCCGCACCGCAATGGTGATAATCTGCGCCCCGCTCGCTTCCACGGCGCGACGGGTTTCCTCGATATCCTTGTACTTGCCGGTGCCCACCAGCAAGCGTGACGAATACATCCGGCCAGCGATTACCAGCGGATCCTTCGTTGTCTTACGGATTGTCTCAGCGGTTACCGCCATACAATTCCTCCGCCACCAATGGCAAACACGACTTCAACGCGATCATTGTCCTTCAGTTCAAATTCTCCGTGCCGGCTGCGTGGCACGATTTCGCGGTTGACCTCGACGGCAATCCGCCGTTCCGACAAGCCCATTTCCTGCACCAACACGGCTATCGTCACCGGGGCCCTGAAGCTCTTTTCCTGACCGTTGAGTATGATCTTCATGGGTTAGGAATAACATTCAGCAGCAGGCAAGCTCGCGCGATTGGCGCAAGTATTGTAATCCCAGCTCTGGAATAACGCACGCCGGAGAGGTGTGCGATCAAAACAACTCGATGTCGCCGGTGGCCACCGTCACCGGGGCAAGTTTTCCTCCCGCCACCAGTGTCTCGTAGGAGCAGACCTGATTGCGGCCGTTCTGTTTGACGTAGTAGAGCGCTTTGTCGGCCCGGTTAATGATCGTATCCACGCTCTCACCGGGGGAAATATCCGCCACACCGATGCTCACGGTCTTGCAACCAATTTGTGGAAACTCGTAGGCCTCCAATGCCTGTCGAAACGATTCCAGCGCCGGCATGGCGGCCGCGGAGGTCATGCCGACCAGGACCAAAGCAAACTCCTCGCCGCCATAACGGAACATCATGTCCTGATGCCGAAACGAGCGGCTCAAGAGTCGCGAGAATTGCACCAGTACCTCATCGCCATACAGGTGCCCGAACTTGTCATTCACCATTTTAAAGTGATCGATATCAAGCAGCGCCAGGCTGTTATGTTGCGCCGCAATGGATGATGGCGCGCGCCGCTCATCATGCCCCGCATTGAGCACGAGATGTTTAATGCGCTCGTCGAATGACTGGCGGTTGTGCAAGCCGGTCAGTCCGTCCAACTCGTTGCGGGAAAGTAGATACAACTGGTTACTGAATATCTGCAGGAGCCGCGCGAGCACCTCGTCTTCATTGCCAACCTCGCGCATCCCCTCGATCACCAGCATCGCGCTGACGTTGCTCACGCCGAATATCGGCAGAATCAATCGGCGGCCGCCGGTACCGGAAAGTTTGCGACTGATCCTGTCCTTGGTGCGCGCGCAGGCCAGCAGGTCCTTGTCCAGTCTGATCGGGATCGGCGTGGACAGGGGGTCGAGCCAGTCGCGCACGACAGCGCCCTGCATGCTGCCTGCGTCGAAATCGGCATCATTGTTGAAATGGGAAACGGCCAGCAACCGGAAACGATCCGCCCGCACGTGCTGACACAAAGAATCGATCAGAGACGCGGTGAGCCCGTGCGCTTCACGCTGGCATGTCAGCGCCACTATCGCGTCGAGATAGCTGATCAACAACGGATCAGCTTCCTTTTGCACGTGCGGCATTATGTTTCGAGCGGTCAAGGCAGACTCCTCTCCATGCCAGCTAACCTCAGCTTGCACTGATTTCTTCAATAACAATGCAAAAGCTGGGCCAATTGCGGCTGTTGGTGTCCCCCCGTAGAATTAGCCACTTAAGCGGGTGTAGTTCAGTGGTAGAACGAAAGCTTCCCAAGCTTTAGATGTGGGTTCGATTCCCACCACCCGCTCCATCTCCTCGGAGGTACCCTTGAAAAAAATCCTGAAAGTTTTGGCCATCCTGATCGGCGGAGCGCTGACCCTGCTCATCGTCCTGGCCGTTACCCTGACGCTACTGTTCGATCCCAACGACTATAAGGGAAAAATCATAGAAGCCGTCAAGGACAAGACCGGCCGGGAACTGCGCATCGAGGGCAAGCTCGGCTGGTCGTTCTTCCCCTGGATCGGCATCGAGACCGGCCGCCTTGAACTCAGCAATGCACCAGGATTCGGCAAGGAATCTTTTGCGCGCATTGACGGTGCCGGCGCCAAGGTCGAGTTGCTGCCGCTGCTGCGCAAGCGCGTGATCGTGGATACCGTTTTCCTCAACGGTCTCAAGCTCAATCTCGCGAAAAACGTCGCGGGCAAAACCAACTGGGACGATCTCGTTACGCCATCCAAAACGGAACCGGCTGCCGAGAAAACCGTTCCCGGCAAAGAGCCCGGTATCGGCGGTTTTAGCGTCAATAAGATAGACATCCGCCGGGCAGACGTGACATGGAATGATCAAGCCAGCAAGGCACAATCTGCCGTGCGCAATCTCAATCTTCAGACCGGGAAAATTATTGTCGGCGAACCGATGGATGTACGTCTCTCATTCGATATCGAGAACGGCCAACCGCCCGTGCGCAAACATGTCGATCTCACAACCCGGGTTAATCTGGATCTCAAGGCCCAGAAACTGGAAGTCACAAATCTGGCGCTTGGTTTCGATGAAAGTCGTTTGAGTGGAACCCTTGCCATCAAGAATTTCGACAAACCGGCCTACCGTTTCGATCTGGCACTGGATCAGATCGATCTGGACCGCTATATGCCAGCTCCTCCGCCTGCCGCCTCCGGGGCGAAATCCACCAGCGCTGCACCGCCCCAGCCGGTGGAAATACCGTTAAGTTTGCTGCGCTCGCTCGACGTACAAGGCAAACTGCACATCCAGAAACTCAAGGCCATGAATCTGCACTCGAGCGACGTGGCGATACTGGCTACTGCCAACAATGGCCTGATTACGCTCGGACCCAACCAGGCCCAACTCTACAGCGGAAAGTACAACGGCCGGATCTCGCTCGACGTACGTGGGAAAACGCCACAGTTGGCGGTTGATGAAACCGTCAGCGGCGTAGATCTGGCGCCGATGCTTAAGGATGCCCTGCAATTCGACAAATTCACGGGCATGGCGAATCTCAGTACCAAAGTAACGGCCCAGGGCCTGAATGCCGGTCAGATCATGGAAACGCTTAATGGCTCGGCCACGTTTGAAGTGAAAAAGGGCGCCATCAAGGGTATAAACCTGAAAAAAATGATCGACACCATCAAAACGGCGCAGCGCGATAACCTGTTGCAGAAATTGACGGAACTCTCCCCTCAGCCCGAGGATGAAACGCCCTTCTCGCAATTGGGAGGAACGGCACAGATAAAAAACGGGGTGGCTCAGAATAGTGATCTGAAAGTCCAGAGCCCGGATTTGTTGAACGTCACCGGCAAGGGTTCCGCCAACCTGCCGAAGGCAACCCTGGATTACACGGTCACGGTAGGCCAGTACCCAATCATCATGTCCGGGCCGTTTTCCAACCTCAAATTCCGGGTTGACACCAGTGCCCTGATCAAGGGCAAGGTGGAGGAAAAGAAAACCGAGATCAAGGAAAAAGCCGGGCAGAAACTGGAACAGAAGTTGAAAGACAAGTTCAAGCTGTTCAAGTAACTGGCAACGTGTGGCACCGCGCGACAGTATGTTTGACTTTCATATTGTGGACGACTGCTTCTATAGCCGCTTCCATCGAAGTTCTCGAAACGACTCACGACAGCGGCCGCTACACGGTAGCCTTCGAAGTGGTGCTCGATGCCAACCGCGATAAGGTCTGGCAGATCATGACGGACTATGAACGCCTCCCGCGGGTATCGAAAATTATTCTCGAGAGCCGAGTACTAAAACAGCAGGACGCCAACCGGCATCGCGTGGGGGTCACGCTCGAGGCCTGCGTCCTGATCTTCTGCAAAACCGTCAAACGAATGGTGGATATCGAGGCCCGTCCGCAAACGGAAATTCTCGTCAGTGAGGTACCGGACCAGAGCGATTTCAGGGAAGGCACCGAGCGCTGGCAGGTCACGGCCGAGGGCCCGAAAACCCGATTGAAATACACGGCTGAGATTGTGCCGAATTTTTTCATCCCGCCACTGATCGGCCCGGTAGTGGTGAAATATTTCCTGCGCCGGGAAATCCGCAACACCGCCCTCGAGGTAGAGGCCCTGGCGAGCCATGATTAACAATTCCATCAGCCGGCGGTTGCTCGCATGGTACGACCGTCATGGTCGTAAAACCCTGCCGTGGAAGCGCCGGCGCGATCCCTACCGCATCTGGGTCTCGGAAATCATGCTGCAACAGACACAGGTCACGACGGTCATTCCGTATTTCAAACGCTTCATCGCGCAATTTCCCAGCGTGCGTTCGCTGGCGCGCGCCGATCTCGATGAAGTCCTGCACCTCTGGACCGGTCTCGGTTACTACGCCCGCGCGCGCAACCTACACAAGGCAGCGCAACGCATCGTGAAGGAACATGCTGGAGCGTTTCCGAGCACTTACGAAATAGTAGCGGATTTGCCTGGTATCGGTCGCTCCACCGCGGGCGCCATCCTGTCGCTGGCCTTCGACCAGCGACATCCGATTCTCGACGGCAACGTCAAACGCGTACTGGCGCGTTATCACGCTATCAACACGCCGATCAACAAACGCGAGACGGAAGAGAGCCTGTGGCAACTCGCTGAAAAACACACGCCGCACAAACGTGTCGCCGACTATACGCAAGCGATCATGGACCTGGGCGCGACGGTGTGCACGCGCACCAAACCACAATGTACGCTCTGTCCGCTGCGCAAGGCTTGCCAGGCTTTTCAACTCGGTGTGCCGCAGGATTTTCCGGTACGCGCGGCAAAGCAAAAAACGCCGGTCAAGGCCACACACATGCTCATGATCCGCGATGCACGCGGACGTGTGCTGCTGCAACGCCGTCCGCCGGCGGGGCTATGGGGCGGTCTGTGGGGATTTCCCGAATGCACCAACGGTAACGCTCAGCAATGGTGTCGCAAAGCGCTGGGTCTCATCATTCAGACAGAATCACCGTGGCCGACACTACGCCACAGCTTCAGTCACTTTCATCTCGACATCACACCCATACCCGCGCAGCTGGTGGGGGAAACGAATCAGGCAATGGAGAATGCCGAAACAGTCTGGTATAACGTCCGCCGTCCGGACCGACGCGGATTCAGCGCACCGGTAAAATATCTGCTCGAACAGCTGGGGGCGAGTCGTAGTATTCGCGAGGACACTTAAGTTGTGGCCCAGGGTGCAACAAAAACGTTGTCCCCGTTCGATGGCGCAGATGCACGTTAAGTGCATCTGCGACAACCCCGTCTCACCCTCGCGCCGACGAGCGCCGCGCCACGGGTGAGGTAGTGATTTTGCGAACGTCCAGTCGACATTCGCGCCGCCGAACGGGCACGCCATGGATGACGTGCCCTGGACCAAGCAAGCGGAGCACCGCTTGGGCGTGGCTGGGATTGATTTGAAGCCCAAACGTATCGCCAAGGATGGCAGGCACAAAATTTATCTTTAAGAGGAATTGTTCATGGCCCGTACGGTGAAGTGTGTGAAGCTTGGCAAAGAGTCCGAAGGACTGGATTATCCGACCTACCCCGGTGAACTCGGCAAGCGCATCTGGGAAAACGTATCGAAGGAGGCCTGGAAGCTGTGGCTCGCCCACCAGACCATGCTGATGAATGAATATCGCATTAACCCCATGGACCCCAAGGCACGCAAGATGATCGAGGGCGAGATGGAAAAATATTTCTTCGG
>JACXTT010002515.1_pt1 | contig 28988 bp, 21 predicted proteins | sample 9270951 | NCBI WGS metagenome assembly JACXTT01 (sample SAMN15532306, study PRJNA645909) | rock metagenome | isolation source: weathered quartz diorite | place: Puerto Rico | collected 2017-06-21 | reverse complement strand
GAAGATGCGCTGTCATTTTCCGTTACGGACGATCGCCGGGCGCTCGACGTCATGAATGTCCGCGCACGAGTGGTTGTCGAATAAACCTGACATCAAACGCGGACGAACCAGTTCCGCCGGTAGAGGAACCACGCCAGGCCGAAGTGCAGCAGCGTGTACACAATGGCGTACAACAGCGATGAATTCTCCTGCACCGTGAACATCGGAGCAAACCAGGCATCGTAGATCCAGACCCGCAGGCTCGACGTCCCCATCGGGATTTTCTGCAGAATGGTATCCACGAGTTCCGACGACATGTAGACCGCAATCGCATTCATACCCATGATCGTCAGCGGCCGGAACCACTTGGCGAGGTTCAACCCGTCGGCCGTCCATAGAAACGCCCCGAACAACAAGCAATCCAGGCCGGCCATGAAGAGGGCGAAAGTGCTGGTCCAGATGCTTTTGTTGATGGGCAGCCACTGATCCCCAATCAACCCGGCGGCAATCAATAACACGCCTGCCCCGGCGAGCCACGCCGCGCGCCTGGAGACCGTCCACGATTGGATCGCCACCACGCGCCCCGCGAGAATCCCCAGCAGGCAGGAGGCGATGGATGGCAGTGTGCTGACAATGCCTTCCGGGTCCCAGGTTTTGGTGTTCGAATAGTTGTGCGCTCCGAGGACAATGCGGTCGATATAGTGCGCGAAGTTGCCTTCGATATCGAGCCTCCCCGCCCCGTACCCCGGCACGGGCGCGTGGAACATCAGCAGCCAATAGGAAGCCAGCAAGCCCACGGTCCACGCGATCTGGCCGCGGACGCCGGTATTCACATAAATCGCCGCCGCGCAGAAATACGCGATCGCGATTCGCTGCAGCACGCCCAGAATCCGGAACGTCGCGAGATCCGGCACAGGAAACGAATAGATCAGCAGCCCCAGCGCAAACAGGATCAAAGCCCGCCGCAAGGCCTGTTTCACCAGATGACCCTTTTCCGCTCCCTGCGCCAGGCGGCGGCCGAGCGAAAGCGTCATCGCGAGGCCGGTGATCCAGACGAAAGAGGGGAACACGACGTCGGTCGGGGTCCAGCCGTGCCAGTGGGCATGGCGTAGCGGAGGATACACGAATTCACCAGTGCCGGCCGTGTTGACCAGCACCATGAACGCCATAGTGGCGCCGCGAAACGCGTCAAGAGAGGTCAGCCGTTGCTGCTGAGGCGGGAGCGTCGAGGGGGTCGGTTGCATCGCTGGAACTCCACGATGGTATCGCGTACTCGGGAAACCATTGCCGCGCCGCAACCCGCTCGCGCAACACCGACTCATCCATTGCCGGCGCGACGCCGGCGCGCTGTGCTTCGAGCCCGACCGCCACGGCAATCTCGCGGGCAACCCGGCGGACATCGCGGAACTGCGGCAGCAGTGGCGCTTCCGGTCCGCCCGTCCATGCCGGCGATTGCAGCGCCAGCGCACGCGACGCCGCAATCATCACTCTGTCCGTTACCCGCGAGGCTCCTGCGGCCATCACGGCCAGACCGATGGCCGGAAAGACATACAGGTTGTTGCACTGCGAAATCACGTAGTGTCGGCTATTGTGTTCCACCGGTGCAAACGGCGAACCCGTGGCGACGATCGCCGCGCCATCGGTCCAGCGGATCAGATCGGCAGCCTTGGCCTCCGCCCGAGCCGTGGGATTGGAGAGCGGCAGAATGATCGGCCGTGCAGTTTGCGCCGCCATGCTGCGGACGAGCGGCTCGTTGAAGGCGCCCGTCGCGGTAGACAATCCCACCAGCATCGTGGCCCCGGCGCAGTCGATCACGGCCTGCAACCCGCCGTCGCCCGGAACCTCGCCTTCGTTCCGGGCGTAAACAGCCTGCTCCGGAGTCAGATCCTTGCGGCCCGCGTGGAGCAACCCGTCCTTGTCCACGATCCAGAAGCGTCGTGACGCCTCGGCATCGGTGAGGCCTTCCTCCACCATCGCGGCGCGCACGAAATCCGCCACACCAATCCCGCGGAACCTGCCCCCAGAAACACGAGCCGCTGATCCCGTAAACGCGAACCTGTCACCCGTGCTGCCGAAAGCATCGCGCCGAGCGCCACGGCAGCGGCGCCTTGAATATCGTCGTTGAAGGTCAGCAGTTGATGGCGGTAGCGTTTGAGCAGCGGACGGGCATGCGGGGTGGCGAAATCCTCCCATTGCAGACAGGCGCCGGGCAGTTCCTGCTTGACTGCCTCCACAAATCGATCCACGAACTCGTAATAGGCGTCGCCCGCGATGCGTTCATGCCGCCAGCCCAGGTAGTGCGGATCGGCCGACATCGAGCACAATCGGCTGCGTGCGCGCAGGATGAATGCCGCCAATTAGCGTGTACAGCGAGAGCTTGCCGATCGGAATGCCAAGCCCGCCGACGCCTTGATCGCCACATCGGTGACGACGATCACATCGACATCGCGATTGGGCCGGTTGCGCAACAGGGAAGGTATCGAATCGCGCAGCGGATACGTCCTGGCGCCCCTGCGCGACGACCGGCGTGTAGACCACGGGCGTTATCTCTTCGATATGGTCGAGCAGCAGCCGGTAAAAGAGGACCTCATTGGTGTCCTGCAGGGCGCGCAGATAGATGTGGCGTTCGAGGTCGTCGTTTTTGCGCTGGTACTTCCGGCGGCAGCAGGCCGTGCAAGCCGAGGGCTGTGCGCTCTTCATTGGTGAAAGCGGTTCCGCGGTTATCCGTCGGGGAATTGAGCAGCGAAGCGCCGCGGAGTGGAAGCACCCGGTTCAATTGCATTGTGGTATCGCGTACGATTTGCAGTCCAGCCCTCTGAATTCGGGTTGCATCCGCATACCGCTGATTGTGGAAACCCCGGCGCGCATCGTGTATCGTCACGGGAATGAGTGATGCTGCTTTGAATCGAAGAAGACTCCTGCAACTCGCGCCTTTAGCGGCGGCGGCTTCGGCGAATCCGGCTTTGGCCACCACCGGCGTGCGCGGGGTCTGGATGCATCCCGAAAGCCTCTTCGGCGAAGACGCAGCCGAGGGACGCAAGCAGGTTCGCGCGATCGTTGAGAAGTTCGCGCGAGCCAACTTCAACCTCGTTCTGCCGTGGATCAAGAGCGACTACCTGGTGGCGCTCGAATCGCCGATCTATGCCGCATCGCATCCCACAGCCCGCTGGGACGCCCTTGGAGTCCTCATCGAGGAATGCAACAAGGCCGGCCTCGGCGTTGATCTCTGGTACGGCTTCACCGACTATCGCGATGCAAAGAGCCCCGACTACGACCCGGGAGTCGGTGGCGACCCGGCCTGGACCGCGCGCCGCCTCGACGAAATGGTTCCCGATCCCAAGACGGGCAAGAAGGTTCCCTTCCGACTCGACAACGTCTGCCCGCTGCACTGGCGGGCGCGCGCCTGGCAAATCGAGCTCCTGTCGAAAACGGCCGCCCGTTATCCCTCGCTGCGTGGCATCCACATTGAAGAACCCGGTTACGGCGAACCCGGTTATTGCCTCTGCGGCCTGTGCCAGGAAACATTCGAGCGGCTGCATGGCAGGAAGCTGACCGAATCGATCGCCACGCAACAGGCGGAAGACTTCCGCGCCCTCGGGCCGAGCGCCTTTATGTCCGAACTCCGCGACATGCTGCGGAAGAAGTATCCGAAGGCGGTTTTTTCCACCAACGGCGGGCACGATTGGCGGCACGACCGCATTGAGGGCCGTGACTGGGCGCGCTGGGCATATGCAGGCTGGCTGCGTTATTACGCCTCGCAGGTGTACGTCACCGATACGCCGGCGTTCCGCAAGAAACTGGCCATGATATTGAAGGACATCGGCCCGTACACCAACGTCTATGCGGGCATTGCGTTCGAATGGAGCGAAGGCAGAAACACGGTCGCCGAAGTAGTCAAGCAGGTCTACGCGGCGCAGGAGATGGGTGCGCCAGGCGTGATGCTGTTTTCCGGCGGGGCGTTCACGCCGGAACTGTATGCGGCGTTGAAGACTGGTCCGTTCAAAAAGCCGTCGACGCTCGGATAGTTAGTTCCCGCGCAATTTCTGCAAATCGGGCTTATCGCCGCCGTTCTTCTCGAACTCGCGAATGGCCTGCCAGATCCGGGCTTGCAGCGTGCGCCAGTAATCGAACTCGGCGCGCCAGCGGCCCAGCGCGGTCTGCAAGCGATAGGGCCGATATTCCATGAGCCAGGCGGCTTCGTAGTCGCGAGGGATTTCCGCAGCCAGGTCCATGAGGTCGCCGATGCGGCTGTGGTTGCGCGCGCCCGCCTGTCGTCCCGCGTAGAAATCGACGTCCTCGCGCGTGGGTTTTCGCGGCATGCGTTCGAAACTCGCAGCGATTTCGTTCGCGTAAATGTATTTGAGAGCAGCGAAATCCAGCATGCGGGCGGCGAGTTCCAAACTCGGCAGCGTGGGCGACTTGGGATCAACCGCCTTCGCGCCAGCCAGATGGAGGCGGGCATTTTCCACCTCGAGCCGGAGTTCACGCAGTTTCCCAAGATGGGGCGCGACGCGCTTCAAATTATCCGGCGCAAGCGGATCGTCCCACATCCGGAACATCGTTTCAGAACCAAGCGACTGCTGAAGCAGCTTCTGTGCACGCGCCAACGCTGTCAATGCACGCGCCACATCCGGCGCCGCACCGCGCGGATATTCGAGGCGCGAGTAATTTTGGAAAAATGTCGCGCGCTCCACCGGTTTCTCCTGCCAGGCCGCAATCGCTCCGTAAGCGACTGCTGGAAGCGCGCCCCGGTAGATGGCTTGCGCCGAATCCGTCCAACCCGTATTCACCATGCCGAGCGCTCCATAGCGGCGCCCCGCGGCGACGAAATCGTCGATGTTGGTCAAGGTCTGCTCGTAGTCGGTCGAAACTTCTTCCCAGATCGCGACGCCGGGCGCGACGACCTGCGCAATATGGTGGTCCGCGAACGGCTTCACGAGCGGCGTGAAATCCGGCAACGCCGCGTAGAACCACGGCACAGCGATGATTTCTTTGGGCAGTTGCGAGTACAGCTCCGGATACTTCTTGAAGATGTACGCGCCTTCCGCCACATCGGCCCAGAACATCGGCCGCTTGCCCAGGGCCACGGCGAGGCGCGAAAGGCGGCGCAATTGTTCGAGATAATATTCCTGCGGTTTCGCGACCGCCGGATCGGCTCGTTCCAACTCCCACGGCTCGTCGAGGCCGATGTGAAACCAGGGACTCGGAAAGAGTGCGGCGAGTTTCCGCATCCAATCCTCAGTCAGCGCGATGGCCCTTGGATCGCGAGGGTTGATCTCGCCCCCGTGCGGAACGCCGGCGAGGTCCGCGTAATGCTCGAGCCGGAATAGATCGTGCAGGTGGCCATAGAGTTCCACACACGGCACGACGTCGATATGCCGCTCACGCGCGTAGCCGATGATGCGGCGAATCGCGTCCGGACGCCAGGATGCCGCGGACTCGAGCATCGGATAGCCGTCGAGCTCGATCGTGGTTTCGGCGTAGAAGTAGTACTGGTTCGCTTTCCATTTGGCGAGAAAGTTCAGTTGCCGCTTCACCTCCGCCTCAGTGGGTACGGCGCCGTGCGCCATGTCCATCATGAAACCGCGATAGGCAAGTGCAGGCCAGTCTTCGATCTCCACCTCGGGAATCGATGCGGTCTCGCCATCGATCAACTGGCGGAGCGTTTGCGCCGCGTAAAAGAGCCCCGTGGAGGTGCGCGCGCGAAGTTCCACGCCGTCGCGCCTGATCGATAGCCGGTACGCCTCGCGGGATTCCGGCCCTGCGCTGTCGTCCGCGCCGGGCAACACGAACCCCGAAGGTCCGGTGCGAACCAGCGTCAGAGGCACTGCAGGCTGACAGGCTTTGGCGCCGCCGAGCATCTTGCGCAGTTCACCGGCCGTGACGCGGTCTTCCGCATTTGAATTCGCCGGCAACGCGACGCGTAACGAGCAAGCCGCGACGGAGCCCTCGCCATACCGAATCGAGTGGACCGCGGGGAGCAAGTTCGGGCGCTCCCGCGCGGCCACCGTGCCTGCCGCCGTCGCCAGTACCAGCATGCAGGCAAACACAATCCTGTTCATTACTTCTCGAGCACCACGACTTCGTATTCCGCCAGCTTCGGCAGCACCACGCGAGTTCCTCCACCGGCGGCCCTGGCGACAGCCACCGCTTGCGGATCGTACAGCGTATGCGCGCTACGGTAAGCGCCCGGCAGTGTAATGGCAAGGTCGCGAACCGGCACGACGTTGCGGATGGGCCGTGTCATCTCACCGGTGAAGTTAATCAGGTGGACCAGCGTCCGCTTGCCTTGTTCCTGCGAGCGCAGCACCACCTCGATCGAGCCGGGCGCGTTCTCCAACCGGAGGCTGCGCTTCGACAAATCGCGGGCGCTGTTGGTGACAATCTGCAACCACTCGGCAATGTGGAAGCCCTGAATTGACGCGCCAAGGTCGCCACTGAAATACACGCTCGTCCCCGCTCCGAAGCGTTGCGAGAGAAGAGCCGGATCGGTGGAAACATCCGGTAACCCGTCGTAGCGCCCGGCGAGCGGCTTGGTGAAATGCAGGATCGGCTGCACGCCCCCAGCGGCGTTCACCCGCACATGATAGATCGTCGAAGGGACCAGCGCGCGATTGAGTCCGTCGAGCAGAGGATGATCTCGGGCAGGCTTCATGAAGTCCCAATGCATAGGTCCGGCGACCTTGCCTTCGCTGCTCACGCCGAAGAGATCCGAGAGCGCGAAGTCGTTGCGATGGACCCCGGTCTCGTCGTACAGCGAGGTTTCGAACGTAGAAAAGATGTTGCCGCCCTTGCGCACATACTCGCGAAGGCGCGCGGCGGTCTTGTCGCTCATGCATGCGACATTGGGCAGAAAAATCGCCTCGTACCGATCAATCGGTTCGCGTTCGAGCGCGGTGTCGTCAATCACGTCGAACGGCACGTGGTCGCGCAGCAGCGCCTCCGCGACGCCTGAGAACTCTGTCTCCAGATTGCCGACATCGCTCTTCTGTTTTACGGTGTCGAAGTCCATCAACTGCGCGCCCGATCCGGCATAGAAGTTCGCAGTCGTGTCGGACCACACCACCGCCACACGCGCCTCAGACCTGGTGCTCGCGTAGTAGGCCTTGTTGCGCGCGAGAAACTGATTCATCGCCCCGAGCGCTTTCATTTCCGGCTGATCCATGTCGAGCGGCGTTACACCGAACCAGACGCTCGCCGCGTTGGCGATCGTCGAGGCATAGAGCAGCCGAAGTTCGGCATCGGGCAACAGCGAAAAGGTCCAAGGCTTCTGGCTGGCCGCGGAGAATATCACGCGAGCCTTGTCCGGCGCTTGTGTCTCGAGCAATCGCGCGGTGAGGCTCGGCTTCCACAGCGGCAGCCGCGTGAGGTCGCCTCCGAGGAAACCGCCTTCCGAGCCAAGAATGTCCTGCTCCGGCCCGATCACTCGATTGAGCCTGCCCGTCGCCCAGTTGGCGCCGCGCGCGCCGCTGTTCATATAAAACGCGAGTTCGGGATTGATGGACTTCAACACTTCGCGTGAATCGTGCAGGAACTCCGCCAGGCTATTGGCCTGAAACTCCAGCAGCCGCGCGAAATCGGGACCGCGATGGACATCCTTCGAGGGCATCTCTTTGCCGTAAATCTTGCGGAACTTCGCCCGGCAGTAGTTGCAGTAACAGGTGTCGGGGCGGTAGATCGGGCCGTCGTAGAAGATGCCGTCAATCGGGTAGGCGGCAAGGTCCCGCAGCACCTGAAAACACCACTTGCGCCAAGGCGTGTTGACGCAGAAGTCGGCGCCCGTATCGTAAACGTCGTCGAGAGGTTTGCCGTTCTCGCGAATCTGCCGCCAATCGGCATGCTTTTCGGCGAACTGCTTGCTGTACCAGTGCACATCGAAGTAGATGAGCGTCCGGACGCCGTGCTTGCGGGCCTCCGGCAGGTAGGTCCTCAGGTAATCAGGATTCTTTCGGCCGGCTAGCCTGGTCTCGAAGTAAAAGTGATCGTCGTCGAGTCCGCCGGCGATCTTCATCACATCGAGGTGCTCCATATTGAAGCCAAGCGCGCCCTTGCCTGCGGCGATCGCGGCCGGGTCGCCGTCGTCGACTTTGTTCGTCAGGCTCGACGTGATGTCGACGATGCGCAATGGCTCGCGGTTCCACCAGGGCGCCTTTTCTTGCGCTTGGGTCTGGATCAGAAAAATGGCGAGAATTGCGAAACGCATCGTTATGATCTTGATTCGAGTCTACAGCGGGGATGGCCGCAAATCGCGGTAGGCGAATGGTTGCGATCCAGGGCTCTGGACGCGAATCTCGATTCGGCTCGCGCCAGGTTTGTGATCGCCGTGTCCGTGCTCTATATTGGGCTCAACGCGCTCCATATTTATGCGACTACACTCCCAGTCCAGCTCGCTGTATCAGAAGAATAAGCAATTCATCCCCGGCGGCGTGGTTTCCACCAACCGCGATGTCGAACCCAGAATTGCATTTGCGCGCGGGCAGGGCGCCTTGTTGTGGGATGCCGACGGTAACGAATATATCGATTTCCACGCGGCGTTCGCTCCCCATATTCTGGGCCACAACGACCCGCGCGTCAATGCGGCGGTGGAAAAGGCATTGCGCGATGGCGCGAGTTTGTTCGGGTCCGGAACCACGCAGTTCGAAGGCCGCCTCGCGGAACTGCTCTGTACGCACATCCCGTTCGTTGAATCGGTGCAGGTGCTCAACACGGGCAGCGAGGCGACTTATCAGGCGCTGCGCCTCGCCCGCGCCGCGACTGGCCGGGATCATGTAATCAAGCCCCAGGGTGGGTATCACGGCTGGCACAACGACGTCGCCTGTAACCTGATGACGCCGCTCGCGGCTCTGGGGCCTCGCGTCTCCCCCGGTGAATATCCGTTCCGGCCCATCAGCGCCGGTATTCCCGCGGCGCATCAGGAACTCGTACACATCGTGAATTTCAACGATCTCGATTCGGTTGAGTGGCTGTGCCGGAAGTATCCGATCGCCGCGCTGATCACGGAACCGATTCTCCAGAATATCGGCATCGTGCATCCCCTGCCTGGTTATCTCGAGGGCTTGCGCGCGCTCGCCGACCGCTATGGATTCGTGCTGATTTTCGACGAGGTCAAAACCGGGTTCCGCCATGCCCTGGGCGGCTATTCGGCGATTTCCGGCGTCGCCCCCGATCTTGCAGTGTACGGCAAGGCGATCGCCAATGGCTATCCGATTGCCGTAATCGGCGGCCGCAACGATCTGATGCAGATGTTCGCCGATCCGGACCCCGCGCGCCGCGTGCTGCTCGCCGGAACCTACAATGCGCATCCGGTTCCTACGGCTGCCGCGATCGCAACGATCGAGGTTCTTGCGGCAAATGATGGCGAGGTCTACCAACGCATCGACAGCCTGGGGGCACGGGCGCAGGCAGGAATCGAAGCGGCCCTCACGACCGCCGGAGTGACCGCGAAAGTCGCGCGGCAGGGTTCGGCGTTCTGCGTCTATTTCATGGACCATCTACCCGTAGACTGGCACGATGTCGCAAGCCATCACGATTTCGCCTTCGACGCCCGGTTCCGGAGTGCGCTCATCGACAGCGGAGTTTACTTCTTCCCACTGCCGGTCAAGCAATGCTCGATTTCGGCGGCCCATACGGAAGCGCAGATCGACCTCGCGATCGAGCGAGCGGCCCAAGCGCTGAGTACGGCTGGAGCCGCGGTGGCGGCCTAAACGACGATGACCCACACCCTGCTCTACAACGGCCTTCTGTTCGATGGTTCCGGCAAGCCGCCGCGCCTGGGTAGTTTGGTGCTGAGGGACGACCGCATTGAGGCCGTGGGCCCCACCGGCGCGATGCCCACAACCCTGGACGGCCCGGTGATCGATTGCATGGGCCTCGCCATCGCACCCGGCTTTATCGACGCGCACAGCCACTCCGATCTGCAGGTGCTCGACGGCCGCAAGGAGAAACTGCACCAGGGCGTCACCGCGGAAGTCGTCGGCAACTGCGGCTTTTCGCCGTATCCGACCGGCGCGCACGCAGGAGACTTGCGCGAGTTCGCCAACGGGATTCTGCACGGCGATGAAACTTGGGGATGGGAGTCGGCAGCGGCGTACCTTGCACATTTACGCGCGTCCTCGAAGTTCGCCTCCGCCTATTCGCTCGTCGGTCATGGCAGCCTGCGCGTCGCCGTGGCGGGCAACCGGCAGGGTCGGCTCGAGCTGTCCGCGATGGACAAGATGGAGCAGACGCTTTCGGACGCGCTTACCGATGGCGCCGTGGGGTTTTCGACCGGCCTGATGTATGCGCCCGGGTCGAGCGCGCCGGCTGACGAACTCGAGCGTCTGTGCAGCGTGGTCGCCCGCCACGACCGGATCTACACCACGCATATGCGTGACTACGGTTTTCATTTGCTCGAAGCAATCGACGAGCAGGTGGACCTCGCGCGGCGTTCCGGCTGCCGCCTGCAGATTTCGCATTTGCAGGCTGTCGGGCGCGCGAACTGGCATCGCAATCAACTCGCCATAGAGCGGGTCGAGGCCGCACGCGAGTCCGGCGTGGACATCGCGTTCGACTGCTACCCATATGTCGCGGGCAGCACCGTACTCAGTCAGCTACTGCCGCAGTCCGCTCTCGACGGCGGCGCCGCGGGCTTGCTCGCACGTCTCGCAGATCCGCTGCAACGCAAGCGTCTGGCGGAAGAAACGATCGCAGGCATGGCGCACGAATGGACCGACATCTACATCTCAGCGGTGCGCTCCGAGGCGAACCGCATCGCCGTGGGCCGCAACCTCGCGGAACTCTCGATCGCCCGGGGACAGGAACCGATTGATGTGACGTTCGACCTGTTGATCGAGGAACGCTGCGCGGTCAACATGCTCGAGTTCAATCAGAGCGAAGCGAATTTGCGCGCGACGTTGTCGCATCCGCTTGCGATCGTGATCAGCGACGGTTTTTACGTCAGCGGCAGGCCGCATCCGCGGCTCTTCGGCACGTTCCCGGAACTTCTCGGCTCGGTCGCGCGGGACAAACAATGGATGCCCATGGCGGAAGCGATTCGCAAGGTCACCGGTTTTCCGGCGGACCGTTTTGGCATGAAAGACCGCGGATACCTTAGCGCGGGCCGGGTGGCGGACGTCACCGTGTTCGACCCGGCGCAGATCCGCAGCCGGGCGACCTATGAGGATCCGGAACAGCAGCCACAGGGCATCCGGATGGTTATTCGGGCCGGGCAGGTTCTATTTGCTGAGGCGGAAGCTGAGGCGCCGGCTCCAGTAGCGTAATCGCCAGCGTGCTGCCCAGCACGAGCAAACCGCCTGCCACCTGCAACCAGGTCAGACGTTCCCCCAATGAAATCGCGGCGATTGGGATGCCAAAGAATGCGATGAGGTAGTTCGACAATGCCGCCTGAATCGCATCCAGGGCGCTGAGCGCCTTGAGAAACAGCACCATCGACAGATAGTTGTGAAAGAAGGTGAGCAGCGCGAGGCCGGTCCAGGTGCTCGCGGTGAACTGGGGAATGCGCAGAAAGTCCGCCCGATCCTCGAAGATCACGACTGGCGCCATGACGGCCGTGCAAACGACGTAAGTCCGGTACAGCATTTCCATAGGCGAATGCCATTCGAGAGCGCGCTTGCCGTACGAGTTGTAGAACGCGCTGCCGAGGATGGCGAGGAATACGAGCAGGTTGCCCAACAACTGGCCCGGTCCGAAATTGAAGCCTTGCAGATCGCCGCTCGAACAAAGGAGCACCCCTCCCAGGGCCAGCGCAAAGCTGATCCAGCGCGCCAGCGTCATTCGCTCATGCAGAAACAGGACCGCGAACAAAGCAGTGGCGAGCGGTAGCGTGAGCGTGATCAGCGCGGCGTTGCTCGCGAGCGTCATGCGGGTTCCCCACGTCATGAACACCTGTCCTGGAACCACGCCGAGGACGCCGAGCAGCAGATAGATGCGCACCAGGTTTGGACGCGGACCTCGCCCTGCGGCCGGCGGCGCCAACCGCCGCTCTCGCCGGACCAGGGGATACAGCATCAGCATCGCCAGCACCATCGGGCACCAGACCGTGAAGAACGATCCAGCCTGCCCCTGAACGAGTTTGATGCAGGTGAACTGCAGGGCCCACATCAGGTTGCAACTGAACAGAAGCAGCCAGGACTGAGCGGCCGAACGCCTCAGGACAGCACCGCCTGATACTTCTCAGCGAGCTTGCGCACGTCGTAGGTGAACTCCACCCACGCCTCTTCCCACTTGGCGGCGCTTTCCCTGGAATAGGGATAAAAGCCTTTCTGATTCGAGATGCCGCGCGCCCCGCGCTTGACGGCTCTGGTCATCAACCTGGGGACTTCGACCGACTGAGACAACTCCGGCAGCAGGCCATCCATCACCGCGGCATAAGCCGGAATGCCGGTGAGGTCCATCCAGCGAAATGGCCCAGCAAAGGTCGCCCACCAGCCGATGTCGTTGCGGAACGAACGGTCCACGGTTTCGAGATCCGCCACGCCGGATTCCACCAGGTGAAAGGCCTCCCGCAGCATGGCGTACATCATGCGATTCGAAAGGAACCCGCGAATGTCCTGCTCGAGCACAGTCGGTTCCTTGCCGCATTGTTCGCCCAACGCGCGCGTGATCTGCAACGTGCGGCGCGAGGTCTTGCGGCCAGGGGTGACTTCGAGGTAGCGCATGATCTGCGCCGGTTCCGCCCAGTGCATGCCGACGAAACGTTCGGGATGCTTGCGCCCTTCCTGCAACAATGTGATCGGCAGGCTCGACGTGTTGGACGCGATGATCGTGCGCCGCGTCACAGCGGCTTCGATCTCATCGAAGATAGCGCCTTTGGTTTCGAGGTTCTCGCTGGCCGCTTCGATGACAAAGCCGCAATCTTTCATGCCGGCAATCGAGCCGGCGATTCGAAAGCGCTTCCTCCACGAGGCCTTCGCTTCGCGGGTGACGATTTTGCGGCGCAACATGGCGGCGAGCGTCTTTTCAAGGTGCGGCAGAGTTCCGGCAGCCTGCGCGGGGTCGTTGTCGTAGCCCACGACATCGAATCCATAGGACAGCAGACACGCGCCAATGTCGCGGCCCATCAGGCCGAGTCCGGCGATTCCCACGGGTCCGCGAAAGGTAGCGGGCTGGTTTGGCATGGTCTCTATTGTTGGGATACTTGCGCGCCTGGGTCAAGTCCTTCGTGCTCTAGACTGCCGCCTCGTCCAGCGGGTTGGATGGCCCTAAACTGGTCTCATGGCGAAATCATCGGAACTCGCTCCAAAAACACAGTCGGTCCCTTCACTCGATCGCGCGCTCGCCATCTTCGAGCATCTGTCGGCGTCCAAGAACGGCATGACCCTGCAGGAACTGGTGCAGTCCACTGGATTGCCGCGCAGTTCGATCCACTGCCTGCTGCTCACGCTGCAGCGGCACGGCTATGTCCACCGCAACGGCCGGACGAGCCGCTATATGTTCGGCCTCAAAATCTTCAGCCTCGCCAACGCTGCGCTGTCGGGCGTCAAACTTCGGGAACAGGCGGCGCCGTTTCTTGTGCCAGTGGTCAGAAAAACCGGACTCACCACTCATCTCGCCATCCGCGAGCAGCATGAGATCGTGCTGATCTCGAAGTACGAAAACCCGGGCACGTTCCGGCTCGCCACCTGGCTCGGCAAACGCATGGAGGCGCATTGCACGGGGCTTGGCAAGGCGATGATCGCGCACATGCCGGAGGCGGAACTCGAACAGATGATTCGCAGCCGTGGCCTGCCTCGCCATAACGAGAGCACGATTGTTTCCGTAACCAGGCTGAAAGCGGAACTTGCCCGCATCCGCAAGCAGGGCTTCGCGCTCGACGATGAAGAGGACGAGGTGGGCTTGCGCTGCATTGGCGCGCCGGTGTTCGATGACACGGGCCGGGCGGTCGCGGCGGTCAGCATCGCGGGCACGGTCCTGCAGATTACTCCGCAAAACCTCAAGGATCTCGCGGCCCCGGTGATGGAGGCCGCCGCCTCGATTTCACGCGTGCTCGGCTATACGCCGGATAGCGGCCCGGGAAAGCTGATCAACTCGGAGCGCTCCACGCCATCGACGGTAACTCGCGCGAGCGTATAAACGGTCCCGTCCCTGCCCACCGCGATGCTGTTGACGTAAGAAGGCCGCGAACCGTCCGGCAAAAACACGGCGCCGTGATCGCGATACTCGCCGTTGCGGGTGTCGAACGTCACCAGATGGAGGTTTTCGATGCCCTTGGCTTCGCCTTTGGCGGTGGACTCCTTGCCCGCTACGCGCCGGCCATTTTCATAAACCGGACCTCCGGTGAGATAGTGCAGCGTGTGCCCGTCGGGGCCAAACGAAAAGCCGAGGTAGCCATAGCTGAACTGATCGAACATGCCGCTGCGCTTCGACGGCAGGCTGGCGATGCGTTCGACAACCTCGAGGCGCTCGGCGGACGGGTCGAAACGAAAGAGATAACCGGAATTGCCGTGCACGCCGTAGATCGCCTGCTCTTCTTCCGACCATACAGTCTGACGCCAGTGATAACCCATGTGACCCGGCATTGCGGGATTGTACTGGCCGAAGTAATCCTTTCGCAGGTTGTCTCCCGCCACGGGCTCGATGGACTCCGCGCCATAACGGCAGCGCAGGATCGTGCCGGTGGAGTCGGTGAAGTAAACCGCGCCGTCGCGAGGATCCACAATGAGCGACCGGCAAATCGTCTGAAACGTGGCGCCGCGTCCCGCTTCTCCCGCATTGGCGACCGGACCCAGATTCTGCAGCGTCTTCGTCCGCAGGTCGTACACGACGAACATGCCGTTAGGCCAGGTGAGGCCATACAGGCGTCCGCGCTGCGCGTCCATCGTCATCGAGATGATTCCGTCTCCGCCGGGGGCCAGAGCGAGGTCCTCGAATGCGCCCGTTTTCATGTCGTAGCAAAGAAAATGGCCGCCCGGATAGGGCTTGTACCCGGGAGGCGGCGCGCCAATCACCTCCTTGCCGTCTTCTAGGGTGTAGTAGCAGACGTGGGTTGCAAAGTAGAGCCTGCCCTCGCACTCCACGAAGTTCACGTGGCTCTTGCCTTGCGGAATCGCCCGTAAACCCTTCTCGCCGCACGCCTCGGTGAGATCGCCGAGATGCCGGCTGGTTTGGGTCTCCGGATCGAACACATACATTTGTGCGCCGATGTCCACGGAGTCTGAGCACAGAACGTAGTAAATCCGTCCGTCGGAGCCGGCCGTTATGGCGTTGTAGATGTCACGGCTCAGAGCGAACCCGGAATCATGCCAGACCGCCGTTATCACCGCTTCTCCTCCTGCCGCGCCAATTCAACCGCCGCGGTGGTGATGTAGTACTTCGTCAGCATGAAATTCTTCTCCCAAATGGGCAGCGTTTTCGGCGCGCGCACGTAGCCGATGAACTCGCTGGCGAGTTGCACGAAATGGTCGCCGCCTTTCGCCCGGACCCCGGCCGGAATTCGGATTCGGAATTGGCGACCGTCGTCATCCATCGCAACCTCGGGAAAGCGGGACTGCAGCGCGGCGAGGCGGGCGCGCACGGCGGCGGCGACCGTCGCGCGATCGACGCCTTCGGCCGGAATCACACTCACCTGGGCAATGAATTTCTCGCGCATTCCCTGCCGGAGTTCAATGCGGGCGCGCTTGCCCTGGTAAGACGCAAAGTACGTGTCCTGCTCGCCGGGAGCGGCCTCGTATTGCCAAGCGACGCGTAGGCCCACATGTACGCCCCGCAAAGCAAAGACAGTGTCGTTGTTGGCGTAGAAGTCGAATACGCCAGCCTTTACTTTCGGCGCGAGGGAAGCGGGCCAAGCGCGCTGGCCCGTGACACGCGTGAATTGGTCGAGTGTAATCGGCAACGCCTGCCGCGTGGCGCGCAGCACCTTTGCGTCCGTCCGGTAGTCGAGCATCGCACCGGGATGCAGGGTCCATTCGGCGAGGTCTACCAGATGCGTGCCGACATCCGCGATGCCTTCGCCCTGTTCCGCGACGTCGAAGAACCATCCCGGCCGGCGTGTGGACTTGAGAATCGAGTGCAGGTTCTCCATGCGCACCGCAGGTTGTTCGACCGTGCCGGGCGCGATGCCGCCCGATACGGCAAGGTCGCGCACGAGTTCCCGCTGGATCTGATACGCCACATCGAACCGCTGGGTCATGCAATCGTACGCGATCAATCCGCGGCGTTCCGCCTCGGTGAGAGCGGTTTCGAGCTTCGGCAGGTCCTTCGTATCGATGATCCACGGCTTGTCGGCGAGCACATGCTGGCCCGTGTCGAGAGCGCCAAGGATCAGGTCGATTTTGCGTCCATTGCGCCCGGCGAGCAAAACCACGTTGCCAGGAGGTTCGTTGCCGGTCATCTGCGCGAGGTAATCTGGTCCGGCGAAAATCCGGAAGGTCCAATGCGCCGTGTTGCCGGGCCTCGCATCGAGGCGAGCGATAGTTTCGAGGTGTGTGGTGAGTTCCGGCCCGATCGGCGCGTAGATGTGCGCCTCCGTCGAGAATCCTGGCAGAAGATTGGCGTGCAAAGAAGCGGCGTGAGAATGGCCGGGGTCGATTTCAATCAGGCGCAAGAGCTGGCCGGGCGGCGAGGCCTGAGCGTACAGCACGGCAAGAGTCACAAGCACGGCGCTCACCGTGACAGGCAGAAGAGGTCTCTTCGACATGAGGTCTTCTACAATACTGCGGCATTGGCGCCGGGTTTTGCCAACTGCGAGTTCTCACTCCCCGCCGAGGTCTTCGATGCGACGCCGGATTACGGCATTGCGTAGAGCCTGCCGCAACCTCGCCGGCGAACTCGTGGCCTTCACCAGATAGTCCGCGGCGCCAAGTTGCAAACTGAGTTCTCGCGAAGCGGGCCGGTCGTCAGCAGTCAATATGACGATCGGAATCCGGTTCCCTGCCGCAAATTCGATGGCGCGGTAACTTTTGTAACCGCTCAACTCCGGCAGACCAAGGTCCAATAGAATCACGTCGAAGACTGGCCCGGCGAGCCGGTTCATCGCCTCGAGCAGATTGGGATGCCATTCGATGTGGAAGGCGTCTTCTTTATCCGCGTCCGCCATCCGGCCGGAAAGGCTGATCCGGACGAGTTCCGCGGCCTCGGGATCGTCCTCCACCAGCAACACATTAAGAGGCCTCCCAACCTCGGTAAGAGTTAGAGGGGATAGCGTTGGGAGGTCGAGTTCATAAGCGGCGCAAGTCGATACCATTGCAACCATATCGGCGGCAGAGGCAATACTGAGAAAGTTTTTTTATAAAAATTGCAGAACTTGCGTCCCAGCGGTCGAAGTGTTTGGTATGAACCCGACGCAAGCCGAGATGATCGCTGCCCTGCGCCCTGCCTTCCTCAGCAACCGGGTTGCGGACCTCGCGAAAATGCGGACCGCAATGGCCTCCGGCGATTATAAAGTGATTCAAACCATCGGTCACAACTGCAAGGGTATTGGCGCGGGCTACGGATTCCCGGATATCACCGCCGCCGGCGCCGCCATCGAAGCCGCCGCCCGGGAGCTCGATTCGGCAAAACTCGAAGAATCGATCCGGCGGTTCGAGGACTGTATCGCCGCGGCCGAAACGGAAAACGCCGCCATCGCCCCGTTGAGCGATGACGGCGTTCCAAGGTGAACCCGAAGCCTAGAACAACAGCTTCATTCCAAACTGCATCTGGCGAGCCGGATAGGTGCTGGTGATCGAACCAAACGCGCTGCTCGACCGCGTGCTGTTCGGGGCCGAGAGGTTGGTCTTGTTCAGCACGTTGAAGGCCTCCGTCCGGAACGACAGCTTGAAGGTCTCGGTGAGTCGAAAATCCTTATGCAAGCCGAGGTCCGCCTGGTAGAAGTTCGGCGCCCGGGCGATGTTGCGGCCCGCGTTGCCAAACGGCTTCGACCGGTCGGTCGGAATCACCACGGTATTTGGATTCAACCACAACTGCGGCGTCCGTTGCCCTTCCGGCATCATCGGATCGCCAATCAGGTTCGGCCGGTAATTCGGCGATCCGCTGACGCTGAAGGCCGCAGCCGGACTATACGTGAGATTCACCGGACTGCCGGTGTTCATCGTGTTGATGAGGGTCAGGCTCCAGCCGCCGAGCACCGTATCGACCCCGCGATTCCAATTGGAACCCAAGCGCTTGCCCTTGCCGACCGGCAGTTCGTACAGCAACGTCGTCGTATTGCTGAAAGGCTGATCGTAGCCACCCAGGCCCTTTTCGTTGCGCAGATCGCGATAGTTGACGCGCGAGTTGTCGCCGTTGTTCGCTTCGAGGTGGCCGCTCGCGTTGTCTATCGACTTGGACCACGTGAACGAATTCAACAGATAGAACCCATCCGCAAACCGCTTTTCGAGCTTGGTCTGCAGAGCGTGATAGTTGAGAAAGCCTCCGCCAAAGGCGATCTGAATCAGGCCGAACGACTGGATCGGACGGCGCGCCTGCAGGCTCAGATTCTCCTCCGGGCCATTGGGACGGGCCTGATTGTAGTCGCCCAGGATCATGAGCCCCACGCCGCGAGTGCCGACATAGCCGACATCGAGGATGAGGTCTTTCGCCAGTTGGCGCTGCACCGTGAAGTGCCAGGTCTGGATATAGCTGGTCTTGAAGTCCTGCGGAATGTAGTTGGCCCGGACGTTTGTCTGTTTGATGTTGCTGAGGGAGAGGAAGCCGTCCGGATAGCCCTGTTGAGTGGTGCGGAAGCAGGTTCCGGGCGCCTGTGTGTTGCTCGTGCATAGAGCCAGACCGGAAGCTCCGGAGGTGGCGGGCAACTGGTCGATGGTCGGATTGACGATGTTCGGCAGGTTGTAGGCAAGCAGGTTTTCGCCGCCCATGCGGTTGAAGTGAATGTAGCTGATGCCATAGGCGCCGCGGATCACCGTCTTGGGGTTGGCGCTCCAGGCGAAACCGATGCGGGGCGCGAAGTTGTTGCGGTCGGTATTGACCAGTCCGCGGTCTTCAGCCGAACCGCTCTTGGCTGGAATCAGCGCGATGGCGACCGGGTCGAAGTTGGAAAGCTTGTTGTCATCCAGGTATTGCGGGGTCGACACCTCGTAGCGAAGCCCGGCGTTGATGGTGAGGTTGCGCGTCACCTTCCAGTCATCCTGCACGTAGAAGAAGTTCATCCGCTGCAGATACTTCACGATCGCGGCGTTGTTCAACTGGTAGTTGCTGCGAGCGCCGAACAGGAAGTCCGCGACAAACTGCTCGTTGTTGTTGGCCGAACCCGGAACCTGGCTGAATCGCCCGGCGTAGGTGTCGCCGCCCGCTTTCGGATTGAAATCGTCGATATCGATAGCCAGCGACTGCATTTCCCAGCCGGCCTTGATGCTGTGCTTGCCAAGCAGCAGCGAGTAGTTGACCTTGGGGTTGTAGACGGTTGGATTCTGGAACTGCGGATTGCTGGTCTGCGTGCCCAGCGCCGTGTAGCCGTTGATCGACTGAGAGTAGAGGCCGCCGGTGTATCGCGGATCCGCCGGGTAGTTCGGGAAGGCGAATTTGGCGGCAAACGCTTCTGTTCCCACAAACAAGGGCGTCTTGCCTGCGTCCGTATGCGAGCCGCCCATGCGGACTTCGATCACCGAGCGCGTGGACAGCGAGTAGGTCGCGCCAAGCACCGCTTGGACGCTCATCACGCGGATGTCGCCGTTGCTGTTTCCGCCCGCGGCGCCCGGAATCGCCGATGGAACGTGGGTGTTCTGCAGGCGCTGGCTGTAGCGGCCAAAGAGTGTCAGCTTGTTGTTGATGTAGTAATCCGCGCGGACATCGCCTTTGTCGGTGTTGGTGGGCTGCGACGGCAGGGATTGCAGGTTGTTGCTCAGCCCGGGGGCGTTCGGCGCGGGCAACGCGTCGAAAACGGCCTTGGCGAACGGAGTGATCTGCGACGCCGCGATGCGGCCGTCCGGAAAACGCTCGCCCGTAAAGGGGTTCTGGATCGGTCCGCTCATGATGCCGTTCCGCTGGTCGAGAGTGGGCACGGTGGTGAACTGCAGCGCTTTTTCAATGCGGCGGAAGCCTTCGAAATCAGCAAAGAAGAAGAGCTTGTCTTTCTTGATCGGGCCGCCGAACGCCGCTCCGTACTGGTTCTGAATCAGGGTCGGCTTCTGGTTGCGCAGCGGCTTGAAGAATCCGGTGGCGTTCAGTTCGGTATTGCGCAAAAACTCCCACGCCGCGCCGTGAAACTGGTTGCCGCCCGAGCGCACGCTGACGTTCACGATCGCTCCGCCCGCGCGGCCGTATTCCGCGCTATAGCTGCTGGTTTCGACCTTGAATTCCTGAGCGGCGTCTGGCGAAAGTTGCACCACCTGATTGGTGAAGCCCTGGTTGGAGGTGCCGTAAAAGTTGTTGTCCACGCCGTCGATCATGAAGTTGTTTTGCGAACTGCGCATGCCGTTGACGTTGAACGACGCGTCGCGGGGCGGGACGCCATAGGCGAGATCGGACTTGCGCACGCCCGGCACGAGCAATGCGAGGTCGGCATAGTTGCGGCCATTGAGCGGCAGATCCGCAATCTGGTTGCGGGTGATGACGGTGCCGCGGGAGCTGTTGTCGGTTTCGAGCTGCGCGACGGCTTCTTTGACAGTGACGAGTTCGGCGACGTCGCCGACCTGCAGGTCGAGATCCACGCGTTGCCGGGCGTTGACCGATACGCTGAACTCTTCGGCGCTGGTCTTCTTGAAGCCCTTGGCTTCTGCGGTGACCTTGTAGCGGCCGATGCGGACATTGACGAATTGATAGTCGCCGCTTTCGTTCGTCACAGTGGTTTGCGTGACGCCCGTTTGCGTGTTGGTAAGTTGGACGGTTCCACCCGTGACTGGAAGCTTGGTAGAGTCACGGATTGTGCCGAGCACGGTGGCCGTGTCGAACTGTGCGCTAGCTAACGATGCGAGCAGAAGCGCCGGGGTGGCAAGACGGAGCCAGGAGAGACTTGGTGATTTCATATTGTCAGTGAAGAAAAACCCTGAACTGCCTTTATCGTACTATCTGTAACATCCGAAAGCGACGGTTTTGTTACAAAATCATCACAGTTCGATATGACATCGCGATCCGCGATCTCAACCCGCCCAAGCTGCGATAAACTTGTGTGCGAGTTCTATGAAGAAGCACCTCACCCTCCTGTCCCTGCTGGCCGCCGCAGGCGCTGGCTATGCCGCCGATCCGCCCAAGAAGAAACTGGCGGCGCCCTATGCAACGCCTTCCGCCGCCAACGGGCCCAAGGTCGTTCCGCAGCCGGACGGCCGCAAGCTGCAGGCGCCCGCCGGATTCACGGTGGAGGAGTTCGCTTCGGGCTTCAAGAAGCCGCGCATCATGCTCGAAATCCCGGACGGCACGGTGCTGGTGACCGAATCGATCGCAAAGGGCACGGTGGAGGCGGTGGCGCCGGACAAATCGCGCAAATCGATTCTCAAGGATTTGGACCGCCCGTTCGGCCTCGCGCTGCACAAGGGCTACCTGTACGTCTCCGAGGCGATGGCAATCAAGCGGTACCCCTTCAACGCCAAGACGCACGAGGCCGGTCCCGCCGAAAAAATTATCCCTCTCGATGGATACGACAAGGGCCACTGGACCCGCTCGATCGCCTTCGACAAGCAGGGCAAGTTGTATGTTTCGATCGGCTCAGGCTCCAACATCGACACGGGCGATCCCAAGGATCGGAACGCGGTCAATATTTACAACGCCGACGGTTCCGGCCACGAAATCATGGCGACCGGCCTGCGCAACCCGGTGAGCGTCAAGTTTCAGCCGGAATCCGGCAAGCTGTGGGCGACCGTGCAGGAACGCGACGGCTTGGGCGATGACCTCGTTCCGGACTTCTTCACGGAAGTGAAGCAGGGAGCCTTTTACGGCTGGCCATACGCCTATGTCGGCCCGAACGAGGAACCTCGCCACAAGGGTGAGGCGCCGGATATGGTGAAGAAGACCATCGAGCCCGACGTCATCCTCCCGGCCCACGCGGCAGTCATGGACTTCACGTTCTACACCGGCAAGAGCTTTCCGGCGAAGTACCGCAATGGCGCATTCCTGGCCTACCGCGGCTCGTCCAACCGGGCCAAGCGGGTCGGCTATTCGATCGCCTTCATTCCGTTCAAGAAGGGCCGCCCGTCCGGTCCGCCGGAGGACTTCCTCACGGGTTGGATGTCGGGAGAAGACGCGAAGGAGGTGTGGGGCCGCCCGGTCGGCGTCACGCAACTCCGCGACGGCAGCCTGCTTGTCAGCGAGGATGCCAACAACAGGATCTGGCGCATCTCCTACAAAGGCAAGTAGCGAAAGCAGCAGCGCGTTTATTGCTTCGCGCCGGTTCCGCTGATCACCGTCAGGTTGTCGGTTCCAACCAGCGAAATCCCCTTGGCGTTGTCGATCACGATGTCGGCGTGCAGCACCAACTTATCGGAACCAGTGATCACAATGCTTCCGGTGCAATCGGCGTTCACAGTGTAGGTTCCGGTGACGGTCCGGCGGCCGATCGTACCGTCGTTGCTGATGGTGTCGCCGCCAGAGAGGCCGCCATTGGCGTCAAACGTGTAGAATCCCGTGAGGGCGAGCAGGTAGACGTAGAACTGGCTGTCGTAATAGCTGCCGTTGACCTTCATCAAGTACTTGCCGGTCAATGTGGTAGCGTCACACGTGGGAGGGGGCGGTGTGTCCTGCGCGCGGGCGGCTGGGGTCCACAAGAAAGCGAAGGCGAGGGCCAGCATGGGCAGGACAGCGGCGGGCCTTCTCGACGAGAGTACTTGAATCATAATATTTCTCCTATGGTTTAGGGATCGGGCGGACCCGCTTGAAGGCATGAACCCCGATCCTGACGGTTAGTTGCCGGAAGTTCCTTACTTGTAGAGCGCCTTGGTCACGGCGCCGCGGACCTTCATCAGGCCCAGGCGAACATCGGTTCCCAGATGCACCCGCAGTGCGCGGCGCTTGCGTTCGACGAGTACTTCGAGGTCGCCGCGAGCCTGCGCCGCCTTCACGACGCCAAAGCTGTACGTGTTGCCCGGCACCGGCAGATCGGCCGCATCGTCGCAGGTGATCTGGAGAAATACGCCACTGTTAGGGCCGCCCTTGTACGCCTGCCCGGTCGAGTGCAGAAACCGCGGCCCGAAGCCCATGCAGGTCGCGACTTTCTTGCTGTCGCGAATCATCGAGCGGATCGACTGCAGTTGGTTCTCGTTCGAATCGTTCATCTCGACATAGCCGAGCACAGCGAAGTAGTCGCCAGGCTGAATGGAACCCAGCAGTTCGCGAACCTTGTCCGTGAGATCCGGATCCGTCACGAGCAGAGGCGCTTCGGCAGGCAGGGACCCGGTCTTTTCGAACTCGCTGGTCAGTTTTTTGGTCGCGATCTTGCTCGCCTCCACATCCGGCTGATCGAACGGATTGATGCCGATAATGGCGCCCGCAACTGCTGTCGCAATCTCCCAACGGAAGAATTCGGCGCCCAGGTGATAAGCATCCGGCAAGGTGATCTTGATTACTGGCTGACCGGCCGCCTCGAGCGCGGCGATGCCGATTTCATGCGCCTTTTCCACCTGGCCCTCGAGCCGCAGGTACACGAACACACGGTCATTGCCATACACATGGGGAGGCCCGAGCGGTTCGCGATCGAGCGGAATGATGCCCTTGCCGATCTTGCCCGTCGATTCCGCGACCAGTTGTTCGAGCCACGCGCCGACGTCGTACAGGCCGGGCGACGCCACGATGGTCAACTTGTCGCGACCCGAATTGCAGGCGGTCCCCAGCATGAGGCCCAGCGCGACGCCGGGGTTTTTCGCCGGTTCCGCATGGCATCGGCCCACCATCACCTGCGTCTCATGCAGGAACCGGGCCACGTCGATACCCATGGCCGCCGCCGGTCCCATGCCGAAGTTCGACAGCACGGAATAGCGCCCTCCGATCGACTTCCATCCATACAGAATCTTCCAGAACTTGTCATCCTCCGCGACCTTCTGCATGTGCGAACCCGGATCGGTAATGGCGATGAATTGCGACGGGTTCTTCACGCGGTCGAAGAAATACTGTTTGAAGATGTTCGGCTCGAGCGTAGAACCTGACTTGCTCGACACGAAGAAGAGCGTCTTCGAGAGGTCCACCTTGTTTTCGAACGTTTTGACTTGCGCCGGATCGGTGGAATCGAGCACGTGCACTTCGGGAAAGCCGGCCTTCTTGCCGAACGTCATCCTGAGCACTTCAGGACCTAGCGACGACCCGCCCATCCCCAGCAACAACAGGTGTTCGAATCCGCGGGCCTTCACGTCTTCGGCCAGCTTCTGCAACTCCGCGACCGAATCCACCTGCTGGTCAACGATGTCGAGCCATCCCAGCCAGTTCTCTTCGCCGGTGTTGGTCCAAAGGGTTGGATCTTTCGCCCAGAGCCGGGCGACGTTGCCTTTTTCTATCCATTCCTCCGTCTTCGCGCGAACCTTCGCGTCGAGATCGAGGGGCAATGAGTATTCGAGACTCATGTTGTTGCAGTTCCTCCCAGTACGTATCCGGCGGCAATGTTCTCAAACTCCGCCAATTGTCGCTGCCGCCATGCCGCGTCGCGGCCCAATTCTTTCGCCAGCACTTCGACTGCTTTCGGCGCCATCCGCAACGCGGCTTTCGAGTTCAGGAAGAGTGCACGCGTACGCCTTGCCAGAACGTCGTCAAGCGTTCGCGCCATCTCGTGGCGCGCGGCCCAGGCGACCTCCGCCGCGGTGTATGGCAGCTCGTCATCCAGCTTCACCGCGAGTTCCGGTTCGGTGCGCATCAGGTTTTCGATCGCGGGCGCGTCCGATCCGTAGACTTGCAGATCGCCGAACTTGTCGGCGTTCTGATGATAGCCGTGAATGTTCAGATGGCGTGTCACGCAATCGCGCTCTTCCAACCGCCCGATCGTCGCCGCTTGATTCACGCAATCTTCCGCCATGTGCCGATATGTCGTCCATTTGCCACCGGTAATGGTCACCAGACCCGACTCTTCGATGCGGATCGAATGATCGCGAGACAGCGCCGCGGTGTTGCCGTCTCCACTGTCCGCCTTCACCAGCGGACGGATGCCGGCAAACACGCTCAACACATCCTCACGCGACGGCGGCTGATCGAGATAGCGAGCGGAAGTTTCCAGAATGAAATCCACTTCGGTCTCGAACGGCAGGGGATCGAGCGTGGCTTTGTCGATGGGCGTATCTGTAGTTCCCACGACGGTGTGGCCGTGCCACGGAATCGCAAACATCACGCGCCCGTCGCTGGTATGCGGCACCATGATGGCGTGATCGCTCGACAGGAACCTGCCTGGAAACACGAGGTGGATTCCCTGGCTCGGCGCGATCATCGGTTTCACATCCGCATTGTCCATGCGGCGAATCGTGTCGGTAAACGCTCCCGTTGCGTTGACGATCACTTCGGCGCGGATCTCATACTCTTCGCCGTTTTCGAGATCCACCGCGATCGCGCCCGCCAGTTCGGAACCTTGTTTCAGCAGCCGCTCCACGCGCATATAGTTGGCGATGGTTGCGCCTTGTTCGGCTGCAGTCTCGGCAATGTTGATGAGCAGGCGTGAATCGTCGAACTGGCCGTCGTAGTACACGATGCCGCCACGCAGCCCTTCGGTCTTGATGGTCGGCAGCCGCTCGAGCGTTTCGTCGCGGGACAGAATGGTGGAGGGTCCAAAGCCGTACTTGCCCGCGAGCATGTTGTAGACCTTGAGGCCGACGCCGTAAAAAGGCGCTTCCCACCACTCGTAGTTCGGAACCACGAACGCGAGGTCGTGCACGAGGTGTGGGGCGTTCTGCCGCATCAGGCCGCGCTCTTTGAGCGCTTCCATCACGAGCGAAATGTTGCCCTGCTCGAGATAACGCACGCCGCCGTGCGCGAGCTTGGTGCTGCGGCTGGAGGTCCCTTTGCCGAAATCCGACTGTTCGACCAGCGCTACGTCGTAGCCGCGCGACGCCGCATCGAGGGCCACGCCGGCGCCTGTGGCGCCGCCGCCGATGATCAGCATGTCCCAAGGTTTCGTTCGTTCGCGCAGGCGAACGAGCATCTCAGCGCGAGTCACGTTTCTCCCAACCCTTGCTGCGGCCAACCGCCTCGCTCCAACGGTCTCGCAAATCGGACACTTTCGATGCCGGCATCGCGGGTTCGAATCGCCGTTCCACCTGCCATTGCGAGGCTGTCGCGTTGACATCCGCCCAATAACCGACGGCGAGACCGGCGAGGTACGCGGCGCCGAGCCCCGTGGTTTCCGTCACCGAAGGTCTCACCACCGGGACCTGCAATAGATCCGCCTGAAACTGCATGAGCATGTCATTGGCCGAAGCCCCACCGTCAACGCGCAGTTCCTTGAGCGCGATCCCCGCGTCCGCGTGCATGCCATCGAGCAGGTCGGCCACCTGGTAGGCGATGCCTTCGAGCGCCGCGCGGGCGATGTGGCCGGCGGTAGTACCCCGAGTGATGCCGGAAATCGAGCCGCGGGCATATTGATCCCAATGGGGCGCGCCGAGGCCCGCGAACGCCGGCACGAGATACACGCCGCCGTTGTCCGGTACGGATTCAGCCAGCGCCTGGACGTCCGAAGCTTTCTTGATGATGCCCAGACCGTCGCGCAGCCACTGCACCGCTGCGCCGCCAATGAACACGGACCCTTCGAGCGCATACTGCATTGGCCCGGCGCCGATCTTCCACGCTACCGTCGTCAGCAGTTTATTCCGGGATGGGACCGCCTGGCCGCCGGTGTTCTGCAGCATGAAACAGCCTGTCCCGTAGGTGTTTTTGGCCATGCCCGGCTGGGTGCACATCTGTCCGAACAGCGCCGCCTGCTGGTCTCCCGCGATGCCTGCGATCGGCACGCCGCCCTGCGTCGTGTGGCCATACACTTCGCTCGACGGGCGGACCTCAGGCATCATCGAGCCCGGTATGCGCAGCAATTTCAACAAGTCGGCATCCCATGTTCCTGTTTTGATGTTGAAGGCCATGGTGCGGGATGCATTGCTGACGTCGGTTACGTGTTTGCCGCCGTTCGTGAGGTTCCAGATCAGCCACGAGTCGACGGTGCCAAACGCAAGCTTGCCGGCTTCCGCCCTAGCCCGCGCGCCTTCGACGTTGTCGAGGATCCACGCGATTTTGGAGCCGGAAAAATAGGCGTCGATCAACAGGCCGGTGCGCTGCTGGATGAGGGGTTCATGCCCGCTATGCTTCAACTCGTCGCAGAACCCAGCCGTGCGCCGGTCCTGCCAGACGATTGCGTTATAAACGGGTTTACCTGTTTCGCGATCCCATACCAGCGTGGTTTCACGCTGGTTGGTTATGCCGATCGCGGCGATGTCCTGATAGCCGGCGCCTGCCTTGGCCAATGCCTCGACGGCGACGCCACTCTGCGAGGCCCAGATTTCCACCGGGTCATGCTCGACCCAGCCGGGTTGCGGGAAGATCTGCGTGAATTCCTTCTGTGCAACCGCGGCGATTTCGCCGGCGTGATTGAAGAGGATGGCGCGGGAACTCGTGGTCCCTTGATCGAGGGCCATTACGAAGGGCATGAATTTCAGTCTAGCGTGGCTGATTCCTTCGGTTGCGCCCGGCGAAGACCGCGCCGCCCCGCAGGCGGCAAAGGCCCTCGACAAACCGGAAGAACAGCGCTAGCAAACCAGCATTGCAAAGTCTCTAAGCATTTTGTCCTACCCTTGTCTTGATCCTCGTTTTCATAGGCACGTGGTTTGCCATTCGACACCCGAATCACAGGCGCAACTCTTGCGCCCACCACTGTTGCCTATAGAGAACGGTTTCCAGGTCCGATATGGAATAGAAATGCGAATTTGCGGCGCTGCGGCCCTGGTGCTGCTGATCTTGACTTCGTGTGTAGCCTGCAATAGCACTTCCTGGCGACCGCGCGCGAAGGTTCGCATCGCGACCAACTACAGTCCTCCCTTCAATTTCTACGATGGCAACGGGGCGCCCCGTGGATTCGGGATTGACGTGCTGAACCGGGCGGCTGAACGGGCGAACCTCGAATTGGTGTGGAGCACCTCCGCGAAGACCCTGCCGGAAGAAGCCTTTGCGGCGGGCGAAACCGACCTCTGGCCGGTCGTCACCTACTTTGAGGAACGCAAAAAAAATATATATCTGACGGAACCCTGGTGGCGCCTCGCCACCGTCCTGTACTTTCGGGAAGAACGCGGATTCCGGTCGAAGGCCGACCTCAATGGCCGCCGCGTCCTCGTCACAAGTCCTTCCAAACGCCTTCTTCCCACGCTGCGAATCCCGGGCCGCTCCCAACTCGAGGTGGTGGCCAGTCCGGCGGTGGGGCTCCTGGAGGTGTGTAGCGGCAGGGCGGATGCGGCGTTGATCGATCTGCAGGTTGCCGAGGGAGCGCTGCTCAACCGTCCGGACGAATGCGCCGGCGTGCGGTTCGGATCGCTGTATCTGCTCGACTCCGCCAGGGAATTCTCGATTGGCGCCCGCTTCGGATTCGAACGGGAAGCCGAACAGCTGCGCGCCGCAATCGAGGAAGTTGCCGCCGAGGGCGAAATCATCAGTCTGGCGGCCAAATGGAAATTCGTCGACCAGACCGACCCCGCCTTGTTCGCCTGGCTCGACAAGGCCCGGCGCAAGAGCCAGACGCTGCAGGCATCCTTGCTGATCCTGTCGTTTGTGCTGGCAGTCAGCGTCATTGCGCTATTCACGGTGCACCAGGCGCGAAAGAGGGCCGAGGTGAGCGCCAAGGCGCGGTCGCAGTTCCTCGCCAACATGAGCCACGAAATTCGCACGCCGATGAACGGAATCCTCGGCATGACGGAGCTCGCGCTAACCACGGATATGTCGGAGCAGCAACGCGAATACCTGAACTTCTCACTCGATTCCGGCCGCAGGCTGCTGCACATTCTGAACGACATTCTCGAGTTGAGCCGCGCCGAAAGCGGCAAGCTCGAGATCGAGAGCATCCCCTGCGACATCCGGGAAATCTCGCAGCGCTCGCTTTTGGGCGTCTCGCTGCAGGCCCAGGAAAAGGGCCTGATTCTCGAGGAGCGCATCGCCCCCGGCCTACCGGAATGGCTGGCGTCCGACGCGGTTCGCATTCAGCAGGT
>JACXTT010002514.1_pt1 | contig 29014 bp, 20 predicted proteins | sample 9270951 | NCBI WGS metagenome assembly JACXTT01 (sample SAMN15532306, study PRJNA645909) | rock metagenome | isolation source: weathered quartz diorite | place: Puerto Rico | collected 2017-06-21 | reverse complement strand
GGCAAAGGGGGCGCAGGCGGCGATCAACCGCGGATCGGCGCGTGGATCAGTCTTCAAAACCCTGTCGGGGTCGCCGAGACGGCCGGGCAAAAAGGGCTGCTCGTTGATGTTGTGTGTAGCTGTAGGCATTTTGTTCATCCTCCTTGGTTTTCATATAAAGCTTGCTCCCACTCAAAGCCACATACCGTTGCCTAACGAGGCTGGAGAAAAACTCTGTTAAGTCGTTTGCTTCAAATGGACAGATTCGGGCTGACCTCGAATCGTGGTCCAGTACTCAACTCGAGCATCTTCATCAATCTCAATTACACCGCCATACAACTTGTCGCCGCCCTTGCGTTTGGGGCCAGATATCCAATAGTGCTCTCCGGTCTCCTCCTCGACGCAGTTGTATTTGTAACCCGACTTTGTTTTCAAGAATCGCTTGCCGCCGTATACGTCAGAGCGCGCTGACCGTGAGAGTTCTACCCAGCCGATGCGCCCAGGCCTATCTAGTCCATCCCCTTTGTACTCGATATACATAATGCGTTTCATATGCGTGACCGGATCTTCTATTGCTTAACGTCTCGCATCAACGGGGCCACGTTGTGTCCAGAACCGTGAACCGAGCAAATGAGTTCATTGAACCGTTTTGCTCCGTGAGCCCTTTTCGAGACGCCTGACGTTACTAACTACTTATGCCCAACCGAGTCTCTTTGGATTCATTCCAATCCGCAAGCAGGCGGTAGTCATGCTGTGGATATCGTTAGCCAGGTTCATGGCTCTTCCAGCGCCAATAGCCTGCTCAGCTCGGGCATCGTATAAAACACTCTCGCCCCTGCAGCCGCTAACTGTGACGCATCTTCTCTGGCTGCGAACCCGAAGGCAACCATCCCCGCCGCTACGGCGGCCGTTACCCCACTCGGGGAATCCTCGATGACGACGCAGGCAGACGGGTGAGCCCCGCAACTTTGGGCAGCATATAGGAACAGGTCCGGGGCCGGCTTGGGGTGAGGAACCATCGAAGCCGTGTAGATCCGACCGTCAAAGAACACATCGAGGCCTGTGAGCATCAGCGAGAGTGCTACACGGGCAGGAGGGGACTGCGACGCCACGCAGATCGGGTGCTTCTCTAATGACAACGTCTCCACAATGTCTCGTACCCCCGGCACTGCTCGTAGCCCACGGACCAAACCGAGCGCCGTCGCCATGCCCCAATCGTAGATCCACTCGTGGGACAATCTCTGAGCAGTTTTTTTCTCCACAATCCTGACGACCTCTTCCACGGTTTTACCTTTGAATAGGGCGCGAACCTCCTCGGGGGTCATAGCCATCCCAAGATGCGTGAACAGCTCCGCCTCGACTTCATTCACCAACGGCTCGCTATCAACGAGGACGCCATCACAGTCAAAGATGATCAGATCGAAAAGCATATCCTCACGGGCAAAGCAAAAGTCGGCTAACGTTTCCCGCTCGGGGGCAAGGCCTCAGCCGCGACTTTCTAAGTTTAGTCAGAACCGCAAACGGGCCGCGGTCAGATTGGAGGCGATGGTTAGGCAGATTCTCCTATTTGCGGTTCGTCAAGTCTGACTGCTTCCTCTGGCGGCATTAGATATGGCGCCCTCCGAGCCGGGTCTAGACCTTAGGCAGAATGTCATGCACGAGCCGCCGCATGTCCACGATGGTCTTGGCGGTTGGGGTCCCGCTGAACGGCGGCCACAGCAAGGGCATCGTCATCCCGGCATCCCGATACCGCTTGAGATTGTCCGTGATCTGTTCGGCTGTGCCAACCAGCGTCGGTGTGAGCTTGCCCCGCGGCGTCTGATCAGTTTTGTCGCGCGTGATCTCAAACGGCAGCATGCTCGTGATTTCGAGCGCGTCGATGGACTGCTTGCTCCCCAGCTTTGCGAGCTCGTCCTTAATGGCTGTGCGCCAGGTGCTGATCACGTCCGGCGTGTCCATGATCCCGATCCAACCTTCGAGGCCGTACTTGGCGACCCGCGCCGCTGCGAGCGCGGGGTTGCCTAAGCCCCCGATAAACATCGGCGGCCGTGGCTTCTGGACCGGTTTTACGCCGAAGCCACATTTTGGAAAGTCGGCGAATTCCCCGTGGTACTCGAACAACTCGTTGGTCCAGACCCCCTGCATCACCTCGATCGTTTCTATTACATGCTTGTTACGTTTTCTGTAGATGTGAGCGGCGCTGGCCGCGGCGAACTCCTCCGGCATCCAGCCAGAGCCCACGCCTACGTTGATGCGCCCACCCGAGAGGTGATCCCAGGTAGCGATTTCTGAGGCCAACACGCCGGGAGCGCGATAGGGCGTGACAATGATGCTGACACCTAACCGCACTCGCTTCGTAATTGCCGCCAGATAGGGAATGAGCGGCAAGCCATTTAGAAACTCCCCACGTGCGCTGACGGGAAGCGCCTTTGGAAATTCCGCCATGAAGCCAAAGGGCTTCGCAAGTTCCTGGCGGTCCGAGGCTTCGGGCACTACGATGCGGTCCAGCGACCACACCGAATCGAATTCGAGCCCCTCCGCTTCCCGGGTCAGGTCAACGATTTCGCTGACGGTGATCTTGTCGCGGAGATTAGGGAGATACAACGAGAGCTTCATAGTAAGTTCCCCTCTCTTGGTCTTGTTTAATGTGATATTGAGCTGGGTTTCGGATAAAATACAAACCTGATTGTCAACATTCTTCATGCACTGCCGAGAGACCTCTATGCCTGATGCGGCAAGAAGTCAACAATCAAGACTCCTCGATACCATCCCTACCGTGCGCCGCCTTCATTACATATTCCCTTCACCCGAGCACTCGCTCGTGGACTACTCATCTACTTTGTCCATTCTCAGGAGATAGAGGCTCAAGCCTTGTATCAACACATTTGTGACAAGATCCACAACTTCACCCCTCCATGCCGGCTAGACACCCAGCTCGTGCTAAAATCGGATCCAGCGCGCTTTTGTCAGTGACCGCTTGATACTTCTCACGCAGCACTTGGAGTGACTTGGCATGATACTTCTGGGGCTGTTGGGTCCAGGTTTGGCCATTCAATTTGACGCGGAACTCCTCATTCCCCTCGGCGATCGCCTTAGCATTGGCTAGCGTCCACGGGAGAAAGCGGGCTCCGATCTGCCGCTCAAGAAATGGCAGAAGGGTTGGCTCAAGACTCGACCATGGCTCAAAGTCACCTTCTGCGCGCGGCCATAACATGCGGTGAATCCAGGCCAGCACCTGTGGTGTCCGCCCCTCAAGAAAAGCGCCAGGAGTAGGATCGGTCCACGCGTTATAGAGTTGTCCCCATAACCCCAAATCGCCAAACGAAGGACGTGCGCCAAAGAGGTAGGGACGGTCGCTCAAATGCGCTTCGAGCTGGACAACCGCCTCGCAAAAGGACTCCTCGATTTGCGGCGCAGTCTGCTCGTTCGAACCGACAAACCACACTCGCTTGACCATGCGTTCCCGCACCTGGGCTCGCATGTGAGCATGCTGTGTCTCGTCCGCCATAGGCATCATCATTCGAGCAATGCGTCCAGCTGAACTGAGCTGATCCACCTCACGCGCCCAACGATAATGAAACATCCATTTATTGCCCCATTCATCGCCGAATTCTTCCACTAAAGCGGAAATGAAGCGAGTGACAGGATCGGAAGGATAGATGGAGGGCTCCGGGTACAGGGATTCGAGGTGCTCGATAATCGGGGTCGAGTCCTGAATCCCCTTATCCTCTGGGGTCACAACAAGTGGAATGATCGGGATCTTCGCGTATTTATTATATTCCTCCTGCACTGCAGCACTGCGAATGATCCATTGGTGGGGGATACCTTTATAGCGGAAATACGAACGAACCTTCACCGAGTAGGGTGAGAGTTCAGCGCCAAAGATGCGATACTGCTCGGTCATGGTGTGTCCTTTCAGTCGCCACGCTAGGCGACCCTCAATCAGAAATCTAGTGGCGGCGTACGCTGCTTATCGTAGCGAGCTTGCAAAACGACAGAGGTCCCCTCGACAGCCTTGACAAGGAAAGAGACGATATGTCATGGAACAGGAATCAAGCGTCCTATCAACAACCAGAGAAGACTGATGTACTTCTCTCTCTTCCATTTACGTATTACATTTCACGTCCAATAAAAGAGAAATCCTCATATGCAAAGGACACGTGCAATGTCTGAATTCATACATCATTACGCCAACCTGAAAGACGTACGCTTACACTACGTTACGTTGGGGCAAGGGACCTCGGTCATTCTCTTGCACGGCTGGCCGCAGACGTGGTACGAGTGGCGGTTCCTTATGCCTTTGTTAGCGGATCGATATCAGCTCATCGCCCCGGATCTGCGCGGGTTGGGAGACTCTTCTCGCCCTTTAACCGGATACGATAAGAAGACAGTGGTGGGTGATCTCTGGCAGTTGATGCAGGATCATCTTGGACATGAGCTTTTCGCTGTCGTAGGGCATGATATGGGTTCCGTGGCGGCGTTTCGCTTCGCTGCGGATCACCCGGAAGCGGTGACACACTTGGTCCTGCTCGATGTGCCGGTTATTGGCATTGAGACCGGTAGTCTGAGTGCACTTGTCCCTGCCGGACAACTGCCGCGCTGGCACCATCTGTTTCATCTAGTGCCGGATCTGCCTGAGGCGCTCACCTACGGTCGGGAACGTCTGTATCTGGAATAGTTTTTTAACTGGGGCTCTGATCAGGCGGGAGTGTTCGGTGATGCCGCTATTAGTGAATATGTGCGCGCGTACGCGCAAGCCGGCGCGATGCGAGCAGGGTTCAATATGTATCGCGCCTTGCCCCAGGATATCGCCGATAATCACGCAACTTTATCGACAGGGTTCAAATTGCCCATGCCAACGTTGGGATTGGGCGGCGGCGGGTCGCGCGGGCGCGGCGAGTCGGTCGTACAGTCATTACGGCAAGTTGCGCTCCGCGCCGAAGGTGGAGCAGTGCCAGACTGCGGGCATTTCATTCCCGAAGAGAAGCCGCAAGAGCTGGCGGAGCGTCTGCGGGCGTTTTTGGAAAGCGCCTGACCATGTAAGGAGATAGAGAAAAGGGAGACCACCCTACCCCCTCTTTATCTCCCTCTCTTTCTCGACTCTACTATGGGGAAGGAGGGAGCAATGAAATTCGGTATTCTCTACAACACGGACTATTATCCCGACGTGCACGGGACCGCAGCACAATACTATAATTTGATCTTGGAGCAGGTGCAGCTTGAAGAAGAGCTTGGGTTTGATTCGGTGTGGTTTGGCGAGCATCATTACTCCGGCTACTCCTTCGGCTCCCCACCCGTCATGGCGATGGCGGCAGCGGCGCGCACCAAGAGGATTCGTCTGGGCACCGGAGTCTCGCTCGTCCCGCTGAACCATCCGATTCGTCTTGCTGAGGAATACGCCATGCTCGATGTGCTCAGCGGTGGGCGACTGGAGTATGGCATTGGTCGCGGGTTTCTCAAGTACTCCCATCAGGTCTTCGGCATCAATGAAGATGAAAATCACGAACGCTATCACGAAGGGACGGATATCATCGTGAAGGCGTGGACCTCCACTGAGCCATTCTCTTATACGGGGAAGTTCTGGACGCTTCAGGATTACAGTTTCTTTCCCAAGCCCCTCCAGCAGCCGTATCCGCCGATTTATGCCTCGGGGGTGCTAACGCCTGAGAGCTGTGTTTGGGCTGGCTCCCAGGGATTTCACCTCGCCACGGCGTTCTTCGTCCCGGCTGAGGAACGAGTGCAGAAGAACATCCAACTCTATCGTCAAGCTCTGCAAGAGGCGGGACACAACCCGGCGGAACGCGAAGTCGCGGGAGTCTTTCAAATGTACTGTGGAGAGAGTAACGAAGAAGCCCATCGGAGCGGCGGCAGCTATGTCCTCAATTACTACAAGTTCTTCGGCAGCTTGGACCAGCGGAGTCCCCATACCTCGAAGGCGTTTGCGTCTTACGAAGGTGGAGTAGCAAAAGTCTTTAAGGGGATCAGTTACGATGAACTTGACAAACGCAACTTGATTCTAATTGGCGATGCAGAGAATTTAGTGGCCCGTATTAAATGGGCGCAGGAATTTTACGGCACGAACTACCTGATCTTGGAAGTGGCCCAAGGGGGGATGCCGCACAAGCACGTGATGCCTTCGCTGGAGCGCTTCGCCAAATATGTGATGCCGCACTTTCGCTAGGTTGTATGATGAATTTTGCTTCATAGAGAAGGTCATGAATTATTACTCCGAGGGAGAGACATTATGAACATGCGCTTTTCGATTCTGACGCTGGGGGATAATTACTCACATCTGCGCTCACATGAACAGTTCTAGCACGAAGTGCTCGAAGAGGCGGAATATGCGGAGGAACTCGGGTACGAAGGGTTCTGGGTCGGGGAGCACCATTTTCAGGCCAGCCAACGGGTCTTTCCCGCGCCCCAGATGCTCCTGGCCGCTATCGCACAGCGAACGACGCGGCTCCGCTTGGGAACCGGAGTGAGTGTGCTGCCGGTCAACGATCCTATCCGCCTGGCTGAGGATATGGCGCAGTTAGACCTGCTCAGTCACGGGCGGGCCTGCTTCGGGGTAGGGAGAGGATACCAACCCCACGAATACGCGGGGTTTAACATCCCCATGGAGTCCACCAAGGAACGTTTCTGGGAATGCTTAGAGGTCATCCGTAAGGCGTGGACCGAGGAGAGCTTTTCTTATGACGGCAAGTTTTATCGCTACCATGACATCGCTTTACTGCCGCAGCCTGTGCAAAAGCCGCACCCGCCCATCTGGGTGGCTGCAGCTTCCCCTGGGTCCGCTGATGCAATCGCACAGAGAGGATACGCTTTCTGCGCCGCCCCCTTTGCCTCCAGTCCCTCCCCGGAGAAAATTGCCGAACAATTGGCGAGCTACCGGGGGTCCTTTACAGAAGCTGGACACGGCCAACCCACCGAGGATCTGCCCCACGTGTTTTGGACCCATTTAGCGGATAGTACTGAAAAGGCCCTTAAGGAAGCTGAAGCCGGCATGAAACGCAAGCTAGGCAGCTCGACGAAGGTGTGGGCCAAACCGGGCGCCAGCAGTGAGTATGATGCGTTTGCCAAGGTGGGGCAGTTCTTAGCCACCGCCACCATTGAGCAGCTCGATGCGCTGTCGATCTTCGGCGACCCGGACCGGTGTTTGCAAAAGGTCAAGCGCTATCACGCCGCCGGAATTACTCATCTGATGGTCATGTTTGATTGGGGCGGGATGCCACAGCAGACTGTTTTTCACTCCATGGAACTATTTGCCAAGTATGTGATGTCATCCTTCCGTTAGAAGGTTTGAGGATGCCCAGACCGCATGTCTTTCTCCGTTTCGACGTGTTCGTGGTCGAAACCAACTCGAACTTTGGCTTTTCTGTCTCCTGGTGGGATCAGATTTACGGCGCCTACCGTATGGAGCCCGCACTCGGTCAAGAGCGGATGGCGATTGGGGTGAGCGACTATCCCACCCCATTAAACTTGGGAGAACTCTTGATATTGCCATTTCGAAGCGAGGCTGGCCAATATCCTTTTACCGGCGCACACCCGGTCCACACTTGAAAGAAAACTGTTTGATGAGGTCTCATCGGTTAGGTGGTTCACGATTGCTTATCTACGACTCTATTTCTCAAAAGCCAACCGTGTCCTTTACAGTCCACTGTAGTGCAAGCAGCGCCCCATCGTTCACTTAGATTTTTCCTTGACAATATTGATCAATTTACGGACCCGTTCTAGCTGTTCCTGGGCTTGGTGGTGGTTTGGCTCCACTTGCACTGCTTTTGCCAAGGCTTTTTCGGCTTGCTCAATGTCAGCGATGTTTTTGTTGTCATATCCTGTGTGGTAATAAGCCACCCCCAGACCATAATACGCATCTGCATTTGTAGGGTCCTGTTCGAGCGCCAGTCTAAAGTATGTCTTTGACTGTTCAAACTCTTCCTTTTCCCATAATAGTTCCTCTCCTTTCTTGTAATAGGCCTTTCCTAGGACATGGCGCCCCATACCAAAGTCCATGAGGGTCAAAGCTTTCTTGCTGAAGTCAATTGCCTTGTCGTAGGCTCTCCTTCTGATCAAGAAACTACTATAATTAATCAAAGACCAGGAAGACTTCGGATCAAGTTCGATAATTTTCAGATACGATTGTTCCGCAAGGTCGTAGCGCTTTTGAAACTCATAAGCAGAGGAAAGTGATTCATGAGCCATTCTTAACAATACTCTATCACTCGTCTTGCCGAGGATAGGCAACACCAGACGTTCAACCTCGTCGTAGCGCTTTTCTCGTTCCGCTATGTCAGCAAGAAGGAGATCTGGTTGAAGGGAATTCGGAGCCAGTTCTCGCGCTTTCTTCGCCATCTGTTTCGCCTGTACATAATTCTTCTCATTAAGATACAGATACGCACCGTAGTAATAAGCATCGAAAAAAGTAGAATCGATGGCTAAAGCTCTGGAAAAATAACCGTGCGCAGCCTTAAGAAACTGTGGGTCAAAGTCATTATTACTGATGTAGCCTGCCTTTACCGCAAGACGACCGAGCCCTACATAGGCGGGGGCGCTGTTAGGATTGCTCTTCAATATCTGCTGAAAGAGCCGCTCTGCTTTAATTAAAACGGAACGGTCGCCGGAGTATTCATCGAGAAGTTCTTTCCCTTCGGCATACAGCTGCTGTTCCTCATGGGTATCAGCTCTCACGAGTGTATAGAGGCGCAGCACAGCGGCAACGGCGAGAACGAGGGTCCAACATGAATTTTTCATCTTTATCATAACTCCTTCCCAAGTTTGGTTTCGCCTCCGTCAGCAAAGCACGAAACAACTGTTCCACTGCCGTCCAATTCTGCTATGAGGCGAAATTGACCATCGTAGAGGAACTCCTGCACGAGGGTCCCATCGACTTTCTTGCCGATGCACCATCGGTAGGTACAAGCAGGCACAGTGGCTGCAGTTTCCAACGCAAAACGACTGTAATGAAGAACGCGACAAATCCGCTCCGGATTTTACTTCGTTCTACCCGGATTCCGACTATTCATCTTAACGTAAGACTTTCTCTTTCCGAGCCTCTAATCTTTTCTTCTGTAGTTTCAGGAATACATAAGGTATGAGCTTAAACCACTGGAAGTAGCCAGGAATAAAGAAAGAAAACCACACAAAAACCCAGGTGAGAATAGAAAGGAAATGATTTTTAGGCTCGAACCACGGGAACATTTTATACCCTACAAACACAATTCCAAACGATAAATATCCACCCAAGAACCCGGCGGGAAAGGAAAGCATTACCATTGACCAGTAAAAAAACAAATCTAAATCTCCGCTGTCTTCTGGTGTGCCAAAATGGATCAAAGTGAAGAAGAGAACAAGTAAGCATAGCCCGACCCATAGAATCTTCACTATAGAGACAAACATGGATAATTTTGATTGAGTGAAGTTCATATCCCAAAGGACGTAAGAGCGTTTTTATTTCCGGCATTGCTGCTGGCAATTCGCAAGAGCGTTATCTGCCCATTCTTGGCAATCAGTACCAAAAGGTCCAATGGCGTACGGTGGACGAGGTTGTTGAAACTGATTTTGCAAGCAGTCCTCAATACATTCATCGTCTGGTTCTACTTTAGTACACTGCTCGGAAGAAAATCGATCTTTTGAAGGCACCCCAGGACTGGGAAGGAAAGCATTCGAATCTGGAGTCCTGTCTTGCCCACCGCATATCGTAACCTCTCCATTTTTAATACAAAGGTATTGATGATACAGAGGGTTGCCTGGAATATCTGGCCCAGATTTGTTTCCTGTTCCTCCTAGAGCGTGGAGTGGCGCAGTGCATCTATAGGTTTCCAGGCCTAGTGGGTCAATCATATTGAGAGGATTATCCTCAATATAGTTATACAGAGAAAGGGCTCCCCCTTTGAACAGAATAGGATCTTTCGTCGTCCATCGCCCCGTCTCCGCATCGTAGTCCCGAGCACCGAAACGGGTCAAACTTGTCTGCTGATCGTAGAGTCCACCCGCAAACCCAAAGGGCTGGAAGCCAGGGCTGCTATCGAAGAGGACATTACCAAACTCATCGTAATCCATACGTTGCGCGACTGCGCCGGTGGTTGCATTCACAACCAGTCGTGGACTGCCCAGATGATCGGAAATGATACGATACGTCACCCCATCTCTGATCATATAATCTGGGACATTGATTTTGCTTCCGTAGACAAAGCGGGAGACCACTGCCCCGTTACCGTCTAATTCCGCTACAATGCGCAACTGGCCTTCATAAAGAAATCCCTGCACGAGGGTCCCGTTGACTTTCTTGCCTATGCGTCGATTCGTCCCATCAACAATGTAGTCAATCTGCGCGCCGTCAGGAAGCTCGACGTGTAGGAGGTTGCCGAGTTCGTCATAGTCGTAAATGGTCGTTTGCCCGCCAACAGTTTTGGCGAACAGTTCGCCGTTGGCAGTATACGCATACACGGCATTGCCATAGGTCAGTAAGCGATCCTGGGCGTCATAAACAAGCGCACTACTCAAGCCCGGGCCGCTCAGTCGGTTGCCATTGCTGTCGTAGGTGTAGGTAGAGATGGGCGCTCCATTCCGTTTGACCTCACTCAGACGGCCCGCTGTGTCATAGGTATAAGCGTAGATCGTAGTCACCCCTTGGATCGTTTCGGTCTTCTGTGTGATGCGGCCCAAGTTATCCCGCGTGTACTGCTCGGACAACACTGGCGTGGCGCCAGCGCTTGCCTGATACGTGGCCACTTCGCCGAAGTCGTTATATGTCATCGAGTCGGTGATATTGCCCAGCACCGCACCAGTCAGCAGGCCGTTTTGAGGATCACGGTTGAGCGTCATGCCGCCAGCGCCAATGAGTAGACCGTCATTGTCATATTGGAAGGTAACTGCATTGGCCCCATTTACCTGAGTCGAAGCATGACGGAAATCATTGTCATAAGTATGAGTGACACTGCCCGTGACTGCACCCGTCCACGTCACGCCCGTGAGCAATGAACCGTCATAAGTGTAAGCCAGGGTCCCACCATCAGGTGTCATGATCGTTTGCAGGTTGCCAGTCGCAGCGTTGTAGGCATAGGTGGTCTGCCCGCGAGCAAGCGTCTGCGTGCTCAGTCGTCCGGCGGCATCGTAATCTAGCACCACCGTTTTTCCATCCGGACGGGTGACCTGCGTGAGTTGCCGATCAGCATTGTATGTGTACATTGTCTGGTTAGTCCCGCCGTTCAGCACGCTGGGCGGCAAGTATTGATTCTGCAAATCGATCGGTGTGTAGTCAAAGACATGCGTCGGTTGTCCAGGCGGCGAGACCGAAGTCACGTTGCCATTGGCATCGTAGGTGTATTGAATCTCACGGCCATCAGGCAGCGTCTTGCGGATCACCCGCCCGGCTGCATCATGTATGAAGCCAAGGCTACGCGAGAGTGGGTCAGTAATCGAGCTTACAAAGCCTTGCGCATCGTAGGTGAAGTCTAAGGTACGTGCGCCCTGCACCACGCTGCTCAAGCGCCCACGGGCATCATAGTCAAGCGACAAAGGAGCTAACCCTGAGATTTCTAGCCCGGTCAACTGTCCGCCTGTATCCATAGTCGCAAGAGTTTGCCGACCCTCAGGCGTGAGACTGGTGATCGTTTTTGGCGCTGCATCAAAAGCTGTGGTATAGGTGCGGCCATTGAGGGTGGTCGTGTCAGTCTGGGTGCTCAGAGAGAATGGATTGTTTGGATTGGACAGGGTAACCGTGCGAGAGCGGGTCAGAGTAGAAGTAAGACCGCTCGGACTCGTCACAGTCACTGGGCTCGTTATGGGAGCTTGCATACCGAAACGGGGATCGGGACTTTGTGTGAAGTTGCGCACCATACCATCGAATGAGCTGAATATCCGACTGCCATCGGTCCCAATTTGCACGTCGTTCTTTGTTCCATCCGCAAACGTCACTTGCCGGTGGCGGTCGTCGGTCACGAACTGTTCTGTCCTATATCTTGTCGTACGGCCAAGCGCCGTCGTCCGCGCGACTTCCCATCCATCGGCTACTTCAGTTCGAGTCAGCGCCTGGAAGCCCCCTGCCGGATCCTCATCTCGCATCAAGCGCCCCCGGTCGTCATAGGCGAAATGGTAGTTGTGACCTCGCGGCGTTATCAAATCAGTGAGCAGACCATCAGAAGCGTATGTCAATCTGGTGATTTCACTTGCAGGACTCGTGATGCTCGCCGCGTATCCGTTTGTATCCAACCCGATCGTTATACGCTGCCCATAAGGGCTTACGATAGTGGTAGGGCTACCATTTTCGTCGCGCTCGATCGCGGTTATGTTACCGTAGGCGTCAGCAACCTGCATCAAGTATCCTGCGGGATTGTAGGAAAACTGGTAGCGCACTGTTCCTGTGAGCGCCTCCAGTGTATGCAAGTGGCGACCCGTGCTGTCAAAAACATAAATCTCGCTTCCGTCGTCTGAGGCAATATGAATGTCGTTGTACGAAAATCCAGGAAGAGGCGTCGTGTCGATGCGACGGATGCGGCTGTCTCCAAAGGTCGAAACATAGAGGATGCCATCCGGTGCAATCGCAACACTCTGGGGAGAATTGAGCGCCGCCGCGTTAGCCGGACCTTCATCGCCAAGTGGAGTAGGACTGCCCCTGCCGGCGATGGTCGTAATAATCCCATTCGGGCTTACGCGACGGATGCGACCAAGCGGATGGTTAAGAGAGTGGCCATCATCAGAGTGGGAAAGGAATTCAATAATGTATAGGTTTCCGTCAGAACCGATGGTCACTCCTGTTGGAGACTGCAGTGGCGCCTCGGTGGCGGGACCCCCATCGCCACTAAATCCATAGTTGCCGTCAAATCCATACCTACCGTTGCCAGCTACAGTCGCAATAATCCCGTCTGGGGCTACGCGCCGGATACGACCGGCGCGCAAGTCTACGATATAAAGGCTGCCATCCGACCCTACTGCCATGTTAATTGGAACCACGAATTGCGCCTGAGTTGCGGGGCCGCCATCCCCGCTGTCACCGACGACGCCGGTCCCTGCCACGGTCGTAATGATTCCATCCGGGGCGACTCGTCGGACAACAGCACTCCCAGCTTCCGGTTGCACAATATAAAGGCTACCGTCCGGCCCCATCGCAACACTTTGCGGAAAATCAAGTTGCGCTTGGGTGGCTGGGCCACCATCTCCGCTGTAGCCCTCAGTACCATCTCCCGCTACGGTCATAATGATGCCATCCAGACCTACCCGTCGGACGCGAAAGCCCCATGTATCCACAATGTATAGGCTACCATCTGGTCCTACAGCAACTCCTTCGGGGTCGGTAAGCTGCGCTTGGGTAGCCGGGCCGCCGTCTCCACTATCCCCAGCCGTGCCGTTACCCGCCACGGTCGTGATGACTCCATCCGGGGCGACTCGCCGGATACGTAGGTCATCCGTAAAGTAAAAACTCCCATCCGGTCCCACAGCGATCCCGATGGGAGCAGCAATCTGCGCTTGGGTAGCTGAGCCACCATCCCCGCTAGAGCCATAAGTTCCTGTGCCCGCTGCCGTAGCAATCACTGGCAGTTCATTCGCCCCCCTGTTGCGGCCATTCCCGAAATGGAGCCGCCTTCCCCGAGGATCATAGGCATGGTGTACACTGAGATCCCAACCGCCTGGACTTTGCGCAAAGGCATTCCACCGCCCTGCCGAGCCGGACCAGTCTACCCAAAGGGTGATTTCTTGACGCGTTGAGAAACCCCGGGAGATCCTAAAGCCAGAGGCCTGCGCGAACGCACGCTGGAGCATGCGTTGGGCAACCTCTATGTAGACACCATCGTAGACAAAACCAACGTGCATAAAGGTAGGCTGCTCTCCCTGGAGAGTGCGACCGTAGGCGTCCTTACCATCCCAAACGAACGTAGTAGCCTGGTTTGGCGCGGCTGCAAAGCTCTGGACGAACTGCCGTCCTGCCACCTCGACTTCCAAGTCGATGCGCTTGAGACTCGCTGGGACGTTTGGCCCACTCAATGGAATCTCCACTGCGTATTCGGGACCGCGTCCGGGCACGCGATCGCTTTGGTAGTGCAAGCGAAACGGCGTGCCGGTAATGTCCACCGCTTCACCTAAAGTTTGGTCCTCACACCCAATAATCGAACCTTTCTCTTTGCACGAATCATCCTCAGGTTTACGTTGCTTAGGATTCCCCCCGTTTGGTTTCACGGCGTCTGAGGGATATCCATAGGGCCAGTTACAGTCCCAGGTTGAAAAGTGTGTCATCGACACTCGCCAAAGACTTTGGCCCGGGGGATAGAGCGCTGCCAGTTGTTGGCGCTCGGCATCGGTGATGCCCAATGCACTTAGCGCCGCTACACTATCTGCAGTCCCATCACCATCACTGTCCACCTCCGCCACGCCACCTGTGATACTCAGAATCTGCAGAACCCTTCCATTATCCCATGGCGCCCACACTCCTCGATCATTGTCATAATATCCTACGGGCACTACGCCGCCAACTGGGAAGTTAATAAAGTTGTCTACATAAAAAATGACTGGTTGACTAAAGACTACATCTTTCCCAGCGATCTTTCGTCCTCCGGCGACTACTTCATCCACGCTTAGCTCTACCGCATACGTGTACGCGCTGGTCGGCGGCAAGGTCCCTGGCATGGCCTTGGGACCATCGTCTCCCACTGTGTATTCCGTCAATCGCACGTTCAATGTCGAAAGTGCCTGCATACTGCCGTCGGGCAGGAACATTTGCGCCTGCGTCCCTTGTGGAAAGAGCACGGTCGCCTGACGAGCGCCATCACTATCTGTCACCATACTGCCGCGCGCCACTTGCATCGGGGCAGGACTGGAGAGGTCAACCCTCGTGACTTGCGGATCACGAGTGATTAACTCCACTTCAGGCAAGAACGCATAGTCCCGCCACGGGACGTTTACCTGCCGCTGTGCAGGGATATAGCCAGCTTTGGTGTACGTAACTGTGAGCAGTCCGCCGCCGTTCACGGCTAGATCAAATGCTCCGTCCGTGCGGCTCAGCGTCTGCCCGAACTCAGGATGATTAAGAACGCCAATTGTTACTCCTGACACTGGCGCGCCGTCGCGATTCGAGACTTTCCCGCGCAGAATGGCCACTCGACGAGCCTCTATCACGCCCTCGGCGACGCCAGTTTGAATGGGATTGGCCCCGGTATACAGAAAAGCCGTGGCCGCGGCGATATCAGAGGCGACCGTGAGGTTGAGCGGTGGCGCAACTGTCGCTGGATCCGGCGGCGTCCCGCCACTTAGTGCATTTACTTGTACAGAAGCACTGGCGGTGACGCTGGCATGTCCGTCTGAGACCGTTACTGTGGCTGTGTACGCGCCGGCCCCTTGATATGCGTGCGTTTGAGTCGCTGCTTCAGTTGTACCTGCTCCATCACCAAAGGCCCACGCATAGGTGAGCGCATCGCCGTCGGGGTCGCTGGCCGTAGCCGTAAAAGTCACTGATAGTGGCGCGGCGCCAGAAGTTGGACTGGCGCTTAGGTTCACCGTCGGCGCATGATTGTCGCCTGCTCTTGCCGTAACGGTGACAGACGCGGTAGCGCTTCCACCACGCTCATCACTGACCGTGAGATGCACTGTATATATGCCGACAACATCAACCACAAAGGAGGGGTTGATGGTCGCGGCTCCCGTTAAGGTAGAGCTGCTCTCTATTGGCTTACTGATCAATGTCCACTGATACGTCAAGGAATCGCCATCGGGATCGTTCGACCCACTACCATCCAGCGTGACAGTCTGACCCACTAGCACCGTTCGATCCGGCCCGGCGTCGGCCACAGGTGGATGGTTCGTTGACACTGATGAGACCATCACTGTTAGTGTGGTGGTATCGGGATCACTATCGATATGGCCATCGTTAACAATCAGCTGAATAACATAAATGCCGGCAACGTCAGGAGTTAAAGTCGGATTGACGCTAGCTTCGTCAGACAAGGCAGCGATACTATTCTCCGGTCGAGCCGTAATCGACCAAAAGTACGTCAAGGGATCGCCATCAGCATCGGTCGAACCGCTGGCGTTGAAATATACTAGTGCGCCGACAAACACGCTCTGATCCGGTCCAGCATCCGCTACTGGTTTACTGTTCAACGTTGTAACAGTGACGGTCGCCGGTTCACTCGCAAGGTAACCATCATTGACAATAATCTGCACGACATAGGTCCCGGGTTTGTCCAGCACGAAACTGCTATTGACCGCCGTTGGAGTCGACAACGTCGACGTACTGCCTGCGGGCTTAGCGACAAAACTCCACTGGTAGCTCAGCACATCGCCATCCACATCGCTGGACGCACTGCCGCTAAGCGTGATGGTGTGACCGACAAATCCGTGCTGATCCGGCCCAGGATTGGCGATCGGTTTAGAATTAATCGTGCTGATCGTCACCGTCGCGGCGGTGCTGTCAACAACCCCATCATTCACAATCACTTGAGCGGTGTATGCGCCAGGTTTGTCAATGACAAAACTCGGGAAGATAGCTGTAGGGTCAGAGAGACTTGCGGTGCTGCCTGCTGGTTTCGCACTCAAGCTCCAAGCATACGACAACAGATCACCGTCGACATCCGAGGAGGTGCTGCCATCAAGCATAATCGTGGCCCCTACGACGGCGCTTTGGTCGGCGCCTGCATTCGCAACAGGCCTAGAGTTGAGAGTGCTGACCGTGACCGTGGCCGGATCGCTGTTCACCGTTCCGTCATTGACAATAAGCTGCTCGACGTAGGTCCCTGGTTTGTCGATCATAAAGCGAGGAGCGAGGGCCGTGGGATTACCAAGGGTCGCGCTGCTGCCGCTCGGTTTGGCTGCCATACTCCACTGGTAGGTCAACGGATCACCATCAACATCGGAGGAGTTACTGCCGTCGAGCGTGATCGTGGTTCCCACGGGCGCGCTTTGGTCAGGGCCTGCATTCGCGACGGGTTTGGAGTTGAGGGTGCTGATAATGGCGGAATCCGGGGCGCTGTTCGCCAGCCCATCATTGACGATAAGCTGCGCCACGTAGTTGCCGGCTTTATCTAATCTCAAACTGGTCTGGGGTACAGTGGGAGACTGCAAGGTCGCCATGCTTCCAGGAGGGGTCGTCACCAGACTCCATTTATACGTTAAGGAATTGCCGTCGACATCGCTTGAGCCGCCGCCATCCAAGGTGATTGTCTCTCCGACATAGCCGCTCAGGTCAGGCCCGGCGTTAGCCACCGGCGGACTATTGAGCGTGTTGATCGTTATCGTGTCCGGCGTACTGTTGACTGAACCATCATTGGCGACGAGTTGCACAACGTACGACCCAAATGCGTCCAGCTTGAGAGTCGGGGTCACCGTAGTCCGATTAACCAAGGCAGCGGTGCTGCCCGCCGGGGCAGATACAATAGTCCACTGATATGTCAGCGTATTGCCATCGACATCAGACGAGGCTGAGCCGTCAAGGGTAACCGTGAGCCCGACCTGTCCCGTCTGATCAGGCCCGGCATTCGCCACCGGGGCACTGTTGATTGTAGAAATTACAACCGTGTCGCGGCTACTGAGACTTCCATCACTTACAGTCAACTCCATAGTATAAGAACCGGATTTGTCAATGATCAGAGAAGGCGTTGCTGTCATTGCGTTAGCCAACGTCGCCGTGCTGCCAGTCGGCTGTCCAATCATGACCCAGTGAAAAGAGAGTAGGTTCCCATCGGGATCGCTTGACGCTGTTCCATCTAGTTGCACAGCCGTCCCCACGGCTGCGGTTTGGTCAGCGCCAGCATGAGCAGTCGGCGGATGGTTCACCGGCGCACACACATCTGGATCATCGATCGCACCATCGCAATCCTCATCGACCTGGTTGCCGCAGATTTCTCTGGTTTTGACGCGGAAGACAATACTGCCAGTCTGACCGCCGGGATTGGTCGCCGTTACCGTGGTGACGCCGCCTGGTGCGCCAACCGGAACACTAAAGGTAGCGCGATTGCCAGAGGCGCTCACCAGCGGCGCAAGGACGCCGCCGACACGAATCTCCACGTTCTGGGCGCCAAAACCGTTACCGGTGATGGTAACCGAGTCGCCAGGTCCAGCACAGGATGGATTAATACTAGAAATCCGAGAGGCGTTAGAGGCCCATGCCATCTGTCTAAAAGACTGACCGATGGAGGCGCGATTCCACGAGCCGACGCCCAAGGTGTAGTCAACAGGCTCTCCAGTAAAAACAAGGAGGACGACAAGTCCTTGGACAAGCACCTTGCCCAACGGACGCCACTCCCAGCAGAGGAGGGAACCAAGAGCCGCGAGAGCCCGGACAATTGAGATGAAGCAGGAAGAAGTAGAGGCTGTCATGGCGATCCTTTCTCGAGGAAGACACTGATCTCACATCGCTCACACTGGCGTGGAGTCTATGCTCTTTTTTGCAGGACTATTTTTTCTTTACCGGCTCAGAAGTTTATTCGAAAATCATATATACTATTTTTGGATAAATTCAAGATAGAATTTTCTGATCTGTGTTCTGGTTATGATTACAGAGCTAAGTTGACGACTTCCGGTCTACCGTCCGAAGAATCACTCCCTTCCCTCACCTTTCCATCTTTTTCCCGCTGTCAGGATTCTCCTACGTGCAAATTCTCCTTCATTTTGCATCAACGAAGCAGGACTTCGCCCGGCATTGCACACCAGCGGTTTTCTTGACAAATTGTGAGCCGTTCTCTACTGTTTGCCCTGCAAGGTTCCGGCATTGCCAGGGTCCCATCGGGAGATCTCGGGAGGAGGTTTTTGGTGATATGGCAAGGGGGAAAGTGAAGTGGTTTAACAACGCCAAGGGATATGGTTTCATCTCCCAAGATAATGGCGAGGATGTCTTTGTCCATTACTCGGCTATCCAGCAGGAGGGCTATCGCAGTCTCAATGCTGGCGAGGAAGTAGAGTTCGAGCTCATCACCGGACAGAAAGGACTACAAGCTACAAACGTGGTGAAAACACTGTAACCAACGACAAGCATCTATTCTCTGCACGGCTCCTGGATTGTTTTTTCAGGGGCCGTTTTTTTTTGCGTCGCTCCTGCGATAAAAGAAGATATGGCCGTTCCAAGCACTGTCAAAGTAGAAGTCGAACAGCTTCGGCAAGAACTGACCGAACATGACTATCGGTATTACGTCCTCGATGATCCTCTTGTCAGTGATGCTGAGTACGACAAGTTGTTTCGCCGTCTCGTCGAACTCGAAACACAATATCCAGTCCTGCAAGATCCTTTGTCTCCAACACAACGAGTTGGAGCCCCGCCGCTCACGGCGTTTGCTCAGGTTCGTCACTCCATTCCCATGCTCTCGCTCGGGAATGTGCTCAGTCGAGAAGAAATGCAGGAGTTTCAAGCGCGCATCCAACGGTTCCTCAAGAGTGATGCGCCAGTTGAATACACGGCTGAAGCGAAGATTGACGGAGTCGCGGTTGAATTGGTCTACGAAAGTGGCAAGTTTGTTATTGGCTCCACGCGCGGCGACGGCGTCATCGGAGAAGACATCACGCAGAATCTAAAAACTATCCGTTCTGCGCCGCTAGTTTTCGTCAAGCCCAAGCATCGCCCGCCGCCGACGCGAGTCGAAATTCGTGGTGAAGTCTTTTTGGCCTCAGAGCCGTTTCGCCAACTGAATCGCGAACGGGCGGAAGCAGGGGCGCCATTATTCGCGAACCCCCGCAATGCGACGGCCGGCTCACTCAAACAACTCGACTCGACAATCACCGCCAAACGCCCGCTTGATCTGTTCTGTCATGGGGTTGGACTGATTGAAGGCGCCTCGTTCGCCTCGCACTGGGAATTCACCGAAGCGCTCAAAGAGTGGGGACTCAAACCCGTGCCCCAGCGTCGCCTCTGCCGCAATCTTGAAGAAGTCTTCGCTTTCTTTGACGAACTGCAAACGCAGCGCGATAGCTTACCGTATGAGATCGACGGCGTCGTCGTCAAAGTCAATAGCTTTGCGCTCCAACGTCAACTCGGCGAAGTCTCACGCTCGCCGCGGTGGGCAATAGCGTATAAATTCCCGGCGCGCCAAGCCACAACGAAAGTGCTCAACATTGTTCCACAAGTCGGTCGCACGGGAGTGTTGACGCCGGTGGCGGAGTTGGAGCCGGTCGGCATCGGCGGGGTGACGGTCAGAAACGCGTCATTGCACAACATGGATGAGGTCAATCGCAAAGATATCCGCATCGGCGACACGGTGATTGTCGAGCGCGCGGGTGATGTCATCCCCTACGTTGTCAAAACAATCCCTGAAAAACGCACTGGCCACGAACGACAGTTCACCATGCCGGCGACCTGCCCCGTGTGCCATGCGGAAGTGGAACGAGGAGAAGGAGAAGCCGCCTACCGCTGCACCGGGCTTGCCTGTCCCGCCAAATTAAAAGAAAACCTGAAATTCTTTGGCTCGCGCGGCTCGATGGACATCGAAGGATTGGGTGAGAAAATTATTGAACAATTAATTGAGAAAGCCCTCGTGCGCGACGCTGGAGATCTCTACCAACTCACCAAAGAGCAACTCGCTGCACTCGACCGTATGGCGGAGAAATCAGCGCAAAATCTGCTTGACTCAATAGAAAAGAGCAAGAAGACCACCCTTCCCCGCTTTATTGCTTCACTCGGCATCCGGCATGTAGGAGAGGCCACCGCCAAGCAGCTCGCCGAACACTTTGGTGATTTCGCTCATATCAGAACAGCCACAGAAGAAGAACTGCAACAGGTGCGAGATATTGGCGCCGAGGTCGCGCGGAGTATTACGCATTTCTTCCGGCAGCCGCAAAACCACCAGGTGATCGACAAGCTTCTCCGCTCCGGCGTGCAATTTCCTAAGGTCACGGCCCGCCGCGACGGTAAATTCAGCGGGCAGACGTTCGTCCTCACGGGCGCGCTGGCGTCGATGACGCGTCCCGAAGCCCAGAAGCGCATCGAAGCCCTCGGCGGCAAGGTTTCGTCCAGTGTGTCAAAGCAGACAAGTTATGTCGTTGCCGGTGAAGAAGCGGGCTCGAAGCTAGATAAAGCGCGGCAGTTGGGGGTGCGGGTATTGGAAGAGGAGGAGTTTTTGCGGATGGTTGGGTGACGTTGGCGACACTCTTCTTGCAAGGTGCTTAGACCAACCCCACAGATAGCTATCATGGTCTCGATTACTTACTGGAGGACCGGTCTCCGCTGAGAGCGCGGCTACTGCATCAAGCAACCTGAGGATTTGATGATGCTCCTCCTATATGCACGCCTCCGCACAAAATTGCCTATCTGGGTATGGCGGTCTTAATGGCCAGCGGAGACGCTCCCGGTGGTCTGTGGTCGCCGCATCAGGAACACCACCGGGCTGAGGATAAAGAAGAGATAGGCGATCAGGCGAAAGTCATCCACAAATGACATGAGCAGCGCTTGCCGCTGTACCTCTCGGTAGACCAGCGCCAAGAACACCTCTCCCTGCACACCATCCCCGGCCAGTCCCGGCAGCGCGCCGGATTCGGTGAGGGCAAAGCGTTGCTGGAGTTCAGAGTTGTAGGGATGGATGTGGGCGTTCAAATAGTGCTGGTGTACCTGGGCTCCGCGGCTCAGGAACGCAATCAGGAGCGCGATACCAATGCTGCCGCCGATCGTACGGACCATATTGAAGAGCGCTGAGGCGTTCCCCATCTGCTCCTTGGGGACCGCCCCTAGGCCTAGGGTTGTCATAGGGACGAAGATTAGTCCTGAGCCCATGCCTCGGAAAAACCCGGGCCCGGCGATTTCCCAGAAGCCGACCTGGGGGTTGAAGTGGGTCATGTCCCAGGTGCCTATGCCAGCCAGGAGGCATCCCGCAGAAACGAGGAAACGCGGATCCAGCCAGCTAAAGAGGCGCCCGCTCAGCATGGTCGAGATAAAGGTGCCGAAGATCTGGATAGACAATGCCTTTCCGGCCAGCAGTGGGGTGTAACCTGCCACCAGCTGGCAGTAGAGCGGGATGAGCACGAACGTGCCGTAGAGGCCGAACATGACGACGGTCGTGAAGGCGGTTCCGATGGCAAACGTGCGGTTTGTGAGGACGCGCAAATCGACCACCGGCTCTTTGGTCCGTAACTCCTGCCAGACAAACAGGAGCAGACCGGCTGTGGACAGGAAAGCCAGGGTGACAATAAGATCAGAGTCGAACCAATCTTCCCTCTCCCCCTTATCTAGCAGGATCTGCAAGCAACCCATTCCCAAGACGAGGAAAGAAAGGCCCGACCAATCGATGCGCGTGAGCGCGCGCTTGATGTAGGGGGGGTCCACCAGGATCAGGGTAATCAAGAGAAAGGCGATGACCCCGACCGGCACATTGATATAGAAAATCCAGCGCCAGCTATAATTGTCGGTGATCCAGCCGCCCAGAATGGGACCTAACACTGGGCCGACCATCATCCCGACTCCCCACACGGCCATTGCCATCCCTTGCTCCTCGGCGGGAAACGTCTCCATGAGGATAGCCTGGGACAGCGGCATCATGGCCCCACCGCTTAAGCCCTGCAGGATGCGAAAGAGGACCAGAGTTTGCAGATTGGGCGCCGAACCACACAAGAGAGAACTCGCCGTAAACAGAGCGATGCAGAAGAGACAGAACTGCTTACGGCCAAAAACGCTGCTCAGCCAGCCTGTAAGGGGAATCACAATGGCGGTGCCCACGATGAAGGAGGTCATCACCCAGGCCGCCTCATCTACCCCGGCTGAGAGACTCCCCCGGATATGATCCAGCGCCACGTTGGCAATGGTCATATCCAGCACCTCGACAATGGTGGCCAGCATCACTGCCAGTACCACCAGCCACTTGTTGGCGGTAGGAGCCTGCGAGGGAAAAGCGGCAGTGTGAGCCGGTTCCATATGGCGCTCCTTTCCTGCAGCAGTCCGGGCGAAGCCTTCGCCCAACGGTTAGAACAGACCTGTGAGTTCCCGGTCACGCATGCGTCGTCTCTACTTCCCGGGCCAGGAGGGTGGCGGAGGGACTTTCAGGCTGGTCGGCTCCCAGGCTCGTCTTTCAGGAAGCGCGGCGCTTTGCTGCGCCTGTTCTTGGAGAAGAGAACGAAGCAGCGGTCCCTGGCGATCACGGATATTGATGGAGACTTCTACCGACAGACCTATCCGCAGGGGTTTGTCCTCCGGGGGCGGTTCTTGCAGGGTGATTTTAACGGGCAGCCGCTGGACCACCTTGACCCAGTTGCCGGTGGCGTTCTCCGGCGGCAGGAGTGCAGAGGCGGCGCCAGTCCCCGCGCTCAGGCTCTCGACCGTGCCCCGATAGATATGCCCGGGGTAGATGTCCGCCTCAATCTCCACGGGTTGCCCGATCCGCACGTGGGTGAGCTGGGTTTCCTTGTAGTTGGCCTCGACATAGACCCGGTGGAGCGGGACGACCGCCATGAGCGGTTGGCCAGGCTGCACCCGCTGGCCTACTTCGATCGCTTTTCGACTGACCATGCCCTCAATGGGCGCCACGAGAGTACAGTAACTGACGTTGAGTTCTGCTTCGCGCACAGCCGCTTCAGCCTGCTTGACCAGGGAGTGGGCAGAGCGTTCAGTGGGAGTGGCGCGGCCTAAGGCCGCTCTGGCGTACTCGTGCTCTTTGGCTTGGGTGGTCTCTGCCTTCTGGGCTTGCTCCAGCTGCCTTTGCCTCGCCTGCAGGCGAGAGAGGGCTGTGTCGTACTGGGTCTTGGCCCGGTCAAACTGGTGGACCGGGATGACCTGTTCCGCGAACAGCTCTTTGGCTCGCTGGAGGTCGAGCTCGGCCTGATGGAACTCTGCTTGCGCCGTCGACACCTTGGCCTGGGCCGCGGCGACCTGGGCCCGCGCCGCTTCCCTCCGCTCTGCTGCGACCTCCACCGCCGCAAAGAGTTGATCCACGGTTTCGTGCGTCTTTTGCAACGCCGCTCTGGCGTCCGCGAGACGCACCTCGTAATCTTGGGGATCCAGGCGGACTAGGACCTGTCCGGGCTTCACCCACCAGTTCTCGTTGACGAGCACCTCCTCCACTGTCCCGGCGATCCGCGGAGTGACCCGGGCGCTGTCGGCCTCCACATAGGCGTTGTCGGTGCTCACATGGGTCGCATAATAGGTCCAGGCTTTGAGTCCGTAATACACCCCTGCAGGGAGCGTCAGCAGCAAGAAGATCACCAGGAACCAGCCCTTCTTAGAGAAGTGCAGCTGTTCTTTCATGGGTTTTCCCTCCGGATACAGTCTACGTCTGGGAGGCCAGCCCTTCGCGAGGCGCCCCGATGCACTTGAGGGCAAAGACCAGACGATGGACACAGCTCTGAAGCAGAGAAGAACCAGCGAGCGTTCGCGCCCTGGAATTGCACGCTCACATCATCGGTCAGGCGCCACAGGCAGTCCCTGCTCTCCTCTCCTGCCTTGCGGGGGCGGTTGTTCCTCCATAGATTGTTCCTTGTAAGAGCTTGCCTCTTGCAAGGATTGACTCAATTTTTACAATGGGTTAAGTAGATTTACTGCCTGTAAAGTATGAGCATCGCGCCCAACTGTCAAGGGGAAAGACCCCGCGCTGGCGGCCCAGGAGGCCGAATGTCACGCACGCGCAAGCTGGTGGAAGAGGAACTCATTCGGGTGGCCACCCGGTGCTTCAGCGATCGAGGGTACCAAAAGACCACGCTGGAAGACATTGTCTCGCAGGTCAACATTTCCCGGGTGACCTTTTATACATACTTTGAGAGTAAGGAAGCCGTACTCAAAGCAATTTTTGAACGCGCCAGTGCAACCTATCAGCAGGGACTGGAGGAACTCCTAGCACAGCCCCTCCCGTGCCAAGAGAAGTTGCGGCAAGCAGTGGCGTTTCAGGTTGCCGCCGTTACGAATGAACTACCGTTGGCGCGGATCTTCTTTCGCGAAGAGGCGAACGTGCCGAGAGACACGGCCGAACTCATAGCGGCGACACAGCGAAGGGCCGACCGCCTGCTGGAGAAGGAAATTGCGAAGGGCATCCGGTCCGGGGAGGTCATCAATGAACATCCCCATCTGCTCATGCAGGCGTTTGTGGGCATGTGTAATTGGCTCTATCAGTGGTATCAGCCAGGGGGACCAGTAACCCCAGAAGAAATTGTCCGGGTGTTCACGCGGGTGCTGGAGTCGGGGCTTTTCACCTCGAAGACCCAACCTGACAACGGAGCGGTCGCAAAAAGCCTCCGGCACGTAGAGAAAAGTCTGCGGGATGTACAAAATGAGTTCGAGAGGGTGTCACAGCAGTTGCACCCGAATGCCAAACGGCCCCGCGCCTAAAGGAACAAATCATCCCGCTGAGACACGGGGGGTGTCCGCACCATTGATCCTCTCCTGAAAATAAGGGGAGTCAAGCAGCTATGGGCTCTAAGTTCACGGCATACCCAAGACGTTGGAGGCGGCTTAGAGTGTGGCAAGTTAGCTGAAAAGATGGGACTTTCTTCTTCCCTGCGCCAACTTTACTGTACGTGTGTCCTTTCCTGAGGAATTCGCCAACAACAGCGTTTTTGGAGGCGCTCTATGGCAAACTCGGCAGATAGCCGTTTCTGCGCTCCTTGAAGCGCCCTCCATAATTGTTGCGAAAGTTGAAGGTCTGAGAGTGTTTTCATATCTACTCTTTTAATTCTTCTATCAAGTGCGTCTCTTCTCGCTCCATGACTAACGAATTGCCCCTTTCTCACGCAGCCGCGCAATCTCCAACAATGGCAGCCCGAGACTTCCCAAGATCTCCTCCGTATGTTCGCCTAACGTCGGCGCCAGGCGACGCACGGATTGCGGCGTCTCCGACAGCTTGGGCGCAAAGCCGACTTGCTTCACTTTGCCACGGCGCGGATCGTCTACTTCCAGAATCATCTGCCGAGCTTGTACTTGAGGATCCTGTTCGAGTTCGTCCAGTGTGAGCACCTTACCAACACATTGATCGGTCTCATTGAGTATCTGAAACCATTCGTCACGAGTTTTTGTCAAGAAGATTTGACGCAGGTGTGAGAAAAGGTCCGGATGTTTCGCCGTATCAAATTCATGGGCGATGAGATCCTCTCGCCCAACCGCACGACACAGATTGGCGTAAAACCACGGCTCTAAGGAGCCAATCGAGAGGCGCTTGCCGTCTTTTGTTTCGTACACGTTGTAGTGTGGGACACCACCGTTCACCATACTTTTTCCCGGCGGCGGAATATCCCCATTAGCAAAAAATCCGGATAAGAACTGCACAGTCAGATACAAGACGCCATCCATCATGGCGGCGTCCACGAATTGTCCTTTCCCTGTTCTCTCGCGCGCATACAAAGCCGCGAGCACGCCGAGAGCGCCGTTCATGCCCCCACCAGCATAATCAGCGAGAAAATTCTGCGGGATCGCAGGCTTTCCCTCTCCAATGGAGCCGATCAATGACATCGCCCCGGCTTGTGAAATGTAATTCAGATCGTGCCCAGCCAGAGAAGCATACGGACCAGTTTGCCCATAGCCAGTCACCGCGCAATAGATCAGCCGGGGATTTTTTGCTTTGAGCGTATCGTAATCAATCCCCAGCCGCTTGGCGACGCCGGGTCGCAACTCCTCCACTAAGACATCAGCTTTCTGCACCAGCTGATAAAAAACCGCGCGCGCTTCCGGATCTTTCAGATTGACGCCGACACTCTTCTTATTGCGATGCAACGCATTGTACACCGAGGCTCCACCGGCGCCGGGCATCTGCGTGCCAGCAGAGCCGGCTTGTTCCGCGCGGCGGCCCGTCGGACTCCCCGGTTCTTGGATACGGATGACGTCGGCTCCCATATCCCCAAGAATCATCGTACAAAACGGACCCGGCGCCAGACGGGTCAAATCAAGAACAGTAATGCCTGCGAGTGGTCCCGGCATAGCTATATCCTTTTATGCAGTTAAAGAGTTTTTGTGAGCGCCTTCACCAGCGTTCCCGGCTAATATTGCTGCAGCTTCTTTTTCCACCGCGGTCCCCTTGAAAAAGTTCGGGTTCGCTTCTCCCCAAAAACGAACGGGATTAGTGAACATGAAATCACGGAAGTCATCTTCACTGATGAGACCATCTTCCACTAGCTCGTATGCTTCGGGAACAACGCCCGCCATGTCCTGCACGTCAAAGTGACCGATGTCCGAACCGAACAGCGCCTGCAGCCGCGCCCCAAAGGGATTGCTGCGCCGGTTAAAGGCCCACGCGTTCATACGATCGTCAGCCTCGCAGCCAAAGTAGAAGTTGTTGACAAAAAGATCGCGCAGATCTTCAGGACGTTCAATGCGACACGCCGAGTAGTCGTCGAGGTGAGCAATCCCGCCGACATCGTTTGATCCTTGCGGAAAGGTCGCAGTATCAAGCACGTCGTTCTTTCCGCGCAGCGCCTCTACCATCTCCGGACCGCCGTAACTCTTTGCTAACTCCAGCAGGAGCGCCTGGTCGAGATTCTTGGGATTCACTTCTTCCAGTGCTTCCAGATTACGCTTCTCCCAGTGCGCGATGAGGTCGGCATAGAGCTGGCAAGCCCAGCCTACCCCGCCTTCGAGAAAGGCAAACTTGAGCTGAGGAAATCGACGCGTCACGCCGCCTAGGAAAATCGCTTTACAGACCGCTTCATGGGCGACCGCGAAATGACCAATGTGATTGTACACAAAGTTCGATGGCGACACGCGTACCCCATAACCACGGGAGCCTGTGTGAAACGTTGGCGTGACACCAAGCTCGACACACTTTGCCCACACTGGATCGTAATCGTATTCGCTATCGAGCCCAAGCGTATCAAACCACACAGCGCGTTTGGCCGCTGCTGACTGGGGCTCGGCCAGGGCGGGAATGGGCCGCCGAATCATGCTCCACAACATCACGACTTTCAGGCCGAGCTGTTTGGTGACATATTCAAGTTCTGCAATCGCCTCCTCGGGCGTATGCATAGGAATCACTGCCGACGGCGTCATGCGATCGGCAAACGGGCGGAAGAAATCAGCGCTGAACGTATTGAATGCGCGACAAGTAATTCTCCGCAGTTCAGTGTCTGGAATCCGTGGAATGCCCAGGCCAGCGGTCGGATAGAGCACGGTAAAATCGAGACCGAGTTCTTCCATGCGCTCGTAGAGAAGACGAGGCATGAGGGCGGTGGCCCGGTCGCGAGTATTTTTGGTAGGCGCAGCCCAAAAGGCTTGCTGCGCGATGCGCTGGGAGCGTCGCTCGGCTACGGACATCGATAGTTCTTTACTGACTTGCCCGCGGAAAAGTGAAAAACCTTCGACCGCGCGATCCCCACCGATTTTGCGCAATTGTTCGCGCACAATCGGACCAAACTCAAGCCAATGACCGTCCGCATCTATGACAGGATGACGGAGACGAGCACGAAGGCTCGCTGCTGACAGATGACCGTTATGGCTACCATTACTGCTCATGATGGACCTCCCCTCTGCGTGCGCCAGCGCCCCCTCCGGTCGCTAGCGCTGTGATTGGTCTTACGGAAGCCTAAAGTTCAACAAATGCTCTAATGATATTCTGAGCACACTTCCCTTTCTTTTTCATTCATCGTTCTTCAACAGCTTTTATTTTTCTTTCCACTTCAATCCTTTGTCCAAGAAGAGGATAAGGAAGCCGACAGCGGCGATGCCGAGCATTACCAGAAATACAACACCTAAGGGATTCATGACTGGACCTCCATTCCATCAAACAAATAGCCCAGAACGACAAAGGCGAAAGTCGCCAGCACACCAGCCCCGATGACCCAAACCTGTACTGTTTCTGGTTTTGTTACAGGGCCGATTACTAAAGCGGCTAGTGCGATTTTAGCATCATCCCAGAAGAATTTCGCCAGGTTATCTTTCTGCTTCTCATTGCGAAGAATTTTCATTGGACCTTAATCTCTCGTTCCTCGTCACTCATTTCAGCCCTGCCTTGCGCAAGTTGGCAAGAATGCGTTCTGTTACCATTGGATCTTTGTAGGGAATCCTCTGTCGAAAACTTTCGAGAGAGAAGTTGGGGTTGATCCGGAGCATCTCCGCTGCCTCAGCCCGAGCCTCTTCTTCTCGGCCTAAGTTGCTGTAGAAAGCAGCCAGAAAAAGGTGGGGTGGCAGCCAATCAGGATTGAGAGCGACCGCTCGCTTCACAGCGACGAT
>JACXTT010002513.1_pt1 | contig 29014 bp, 27 predicted proteins | sample 9270951 | NCBI WGS metagenome assembly JACXTT01 (sample SAMN15532306, study PRJNA645909) | rock metagenome | isolation source: weathered quartz diorite | place: Puerto Rico | collected 2017-06-21 | reverse complement strand
CTAATGCTTACCCCAAGTATGTCACATGTTGTAAGAGAAAGAAGTTTTCTGTTGTTTCTTAGATCAAAAAAATCCATTATGAGAAGATTTATCCCTTGTTCTTCTGCGGTTGCAAGAATTGCTTCTGTGTTGTCATGCGATAATCTAACCAAGTATCTATGTTCTGCAAATCCTGGCATGTTTTTCAAATCATCGAATGTTTTGATTATTGGCTCTGCAAATCTATGTCCCATTGAAAGCGGGATTTGAAGCGGAATTGTAGCAACATTTAACAGTGAAATTTCTCCATCCTTGTCTTTTGCAATGGCTGATGCAATCTTGACAAGTTTTTCTATTGTCTTTTTATTGAAAACAACCATTATTCTATAGCTCTTCCTCTCTGCAGGACCCATGTTTGCAACAAGAGGAGCATAGTGGTCTATCTCTTTTTTTGCAATATACAACTTGTATACTGAAAAACCAATAAGTATCCAAATAATTGCAATTGCCCAGCTAAGAGGATTGTATATCAAAAGGAAGATTGCCAACCCAGCTTTACAAACTATTCCTATGATTGGCATGAGAGGGAATAGTGGAATCCTAAATCCGTAATCAAGCTTGGCGCCGTGAACCCGTCTGATATTGATTCCTGCCCAATTTACTTGCGTGAAGAGAAACAAAAACATGACTCCTGCAACAAGTGCAATCTGTTCAAGAGGTAACCATGATGCCATTATCAACATGATAAATCCTGATGCAATTATTGCAAAGTGAGGAGTGTGATACTTGGCATGAATAGAACTGAATATGTATGGAAGGTTGTACTGTCTTCCCATTGCAAAAGAAACTCTACTTGATGAAAAAGTAGTTGCACTAAGAGCGGCAATACTTGATACAAGCCCGCCTACAAAGACAAGTGTTGTTCCATATGGAATGAGATATTGGGCAGCTTTTGCAATTCCAACATCTTGATTATCTCCTATGAATTGCCATGCTTCCTTACCAATTTTTGATGAATCAATTCCTCCAAGAAATACAAAAGTAAACACAATGTATAGTACAGTAACTATTCCTAATGTGATGAAAATTGCTTTTGGTATGTTTTTTTTTGGATTCTTTACTTCTTCGCCTGCCTGTACTATTATTTCATAGCCTTCAAAAGCTATGAATGTTATTCCCATTGCCAAAATGAATCCTGTTATGCCCTTTGGAACAAAATGCTGAAAGTTTACTGCCCAATCATGGTTGACAAAACTCATTGCATAAATTCCAGATGAAATAAGAATTATGATTATTATAATCTGCATAAATGTGAGACCGTTTCCAATCTTTCCAGTTAATGAAACTCCTCTGTAATTTACATACGTGAAAAGAACTATGGATGATATTGCAATTATCTTTTCTAAGGGTATTCCGCCAAATTGTGATGCAACCCCGACACTTGTAAGCATACTGCCAAAAAAATCACCGATTGATACTGCATACAGACTACCTGCTATCATGTGAGCAAACCATGCAATCCATCCACTGATGAACGCATTTGGTCTTGGGAGACCTTCTTTTACCCACCTGTATCCTCCACCTGCCTCTGGAAATGCAGAGCCAAGTTCTGCATATGTCAAGGCAGTAAAGAAACTGATAATTCCACTTGCAAGAAATACTATGAGAAGTGATGGTCCTCCCTCGTGCATTGCAGGGCCTACTAGGTTGAAAATTGCGCCACCTATCATGGCTGCAATTCCAATCATGGTTATGTCTAGTAATGAAAGGCTACGAACAAGTCCTGCGTGTGAGTCATGGGCCATATCTATCCGTGTGGGCTGGGTGGTCGAATAAATCTCTACTTGTATGGTTGTAGATAAATTCACGTTTGTACTGGGTCTGACTAGTTCTGTCAATGCTAAAATAGTGATTTTGTGAATATTCTAGTGCGAGCTGGTGAACGATTACTGCTACGGCAGAGGAAACTCCTCCCTCCATGCAGCAAGTGTGATCCGGAGACGGATAGTCAGAGATGACTGGCTATGGCACAGAAAAAGATCCGACCTGGTGTACTGTGATGGTAAAGCCTGAGATTTCCAGGACAGGAATGAAAAATCCATCCCACACGGAGAAAGGCCAAATCAAACAATAAGAGCTGCACTTTGTTTAGGTAGGCCGCATAGCGAAATGTCGTGAAAACAGAAGGAGGGTTACGGCTAGCACGCACTTATTTTTTATCTTCTTCGAACTTGTCTGCCCAGTGTTTTCTTTCTTCGTACTGGAATGTTGGCGGTGGACTTGTATCTTTTCCTCTCTTTAACGACTCTTTCATCTTTCTATTGCTCCACCAGAAAATGCCTCCTGCAATTACTGCTGCAAATCCTGCCATTGCATAAATTGTCATGGTTGAGAGTCCTTGTGCTGTGGCAACACTTCCTGTTGTTGATGTCTGGGCTGTTGTTGAAATTGCTGGGTCTCCTTGTACCATGTATCCATTTGCATGTCCTGCTGCGTCTATTGTTCCAGAGCTTGCTCTGTCAATTACTGACAAATGGTATTTTGCATCTGTTGTAAAGTCTAACTCTTTATTTTGTGTCTTCAAAGATCCTTGGTATAAGTCACTTTGGCCATATGCAAAGCCTGTTACTGCCACCTTTTGTCCTTGGTATCCATAGCCTGCTGTCTCACTAAGAGTGTATGCTGGATCAAAAAGTGTATTCCACTTGTCTATTGGATATGACACTAGTGGACTTGAATCTATTATTTTATCGTCTAATGCTTGTTCTGCAGATGTTCCTTTTAATGCGTTATACACGTCTGGTAATTGGCTCTGAACTACTCCTAGCGGTGAATTGATTTCTAAATCACCATACTTGGCTGTTGTTATTGTTATTGGATCTTTCATCATGAATCCAATCCATGATATGTCTAATACTGTAGGGGTGTCACCTCCACCCTTGTTCAATGTGTATCCGTTCATTGTAGGGATTAAAGTAATACGATAATCAATTGTAGCTTGTTTGTCGTCTCCGTTTATCTGCACTTGGTAATCTAATTTCAAGTCAGATGCTGTTGCTAGACTCTTTCTGTCTGTTGCAAATTCTGTATTCATTGCTTCCATGAGTGATTTGATACTTGTGTTATTTGCTGATGTATCCGCAAAAGCAATTGTCATGTTCTTTCCTTGTAAAAGATCCTTTAATTTTCCACCGTTTGAATAATCTATTGAAATATTCTTTGTAAACTTGAATTCTGGATTAATTGGTGTTCCTTCGATTGGTAGATATGCATTGAAATCCACTGTTGCGAAAATAGGCGAAACGGTTCCAATGACTATTAAACTAAAAATGGCTGATGCTAAAAGAAATCTCTTAGTCACGAAACTGATTCTTCTTCAGGATAGTAATAAATCTTAGCATTAATTTTCTTGATTGATATTTTTTTCGTAAAACATTGGCAAGAGTAATATTTAGTTAATGTTAGTTACTAACTTCACGGTGTAAATTAGAAAATGATTACGATTCTCTCAGGTGGAACAGGTTCTGTCAAACTGGTACGCGGTATTGCCACACAAACTCGAGATATTTCTGTGATCTCAAATGTTGGAGATAATTATTGGTTGTATGGATTGTATGTATGCCCTGATATTGATACTATTTTGTATGGTCTTGCAGATGTTTTAGATACTGACAAGGGATGGGGAATAAAGAAGGATACGTACGGATTTTTACGTCAAATGGAAATGCTCGGGGAAGAGACCTGGTTCAATATAGGTGACAGGGATGCCGCAATTCATCTATTAAGAACTAATATGCTCAAAAACGGGAAAAATCTCTCAGATATCACTGAATGGATGTGTCAAAAATTTGCAATTGATACAAAAATCATACCTGTTACCGATAACAGCGTAGAAACAAGAATTGTTACAAACAAAGGAGACCTCCATCTGCAAGAATATTGGGTAAAATACAAAGGCCAAGATAAAGTAGAGGGCATCAAGTATATTGGTGCTGACAAGGCTCGTGCAAACCCTGCGGCAGTAAATGCAATTCATGATTCAAAATTGGTAATTATTGCACCGGGTAATCCATTGACTAGCATAGGTCCAATTCTATCCATTAAAGGAATTAGAAAAGAATTGTCCAAGTCAAAGAAAAAAGTTGTCGTTGTTAGTCCACTGATAGGTAACACAGCAATTAGTGGTCCTGCCACAAAATACATGGAAGCTGCAGGTATGGAAGTCTCAGTTTATGGACTTGCAAAAATGTATTCTGAGGTTGCATCTCACATGGTAGTTGATACTGCAGACCGATTGCTAACTAGAAAAATAGAAAATCTCGATATGAAGGTCTATGAAACTAAGATAAGAATGAAAGAAAAGAAAGATGAGGAAGCACTGGCCTCTTTTATTTTAAAACAAGTACATGTCTAACTCGCGCATAGGCGCAATAATTCCCGTAAAGACTTTTTCACGAGCCAAGACACGTCTTGGTCTGTCTCAGGAAAAAACAGAACAAATCTGCAAATTAATGTTAGAATCTGTTTTGAAAACTGTGTCTTGTTCTGATATTGTTGAAAAAATAGTTCTAGTAAGTAGGGATGAAAATGCTCTTGGTATTGGAAAAAAATTTGGAGCTATTGAAATGTATGATGAATCTGAGCAAGGAGTAAATAGTGCAGTTTTACTTGCAGACAATTATTTCACAAAAGAAGGTTTTGATGGGACGATTGTCTTTCCACAGGACATTCCCTTGATACAACCTCGTGATATTGACACATTGTATCAAATGAGACCTTCTGATAGGTGTGTTCTGGTGGTCCCATCTAGGAAATTTGATGGAACTAATGCCCTTTTTAGAATGCCACCAAAGGTTATGGAGACTCATTATGATGAAGATAGTTACAAAATACATCTTGATACGGCAGAAAAAAGAAATGCAAGTTCAGCACTTGTATTGATTAGAAGAATAATGTTGGATGTTGATGACCCATCTGACCTCCGACTCATATCATCATTTTCTGATAATGTTGTTGCAAACGATCTCAAAAAAATACTTGATTGTTAATAGTACATCTACATTGTCTGTTTTGCAGGTATGTTTCTTGCTTCTATGTGTGACAAGATTTTGATTGTCATTGCAATTATTCCTGTACCAATCAAAATCATTTCTAATGTGTCAGAAAATGGATTTGATGTATATGTTATTGCAGGATTCTGGCTTAGGTTTGAAATAAAAAATAAATAAGAATACAAAAAGTAGTTTGTAGCCCAATGAATTAGTATGGCTGGTGCAAGCCCGTATCTTACATACGCCCATCCTATTATTATTCCTGCAATTGTTGCCTGAGTGACCTTTCCGGGACTCCACGGAGTACCTGATATTATGTGTGCTACCCCAAAAAGTAACCCAATGGTTATGATTAGTATCATGGGTTTTTGATAGTTGTTTATGTTAAGGTATCTAGAGGGTCTCCATAATGATTTGAAAAATGCCTTCAACGATGTACTGTGCGAATACATCAAAAATAATGGAATGCCAATCAAAAGAACTCTGAATCCTGTTTCTTCAGTCAATGGAGATATGCCAATTTGAAAGAAACGAACAAGATCGTTGTCTGTTGGTGGTGATTCTATTTTAATGCCAAACATCTGTTGCATGGCTTCAATTATTACAGAAGATAAAATCAAGATAGAAAACCAAGTGATCGCATTGACAAGTCCATTATTCTTAATGTTTTTTAATTCTCTTGATATCATGCTCGAAAGTGTTCTAAGGAACGAATCCTCTGGACCAAAATATGAAATTGAAAACAATATGATAAAAATTGACCATGATATGATGAATGCATCTCCCATTTCAAATGAGATGGGAACCTTGTAACCAATTCCTCCAACAAACAAATCAAGTCCGTTAATTGGATATTGATAGTTGATGTCTTTTCCTACATCTGAATTGAACATAATGTAAAGTCCTATTGGGAATGATAAAATCATCATTCCAAATATCACTGATAAGAATCCCGAATAAGGAACGAAAAGAATTTTTGTAATTTTGTCTATTGTTTGCAATCTTGATTTCAATGAACTTCTATACTAGCTTCTGGAAATCCAAGTTTGACAAGAGTTGACTTTATTGTATCTCTGTGATCTCCTTGTAGAAAGATGTATCCTTCTTTTACAGTGCCACCACAAGCATAACGAGCCTTTAACTCTTTGACAACTTTTCCAAGATCATTCATCTTTGGATTTATTCCTTCAATCATAGTACCTTTCTTTTTGAAACGTCTTTCTTCAATTCTTACAACAATCTGTGTTTGATCTTTTTCAAGTTCGCCACAGGCGCATAAATCATTAGGAAGTCCGCAAGTGTTGCAGATTACCGCCATTCGAAATAAAAAGTCGAGATCCTACTATTAAGCCTTGTTTATCCCTCTACATTTTTTTATTTGAATAAAGTAACTTATGTCATGTCAAAAGAGCTTACAAAGAAAGCTGTTGAACTACTACTAGGTGGAGCTACTCTTGTAAGTGATCCATGTCCATATTGTAAGGGTGTTAGAGTAATGAAAAATGGAAATGCATTATGTGTAAGCTGTGGAAGGGAAGCAAGAGAAGAAAAGATCGAACACTCTGTAACAAAAATAGACAAGTCTGAAGATGTTCTATCTGAGAACTTGGATCAAAAGTTGAAAGATCTTACTATCGAACTTCAAAAGGAAAAGGACTTTGAAAAACAAAAACAGATCCTACATAACATAAATGAGATCATGGTCCTCAAGGGTAAACTTGGTAGCCATTAGACACAAAAAGGTATTTATTTAAAGATCCTTGATGCAGAAATATCATGAGCAGCAGAAAATCTGCCCCACTTCCTGCATCAAGCGCAGGACTGCTAAGATTCTTTGAGGATGAAACCAAGGGTTACAAGTTAAAACCAGAGATAGTAGTAGCGATACCTGCATCTCTGATTGGAATTTCGTGGATTCTCAAGTACTTGCCAGTATTATTCCCAGCACTATCTCCATGACGGAAAGCTCAGATGATGTATCCCGCATTCACAAGCGGTATACTCTAACAACATTTACTCCTACATCTTACTATGTGTCGCTTGCAATTTCTATCGCAGTTGCATGTGTAATAGCTGCTGTATCCTATATCGATTATTTCAAATCTACCGATAATTTGGTTATAGCCATTCCAGTAACAATTGGCGCACTGGTGATAACACAATTTATAGATCCAAAAATACTTCGCACTGATTATTCTAAATCCATTCACATGTCTGCATTTGGAAATCTTCTATGGCTTGTAACCCTATTGTGTGGAATTCTATCTTCGTATGTATTTTCAAAACCACAATTGTTACCAATCTACATAACTGAAGGAATGCTATTGTTTGCAAGCTTTCGTATTGCCATATTTACATCAGTCTTGGGGTCTAAACTAAAAACAGCCTGGATAGTCTGTTTATTGCAACCTCTTGCAATGTTTCTTGCATTTGTACCTGTTAATCAATGGGTTCCTATGCTGTCAGACCCACGTGCAATTGAGTATGGAATTGTCTTTTGTGTTCTTGGAAGCATCTGGACTCTACTTAGTGACAGAATTGCAGGAAGCGGAAAACTCTCAAGCACGCATGCATTTTTACAAGCATATCTTGCTGCCTGGACAAACAATAATCCTGATCCAATGGAATCATTAATGGAAAAACGCTCCGAATCATCAAAGGTCTCAACATTTCAAATTTTATTTAAAACAAAAAATCAAGAAGATTGCAGACTTGTTATACCTGACCTTCATCCAGGTCCATTTCACCCAATAGGTGGTAGCAATATTCCATATCTTATTTACAAAAATCTCAACTCGTCTGCAATGGTGATGCATAGCATATCCGATCATTCGCTTAACCTCCCTTCAAAATCTCAGGTTGATCTTTACATTACTAGTCTTAAGAAAAATTCTACTGTACAACAAGGTTCAAAGAGTACCAAACCTGTGACAATCCAAGTCAACAAAGCAAGAACAACTGGACTATTGTTTGATAAAACTGCAGTGCTTATTCTTTCTCTGTCTCCCTATGGTATGGAAGATATCCCTTTCTACATAAAATCTGACCTTGAACAATATGGTAAGAATCGTGGATACGAACGAGTATTGATTGTAGATAGTCATAATGCAATGGGAAAAGAAATTGAAAAACTTGATGCAGATGATCTCCTAAATGCAGCAAAATCTACCCTTGACACATTAATCACAAAGGAAACACTTCCTATGGAGATAGGCTATGCAAACTCTGAAAACCTAGACTTCAATGCAGATGATCTTGGACCTGGCAAAGTCGCAATCATGTGTCTGAAGATTGGAGATGAAAAATTTTTTCTTGCATGGGCTGATGCAAACAACATGTTAAATGGTCTACGTGAAGATATTGCAAACCACTTTTCAAAAAATGGATACAATTTCCTTGAGATATGTACCTCTGATACCCATTACAAGGCACGTACTGCCAAAAATAAACACGGATATTTTGAATTTGGAAGCCTATCAAAATCCTCTGATGTAATATCTTGGTTTATGGACTTGGCAAAGAAAGCAGAGCAAACAACTACTGTGTCATCTTATGAACTCTTACAAAGCGAGACAAACGTCAAAGTCATGGGAGGAAATCAGCTAGAACTCTATTCAAAATCGCTTGACAATGCAATGAGAATCACTCAGGCATTTCTCTTGATAACCACAGGATTTTTCATCTATACGTTGCTCTGAAGTTCTTCTAAATTTCCATAAAATTCATCACAGAATGAATCAAGTTGATGAATTGGAATTATTGGTACCTTGTCTATGAACTGTACATCGTGTTGATAAAGAGTAACAATTGCAGGAATTGCACCCCTGACTTTTTCTTTTGAAATATAATGTTTGGTTCTGATGACTTGTTTTTTGACCGCTTCCTCAAGAGCGGACTGGGTCATATTGTTCCAATGTTTACAGTCAACAAGTATGGCCACACCAGACTTTATCCCTATCACATCTATCTGCATCCTAGGTTTAGTTAAAATCACATTTTTTGTAGTCTCAAAATCTCTTTTTTCAAGCACCTCTGCTGCAAGTGACTCAAAGTCTTGCCATTCTAGCATGCGGGATATTTCTTCTATTGGAGCTCCCATGCTAATTGCAATAATACTTGTCTTTAGCTTGTCTGAATCCTTGAAATAGATCTGTCCCTCATCATATTTTCCTATTCCGTTTTGCATCAAGTTATCAAGTATGCTCTTTATCATTTCCTTGTTAGTTTGAGTTGCCATGCTGAAATCTTTGATAGATAATCCGCCTGGAATTATACCTGGTATTGCCTTTACTAGAATTGACAAATTCATTATGTATGGGTTATTTTTCTTTTATAAAACACTATGCAAGAAATCTATTGATATGTGATATTTGTAATGTGATTAGTTGATGTGGACCATGATTAAATACGATTCATGGAAAGGCATGTCATGAAACTTTTAATTTTTGTCCTGGTGCTTTTTGTGCTGTGTCCAGTAGTTGCTTTTGGAGAAAAGGGCACGAATTTTAACAAGGTAGAGTTTGTTCAATATTCTGATGATAACACTGCCATTGATGAAGTAAAAAATGGACATCTTGATATGTATTATTCTGCAATACCTTTTGACAGACTTGATGATTCTTCAAAAAATTATTTGAAAATATATCCTTCTACTGGTACAAGTTATGGCATTCTACTAAACCCTGCCACGTCTGAGCAACAATTCAATCCTTTTTCTATACAACAGGTACGATTTGCATTAAACTATTTGATAGATAGGGATCTCATTGTAGATGAAATTTTAGGTGGTTACGGAACCAAAATGACATCTGCATACAAGCCTTATGATCCTGATTATCTGCTAATACTTGGAACTCTACAATCTTTTAATTTCAAACATAATCCTATACTTGCAAATCAGATTGTCTCAAGCGCACTTGAAAAAGCAGGTGCGCAAAAAATGGGTACAACTTGGTACTATAAATCAAAACCAATTCAAATTACAATTTTCATAAGAAATGATGATCCTGTAAGAAAATCTATTGGAGAAATTCTTGCTTCTCAATTACAAAGTACGGGGTTTGTAGTGGTAAAAGACTATGGTGATCTTACCAAAGCTTTCTCTACAGTATATGGCTCAAACCCATCTGATCTAAAATGGAATGTGTATACAGAGGGGTGGGTAACTAGTGGTTTTGTCAGATATGATTCTGTAATTACAGCACAAATGTATTCTCCATGGTATTCCAACATGCCGGGATTTAACAATCCATCATATTGGAATTTCCAAGATCCTAAAATTGATTCTGTTTCAAAAGCAATATTTTTTGGAAACTTTACATCTTCTGAGCAACGTGCCAATATGATAAACCAGGCAGTTGACATGGGGATTAACGATTCAGTGAGAATATTTCTTGCATCTAAGACTGATCAATTTGTAACCAATAAAAAAATCAATGGAACGATAAATGATTTTGGTGCAGGAATCACAACTAGATTCACTCCAATAAATGCAAGATCAAATTCTGACACGTTGACAATAGGGGTGAAAAAAATCTATCAGGGATCATGGAATCCAATAGCTGGATTTGTGGATTCATCTAGTCAACAGATATGGGGAGTGTTGACTGATCCTGGTTCTTTCAAGGATCCTTATACTGGATATACTATTCCCGTTCGTTCTGACTGGCAGGTTCATACAGCAGGATCATTGGACAAGGTGGATGTACCTCCGGATGCAATCAAGTGGGATGTCATAAAACAAAAGTGGGTACATATTGGACCTGGGATGAAGGCTACAAGCAAAGTGACATTTCATCTAAAGTTTGGAAATTGGCACAACAAAATCCATATGGATATGAACGATATTCTGTACGGTATCTATTTCATGTATCAATGGGGTTCTGACAATGTAAATAATACAAAAACATTTGATTCTGAATATTCTCCAAAAGCAAATCAGGCTGCAAAGACACTGGTTGGGGTCAGAGTCATCAATAGTGATACCATTGAGGTGTATCAAAATTATTGGCACTTTGATTCTGGTGAAATTGCAGATTCTGCACAAGTCTGGCCGTCCATGCCTTGGGAATTACTTTATTCTATGGAAAAAGCAGTTACTGATGGCAAACTTGCATTCTCACGCTCTGACTCTGTAAGCAAAAATATCAATTGGATGTCATTGGTAGTACCAAATGATGCTAATATGATAATGACTAATCTTGAAGAATTTAAAAATGAAAAAACAATACCTCCAGCACTTGCATTTGTAAATGACTCTAATTATTTTAATCAACGATATGGCGCATCTGCGTCATGGATTGCTCAGCATGGTCATGCAGTGATAAGTAATGGCCCGTATTATCTTGATGCATACTATCCGGATGCACGTAAGATGATTCTCAAAACATTTGCTGATCCAACATATCCGTTTCCTGCTGGTTACTGGAACAAATTTGAAGAGATATCTGTACCCAAAATAGAGAACATCAAAGTACCCTCTGTTGTGTCTATTGGTTCTAAATTTGAGATTCCAGTAACCACAACACCAAACTCTACTGCTTATTATTATTTCACAAATTCACAAGGAAAAATAATTTCTTATGGAAACAAGACATCTGGAACAGGTGATATGGGAATTGTACTTTTACCCCAAGACTCGATACGTCTTGATCCTGGTGCTAATGATTTTCAAATGTTTGTAGTATCTGACAAGGCATACAAGCCTGATATGTATCAGGCAAGTTTTCTTGTTGTGAATGGAACAAATCCGAATCTATCTGAGAATCTGATACAAAACACTACGCAAAGTGAATCTAGCTCTGAATATTTGCTAGCTATTCTTGTGATTGTAGGAATTGTATCCATATCGGCAGTATATTTAGTAAGGAGACAAAAATGGGCTTTAAAAAATTTCTTGTAAAACGTGCAATCACCATGTTTGGTGTACTAATAGCTACGCTTCTTGTTACTATAATGTTAGTTGGCTCTAATATGGATTCTATATCAAAACAGAGTGTTGCGTTAGAGATACGGCAACAAGTTACTGCAAACAAGAATCTTCTTTCTAGCTTCAAGACAACAGAACAACTTGATACCTATATCACAAATCAAATTAACCAAAGAATTACTGCACTTGGACTTGATCAGCCCTGGTATTCTCCACAACGCATAGGGTTGTCAATGTACAAAATTCTTACACTAGATTTTGGACATGCTAAATTTCTCACAAGTGATAATGGTTCATCTGATGTAAAAGACATTATACTTGAAAAATTACCAAGAACTGTACTTCTATTTACTACTGCAACAGTGATTATCTCTGTTCTTGGTATATTTCTTGGAACTGTTGCAGCAAGCAAGGTGAACTCCACCCTTGATAAAATCACATCGGGATTTGCTATAATATCAAGCAGTTTTCCAGTGTGGTGGATAGGTGTATTGATGATCTTTGTCTTTGCATTTCTCTATCCCATATTTCCTGCAAGGGCAACGCCAGATGTGCCTGTGACTGATCCTGGATACTGGGGATCTCTACTATATCACATGGCCCTGCCGATGATCACACTTGTAATAATTGGATTTGGTTCTTGGGCTTATCTTGTTAGAAATTTCTTGGTAGGGGTACTGCAAGAGGATTTTATAACTGCCAAAAGGGCAGAAGGAATTGATGAAAAAAGCATCTTGTACTCTCATGCGTTAAAAAATGCCGCACCTCCAATTGTTACAATCCTTGCTCTCAGTCTATCTGGCTCTCTTGGCGGTGCCATAATAACAGAAGCTGTGTTTGATTGGCCAGGAATGGGACGATTATACTTTGAAGCAATCAGTGTTCTTGACTTGCCTGTAATTATAGGGGCTACGTATGTTCTAACTGCTTTTTTTCTTGCAAGCGTGTTTGTAGCTGATGTAATGTATGGGTATTTTGATCCAAGAGTGAGACGCGAATGAGTCTTTCCACAAAGGAAATTTGGAATGAATTTTCTAAAAGCAAAATTGGTCTTGTAGGAATCTCGATACTTGCAATTCTTTTTTTCATGTCTGTGTTTGCATTTGTAACAATTCCTCTTGATGAATTCAAAACATGGAATGATCCTTCAAGTTGGCTTTTATATCCAAAATCTGCTTTGCCATCATGGGTAAATTATTTCCAATCTGAAAAAATCCCAGAACATTTGATATTGTCTCCAATTACGTCTTCACAACAAATTGGTCCTATACATGTGTCTACCGATTCATTTGTCGTAAATTATCAATATGATGGATTTCCAAGTGATTTTGTTTATCAATACGAGGCAAAATATGACTATTCTCCATTGTTACAGTTGTCTGTTATAAGACCAGATGGAATTGAAATGCAATTGATTTCATCATCATTACCTTTTGCAAGCTATGTTACAATGTATCATGGAATGATATTCTCAACTCAGGATACAATTGTAAAAAATATCAACAATCTGAAAGGACGATATGCTTTTCCACTAGATGGAATGTCGTCAGAAAAAATCATTTTTTCAAGATTAGATGAAAATAAAATCCTCAAAGGTCAGTATGTATTTAAAGCAAATTTGTATGATGTATCCACAAAATCATCCATTGTACAATCTCATTTAGTGTTGGGCGGCAAAGTCTATGGTATGATGGGAACAGATGAATTGAGACGAGACTTGTCAATTGGTATACTTTGGGGCACTCCTCTTGCTCTTTTTATTGGAATCACTGTATCCATTGGTTCTGTGATTTTAGGACTTGTTTATGGTGTATATGCAGGTTACAAGGGAAAAGTAACCGATGAGACGCTAATGCGTTTCAATGATGTTATATATGCAATGCCTGCACTTCCACTTTTAATAATTTTGGCTGTGACTATTGGCAATAGTATCTTTTTGATGGTTGGTTTTCTTGTAATATTTGGCTGGGTGGGTATAGCCAAGGTCTCTAGAAGCATGGCTTTACAGATCAAAACACTTCAGTATGTAGAGGCGTCAAAATTGATGGGCCAGAAAGACACTAAAATAATTCTAAAGCATATACTACCTCAACTTCTTCCTTATGCATTTGCAAGTATTGCTATATCAGTACCTGCTGCAATTACTACTGAAGCAGGTCTAAGTTTTCTGGGACTGGGAGATCCAACCTTTCCTACTTGGGGACAAATATTACATGATGCAAGTACATACAGTGCTGCTGCACGGGGAATGTGGTGGTGGATATTACCGCCTGGAATAATGATTGCAGTGACAGGTCTTGCATTTGTCTTTATAGGTCAGGCAATGGATGCTATAGTGAATCCTAGGCTGCGGCACTAGAATTGAACTGACGAATTATCTTTATTGTGTTGTCTGAAAGCTTGATTGTATACGCAGCGGCGTTTGGATCTGTTGATTGTGCAAGTGTTTCTGCAAACTGGGTCTTGTCTCTTCCTCTTTGATACATTCCTCCAGATTCTTTAATGCATAATGGAAATTTTTGCAGTTTTAACCCGTTTTGAAATAAATGAGAAATGAATTTCTTGTAATTCTCAGGCAAAAACCACTCTGCATTTTTTTCTTCACATAGCATTATCCATGTATCAATCGTATTTTGGAATAATGCTTTGCTTCTGAGTTCTTCAAGAGTCATCTTTTCAGTCTAAAAGTCTGCTCTTTTCATTTTAGAGCCGCATCTGGGACACATTCCGCCTTTGTATCTGTTATTACAGGCAAGACAGATGTATTTTACACCCTGGCTTTGACCGAAAAATCCTCCCCCTCCAACACCTGCATCAGAGCCCATTCCGCCCATTCTTTTCATTGCTCTATTTCTTAGAAAGAGTGGGAATACTATGAAGATGGCTAATGCAGCAATCAAACCATATGGAAATGGCAATAACATTTGTAGTCCTATACTTACTGCAAGTGAGCCAAAAAGGAATATGAGATAAGTCTTGTAATTGATCAACGATAGAGGTTATCATCAAAAAGCTTATAAATTTTTGTCAGGATTGGTCCGAACTTATCGTGATTTCAAGTAAATTGCCATCCCGATCATAAGCAAAAATGTCCCCATCTTCATACGGGGATTGTATTATGATTGAGACAAAGCCAAAAAAATTGTGTAGATCTGTAACTGATGGCTGGGCAAGACCTGTTGGATGAGAATGGACTGTGCCAACATAGCTTGTATCTAATGGAAGAAATGAATGTGGAAACCCTGCAAAAGTTGGACCTGTGTGAAAGAATGGTGGTATGACAAGGCCATCTACGAAAATATTCCCTTTTTTTGATTTACCCCTTAGTATGAGTATGCACTCATTTGGATGATTCATCTTGCAATATGACAAAATTCCGTCTCTGGCATCTTTTTTTATTGTTATAGTTCTCTTACGTTTTTCTTTATTGAAAAATATCAACTAGCGTTATTTTGCATGACACGCTAATTAATCTTAGATGTATTACTCACTCTTTATTGATACTTTATAATTTGCTAATCTCGAAAGTCTTGATTCTAAATCTGAAACATTTTTTGATGAAGATTGTATGTTGTCGTTTACCTCTTCTTCTAATTTTTTCTTAATTGACTCTATGTTTGTAATATCTGTTTCTGTTTTTTTCAAGATGTGTTCTTTTGATTCAAATAATTTAATGTCGAAAATTTCTAGCTCTTTTTCCAAGTTGAATGTTTTTTTATTATGTGATTCCTTTAGTAAAATAAATTCATCCAGTTTTGTTATGGTCTCTTGTATCTGTTCTAATGATTTTTCAGAATCCTTGACAGATATAGCGCCTGAGACCACTGATTTCTCTACCGCTTCAAGTATCTGGATTATGGAATTTTTGTTTTGTGGTGAAATAACACCATAAGGATTTGCAAGTAGATCATCCATCATTATTCTTACTGGTTTTTCAAATGACGAGATGTAGCTATATCTTCCAAGCGGTCTTGAAATCTTTGAGAATTGCAGATCGATGATATTTCTAATATCTAATTTTTCAGATGTAGAATCTATTTTTCTTTTTATTTCTATATGTTTTTTGTATTCCTCACTTGATCTCAAATCTTGAATTTGTTTTTGAAGATCTATGGCATTTTGTTTTAAAGATTGAATCTCTTTTGCTATCTGGGAAATTCTATCGCTTTTTTGTTGTATGGTATTTTTGTATTCTAAAATTTTTTGCACGGTGTCCAAAATAATTTTTTCATTTGCTTTGAGAGTTTCAACAGAATTTATAGATAATTGTAATTGGTTTCTGCTCTTTGCTACCTTGGAAATTTCCTCTTTTAGGTTATCTGCATATTTTTTTGCAAAAATATGTATTATTCTTGAATTCATTCCTAGGACATCTCCTATTTTTTTTAACATCTGTGCAATTTCCGTATTGAGCAAAATTACCTGATCATATTTTGTAGGGTTAGTAAGTGTTGTAGTCGTTTCTTTTTTAATTGTGGTCACTATGGAGTCTTTGCCACGTTTTACGATTACTGCAAGATTCTTGTCTACTTCATCAAGCTTTAAGGTATCTGATTCCAAATGTAAAATAAGTTCATGAATTTTTTTCATGTATGGTTCTATCTCATTTTTAGCCAATTTTGCAGTCTTTATTGACTCGTCTATCTGTGGAGATTCTATCTCATGTAGTATGTCTGGGATTTTTTCAATCTGTATTGTTTTTTCAACCTGTGTTGGTACTATTGGCTGCTCTGTCTTTTTCTTACCGAATCCAAAAACCATCTATATCTCAACTACTGTAATATTCTAACAACATTAAATATTATGCAGAATAACGTTAACGCGTAATGAGTGATATACGACTCATCATGGTAGGAGCGGCTATCGTATTTGCAGGTTTTATGGTAGGTGGGATTGGCAACTCTGGGTATTCACAATATGCTATTCAGCAACAAAATTTTGATGACTGTTTTGATTATTCTTCAGGTGTTGCAATGCATGTGAAATGCTCTGACAAGAGTTATGATCACATGTTGTATCTACTACCATCTCTTGTGCTTTTGGGAATTGGAGGAGTTGTGATATACAAAGGAATACGCGGAAAATGGGATAACGATGTGAAGGATAACGAAATGTTAGGTTCTAAGAGTTAATCTTATTCGATTGCGTGAACCTTAATCAAGTATTTTATTGCATCAATAAATTCTTCATCTGATATTTGTCCATTCTCATAAAATACTGCATTATGTTTTAGCCAGCTTGGAACTGTAGTAAAATTATAATTATTTTGTACTGTATCATTTATAGACGATTTAATACTATTGAGAAATTCTGTGTTTGATATTTTGTCTTGTGACCAACTGTATATACTTGATGTAAATGGATGCTCTGTATCTAGAAAGTTTGATATTTTACTAACTGTGGTGATGCGATATCCTTGGCTCCTAATGTTGTCAATTAATGTTGTGAGGCTTTGTATCTTTTCCGTGTCTGGAATGTCTATCTTAGTTGTACCATTTACTTGGGCGTAATCTTGAAAGTTGAGTGCTATAACAGCATAGCCATCTTTTTTGACAGCATCATTTACGGCAGCAAATATCTTATTGTTTATAGTACTTTGATTGGAGTTTTGCATCAAGGCTCCGACAAACACGTTAGCAGGATAATTTGATATCTTGTCTGCAAAATCCTGTGGAATCATGATGCCAGAACCACTACTGATAGTTGTGATATTGTTGCTTGACACTGCATAGATTGTATCATTGTTGACTTTACCATATGGCGGTATGAAGATAGTCGGTGTGACATCCAAAGCGGTTGATATCTTTGTCTTTGATTCTTGTAACAAACTTGATTGTTTGTCCCTTGTATATGTTGTAAAATCCTCAAAACTCCATCCGTTTGTTGCAATATCTGTCATTCCAATGTCTGTCTTTGATTTCAAATAGCTCACAAGTTTTGCGTCGTCTCCAAAGACATTTCCAATTATTCCAGCTGTAATTTCTGCGTCTTTGTTACCAAAACTATCTATTATCTTGATCTGGACATCATCAAGCCAATAATCTTGAACATTGTCTAGTCTGAATGCAACACAATTACAATTTGGTTTTGGTAAAGAAATGGTATTCGTGTGTATGGTATCTGATTTATTATTGTGAGTCTGCAATATCTGTAAACTTGTAACAGTGCCATCCTCTATTATGGTTGTACCTGCCCATTCTGAATTGTCGTCTGTTTTTACTACCGTGAATGTATAATCTCCTACTTTGATGTTTGAAAAATATGCTTCACCTCTTGAATTTACAGGCGATTCTGCAATTTTGTTATCGTTGCTATCAAATAGTTGGACTAGAAATTTTCCATCTGATGGTAAAATTGGGTGTGATTGAGAATTGAATACTTTTACTGTAACAAGAGAATTTATTATGGGAGGCCACTTTGTTGTAACCTTTACCTCTTGGGCTATTCCAGGTCTTAGATATATGGGAGATTCGGAATATAGCAGGTGATTCCCTACATGTATCTCTGCAATGTAGTGGTCATCTGATCTTGTTGTAGGCTCTATCCAAAAACGTAATGACCCGCCATTTGTATTAGTAGGGCCATGTGCCCATGTCTTGTTGTCTTGAGATGATTTGATATACACTGTGGCATTTACAATTGGTGTAATTCCATCATTGTAGAATGCGTTTATCCTCAATCCTCCTGGTAGTGGAATCTTTATTGTGACATCTTGATGACTCTGTTGTAGATTTACATATGCTACACTAGAATACATGCTATTTGCATATGCAATTATCTTGTATTGATGATTCATGGGAAGGGATATGATATTAAATGGATTCCCTGTAATTGACTCGACTTTCTTGTATGGAATCTGGTCATTGTCTTGGTAAATCTCTAGAGAAATTGGCCAATAGTCTGCAGTATCTCCATTAGTATAGACTAATGTGACTGCAATGGATCCATTGGTATCTGCATATGCTGATATTGGAATTAAAAAAAGCAAAAAAGAAAACAATATTGCAAAATTTCTTTTTCTTGATAATCTAAATGTGTTCAAATTTCAGTTCATTTCTGTTACCAGTTGCTAGTTATTAAGAATCCGTATACAAACTATGTCTGTCTGATTTTTCTAAATTCCAATTCTTTCTGCACTTGTCCAAACCGCATTTCTATTTTTCAAATACCTGAATATTGCACTTAACAAAAAGATATCCAAAATCTGTTTGAAACCTACTACAAGAAAAATTCCATATACAACAAGTTTTGGATCTTCATTATCAAGTCTTACTGCAAGGGCTACCTGTAACGTCTGTAATATTGAAAATATTGCAAACATCACAAGCACAAACCACAAGCCACCTGTAATCCCAGTGTATACTGCACTACCTAGTGTTATGAGACTGACAAAAGGCATAACACAGCTTGAAAAAATCATGTATGGGAAAACAAGCCTTTGCAATATTCCAAATCTTGGATTTGTCAATGCGTCAGAATGTCTAGAAAAGACCTGAAGGTTTCCACTGTACCATCTCTTTCTCTGTCTATACAAATTTTTCAGCGATTCTGGAGCCTCTGTATATGCGGTAGAATTTGTGCTTCCGGCTATGACTAGTTTTGTTTTGAGAATCTTTAATGTGACATCAAAATCTTCTACAAGTGTATCTTTGTGATAACTTCCAATCTCATTCAAAACATTTTTCCTAAAAGACCCTAGGGCTCCGGGAACAACAGATATTGCTCCAAAGACATCTAGTGCCCTTCTTGCAATCTGTATTCCAGCTACATATTCTGCTGCCTGGCACCATGTGAGCCAATTTTTACGATTTCTTACCTTTATGTTCCCAGCAACTGCTGCTACATTCTTGTCAACCGAAAATCCCCTGACTATGTGCATCAATGATTCACGACCGATTATCGTATCTGCATCAACAATTACGATTATCTCTCCAGTGGAATATACAAGTCCAAGATTTATTGCACTTGCTTTTCCTCCATTATCTTTATGCAAAACCTTGGCTTGTTTTTTGTATTTGAGCATTATCTCAAATGTATTGTCTTTGCTACCATCATTTACTAAAATAATTTCTTTGTCTGGATATTTTGTATCGATAAGAGCTTGAATTGTTCTGTCAATTACTTTTTCTTCATTGTATGCAGGAACAATCACCGTTAACTTGGGGAATATTGTCAATGTAGGAATTGACATCTCGCGGTATTTGCTGTATAATGCAAGAGGTATGAACAAAAGTGTATTCCAAAATGTTAGTGTCAAACCCCATAACAAAATTGCTTTTGAGATTGATGCTTGAGTAAAATATGTATCATATCCTACGGTAATACCAAGAGCTATGGGTGTTGATATGAAAAAAATAAATAAAAATGATGGAACATTCATTCCATACTTGAATTTTGCAGATAAATTTCCACGTAAAGTAATCAGTTGATAAATTACTACTATGATTCCAAGTATTATTGCAATAATGCTGACAGTTGATAATACAGCATATGCCATTATTATAAGAAGAATAAATATTGCACTACTAATCATTAATAGTACGGGATCATATTTTTGTCGCAACACATTTTGTATTTGTAATACATCTTAATTGGCTTTTTTGTATGTATTGCATTAATATGGATAGTTTTTCAATCTGGCAAATGATGATAAACATAGAGATATGTTGCAACTGATATTGTTGATTTTTAGATATTCATATAAGATCTGTCTATATTCTTGCACTGGAATTTGAATTTTGAAGAAAGATTTAGTTTGTTCTAATTTAACCGTATTTTTGATTTGAATATCATACAATGTTTTGAGATATTGGGACTAAAACCCGGTGCATCCATAGATGAAATAAAGGACGCATATAGAAGTCTGGCCTTGCGTTATCATCCTGATAAAGATCTTTCTGAAGGTAATGCTGCACGATTCGTACAAATTTGTAATGCCTATCAAACCCTTAAAACGCAACAAATAGGAGAATTTAAAATTGTAAAAAAATTTGATGATATTTATCCAGAAGATGCGGTAGAAAATTATAGACAGGCTGAGATAAAAATAACACAACAAAAATATGATGAGGCACTTGTTCTTCTTGATAAGACTCTTGACAAATTACCGAGATATGCAAACGCTTGGATAAAAAAAGCGAATGCATTGGCCGCACTGGGAAAATATGAGGATGCATTATATTGTTATGACAAGGCTCTGCAAATAAATCCTGAGTCTGTAGATGCTTGGAATCTACAAGGTGTATGTCTTTCTGATTTAAAAAGACATGAAGATGCGCTAAACTCTTTTGATGAATCTATATTACTAGATCCTGGGAATGCTGCTGCTTGGAATTTTAAAGGTGTCTGCTATTATGTTCTGGAAAATCTTCAACAAGCCCTGCAATGTTTTGAGCAAGCAACAAATCTGCAACCAGAATTTGTAGTAGCTTGGCGTAACAAGGGGAGTGTATTGATGAAGATGGGAAAAAATAAAGAATCAGACAAATGTTTTGCAAAAGCAAAAAATCTGTATAATAAATTATGATGATAATTTACATAAAAACATGAAATATCGTTTATGATTTCTTTGAATTATTTGAACCGGAAATACTTTCTTACTAAATTTACGAACAAAATTTTACAAATTCTAAATGAAAAAATTGGTACGCCAGGTAAGTGCATAGCGTAAAAAGTTTGACACCCTACAACTTCTATATAAAGAACAAGATCGGAAAACAGATGTTACGGGTACGATGATTGCTGCAAGTTGTGAAACCGGTTATCCCTACAATTTGGATAAAAATGATAATTATATAAATATGTAGGGGTAACTACTGACATGGCCGTAATAAGAAAAAAGACCGTAAAGGGACAGACATACTACTATCTGGAGCACAGCTACCGGGAAGGTAAGAAGGTCCAGAAGAAGGAACTCTATCTAGGAAGCAAGATTCCAAAGAACATCAACGAGATCAAGGCAAAGTTCCTGGATGACATCTACAAAAAGTGGTATGCCGATGCAGACAGGATCAAGAAGAATTTCTCCAAGGAACAGAGGGCGATACCAAAATCTGTCAAGAAGAAGGAGTTGCAGACATTTGTCACTAGGTTCACCTATGACACACAAAAAATCGAAGGTTCTACCCTCACCATAAGGGAGACCGCTGACCTCCTTGAAAGAGGAATAACTCCCACAAACAAACCACTAAGGGATGTAAAGGAGGCCGAGGCTCACAGAGACCTCTTTTACGAGATTCTGAAATCCAAAAAGGACCTTTCACTGCAAATGATTCTGGACTGGCACTGGAAACTATTCCATCAGACAAAGAAAGACATTGCAGGAAAGATCAGAAAGTATCAGGTCGCCATTGGTGGAAGCAAGTTTATGCCGCCGTCTCCTGTAGAAATCAATCCCATGCTGACAGAATTCTTTGAATGGTATAACAAGGACAAAAATAAACTGCGTCCGGTAGAGCTTGCAGCGGTAGCTCATCTGAAGTTTGTAACGATACATCCGTTTGGTGACGGAAACGGAAGGGTATCAAGATTGATCATGAACTTTATACTAAACAAGAAAAACTATCCTATGCTGGACATTTCATACGAGGGGAGGAACAGCTACTATAACGCACTTGAGAGGTCTCAGGTGAGAAAGGAAGACAGAATATTTCTTCAGTGGTTTGTCAAGAGATACATCAAAGAATACAAGAGATATCTCAAGTAGGTTTGCCGGTAGTCCTTTTTTGCTCTAGTTGCAATTCTGATATATTCTAACCAAGGACTAGTGAAAACAGAATGGTGGGTCCGGGGGTTACCGCGATAATTGTTGCAGTGGGCGCCTGTCCCAGATTTTATTTGAATTTTATCCTGTAAAACACAACTGACAGCATTATCGACATGATGAGAATGATTTGTAAAAAAGGAAATTCCGGTACAACACTTACATCAGATACTGTGATCGGTATTTGTATATCTGGTTTTTGCATGTCATTATTCCCAAAAAGGTAAAGTCCAATTGTGTAATTTCCCGGTTTGATGTCCTGAGGCATTCCAATCTTTCCATCTACTACTTTCTTGGATTCATCATATGCCATACTCCAACTGTTTGAGACTGATGGTCCCCAACTTGCTTGATAAAACAATCTAGCATCAACTTCTAGGTTTATTGGATTTCCTTGCTTATCCACCACTTGTACTTCGTAATCAACTTCACTGCCAGGCTTGATGATTCCGGGATTTGAAATATGATACTGTGCTATTTTGGCAATTTTTGCAAGACAGAACTGGTTTTGTGGGTTTTGGTTACAGTCCAAGTTGACAGTTATCTGAACGGATTTACTCTTGTCTTCTGTATGAGAAATTCCATTTTCTGAGTTCGTGTATCCTGATTTTGTATATGGTGGCGATGCAGATACCCTAAGAAGATAGGTTCCATTCAGTGGCGGATATTGACTCCAACTTTTTGGTACTACAATTGAACCATGATATGTAGTCGCAGTATTGTCATAGATGGCCTGAGAGCTTAGATAATCCCTACTTCCATCTGTTTGTGGCAAGTCTCCTTTTACTGCAAAATCAGGTATCTTGTTTCCAAGTCCGTCTTTTATGTTTACGGTATAATTGATTGTCTGTCCAGGTATGACTGTTCTGGTAAGTAGGTTCACATCAGATATTGTAATTTTTTCTGCACCTTGTTTTGTGACAACATAAACAGAATCAAGAGGACAGCAATAACTTGAATCAGCGTATATCTGAATCAAAAAACGATACGATGTATCTAGTTTCGGAGTTGTAAAGTTGAACTGGGCCGTATTGTTTACAAGATCATTTGTCTGTTGGTATAGCACACTTGTTCCCTTCAGATTAGTCGTGGCATCAAATACCTTTAGGTAAATTGACTTGAGTTGATGCATACAGTTATCATAATCAAGACATCCTTCACCAAAGACATTTATTTTTACAATTTGCCCAGGGGAATAAACAGTACTGTCAGTTGTGATTTGTCCCTGAACAACATTTCCTGAAGGGATTGCATAAGCTACACTTGTATATATCAAAAAAGACCAAATTATCAATTGTAGATACAGAGTTTTCATTTAATTTTAAAGATTTTTTCGTGACCTAAAAAATTAGTGTAGAATTCTTCTAGGGTACCGTGCTTTTAGCTCTACTCCCCGACGGTGTGCTTGACAATTTCAAAAAAATAGGCGTGAAATATTTAAAGAAAAAATAGGTACGCCAGGTAAGGGATTCGAACCCCTGAGTGCTGAAAGCACAACCGCTACCTTGTTTTGATCTCGAGGCGGTCGCCGTACCACTAGGCTAACCTGGCAAGCCTGTCAAGAACTTTCCCCTTGGTTAATAAATACAATGACAATAAACTGATCAGTAGATCAAATATATAATAAAGGATATAAAGTAGATTATTTATTCTATAACAGATGGAGACTGTAACTAAAAAAACTGTTTTAATAGAATTTGAAGGAAAAAAACATGTTCTCCCTGATGATGTAACACTAGGGAAATTTTTAACAACTCTTGGTCTATCTGAAGAAACTCCTGTACGTATGATTACGACAAAGGAAGGTTTTCTACTTGTACCACGTATGATAAAAAATCCATAATGGATAGTTTATTATTGATATTTCACTACTGGTGATACAGTTGGCAAAGACTCGAGTTTCCATAACAATAGATGACAAGATTGCAAAAGCAATAGAGCTATACTATAGAGAAAAAATCAAGGCTGCTGCAGAAAAAGGAGAGTCTATTCCAAAACTCTCCAACATCTATGAAGAGATAATAGAAAAAGGTTGGGAAAAGTCTTTTCTAAAAAAGAAATAAGAAGACAAAAATCTGTGATATAATAGAAAGAGATCAAAATGGGATTAGATCTAAAGCAGCTATGTGTAAGAGAAAGAACAAATCTTGAATCATTTACTTCAAAAATAGTAGCAATAGATGCATACAATGCAATTTACCAATTTTTGTCGATAATTCGTGGGCCTGATGGTCTTCCATTGACTGACTATAATGGAAAAATAACAAGTCATCTTAGTGGTTTATTTTATAGAAACATCAACTTTCTGTCGCTTGGAATAAAACCCGTGTATGTATTTGATGGAAAGTCACCCTCACTAAAGTCAGCAGAAATTCAACGAAGAAAACAGGTAAAAAAAGATGCTACTATAAAATATGAAAAAGCAATAAGTGAGGGCAACTATGCAGAAGCAAAAAAATTTGCACAACAGACGTCTGTTTTACGAGATGATATGGTAGAGGAATCAAAAAAACTCCTCTCATTATTTGGAATACCATTCATACAAGCACCATCTGAGGGTGAAGCAACAGCTGCTCATTTAACAAACACTGGACAAGCACATGCTTCTGCAAGTCAAGATTTTGATTCGTTGCTTTTTGGTGCAAAGAGACTTGTAAGAAATTTTACAAATAGTGGAAAGAGAAAACTTCCCAACAGGAATACTACCATTGAAGTAGAACCTGAGATAATACAACTTGATAAAACACTTTCGTCTTTAGGGGTCACAAGAGAACAACTTGTAGATATGGGAATATTGATTGGTACTGATTTTAATCCTGATGGCTTTGAAAGGATTGGTCCAAAAACTGCTCTAAGAATGATAAAAGAGAATGAAAAACTAGAAAACATATCACAAATACAAAATAAACTAGATGAAATTGATTATAGACAGATACGCGAAATTTTTCTAAAACCAAAGGTAGTAGAGGTTTCTGAGATAAAGTTTGAAAATGTGGATTATACTGGTGTTGTAAATTATCTTACAAAAGAGCGAAGTTTCTCACTTGATCGTGTAGATACTTCCTTGAATAGATTAAAAAAATCACTTGAAAAAAAGAGTCAAAATCTTGACCAGTGGTTTGGCTAATCAATAATACAATCAATTCTATCAATCATTAAATATGTTCAATGTGTAAATTCCGCTGTACACATAATGAAAGTTAATGGTTATGCTGCAAAAAGTGCCAAAGCAACACTTGCACCCTATTCATTTGAAAGAAGAGAACCGGGAGATCATGATGTTGTCATTGATATAAAATATTGTGGTATATGCCATACTGACATTCATCAGGTTGGTGATGAATGGGGAGGTTCTGTATTTCCAATGGTTCCGGGACATGAAATTACTGGTGTGGTATCCAAAACAGGATCCAAGGTTACAAGATACAAACTTGGAGACAAGGTTGGTGTTGGTTGTTTTGTTGATTCATGTCGTAAATGTGATGCATGTAAGAAAAACTTGGAACAGTATTGTACAAGCGGAATGGTTACAACATATAATGGAACAGAAAAAGATGGTACTTCTACACAAGGAGGATACTCAAATCGAATCGTGGTGGACGAAAACTATGTCCTTAGAATTCCTGATAAATTGCCGCTTGCTGGCGCAGCTCCGCTCCTTTGTGCTGGGATTACCCTGTATTCTCCGCTTATGCATTGGAAGGCAGGCTCTGGAAAAAAAGTTGCAATAATTGGACTTGGTGGAATAGGTCACATGGGGGTAAAAATTGCACATGCCCTTGGTGCTGAAGTGACTGTCTTGAGTCATTCATTAAAAAAACAAGCCGATGGAAAAAGACTCGGTGCTGATTATTTTTATGCGACATCAGATCCTCAAACATTTGAAAAACTAAAAGGATATTTTGATTTAATAATTAACACTGTATCTGCAGAAATTGATTGGAATCAATATCTTGAACTTTTACGATTAGATGGTTCTATGGTTGTTGTAGGAATACCTGAAAAACAAATTCCTGTTGGTTCATTCTCGCTTGTATCAGGACGTAGAAGTATTGCTGGTTCACTAATTGGGGGAATAAAAGAAACACAAGAAATGCTAGATTTTTGTGGCAAACACAACATTTCAAGTGAAATTGAGCTAATTCCAATTCAACAAGTAAATGATGCTTACAAACGAGTCCTTAACAGTGACGTACGCTATAGATTTGTTATTGATTTAAAATCTCTGGAACAATAATTTACTACCATTTAATTATTGCTCATATTTTCAAATTTGGTTATATAAAAATAATTACTTTGTATTTTTATTGAATGGATAATCTTTTAAATCATAGTACCGGACCCTAACTGATGGCTCTGAATTGCCCTGACTGTGATTCTGTTCTGGTGGAATTTGATCCTGGTTCTGGTATACATCATTGTCCAAATTTTGATTGTACTTTCATGTATTTTGATAAAAATACCGGAAAAAAATGTAGAAAAAATGAGGAATAAACTGTCATATTAAAAAATATGTGTCTGACGGCTCTCTGTAAAGTTGTAGCTGAAATTTCAGGTAATTAGCTTAGTAACCTGTATATGCAAATGCGCTGTGTCTATGAATATCATGACCGGCGCTACACTGACAACTGGTAAATTTCACGATCTTAGCCACCTAGGACTGCGAGTTTCTGTTGGAGTCATGTTTATTGTTCATAGCTTGGGCAAATTTGATAGTGGCATTGCAGGGTTCTTCTCAAGCATAGGGCTTCCACCAGAAATGGCTCCATTGATTGGATTATTGGAGTTAATTGGAGGCGCACTGCTTGTTGTTGGTGTTCTTGCCAGAATCTCTGCAAGTCTTATTGCAATAGAAATGCTATACGTTATGGTATTTCTAAAAAAGCTACAGTCCTTCTCTGGCAAAAACGGACTTGAGCTAGAATTGCTTGCATTTGTAATCCTCTTGACTGTTGCAGTATTGGGTCCTGGACGAATATCTATATCGCATGTTGTAAAAAAAATACCACGATTTTTACATTAAATAAAAAATTTAACGTAACAATATGTTATAAAATAACTGGGAATTTTTGTCAACTGGCAATTCTAGTCTGAATTTTATTTTTCAAGTCTTTTTCGTTTTGCTTCTATTCTTTTTTCTGCTTCCAATCTTTCAAGACTATATGATTTCATATCCGCAAATTTTATTATGCTTGACAAATTAGGATGTACTTTTTTTATATTTGTAAACATCTCTTGTGCAACTTTTCTATAGTCTTGATGCCCTTGGGGTACGGTTCTCAGCTCTATCAAATGTGTAGCTTCACGTAGATTTAGTTTCATAAAATATTGATAGTTGTATGCAAAGTTTACCACATATTGTGCCTGCTCTGGCATCTTTGTACTGATGACATCAAAAACTTCCTTTGATTTATACATACAATCTTCAAAGTCTTTTTGGATTCCAATCTCCTTTATTTCTCTTGGCATAAAATATCCATGATTTGTTCCAAGTAATTGTCGCTCTAGTGTGAGAATTCTATGCCTGTGAAAATCACGAAACATTCCAAAGTTTGTCAGAAAATCAAAAGTATATTCAGTCATTTCAAATGAACGTGATGGTCTCTGTCTCCTATTATCCCTTAGATTTGCAATCATCTTGATTATCTTCTTCCTGTCTTGTTTTTTCATTTTTCTTACTTGCGCAAGTATGTCTCTATATGATTGGCCGTTTGATGACTCGTATAATATAGCAGATATTATGTTCTCTTCTGCCTTTTTTTCAGATTCCCAATCAACCAAGTCTGCTAGATGGTTTATTTTCTTTCTTGATTTTAGATATTTTTTACTAAATGTGTTTGACTTAACCTTGATATTTTTCAGATATTTCTGTAATGCCTTACCATGGTTATCGTTTGCCCTTTTCACAAATGATCTTATTGTTGTGTCTAACTCTCTCTGCATCTTGTCTGCAAGAGTTCTTTCTTCTTGCAAATCTGAAGAATATAGTATGGTAAGTAGATATTCAAACGCTCTACCATTTCCGGTAATTCCCACATTAGTAAGAGTTGAAGCTGGAAGTATTCCTCTTAGAATGTCTAGTGCCTTTGCGCGTATTGTGGCATTATAAATTCTAGTTGCAGACTTTATCTCTTCTTCTCCTATGATCTTGGGAAATAAAACATCATTTCCATCTGAGTCTCTGAATTTTTGTTTTTCAATTGGTTCTATTTCCTGCATGTATTTTATCACTGGTTGGATATTTTTTGAATAGATCTCAAAATCCAAGTTACATGCATCCAAATACTTGTCTGC
>JACXTT010002512.1_pt1 | contig 29016 bp, 17 predicted proteins | sample 9270951 | NCBI WGS metagenome assembly JACXTT01 (sample SAMN15532306, study PRJNA645909) | rock metagenome | isolation source: weathered quartz diorite | place: Puerto Rico | collected 2017-06-21 | reverse complement strand
AGGCGCGCGCCGCTTCGAGGCGCGCCACCGGGTCGTCGCCGGTCAGCCGCTTGCGGTAGGCCGAGATCATGTCGCCGCGCTCGGTTTCGGGAATCCGGGCCTGGAACTTCTCCCACTTGTCGGGGAACATCTCCGACACGCCGAACTGGTAGTACCAGTTCAGTTCGGCGCGCGTCACGGTGTAGATGCCGCGCAGCACCAGTTCGCTCACGCGCTCGGGGTGCTTCTGCGCATAGGCGAGGGCGAGGGTGGAGCCCCAGGAGCCGCCGAACACCAGCCAGCTGTCGACCCCCGCGCGCTCGCGCAGGCGCTCGATGTCGGCCACCAGGTGCCAGGTGGTGTTGGCTTCCAGGCCCGCGTGCGGTTCCGACAGGCCGCAGCCGCGCTGGTCGAACAGCATCAGGTCGTAGCGCGCCGGATCGAACAGCCGCCTATGGTCGGGCGAGATGCCGCCGCCGGGCCCGCCATGCAGGAACACCGCGGGCTTGGCGCCGGGCGTGCCCACCCGCTCGTAGCGGATGCGGTGGCCGTCGCCCACGTCGAGCATGCCGGTCTCGTAGGGTTTGATCGGGGGATACAGCTGGCGCAGGTCGGGCATCGATGGTTCTCCTTCGTCGGGTGCCGGTCGGCAGGTCGAAGTCGAGCATATCGCCCGGTGCCCGGCCTTCGCGGCCTACGGGGCCTACGTGCCCGCCACCAGCAGTTCTTCCCCGCCGCGCGGCGGGCGAAGCCCGTCCGTCCTGCCAGCGAAATAGCGCCGGGCAAGGTCGTCCGCCGAGACGTGCCGCGCTTCCTGGAAGCCGGCCTCGCGGGCCAGCGCCACGATGTCCGGCGGCGTGAAGAAGCTGATGAACGGGGTGCCGCTGGCTCGCGCGCCTTTGGCTGCCATCTCGAGGCCGGGGCGCACCTCGGCGTCCGCCATGTCAAGGGGAAGCAGGAAGCTCATCGCGAAGGTCGAGCCGGGCGCGAAGGCCGAAACCTCGCGCAAGGTGGCGGCGTTCGCCTCCCTGGTGAGGTACATGCTGACGCCGGTCGACACCACCGTCGCCGGCTTGCCCGCATCGAAGCCGGCCGCCGCGAGGCCGTCCCGCCAGGAGCCGCCCGCTTCGAAATCCACCGGCACGAAGCGCAGCCAGTCGGGCACGCCCAGCCCCAGTTCGGCGAGGCGCCGGCGCTTCCACGCCTGCGGGCCGGGCGGGTCGACCTCGAACACCTTCAGGCCCGACGCGATCTCGGGCCGGCGCTGCGCGAAGCTGTCCAGCCCGGCGCCGAGGATGACGTACTGCTCCAGTCCCCGGCCGGCCTGTTCCACCACCAGGTCTTCGATGAAGCGGGCCCGGGCCACGATGGAAGCGCGAAAGGGCCGCGTGAATTGCGGGTCCATGTCGCCGCGGCTTCGCCAGTCCTTGTCGGGCGCGAGCAGCCGCAGGCCGATGTCGTCCTCCAGCACATGCGGCGGCGCGTCGGCTTCGAGGTGCAGGGCGCGCCACAGGGCGACCCGCGCCGCGGTGCTGTCTGGCATGGGCTCGTTCGCGTCATTCACTTCGATGCTCCTTTTTCGGGCGATGGCCGGCCGGCCAGTTTGACGGTTTCCGCGCCGTCGCGCCGGGCGGCTTGACGCGCCCCCTGGCGGTCCAGATACTCAACCGCATGGTTCACTCAAGCCCGCAACCGGATTCCGACACCCTCGACGCCGTCTTCGCCGCGCTTTCCGACGCCACGCGCCGCACCGTGCTCGAAACCCTGGGCGAGCGCAGCCTCAGCGTCACCGAACTGGCCGAGCCGCACGGCATGTCGCTCACCGGCTTCATGAAGCACCTGCGCGTGCTCGAAGACGCCGGCCTGATCTCGCGCACGAAAGAGGGCCGCATCGTGCGCTGCGAGCTGTCGCCCCGGCCCATGCAGGAGGCCGCCGTGTGGTTGTCGCGCTATCAGAAATTCTGGACCGGGCGCCTCGACGCCTTGGCCCGCTTTCTCTACCAGCAGGAGGAAACCGAATGGCGAAACCTTCCCCCCCAGGCAGCGAAGAGCGCCCCGCGCTCACCCTCCGTCGCCACTACCGCGTCGCGCCCGAAAAAGTCTGGCGCGCCTGGACTGACCCGCAAGCGCTGAAGCTCTGGTTCGGGCCGGAAGAAATCGTCGCGGTTCCCGTCGCCGAGGTCGACCTGCGCGTGGGCGGCCGCTTCCGCGTGGTCATGCAGGCCGGCGACGGCGAGACGCACGACGTGAGCGGCACCTACCTGGAAGTGGAGCCCCACCGCAGGCTGGTCTTCAGCTGGGCCTGGCGCAGCACGCCGGAGCGCGAGTCGCGCGTCACCCTGCGCATCGAGCCCGATGCCGAGGGCTGCGAACTCGTGCTGCTGCACGAGCAGTTCTTCGACGAGGCGGCGCGCGACGCGCATCACCATGGCTGGAGCGGCGCGCTGGTCAAGCTCGAAAGCTGGGTGCTGCTGACCGCCTGAGAATCATGGAAAACCCGGAGGGAAATGGCGCATGGGGTACCGTCGCCGGATCACCAACGAATGAGGCCGATGAGCGGCACACCCCACACACCCACCCCCGCCCGCGCCACGGCGCGCGAATGGACCGGCCTCGCGGTCATCGCGCTGCCGTGCATGCTCTATTCGATGGACCTCACGGTCCTGAACCTGGCAATCCCGTCGATCAGCGAAGAGCTCAAGCCCACGGCGTCGCAACTGCTCTGGATCGTCGACATCTACGGCTTCTTTGTGGCCGGGCTGCTGGTCACCATGGGCACGCTGGGCGACCGCATCGGCCGGCGGCGACTGCTGCTGATCGGCGCGGCGGCTTTCGGCGTCGCCTCGGTGCTGGCCGCGTTCTCCACCAGCGCCAACATGCTGATCGCCACCAGGGCGCTGCTCGGCGTGGCGGGCGCGACCCTGGCGCCGTCCACGCTCTCGCTGATCCGCAACATGTTCCTCGACCCGGCGCAGCGCACCGTGGCCATCGGCGTGTGGATCTCGAGCTACTCGGCCGGCGCCGTCATCGGCCCGGTGCTGGGTGGCGTGCTGCTGCAGTTCTTTCCGTGGGGCTCGGTGTTCCTGATCGGCGTGCCGGTGATGGTGCTGCTGCTCGTGCTCGGACCTCTGCTGCTGCCCGAATACCGCGACCCTGACGCCGCCCGGCTCGACCTGGCCAGCGTGGCGCTGTCGCTGGGCGCGGTTCTGGCGGTGATATACGGCGTCAAGCAGATCGCCGAGCACGGGCTGCATGCGGTTCCCGTGCTGTCGATCGTGCTGGGGCTGGTGCTCGGCGCGGTGTTCGTGCGGCGGCAGAAGCGGCTGGCCAACCCGATGATCGACCTGCGCCTGTTCAGCCTGCCGGCCTTCAGCGTTTCGCTCGGGGCGTACATGCTGGCCTGCTTCGTGATGTTCGGCATCTTTCTCTACAACGCCCAGTACCTGCAGCTGGTGCTCGGCCTGTCGCCGCTGCACGCGGGGCTGTGGAGCATGCCCAGCGCGGGAGCATTCATCGTCGGATCGATGCTCGTGCCGGCGCTGGCGCGGCGCATGAGGTCGGCCTTCGTCATGGGCGGCGGACTGGCGGTGGCCGCACTGGGCTTCGGCATGCTGACGCTGTTGCCCGCGCAGGGCGGGCTGGCCTGGATGGTGACCAGCGCCGTCGTGTCGTCGCTCGGATTGGCGCCGGTGTTCACGCTGGCGACCGACCTCGTAGTGGGCAGCGCGCCACCGGAGCGCGCGGGCGTGGCCTCGGCGATCTCGGAGACCAGTTCGGAGTTCGGCGGCGCGCTGGGCATCGCGATCCTCGGCAGCATCGGCGCGGCTATCTACCGAGGCACCATGGCCGATGCTGTGCCGGCCGGGCTGGCCGGCCCGGGGGAGATCGAGGCGGCGCGCAGCACGCTGGGCGGTGCGGTCGCGCTGGCCGGGCAACTGGGTGGAAGCGCGGGCGCCGAGTTGCTGGACGCGGGGCGTGGCGCCTTGCTGCACAGCCTGCGCCTGGTGGCCGGCATCAGCGCCGCGGTACTGCTGGTGGTGGGCGCTCTGGTGGCTGTGCGGCTGCGCGGAGTGAACGCGGGCGCCGGAGCAGGGCACGAAGGCGTTCCCGATGCCGCGGGTGCGGCCGCATTGCCGCAGCGCTGACGAAACCCCATACTGGCGGCTCCCACGACGCGATCGATCACCGGAGCCTTCCATGAGCAATGAACTGCGCAAGAAGCTGCACGACCTGGCCGAACTCTGCGACAACGCCCCGGACCCGCAGACCCGAGCCATCATCGAGGCGATCCGGCTCCAGACGGCGGTGCTGAACGAGCGGCTGTTCTCCATCGAGCTGCAACTGGGCGTGCTCACCAAGCGCATGGAAAACACGACCGACTGAGGAGGGCGCCGCTTTGTAGGGATAATCCTCGCCATGAGCGGCAACACCTTCGGAACACTCTTCGCGGTCACCAATTTCGGCGAGTCGCATGGCCCGGCCATCGGCTGCGTCATCGACGGCTGCCCCCCCGGCATGGAACTCAGCGAGGCCGACATCCAGGCCGACCTGGATCGCCGCCGCCCCGGCACCAGCCGCCACGTCACCCAGCGCAACGAGCCCGACGCGGTGCAGATCCTCTCCGGCGTCTACGAGGGCAAGACCACCGGCACGCCCATTGCGCTGCTGATCCAGAACACCGACCAGCGCAGCAAGGACTACGGGCAGATCGCCCAGCAGTTCCGCCCCGGCCACGCCGACTTCACCTATTGGAAGAAGTACGGCATTCGCGACCCGCGCGGCGGCGGGCGCTCCTCGGCCCGGCTCACGGCTCCCACGGTGGCCGCCGGCGCGGTCGCCAAGAAGTGGCTGGCCGAGAAGTACGGCATGGTGTTCCGTGGCTGCATGACGCAGATCGGCGAAATCGCCATTCCGTTCGAGAGCTGGGACCACGTGCCCAACAACCCCTTCTTCGCCCCCGTCGCCGACGTGAGCGCGCTGGAAGACTACATGGACCGTCTGCGCAAGGCCGGCGATTCTTGCGGCGCGCGCATCCGCGTCACGGCCACCAAGGTGCCCGTGGGCCTGGGCGAGCCGCTGTACGACAAGCTCGACGCCGAAATCGCCTACGCCATGATGGGCCTGAACGCGGTGAAGGCGGTCGAGATCGGCGCCGGCTTCGACAGCGTCGTGCAGCGCGGCACCACGCACGGCGACTCCATCACGCCCACCGGCTTCCTGAGCAACAACGCGGGCGGCATTTTGGGCGGCATCAGTTCCGGGCAAGACCTGGAAGTGAGCATCGCGATCAAGCCCACCAGCTCGATCATCAGCCCGCGCCAGTCCATCGACATCCACAACAACCCGGTCGAGGTCGTCACCAAGGGCCGCCACGACCCGTGCGTGGGCATCCGCGCTACGCCCATTGCCGAATCGCTGCTGGCGCTGGTGGTCATGGAGCATGTGCTGCGCAATCGCGCACAGTGCGGCGATGTGGAGCAGCAACAGCAGACCGAAGCCTCGTCGCCCAAGGCGTCCTTCCTCTAGTGTCCGCGCCGGCATCCGTGGCCGCCGGGCGCGGCCATCTGCTGGCGTTCGCTGGTCTGTCGGCCAGCTATTTCGCGCACATCGGTTTTTTCAACCCCTACCTGCCGCTGTGGCTCAAGGACCTGGGGCTGCCGATCTTCACCATCAGCCTGCTGGCCTCGGTGCAGTCGATCACGCGTGTCTTCGCGCCCTATGCCTGGGGCGCGCTGAGCGACCATACCGGCCAGCGCGTGAAGCTGCTGCGCTTCAGCGCGGCGGTGGCGCTGGCCAGCTCCTTCGGCCTGTGGTGGCACGGCGGCGCCTGGTGGCTCGCGCTGGTGCTGCTCGTGATGTTCACGCACACCAGTTCGATGATGTCGCTCACCGAGGCCGCGATGGCGCAGCTCGTGGCGGGCGACTGGGGGCGCTACGGGCGCATCCGGCTGTGCGGGTCGGCGGGCTTCCTGCTCACCGTGTTCGTTGCGGGCGAATGGTTCGAGCGCTTCGGCATGAAGCACTTTCCCGCATGGGCCGCCGGCACGCTGGCCATCGTGCTGATCGCGACGATGAAGCTGCCCGACCTGCGCGAGCCGCCCGCCGCGCATGATGCGGTCAAGGCGCCCATCGGGCCGGTGCTGCGCAACCCCGCGGTGCGGTGGTTCTTCGCGGCGCTGTTCTTCCAGGTGATGTCGCACTTCTCGGTGTATGCCTTCTTCTCGCTCTACCTCGACTCCATCGGCTACAGCAAGAGCACCATCGGCCTGCTGTGGGCGCTGTCGGTGGTGGCGGAGATCGTGTGGTTCTTCCTGCAGGGCCGGCTGATCGGGCTGCTGCCGATGCCGCGCTGGATGCTGGTTTGCGGCATCGCCGCCGTTGCGCGACTGGGCCTTACGGCGGGGCTGGGCGGTTTCGTCGTGGCGCTGATCGTGGCGCAGTGGCTGCATGCGTTGAGCTTTGCCGCGCATCACACCACCTGCATCGCGGTGGTGTCGCGCCGCTTCCCCGGCCAGTTGCGCGGGCGGGGGCAGGCCCTGTTCACGGTGATCGGCTATGGCTTCGGCGGCGTGCTGGGCGTGCTGCTCGGCGGCGCGGTGGCGCAGGCCTTCGGTTATCGCACGATGTTCGCCGCGGCGGCTGCGCTGGCGGTGCTCGGCAGCTTGTGCGCGTGGCGCGTGATGAGGCTGGAACGGTTGGAGCGCGCGGGCAGGCCTTGAGGCCCGGGTAACGATGTGTCATGGGCTCTACACGCCCGCGTCACCTCGGATTTTTACGCTGCGCGCTCCGCAATTTCCCTCCGGGTTCACCATGTCCGTTTCCGACGACTCTCGCGGCGCCCGCACGCCGCGCATCTTCTCGCCTGCCGAATCGAACGCTTCCCCGCAGAGCGACAACGACACCACCACCCCGCCGCGCCGCCAGATGCTCAAGCTCGGCGCCTCGCTCCTGACGGTCGGCGGCAGCAGCGCATTGCTCGCGGCTTGCGGCGGTGGCGGCACCGATTCGCTGGTCATCGGCCCGATGCCCGCTTCGCCGCCAGCGCCAGCGTCCGCGCCAGCACCCGCAGCGCCGGCTGCCGAGACGAAGATCTCGAGCTTCGCGCTGGCCGTGATGCCCGACACGCAGTTCTACTCTCGCTATGCCACGGCGGACAACGACCAGTTCAGCAAGCGCTTCGGCAGCACGCCCTTCGCCGCGCAGACGAAGTGGATCGCCGCCAACGCCAAGGCGCTGAACATCCCGTTCGTCATTCACCTCGGTGACGTGGTCGACCAGGTCAGGGTGCCAGGCGAGTGGGTGGTGGCCGATGCCGCCATGAAGATCCTCGAAGATGCAAAGCTGCCGTACAGCGTGCTGGCCGGCAACCATGACGTGCTGAGCGACATCGACTACAGCATCGACCGCGTGGGTGGCACCGATGCCGACCGCACGCCCGCGAACGAACCCTACATCCGGACCTTCGGCCCCGACCGCGCGAAGAAACAGGCCACCTTCGGCGCGCGCGACCCGAGCGGCTTCCACGAATACCACGTGTTCGAGGCGCAGGGCCAGAAGTTCATGGTGCTGTCGCTGTCGTGGCGTGTGTCCGACACAGGCATTGCCTGGGCCCGCCAGGCGATCGCGAAGAACCCGACGCTGCCCGTGATCCTGGTCAACCACCAGTTGCTCAACATCGGTGCCGATGGCACCAGCCCGCTCGAAACCGACTACGGCAAGATGCTCTGGGACAAGCTGATCCGCGACAACGACCAGATCTTCATGACGCTCAACGGCCACCATCACGGTGCCGCGCATCTCACCAAGATCAACAACTTCGGCCGCAAGGTCGAGGAGATGGTGGTCGACTACCAGATGGCCTACCAGGGTGGCAACGGCCTGATGCGGCTTTACGAGTTCGACCTCACCAACAAGAAGATCAAGGTGCTGTCGTTCTCTCCGTGGGTGCCGCAGAAGCCGGCCGCTACGCTGACCAACTTTGACCAGGCGGTGCTCACCTCGCCCAACGAAGCTTTCGTCATCGACATGGATTTCGCGCAGCGTTTCGCGGGCTTCAACAAGAGCTTCGGCACCGGCAGTGCGACCGTGGACGGTTCACTGATCGAGAAGACTCGCACCATGCTCCTGGCCAACTACAAGGAGCCAGCCACGGTTATCCAACGGCCTGCCACGAACTCCGACGACTACCCCAAGGTAGCTAACACGCTGGCGCACTGGCGTTTCTTTGGCGGCACGGCGAATCAGCCGGTGCCGGTGGACACCAAGATCGACGACGTCACCGGCAATAACCCTCTTTACCGAGACAAGCTGAACCAGTTCGAGGCTGCAGGTGCAGTGGAAGGAGACATCGTATGGAGCGATGACCGCCACTATCTCTCGGCCGCACCGGGCTCGGTGCGTTTCTTGAACACCATGAGGGACAAGAATGGTGCGCCTGCGCGCATGAGCTATTTCCTGACCAAGGACGCCGCTCCGATCAACGCGCAGACACTGGGGAACGGCTACACCATCGAAGCCTTCGTCAAGATCGACAAGAGCTGGACCGCTGACAACAATCAGTGGATGAACATCATGACACGCGATGGCCGCCGTGGCGAACTTCCCGGCTATTCGGGTGGTGACCCCGAATCACCGCCGATGCTGTTTGCTATTTCCAGCCTGCGCGAGGTGCAGTGGGAAGTCGTGCCGAGTCCGATCGGCGCGGGTAAGCCCAAGACCAACTGGTCGGGCGAGGTCATTGCCGATCGCTGGGTGCACATCGCGATCGTGAACGACCCGGTGTCGCACGACACTACGATGTACGTCGAAGGAGCACCGGTCCTGCGCAACGTCTCGGCCCATCCCGGGCTGGCCACGGTCTCGGCCGCATCGCCATGGGTCGTAGGTGGTGGCTCATGGTGGGATCGCAAACTCCCTGATGGCTCGTGGGGGTTCAAGCGCGTCGACGGCTTCTTCGGCAACATCGGTGAAGTGCGCGTGGTTGCCGCGGCGCTTGCGCCAGCGCAATGGCTCACCGCACGCAAGCCGACTTGACCCCCAGGCCTTCCCGCAGCCCACGAAGCGGGAAGGCCGGCTCGCCTACTTCTTCTTGCCGGTCTTTCCCGCCTTCGAGGCAGCCTTCGCGTCACCCTTGCCCTCTTCCTTCTCGAACAACGCGAAATACTCCGAAGCCAGTTTCCTCAACGACCGCCCGATGTTCGCGTAGTCGTATTCGTTGAGATTGGCCAGCGATACGCGCCCCGACGCGTGCTTGCCGCCGAAGCCGCGGCCGGGCAGCAGCACGATGCTGGTTTCCTCGGCGATGCGGAACAGCGCTTCGTTCGGCTGCAGCTTGGTCACGATCCACTTGCCGAAGCGCTCGCCGTGCATCTGCGTGGCGATGTCCTGCAGGTCGAGCAGGTGGTAGTAGCTCACCGAGTTCGGGTCGATCTCCAGCGGCAGGCCGAGTTCGCGGTACAGCGCCTCCTTGCGGCGCTTGACGATGTGCTTCATCGACTTCTTGTACGCCTCGGGCTCGTCCATCAGGCAGAACAGGGAGAACATCACCATCTGCGCCTGCACCGGCGTCGAGAGGCCGGCGGTGTGGTTCAGCGCCACGGTGCGGCTGTCGGCCACGAGGCGGTCGATGAACTTCAGCTTGCGCGGCTCGGTGGTGATGGAGCTGTAGCGTGCGTCGAGTTCCTTGCGTCGGGCCTCGGGCAGGGCGGCGATCTTGCGGTCGAGCACGTTGTCTTCGTGCGTGGCCACCACGCCCATGCGCCAGCCGGTGGCGCCGAAGTATTTCGAGAACGAGTACACGAGGATGGTGTTCTGCGGGCAGATCGCGAACAGCGACAGGAAGTTGTCCGCGAAGGTGCCGTACACGTCGTCCGTGAGGATGATGAGGTCGGGCCGCTGCTTCACGATGTCGGCGATGTAGCCCAGCACCTCGTCGCTGATCTTCACCGACGGCGGGTTGCTCGGGTTGCAAAGGAAGAAGGCCTTGACCTTCGGGTCCAGCAGCTTCTGCAGCTCCTTCTTGGTGAACTGCCAGTTGTTCTCGGGCGGCGCGTCGATCAGCGCCTCGATCAGCTGGTAGTCGTTCAGGTGCGGGATCTCGATGTACGGCGTGAAGATCGGCATGCCCAGCGCGATGGTGTCGCCGGGCTGCAGCAGGTGGTTCTCGCGCAGGCTGTTGAACAGGTAGGTCATGGCTGCGGTGCCGCCTTCCACCGCATACATGTCGAACTTGCCCACGAAGGGGTGGGTGCCGATCATTTCCTTGTGGATGTACTGGCCCACGATGATCTCGCTCAGGCGCAGCATGCGGTCGGGCACCGGGTAGTTGCAGCCGAGGATGGCCTCGCACATTTCGTAGATGAAGTCGCCGGCCGACAGGCCGAGCTGGTCGCGCACATAAGACACGGCCGCCTCGATGAAGCGCACGCCCGGTTCGCCCGCGTGGGCCTTGGCGAAGATCTCGAAGCGCGACTCGATGCCTTCGCGCTGCGGGAAGCCGCCCACGCCTTCCATGTAGATGTAGGAGCGCTCGCTCTCGGTCATGGCGAACAGGCCGAACTGGAAGAAGCCGTGGCGCGGCGTGGTGGCCAGGAAGTTCGGGTTGCCGCGGCCGGCATTGAGCATCAGGCGGTCGCTCTGGCGGGCCACCTCGATCAGTGCATCCTTGAGTTCGAAGGGGCTCAGGCCGCCGAGTTTCTTTACGTCGCTGAAATCCATATGTAGCTCCTGGTTGAGATGAGGGGTGAAAAAAGCAAGAAGACGCGTGTGGCCGCCGCGCTCAGACGAGCGCGACGATCAGCGGGCCGAGCAGCGTGAGGAACACGTTGGCCAACGCATAGGTGATGGCGAACGGCACCGTGGGAATGGAGTTCTCCGCCTTGTCCAGCACTTCGCCGAAGGCCGGGTTGGCGCTGCGCGAGCCGCTCAGCGCACCCGCGAAGACGGCCGTGTTGTCGTAGCGCAGCACGTAGCGGCCGAACAGCATGGTCAGCAGCATCGGCACGATGGTCACGACCACGCCCACGCCGAAGATCGTCAGGCCCAGCTGCTTGATGGTTTGCACCGCCTGCAGCCCCGAAGACAGACCCACCACGACCACGAAGCCAGCCAGGCCCAGGTCCTTGAGAAGCTGCACCGCGCTCGGCGGCAGCGCGCCGAAGGTCTGCTTCTTCGCGCGATACCAGCCGAACAGCAGGCCCGCCAGCAGTGCGCCGCCGCCGGCGCCCAGCGTCAGCGGGATGTTGCCGATCTTCACGCTCAAGAGGCCCACCAGCAGGCCGACCACGAGGCCCGCGCCGAGGTACACGAAGTCGGTCTTCGCGCTCGGCACGATCACGTCGCCGACGATGGCGGCCACGCGCTTCACGTCCTGTTCGGCGCCGAAGATCGACACCAGGTCGCCGGCCTGCACCACGGTGTCGGGCTTCATGGGCAGCACCTTGCCCATGCGGCTGAGCTGAACCACGAAGATGCCGTGGCGCACGCCGCCGGCGGTAACCTTGCGGATTTCGTCGACGGTCTTGCCCTCGAACTCCTTGTTGGTCAGCACGATCTCGCGCTTCTGCATGGTGAGCTCCATGCCGTCGACCGCGTACACCTCCTTGCCCAGCAGCGGCGCGTTTGCCACCACCGCGTCGCGGCGGCCCACGGCCAGCACGATGTCGCCCTGGCGCAGCACCAGCTCCGGGCTCACCTCGACGAACTTGCCGTCGCGCTTCACGCGCTCGATGGTGATGGTGGTCGCCGGGTTGGCGTTCTCGATGTCGGCCACGGTGCGCTTCGGGTCGCTCGTCAGCTCGTAGATGCGGCCGACCAGCGAGGGCGCCGCTTCTTCCTGGTCGGGGCCCAGCACCTTCACGCCGGCCTGCATGGCGGTCTCGGCCGCGATGGCGTCGTCGCGGATGGTGCGGCCCATGAGCTTGGGCAGGATGTTGACGCACACGATGATGGCGCCGAAGGAGCCGAACACATAGGTCACGGCATAGCCGATGGCCACGTTGCCCTGCAGCCGCGCGGTCTCGGCCGCTTCCAGCCCGAGCTTGCCGATGGCATCGCCCGCCGTGCCGATGATGGCCGACTGCGTGAGCCCGCCCGCCGCCACGCCCGCCGCCAGGCCCTTGTCGAGCCCGAACAGCTTGGCCATGACCACCACCGTCGCCAGGCCGGTGGCCGCCATCACCGCGGCCAGGATGATCTCCTTGATCGACTGCCTGCCCAGCGAGCTGAAGAACTGCGGCCCGCTCTCGAAGCCCACGGCGTAGATGAAGAGCGCGAACAGCACCGCCTTCACGCCGCCGTCCACCTGCACGCCGACCTGGCTTACCACTACCGCCACCAGCAGCGAGCCGGCCACGCCGCCCAGCTGGAACTTGCCGAACTTGATCTTGCCGATCCAGTAGCCGACCGCCAGCGAAAGAAAGAGCGCCATCTCTGGCGACTTCTTGAAGAGTTCATGTAGCCATTCCATGGGTCAAGGTCCTTTCAGTTTCCTGAGCCGTTTCAGATTCATTTCGCGGCGTGCGCCACCAGCCCCGCAAGGGCCACGATGAGCGGGCCCATCAGGGGCAGCACCACGTTCGAGATTGCATAGGTGATCGTGTAGCCCAGCAGCGGCGTGGCATTGCCCGCGGCGTTCTGCACCGCGCTGAGCGCGGGCGTGCTGCACTGCTGGCCCGCGATGGCGCCGAGCAGCACGGGCGCCTCGAGCTTGAGCAGCCGGTGGCCGACGAACAGTGAGATGCTGGCCGGCACCACCGCGATGGCCACGCCCACCAGCGGCAGCGCGATGCCGAATTTCTTGATGAGCGCCAGCGCCTGCGGCCCCGAGGCAAGGCCGACGCAGGCGATGAAGGTGGCCAGGCCCAGGTCTTTCATGAGCGCGAGCGCTTCGGGTGGCACGCTCAGACGGTGCGGGTTCTTCGACTGGTACCAGCCGAAGGCCAGGCCGGTGAGCAGCGCACCGCCGCCCGTGCCGAGCGAGAAAGGAATGCCGCCGAGCTTCACGCTGAAGCCGCCGATGAACACGCCCAGCAGGATGCCCATGGCCGCGTAGCTGATGTTGCTGTGGGTCGACTCCACCACGCGGTCGCCCAGCAGCGGCAGCGCCCGCGACACGTCGAGCACCGGCCCGTAGAGCTTGAGCACGTCGCCGCGCTGCAGCTCCACGTCGTGCAGCAGCGGCATCGCGTTGCCGTCGCGCGACAGGCCGACGATCTGCACGCCGCGCGGCAGCGGCGCGCCCAGTTCGTGCAGCTCGCGCCCGAACCATTCGCGCCGGTTGACCACGACCTCGGTGGTCTCGACCACTGCGTCGAATGCCGTGGTGTTGGCGAACTCGCGGCCCAGCAACTCGGCCACGTTCACCAGCACGCTGCGCCGCCCGATGGCCAGCACCTGGTCGAAGGCCTGCAGCCGCAGCGTAGGCTCCACGGCCAGGCTCTGGCCGCGCCGCATCACGCGCTCGATGCTGGCGTGGCCGCCGAACATGCGGGTCAGCTCGCCGACGGTGCGCCCCCGGCCCACCGTGACCAGGAACACGCGGCCGACCATTTCGGGCACGGCGCTGGCCGACTCGGCATCGTCGCCGCCACCGCCCATCGTCTTCCAGAGCTTGTCGGCCTCGGCGCGCAGATCGACGCGCAGCACCAGCGGAAAAATCTGACTGGTGGCGACCACGATCGCAATCAGCCCGAAGACGTAGGTGATGGAGTAGGCAGTGACCACGTTGGCCTGCAATTGCTGGATGTCCGGCAGCGGCAGCGCCAGTTTCGAGATCGCGTCGGTCGCTGTGCCCACCACCGCCGATTCGGTGGCCGCGCCCGCCATCAGCCCCGCGGCCGTCCCTTGGTCGAGCGAGAGAAAAAGGGTGGCCGTCAGCACCAGTGCCAGCACCGCCACCACCTCGACGAGGCACAGCAGGCCGAGCCGCAATCCTTTGGCGTCGAGGTTGGCGAAAAACTGCGGACCGCCCGCATAGCCGAGTGCAAAGATGAAGAGCATGAAAAACACGTTTTTCACGCTGTCGTCCAGCTTGATGCCGAGCTGGCCCACCACCAGCGCGGCAATCAGCGTGCCGCAGATGCCGCCGAGCTGGATCGGCCCGAAGCGGATCTGACCGACCGCGTAGCCGATGGCGAGCACAAGGAACAGTGCGATTTCAGGCTGGCCCTGAAGGATCGCAGTCAGTGTGACCATTTACCGGTTGTCCTCTCTTTTGTTATTGGCGCGGCCGAATTGACACGTTCATGAAATCCAATGATTCCATTCTTCTTTCAATTGCCTTGCAGGGAGAACTTTGTTCTGACTTCATGAATCGCTGATTTTTCGAATTGCCTCTTACGATAAATCAACATTTAAAATTGCGGTGAAAACGTGCAAGGGGAGGTGAGCCAAATGCTCAATTTGCTAACAATATTCTTATTAAGTCAATTGCCAATAGGCGATTTGGCTTATGACGACGGTGCGGCGTCGCAATGAGCCGCCGCGTCAGCATCCAGACGCCGGCCGGCGATGCGTTGCAGTTCCACCAACTGGTGGGCCGCGAGGCGTTGAGCCAGCTCTACGCGTTCGACATCGACCTGCTGGGCAGCAGCAACGGCATCGATGCCAAGGCACTCCTGGGCAAGGCAGCAACCGTGTCGGTGGAAACCGAAGGCGGCGTGCGCTATCTGGGCGGCATCGCCACCCGCTTCGGTCTGCAGCAGGAAGATGCCCGCCATTCGTTCTACCGGCTGCGCATGCGCCCCTGGCTGTGGCTGGCCACCCGGCGCAGCGACTTCCGCATCTTCCAGGCGAAGAGCGTGCCCGACATCCTCGCCGAGGTGCTGGGCCCCTACGGCTACCCCGTCGAGCAGAAGCTCTCGCGCGCCGACTACCGGCGCTGGGACTACTGCGTGCAATACCACGAGAGCGACTTCGACTTCGTCTCCCGGCTGTGCGAGCTCGAAGGCATCTACTACTACTTTCGCCACGAGCAATCGCAGCATGTGCTGGTGTTCGCCGACGACATGGCCGGCTCGCACAGCCCGCTGCCGGGCGGTGAAGAAGTGCGCTACCACCCGCTGGAAAAGTCGGGCATGGGCCAGCGCGAGCGCATCTACGCCTGGGAGATCGCGGAAGAGGTGCGCCCTGGCCATCACTACAACGACGACTACGACTTCGAAAAGCCCAAGGCCGAGTTGTCGCACCTGCGGCAGATGCCGCCCGGCCACGACCACGACAGCTACGAAAACTACGAGTGGCCCGGCGGCTTCGTGCAGCACGGCGACGGCGAGACCTACGCGCGCATCCGCAATGAAGAGCAACTGAGTCAGCGCAACCGCGTGACCGGCCGCGCCAACCTGCGCGAGCTGGCCACCGGCCACACGTTGCGGCTCACCGGCCATCCGAAGGCAGACCAGAACCGGCAATACCTGCTGGTGAGCGTGAGCTACCACCTGCAAGAGAACCTGCAGGCCAGCGAGGGCGCGCAGGGCACCGAAGGCTCCGTGCAGCGCTTCGCATTCGATGCGCAACCCACCAGCTACCCCTGGCGCCCCGCGCGCGCCACGCCCAAGCCGCGCACGCGTGGCCCGCAGACCGCGATGGTGGTCGGCCCGGCGGGCGAGCAGATCTGGACCGACCAATACGGGCGCATCAAGGTGCAGTTCCACTGGGACCGCATCGGCAAGGAAAACGAGAACTCCAGCTGCTGGGTGCGCGTGTCGACCGCGTGGGCTGGTGCCACCTTCGGCATGACCTCGGTGCCGCGCATCGGCATGGAGGTGATCGTCGACTTCCTGAACGGCGACCCTGACTACCCCATCGTCACGGGCTGCGTGCACAACGCCGACACCATGCCGGCCTGGGAGCTGCCGGGGCAGAAGCACCTGTCGGGCATCCGCAGCCGCGAGCTGGGCGGCGGGCGCGGCAATCACCTGGTGCTGGACGACACGCAGGGCAAGATCCAGGCGCAGCTGCGCAGCGACCACCAGTCCAGCCAGTTGAGCGTGGGGCACATCGGGCGTATCGAAGACACCGCGGGGCGTAAGGATGCGCGGGGCCAGGGCTTCGAGCTGCGCACCGACGGACATGGCGCAGTGCGCGCGGCCAAGGGCCTGCTCGTCACCACTGAAGCGCGCGCCAACGCCCAGGCCCACACCACAGACATGGGCGAGACCGTGGCGCGGCTCACCCAGGGGCGCGACCTGCACGAAAGCCTGGGCGAATCCGCGCGCAACGCCAATGCGCACCAGGCCGGCGACCAGGACGACGTGGCGCGTGGCCTGAAGGAGCAGATCGACGCCATCAAGGGCCAGGGCGGCAACAGGGAGCAGGGCGAGTTCCCCGAGTTCCAGGAGCCGCACCTCACGCTGGCCAGCCCGGCCGGCATCCAGAGCACGGCGCAGGCGTCCACCCACATCGTGAGCGTGGAGCACACGGCCGTGAGCAGCGGCGCGCACGCGAGCTTTGCCACGGGCAAGAGCTTCCTGGTGAGCGCCAAGGACGCGGTGCGCATGGTCGCGTTCAACAACGGCATCCGCATGGCGGCTGCGGCTGCCGACATCGACATCACCGCGCTCAAGGACAGCATCAACGTGCTGGCCAAGCTGAACATCAAGCTCGAGGCCAACCGCATCACCATCACCGCCAAGGAAGAAGTGCTGATCAACGGCGGCAGCAGCTACACGCGCTGGAACGCGGGCGGTATCGAGAGCGGAACCGGCGGCTTGTGGCGCGCGCATGCGTCGTCGCATTCGATGGTGGGTCCGAAGAGCGACGGGCAACCGCGATTGCCGCAGCCGCCGCAGTTGCCGCGCGGGCAGCTCGACCTGTACCACCAGTATGTCAAGGCGGACGGTGCCAAGCGCCAGGGCGTGAAGCAGGGCGACTACACCGTGATGGACTCCGAAGGCGCAACGCACACCGGCAAGCTCGATGCCAACGGCTTTGCCTCGCTGTCCGGTCTGCCGCTCGGGCAAGCCAAGGTCGCGTTCGGCGGCGACCCGAGCGACCCGTGGGACAAGGGCAGCTATTTCGGCGAGGCCAACCGTTGGCCCGCGCGGCCGGCGGGCGACAAGGCGCTTGACTCGCAGGGCGGCGGGAGCAGTTTCCTGGGCGGCCCTGGCGGCGGTTCGATGGCGGGGCTCGCGAGCGCTGGTGCCAACGCAGTCGGCTCGCTCGGCAGCCTGGGTGGTGCTGCGAGCAGCGGCCTTGGCCTGCTTGGCCAGGCCGGCGGTGCGCTGGGCAAGGCAGGCGGCCTCGTGAACCAGGTCGGGCAGGCCGCGGGCACGGCGCAGCAAGCCGTCGGCGCCGTGCAAGCCATCCAGCAGGGCGGTGCCAAGACGCTGCTCGGGCAGGTCGGCCAGACCGCCACCGGCATGGCCGCGCAGACCGTGGGCGCCATGGTGCCCAAACTGCCAGCGCTGCTGCCGGGCCAGACGCCGGGCTTTGCTGGCTGATACCGCCAGCGCCGCTCGACAAGCACAAGAAATCAAGGGAGAGATTCGCGCATGGCTGACCAGCCCCCACAGAACAATGACGCGCAAGGCGCGCAAGCCAAGGAGCGCGAGCGCCAGGTCGCGGTGGCGCCGCTCAACACCATCGGTGTGGAAGACATCGGCGCAGGCGCCGCCAAGATCGACAGGTGGCTGCGCAAGCTCACCAACGACTACGTCACGCTCAACGTGCTGACAACCTTCGCGGGCAGCCTGCCGATCATCGGCAACATCATGGCGCTCATCGACGCGGTGTGGGACATCGTCGAGATGGTCACGAAGAAGGCCTACTCCGACGTGCTGCAATGGGTGAGCCTGGCGATCAACCTGCTGGGCGTCATTCCATTCCCGCCCGCCACCGGCGCCGCGCGCATGAGCCTGCGGCCGATGCTGCATCTGCTCAAGCAGGAGATCGCCAAATCGGCCAAGAACGTCGTGCCCAACCTCGGCGAGGCGTTCATGGCCGTGGTCATCACCCACCTGAACGACACCATCGCAGGCACGCTCGACAAGTTCGTGGACGAGGCGCTCGGCTACCTCGACGGTTTCCTGAAATCGTGCGCGGAAAAGGTCGATGGCATTGCCGATGCGCTGATAGGTGCGCTGCAGGTGGCGCTGGGCGAGAAGCCCGTGTTCACGACCGGCGCCGTGGCCGAGAAAAACACCTACGACCCGAATACCCAGAGCACCTGGAGCCGCATGATGGCGGCCGCCGCCGAGGCCGCGAAGAAGTCCGCCAACTACGTCGCCGCAACCGCGAGCCACTACGCATTGCCCGACAGCGCCAAGCTGCTGATCCGGGACACCGTCTCCAGCCTGACCGACATCAAGGGCCTGGCGCGCCAGCAGATCATGCGGCTGGGCGACGAGAGCCTGCAGTACGGCATCAAGTGGATGATCAAGATCCTCAAGGATGCGCTGCTCAAGCGAAAGGGAAAGCATGGCGCGACCCTTTCGGCAACCAACGGGGCGAAGGTGCAGGACAAGAAGCCCGGCGGCGAGCAGGGCGCAACGACCGCCCAGGCCCCCGCCAGCGGCGATCCGGGTTGCAAGAGCTGCGCGACGGGCGCCGCCGGCGGCGCCATCAGCCTGGCCACCGGCTGCGAGAGCTTCAGCCACACCGACTTCATGCTGGCGGCGCCGCTGTCCATCGACTGGACGCGCACCTACCGCAGCAATCTCGGCGCCTTCGACCAGGGCAGCCTCGGCGCGCGCTGGGTCACGCCGTACAGCACGCGCGTGGACATTGCCAAGGCCCTCAAGGGTCGTCGCCAAGGCCGTATGAGCCTGATCTATCACGGTATCGACGGCCGCAGCCACGCCTTCCCGTTGCTGGCCGTGGGCCAGAGCCATCACGACCCGATCGAGGAAATGACGCTCACGCGCCTGAGCGAACGCCTGCTGGTGGCGGACTTCGGCAAGCCCGTGCCGGCCGGCGAGTCTGCCGACTGGCGCGAGACCTATGAACTGGTGGACACCGTGCCCGCCAAGGCCGCTTCGCAGGGCAAGCAGCACTTCCGGCTGGTGGCGCAGCACACGGTGGGCGGCGCCGCCATCGGCCTGCGCTACGACCACGTGATTGCCGCGACCGGCGAGCAGGTGCTCAGCGACATCGTCAGCAAGCAGGGCGAGGTCGTCATCGCCCACGTCGGCACGCAGCCGGATGCCAGCACTGGCCTGATCAAGTCGCTGTGGGAGCTGAAGGGCGGCCAGGTGGTTCGCCAATTGGCGGCTTACACGCACGACGGCGAAGGCGACCTCGTCACCGCGCAGGACGAGAACGGCGCCGCCTGGCAGTACAGCTACAGCCATCACCTCGTGACCCGCTACACCGACCGCACTGGCCGCGGCATGAACCTGCAGTACGACGGCACCGGCGTCGACGCCAAGGCCGTGCGCGAATGGTCCGACGACGGCAGCTTCGCGCTCACGCTCGAGTGGGATCGCAACATCCGCCTCACCTACCTGACGGACGCCGCCGGCGGCGAGACCTGGTATTACTACGACGTGCTGGGCTACACCTACCGGATCATCCATCCGGACAAGCTCGAGGAATGGTTCCTGCGCGACGACGCCAAGAACATCACGCGCCACATCCACACCGATGGAACCACCGACGACTACGTCTACGACGCCAAGGGCAACCTGAAGACGCACATCCGCGCGGATGGCAGCAGCATCCACTACGAGTACGACGCGCGCCACCGCGTCACGGGCATCCTCGATGCCGAAGGCGGTGTCTGGAAGCGTGAGCACGACGCCCAGGGCAATCTGGTCGAAGAGACCGACCCGCTCGGCCACAAGACCGGCTACGCCTACGACGAGGCCGGCCGGCCGGTGCGCATCACCGACGCGAAAGGCGGCTCGAAGACGCTCGAGTACATGCCAGCCGGCCAGCTCGCCAGCTACACCGACTGTTCCGGCAAGACCAGCCTGTGGGCATACGACGGCCGCGGACGCCTCGTCAAAGCCGTCGACGCGGCCGGCAATGCCACCCGCTACCGCTACACCCCCGTCGTGGAGACCGCGACGCAAGGCGACGGCAACCACCCCGGCCAGCTCGAAGAAATCATGCTGCCTGACGACACGCGCGAGCACTTCGCGCACGACGCCGAAGGCCGACTGCTGTGCCACACCGATGCGCTGGGGCGCCGCACGCGCTACAGCTACACCCGCGCCGGATTGGTCGCGGGGCGCGTCGATGCCGCCGGCCATACGCTGCGCTACCACTGGGACCTGATGGGCCGGCTCACCGAACTGCACAACGAGAACGGCAGCCGCTACGACTTCAGCTACGACCCCGTGGGCAGGCTGCTCGAAGAAGTCGGCTTCGACAAGAAGTCCACGCAGTACCGCTACGAGCCGACCACCGGCGTGCTGGCCGAGGTGATCGAAGCGGGCCACGGCACCACGCTCGAGTTCGACGCGCTCGGCCGCCTCGGCGAGCGCCGGGCCGGCGGCGAGGCCGAACGCTTCGCCTACGACGGCAATGGACGACTGGTCGAGGCCTCCAACAGCGACGCCCGGCTTCAATGGTTCTACGACCGCGCGGGCAACCTCGTGCGCGAACACCAGCACTACCTGGAGAGTTCATGCACGGCGGTCTGGCGCCACGGCTACGACGAACTCAACCAGCGCGTGACCACCATCCGCCCCGACGGGCACATCACGCAATGGCTGACCTACGGCTCCGGCCACGTGCACGGACTGCTCATCGACGGGCAGGACGTCCTGGGCTTCGAGCGCGACGACCTGCACCGCGAGATCACGCGCGAACAGGGCAACGGCCTGACGCAAAAGCAGCGCTACGACCCGGCCGGCCGCTTGCTCGAACAGCAGATCTCGCAGACCCGGCCCGGCGCGATCGAGGCCCTTGGCGGCATTCGCCGCAGCTACGCGTACGACAAGGCGGGACAACTGGTGGCCATCGGCGACAGCCGCCGAGGCAACCTGAGCTACCGCTACGACCCGGTCGGACGCCTGCTCGAAGCCAACAGCCGCCTGGGGCGCGAGACCTTCGCATTCGATCCGGCAGGGAACATCGGCCACCCTTCTTCAGATACGGAAGGCGATGCACAGGCAGCAGCAGGCCGCATCACCAACCGCGTTGCTGTTCGCCTGGGTGGTGACGACCGCAGCATGGCCGGCCGCCTCATGGACAACCTGTTGAAGGACTATGCCGGCACCCACTACAAGTGGGACGAGCGCGGCAACCTTGTCGAGCGCAGCCGCAACGGCGAAAAGACGGTATTCACCTGGGACGGCTACAACCGCATGCGCAGCGCTGAAACCTTCGGCGAAACCACGAGCTTCAGCTACGACCCGCTGGGCCGGCGCATCGCCAAGCGCACGGGGCACGCCTGCACCTTGTTCGGCTGGGACGGCGACACATTGGCGTTCGAGAGCACGCAAAGCACGGAAGCGCGGCAGGAACAGATGTGGCGCGGCGACAGCGTCCACTACATCCACGAACCCGGTTCGTTCGTGCCCCTGATGCAGATCAGGCAGGCCCAGGCCGTTGCATTGAGCGAGACCACCGACGTGAAGGCGCTGATCGCGGACAACGGCGGACGCTACGACATCGAGCAGGACCCGTTATGGAACGGAGAACAGAGCCGAACACCCGCGCCGTTCGGCAAGGCAGAGATTGCCTTCTACCAGTGCGACCACCTGGGTACGCCGCAGGAGCTGACGGATCACGAGGGGCGTGTGGCCTGGTCGGCGAGCTACAAGGCTTGGGGGGAGGCTAGGCAGGCGATCAGTGAGGCGGGCAGGAGGGCTGGCTTCCGGAACCCTATCCGCTTCCAGGGGCAGTACTTTGACGAAGAGACGGGGCTGCACTACAACCGGTATCGGTATTACGACCCAGCGAGTGGACGGTTTATATCGAAAGATCCAATTGGCCTCTTGGGCGGCATCAATTTGCATCTGTATGCCCTCAGCTCAATCATATGGATTGACCCACTGGGGTTAAGCGGATTTCAACCCAAACCGCTTAAAGCCGGAAGCATTTATAGAAGTGCCTCTGGAACCGCCGATAGTATGACTCCACGCCCAGGGGTTGACGACGTTAGAAAAGGAGGCCGGGCACCTGGGCTTTCTGCGGCCACAAGTCTTGATGGGTTGGATTCTGGAAAATATGTCGAAGTAGATGTGGCGCATGCATGTTCTTGCGGATTAGACGTAATACACGACAAGTCTGATGGCCACGTCACCATACGGCCGGCAAACGATCCAAATGATGAAAAACTCAAATCTTGGGCGGCTACTCGTGGCACAGGAAAATCAAATTCATACACGGAAGGTTTGCTTGCTGGAATTAAATCAAAAGGAAAAAGGTAATTGCGCGTGAAATATTTTTTGGAAAAATATTTAAAAGAGATTGAAGCGTGCTTTCTAAGTGCGGGCAACGTGACGAGCGCAAATTCTGGGGTGAATGACAACGGGCGGGTTTTTTATGCTTATGCAAGTTTCTATCCGCAGGAGATAGATTTGATAATTCAATTAAGTGCGCTTGAGGAAGGTGGCTATCTTGTTGTTGCGGAAATAATGAATCAAGAAGGTCAAGCTGACGAGGAGGTGTTTAATTTTGCGGGAGATGAGATTTTTATTGAGAAGGAATTAAACGCGCGCCGAAGTGATTTAATTTCAAAAATTCATTTTCGTCTAAAGCAAGTTATTTAATCGTAGAGCAATTTTTGGGTTCGTGGTTTTTGCTGGAGCTGTTGGTTCTAACGGGTAGGCCTCGCGCCGTTCGAAATGTTGAAAGTGAATTTTCTTATCTGTGAATTCAGAGGGAGGCTTGATGCTACGGGTTTAGGAAATTCAATCCCACCATTTTTCGCAAATGATGAAAAACCACATTGATATTCGCACTCAAAAATCAAGCGACGGGCGACGCATTTTTGTCGATCGAATGTTGATCTCCACAGATGACTTGATTTTTGGAAGTGAAGAGGCAATCTCTGTCTCGGGCTTGATGGTCAGAGCAATAGGTGATCTGATTTTAAATATCGAGAAGCAAAAAAAGAATATCAATTTCGCAAAAAATATTTTTTGACAAAAACCTTCCTCCTGCTTACCTTTTTCAACTGCTGCATCACGCGTGTTGGGTGGATGGTGGTTGGCCGAAGCATCTTGGGGATAGTGCAATAGCTCCAGCTCTATATGTCGCTCTTCCAAGTGGAACGGAAATATTTGATGCGGATGAAGCGTACTTCGTTGTTGTTAATTCGCTGGAGGGGATTCTTTTTGCAAAAAATAATGTAGACGGAAAATTTGTTACGCTGAAAATTAACGTGCTCGACTATGTCAAGATTTGGGAGCGGTCAAGGGTCGAGATTTTTCTAAGGGTTGAATGACGTTTTGGGGTAATAAAAAACTGGCGTCATGCAAACTATTCAACTCTCGAATTTCTCCTGTTTAATTGTGAAAAATTTCCTTCTTTGGGTAATTGTGGGGCGCGATCCTAATCATGAAGCGATTTGGAGCCTGTATTGATGGAAGATGATGAGTTCCTATAGCCCGGAGGAAGAAAAAGGGCTTGATTTCATTGAAGAGCGGCTAGTGGCCGGAGGAATTCCTTTTCGGCGGATGATGAAAATGTATGCGGAATTTCTGCGTGATTCCATTATGGCTGGTCAATTTGATAGATCTGTTTCGTTGGCTCAGCTTGAAATTGTTGCTGAGAATCTTCAGAGCGCTATCGGGGTTTTGGGTACCAGTGATAGTGATAAATTACGAATGCCAAGCAGACTTGCGCTTTGGTCTTTGTCTGATCGCTATGAAAAAGAAAATTCAACCTTGAGTGCATTGAGTCGATGCGCTGTTTGCTGTTTCTATGAGGAATCCGGGTGGGATCATGATGGCAGTGAAAGCTTGACGCCGATTCCTCTTTATCTTTTTTTGCTCAAGCGAATTGATCCCGGCATGGGAATGGAATTTTTGAGGTACGCATCTAAGTATCTACTCAAATGCCACTAGGTGCTCTGGCTCCAAGGCTGTGGCGAAACGACAGAGACAGTGCAAGTAAGGTCATCGATCTTCCGTCGACAATGGTTGTTTTAGACTGCCAATCCTATGGCGACCATGCTTGTATAAGTTTGCATGTCGCTCCAGCAAAAGCTATCGATTCAACGGATTGTCAGCCATTTTTCAATGGCATTAGAATATCGAGCAAGCGATCCTTCGATGTAGTGGAAGTGATCAAATGATGGAATTTAATTTAACAAAAACTCAAGAAAAAAAGCTTGCCCTTCTGCAGGAGGAAAACTTTGAGAAACTATCTCTCGATTCAAGTTTGATTTTGAATGTAATAAAATTTCCTTGGTCTTCTGTTTTTTTGAAGAGGATAAACGACATCGCAAATTCTAAAAGTAGCGTAGATGTGCGGAAAGGAGGGGATTTCTTCAAGCATTTGATTGATTTTTCAATAAATCAGGGCGAGGCGTATTTTTTGATTCTTCCTGGCCTTTTTCCTCAAAATGACTACACTTATACAAAGTACCCTGCGATTAAAGTTGATGCAAAAAATATACATCCCCTTCTCGATTTGGTTTGGGAGAAAATTGCTGAGCCGGATTATTTTTCATTAGTCTCCGAAAAGCTTGAGCACGGCATCGTTTTGGATGTTTATGCAGGAAATCCAGAATTGCATGGAACCGATAAAGAAATTCTCCAAATTACCATTTGGTGAAGCGAGAAAGCTGGCGCCAGTGCCGGTACGCCTTGCAAATTTTTAATGCCATGAGTTCTCAAATAATCATCCTCAACCACGACCTCTGGCGCAAAGGCACCGGCGGCGCCCCTGCTGGCTTGATCGGCCAAGCCGACAGCTTCGCCTACGCAGGCCTTGACCTGAACCTTGCGCAGTTCGCATCCAGCACCTTCTCCGCGAGCAGCTTCACGAGCACCACGTTCAAGCAAGCAGGCTGGACTGCATGCCAATTCACCAACTGCACTTTCAGCGCATGTGACTTCGAAGGCATCGCCATTTCCGGCTGCACGTTCGTCAACTGCACATTCAGCCATTCGCGGTTCAACGCAGCCCGGCTCAGCGACTCGAGCTTCAGCCGATGCACCTGGACCGATCTCAACTTCGACGGCAACACATGGTCGGGCCTCGACGTGCTCGACTGCCGCGGCAATCGGATCCAGGCCAGCAACCTGCAAGGGGAGCGCGTGAACTTCACGGGAAGCGAGTTCGAGGACATGAATTTCGAGAACGCCCGGATCAACAGCTGACAGCGATCCAGACGAGACCCCCAGAGAAGACCCCCTGCGCTGATGCACCCACCTCCGGGTTTCCGATAACTAAATCAGCTTGATTTAGTCCATCTCCTGGCCGATAGTCGCCCTGCGCCCGGACGCCGAGCCTTTCACTTCAGGAAAGCCCGAGCGATCCGGTTCCAAAAGACCGCAGGCGCTACGCCGCCTGTCCAAGGAGACAAACCATGCTCAGCAGCTCCCGCTCCATCCTGGCCGTGGCGGCCATGTCCCTCGTTGCGGCCAGCGGCGCCTTCGCCGCCGACCAGCCCATCATCGGCCTCGTCACCAAGACCGAAACCAATCCCTTCTTCGTCAAGATGAAGGAAGGCGCGCAGGAAGAGGCGAAGAAGCAGGGCGCCAAGCTGCTCTCGGGCGCGGGCAAGGCCGACGGCGACAACGCGGGCCAGATCACGGCGATGGAGAACATGATCGCGGCCGGCGCCAAGACCATCCTGATCACGCCGAGCGATGCGAAGGCCATCGTGCCCGCGATCAAGAAGGCGCGCGACAAGGGCGTGATGGTGATCGCGCTCGACAGCCCGGCCGATCCGCCGGACGCCACCGACGCGCTGTTCGCCACCAACAACTACACGGCCGGCGTGCTGATCGGCGAATACGCCAAGGCCGCGATGGCGGGCAAGCCCGCGAAGATCGTCGCGCTCGACCTGCTGCCGGGCCACCCGGTGGGCGCGCAGCGCCACAACGGCTTCATGAAGGGCTTCGGCCTGCCGGCCAACGACCCGAAGTCGAACGAACTGTCGAAGGCACCCGAGATCGTCTGCATGGCCGACAGCTACGGCGACCAGGCCAAGGCGCAGACGGTGATGGAAAACTGCCTGCAGAAGGCGCCCGACGTGAACCTGGTCTACACCATCAACGAACCCGCGGCGGCCGGTGCGTACAACGCGCTCAAGCGCGCGGGCAAGGAAAAGGGCGTGATGATCGTGTCGGTCGACGGCGGCTGCCAGGGCATCAAGGACACTGCCGCGGGCATCATCGCCGCGACCTCGCAGCAGTACCCGCTGAAGATGGCCGCGATGGGCGTGGCCGCGGGCGTGGAGTTCGCCAAGACCGGCAAGAAGGCCTCGGGCTATGTAGACACCGGCGTCACGCTGATCGCCGGCAAGAGCGTGGCGGGCGTCGACAGCAAGGACACCAAGACCGGTGCCGAGCTGTGCTGGGGCAAGAAGTAATCCGCTGCTGACGAACCGATTCACGACGAAGCCATGGCGAAGTCTCCAACGCACCACATTCCGTGGGGCGCCCTCGGGCCGTGGCTGGCCCTGCTCGGCGCCTGCATCTTCTTTGCGACCCAGTCGGACCGCTTTCTCACGGGCGGCAATCTCTCGCTGATCCTGCAGCAGGTGATGGTGGTCGGCGTCATCGCCATCGGCCAGACGCTGATCATCCTCACGGCGGGCATCGACCTGTCGTGCGGCATGGTGATGGCGCTGGGCGGCATCATCATGAGCAAGTTCGCCACCGAACTGGGGCTGCCGGCGCCGGTGGCCATCCTTTGCGGCATCGGCGTGACGACGCTGTTCGGCCTGCTCAACGGCCTGCTGGTCACGCGCATCAAGCTGCCGCCCTTCATCGTGACGCTGGGCACGCTGAACATCGCCTTCGCGATCACGCAGCTGTACTCGTCGTCGCAGACCATCACCGACCTGCCCGGCGGCCTCACCGGCCTGGGAACCACCTTCAACATCGGCAACGCCGAAGTGGCGTGGGGTGCGGTGCTGATGCTGGTGCTCTACGGCCTTGCATGGTTCGTGCTGCGCGAGACGGCGGCGGGCCGCCACATCTACGCGGTGGGCAACAACGCCGAGGCCACGCGGCTGGTCGGCATTCCGACGCAGCGCGTGCTGCTGGGCGTGTACGTGGCGGCGGGCGTGCTGTACGGCATTGCGTCGCTGCTGTCGGTGGCGCGCACCGGCGTGGGCGACCCGAACGCGGGCCAGACCGAGAACCTCGACGCCATCACGGCGGTGGTGCTCGGCGGCACCAGCCTCTTCGGCGGACGCGGCATCGTGCTGGGTTCGCTGATCGGCGTGCTGATCGTGGGCGTGTTCCGAAACGGGCTCACGCTGATGGGCGTGTCGTCGATCTACCAGGTGCTGGTGACCGGCGTGCTGGTGATCCTGGCCGTGACGGCCGACCAGCTCTCGCGCCGGGGAGCTCGCTGATGAACGTCGTTGCAAACCCCAAGATCGTGATGCAGGCCAAGGGCCTGGTGAAGCGCTACGGGCAGGTCACGGCGCTCGACGGCGTCGACTTCGAACTGCGCGAAGGAGAAATCCTCGCGGTGATCGGCGACAACGGCGCGGGCAAGTCCTCGCTCATCAAGGCGCTGTCGGGCGCGGTGGTGCCCGACGAAGGGCAGATCCTGCTCGACGGCAAGCCGGTGAACTTCCGCAATCCGCTGGACGCGCGCCGTGCCGGCATCGAGACGGTCTACCAGGACCTGGCCGTGGCCCCGGCCATGACCATCTACGAGAACCTGTTCCTCGGCCGCGAGCTGCGACGCCCCGGCTTCATGGGCAATGTGCTGCGCATGCTCGACAAGAAGAAGATGCTGAGCGAAAGCACCGCGCGCATGGCCGACCTGAAGGTCGGCATCCAGTCGATGACGCAGGCGGTCGAAACGCTTTCGGGCGGCCAGCGCCAATGCGTGGCGGTGGCGCGCAGCGCGGCCTTCGCGCGGCACGTGGTCATCATGGACGAGCCCACCGCCGCGCTCGGCGTGAAAGAGGGCAACATGGTGCTCGAGCTGATCCGCCGCGTGCGCGACCGGGGCCTGCCGGTGGTGCTCATCAGCCACAACATGCCGCACGTGTTCGAGGTGGCCGACCGCATCCACGTGGCGCGGCTGGGCAAGCGCGCGGCCGTGCTCGACCCGAAGAAGATCAGCATGAGCGACACGGTGGCCGTGATGACCGGCGCCATGACCGCCGAGCAGTTGCCCGCGGAGGCGCATGCCTGATGCGGACACCGCCGCGCGCACGCCCGACCTGCTGCGGCTTCGCGGTTCCAACCAGGTCGGCATGCGCCAGTTCAACGAACGCACGGTGCTGCAGGCGCTACGCGTTCACACGAGCCTGCCCAAGGCCGACCTCGCGCGGCTCACCGGGCTGAGCGCGCAGACCATCGGGCTCATCACCGCGCGGCTCGAGGAAGACGGCCTCATCGTCAAGCAGAACCGCGTGCGCGGGCGCATCGGCCAGCCGTCGGTGCCGCTGGCGCTGAACCCCGACGGCGCGTTCTCCATCGGCATCAAGGTGGGCCGGCGCGGCGCCGAGTGGCTGCTGATCGACTTCACCACGCGGGTGCGTGATCGTCACATCGTGCATTACGACTTTCCCGACGTGGACGAGCTGCTGCCCGCCATCGCGCAGCACATCCACCGGCTGCGCGACGGCCTGGGGCCGCTGGCGGTGCGCAACGTGGGCGTGGGGCTCGCGGCGCCGTTCCAGCTCGGCGGCTGGCATCGCACGCTGGGGCTGTCGAAGGCGCAGGCCGACCTGTGGAACCAGATGGACCTGGCGGCCGAGGTGCGCGCGCGCACCGACGTGCCGGTGAGCTTCGCGCGCGACACCGTGGCCGCCTGCGTGGCCGAGCTGGTGGGCGGGCGCGGGCATGACCTGAAGAGCTTTCTGTACATCTTCGTCGACACCTTCGTGGGCGGCGGGCTGGTCATCAACTCGCACCTGCACACCGGCGCGCACGGCAACGCGGGCGCGCTGGCGTCGCTGCCCATGCAGCCGCCCGGCCGCGGCGGCGCGCTGCCGGCGCAGCT
>JACXTT010002511.1_pt1 | contig 29033 bp, 23 predicted proteins | sample 9270951 | NCBI WGS metagenome assembly JACXTT01 (sample SAMN15532306, study PRJNA645909) | rock metagenome | isolation source: weathered quartz diorite | place: Puerto Rico | collected 2017-06-21 | reverse complement strand
CATCTGGAAGTTCGACTGCAACCCCAAGGACGCCAAGTACGCCCTCAAGACCGGCGAACGCAGCGACTTCATCGCCACCCCCGTCATCTACAAGAACCGCGTCTACATCGGCACCGGCCAGGACCCGGAGCACAAGACCGGCATCGGCCATTTCTGGTGCATCGACATGACCAAGAAGGGCGACGTCTCCCCCGACCTCGTCACCGACAACAATGTTTTCCCCCCCAAGACCGAGAAGAACCCGAATTCTGCCGTCCTTTGGCACTACGGCGGCGTCATCCCGACCAAGGAAGAGCAGAAAAAGCTCAGACGCAACTATTATTTTGGCCGAACCATGTCCACTTGCGCCATCCATGAAGACATCCTCTATGTCGCCGAGCTGTCGGGCCTCCTGCACTGCATGGACGCCAACACCGGCAAGGTCCACTGGGAGTTCGACACCCAGGCGGAAATCTGGAGTTCGCCGTACTATGCCGACGGCAAGATCTACCTCGGCACTGACGACAAGGTGGTATGGGTCTTCCAGCACGGCAAGACACTGAAAAAGCTGGCCGAGAACGACATGGGCGGCCGAGTCCGCGCCACGCCGATCGCCGCCAACGGCGTCCTGTACGTGATGACAGAGAATAAGCTGTACGCGATCAAGTAATGGTCAAGCCCAGGGGTGAGGTACTCCGAACCCCAGGGCTTGTCTGCATCCATCTGAGGACATCATGAATCGAATGCGCTGGATTTGCATCGTGATCGCTTGCACGCTGACGCTGACGGCCGGCGTCCACGGCTGGTGCCGGCAGCGATCGGCACCCGCCCTGGTCGCCGTCAGCGAGGTCGGCCCCGCGAAGAACGCCGAGGTTTCGGCCATCCTGCCGATGTTCGGCGGCAGCCCGGCGCGCAACATGGTCAACCTCGTTGACAAGAACGTCCCAACCACCTGGATTGCCGAGGAAGGCAAACGCAAAAATATCAAGTGGGTCGCCGAACTCGGCAACCATGCCTACGGCGGCCCCGTTGTCGCCGATGGCAAGGTCTTCGTCGGCACCAACAACAGCAATCCGCGCGACAAGAAAGTCAAAGGCCACAAGGCCATTCTCATGGCCTTCGACGAGGTCGACGGCAAGTTCCTCTGGCAGATCGTCCACGACATACCCAACGACGAAATCTTCAAGGACTCCCAGACCCAGGGGCTTTGTTCCACCCCCGTTGTCGAAGGCAAGCTTCTTTACTATGTGACCCCCGCCTGCGAGATCGTTTGCGCCGACACCGCCGGCAAGGTGCAATGGTCCTACGACATGATGAAGGAACTCAAGGTCGTGCCGCACCACCTCGCCAACTGCTCCCCGCTCATTGTCGGCGATCTCGTCATGATCGTCACCAGCAACGGTGTCAACGAAGAAGGCAAGGTCGCCTCGCCAAAGGCCCCCAGCTTCCTCGCCATCAACAAGAAGACCGGGAAGATCGCCTGGCAGTCCGATCTTCCCGGCACCAAGATCATCGAGGGACAATGGTCGAACCCAACCCTGGCAACGGTCAACGGCAAGGCGCAGGTGATCTTCCCCGGCGGCGATTGCGTCATCTATGGCCTCGAGCCCGAGACCGGCAAGATGATCTGGAAGTGCGACTGCAACGCGATGCCGAAAAAGAAAGGCGACCGCGAGATGGACAACTACATCATCTCGACGCCGGTCGTCGTCGGCGCTCGGCTTTACGTGGGGCTCGGCGTCTACCCGGATCACCACCATGCGACGCGCTACAGCCACTTCGTGTGCCTCGACGTGTCCAAGACCGGCGACGTCTCGCCCAAGAGCTACGATGCGAAGGACCCCGCCAACCAGAAGTCGGCCCTCGTCTGGGCGTTCGGCGGACCGATCAATCCGCCCCCCGCCAAGGGCCGGCAGGTCAACTTCGGCCGCACCATCGGCACCGCCGCCGTCCACGAAGGCCTGGTTTACATCACCGAGGAAATGGGCTACCTGCACTGCCTCGACGCCAAGACCGGCCAGCGCTACTGGGAGCACGACTTCAAGGCGTCGATCTGGGGCTCGCCGTACTATGTCGACGGCAAGGTCTACGTCGGCACCCAGGACGGCGACGTCGTCATCTTCGCCCACGGCAAGGAGTGCAAATACCTTCTCGACGGCAAGCCGCACGAGGCGACCCCCGCCAACTACAAACGACTGCCGTCCGCCAGCATGGACGACAACGGCGTGAGCACGCCGATGGTCTTCGGCGGCGTGCTTTACATCATGACGACCTCGAAGCTGTATGCAATCGCGAACGGGAAATAGGTGAACATGAAATGGCCGTGCCAACACTCGATCTCTGGTCGCTGGTGCGCGGACGCCCGCAGATCGATCCAAGTGATCTCGCGGAAGCCGTCGTCCATCAGGCCGCGGAGGAGCCGCTCGATTACCGCACGCGATTGCTGATCCGCGACAGTGTTGATGCGCTGCACACGTATTGGGGCGTGCAGCGCGTCGAAAACTGGCTGGATGAGTGCCCACTGCACGATAAGATTATTACCATCTGCAAGGATAAATTCGAGGAGCTTGGATTTCCGTCGATCAGGAAACGGCTCATGGACAAGACAGACCCGGAAACTATTCGTCAGTATTTTCAAGCGCTCGGATTTGAGCTGCGCGAAACGATCAAGATTGCCATCGGTGGTGGCTGCGCATTGATTCTGCCTGGCTATGTTTCGCGCTTCACCGAAGATATCGTCGTCGTGGGCGAAGTGCCCGCGGAGATTCGCACGAAGTATCAGCTCCTGGATCAGTTGGAAAAACTACACGGTCTGCATATGGGACACGTGCAGTCCCACTCCATTCCGAGGGATTGGCAGGAACGCGTGCATTCCTTCGGCGTTTACAACTATCTGCAAGTGTCGCTGGTGGATGTCTACGACGTATTCTTGAGTAAATTGTTCAGCGTCCGGACGAAGGACATGGGTGACTTGAAAGTCTTGCTGCCGCAACTCGATAAGAATGTGCTGTCTCGACGGCTGCAGAGCACCTGTCAGGACTTCCTTGCGGCCGAGCGTCTGCAAGAAATCGCAGAGAAGAATTGGAAAATCCTTTTCGGAGAAGACCTACCCCAATGAGCACCACACCCCAACAAGCCAAAGACCAACTCGACGCCCATGTGCGTGAAATCATCGCCTGGCATTTCGACCCCGAGGGCGGCACGCCGTTCTGGGTCGAGGCGGCCGCGGGCAAGAACCCGTTCCTCAAGCTTGACTTCGATCCGCGCAAGGAAGTCAAGTGCTTCGAGGACCTCAAGAAATTCGGCCTCTTCGAGGACGATTGGCTGCGCGGCGGCCCCGTGCGCCGCTGGCTTCCCAAGAAATTGTGGAACAAGCCGACCTACGTCTTCGAGACCGGTGGCACCACCGGCATCCCCAAGAGCCGAGTTGTTTGCGAGGATCACTGGATCGACTACGAGATGTTCAGCGCCACCCTGCCCGACCAGTATTTCCCCAAAGGAACCAACTGGCTCATGCTCGGGCCGTCCGGCCCGCGCCGCTTGCGTCTCGCGGTTGAGCATCTCGCCCAGTTCCGCGGCGGCATCAGCTTCTGCGTCGATCTCGATCCGCGCTGGGTCATCAAGATCATCAAGAAAGGCTGGATGGAGCACCTCAAAGCTTATCAGGATCACGTCATCGACCAGGCCGTCACCATCCTCTCCGCCAACCATGACATCAAGTGCATGTTCACCACGCCGAAGCTCCTCGACGCCCTGTGCGGCCGGCTCGAAAAGGACGGCACCACCCTCAAGGACAAAGGCATCAACGGCGTCTTCTGCGGCGGCACCGAAATGACCAGCCAGTGGATCCGCTTCGCCATCGAGGAACTCCTCGGCCCCGGCATCTACATCGCGCCGACCTACGGCAACACACTCATGGGCCTCGCCGCGTCCGACATGCCGACCCCCGCCGATGATTATAAGATCAATTACTACGCTCCTCAGCCGCGCGCCGTCGCCCAGGTCGTCGATTTTGACGACTACAACAAGCTTGTCCCCTACGGCGCCGACGGCCGGGTGATGCTGACCACGCTGACGAACGAGCTGTTCATCCCGCGCTTCATGGAACGCGACGAAGCGGTACGCGAGAAGCCATCGGCCAAGTATCCCTGGGACGGCTGCTCCGGCGTCAAACCGTACCGCGGCTTCGCGGCAACGACGGTGGTCGGCGTATACTAACCCGAATTCGCCGCTAGCGGCTTAGCGCTCGCAGTAAGAAATCCGCGCTCACTGGCTTGAGCTGGCGAACGCCAAGCGGCAAACGCCGGCGGGAGCATCGCCATGATAAAGATCCTCCACCTTGATCTGGGTGAGACGCTGGTGCACGGCAACAGCCCCTTCCCTCACGTGCCGCAGGCCCTGGACGTACTCAATCAGTTTGTCACGGAAGCCGGCGACCCGCTCGGCGTCGGACTGGTTTCCGATTTCGACATGCCGGCGACGCCGGGCAACGCGGCACAGGTCGCCCAGATTTTCAAGCAATACCTGCAGTTGCTGGAAGGCTTCGGGCTGCGCTCCTATTTCGAGCCGGTGGAGAAGCGCGTGACCTTGTCAACCCACGCCGGCAAGAAGAAGCCGGATCCGCATGTCTTCGAGGTTGCCGGGCAGCGCCTGGGCTTGACGGCGAGCTTCTCGGAGCGTCTGTTCATCACTGAAGATCCGGGGCACATCAGCAAGGCGCGGGCGCTGGGAATGGAAGCCTTGCAGTTTGGCACGGCGGCGGGCAGCGACTTTGCCGATTGGTCCGCAGGGCCCTTGCTCATCGCCCGCCGGGTAACTCCGTCGAAGCATGACAATTTGCAGCTCGCACTGGACCTGTGGCTGCGCGTGCACAAGAATGGGGAGCTGACTGAGCTTCATGCGACTACCACGCCGGATCTGTTCCAGATTCAGGCAAATGTGTGGGTGGCGCTGCAGGATGCGTCGCTGGGATCGTTGCAGAATGTCGAGGTCACGATTCCCTGCGCCGGCGCGGTGAAGCTCACGTCCGCGGGATCGGTGAGTTCAGCTCAACTCGCCGCCGACGCCGATGCGATCGCGGACGCGACAGGGTATGTGAAGACGCTGCGCGACAACGGTCAGATCAGCACCGCCCCCGGAGCCCTGGCTCCGGGGACGACGCATGTGCTGGACAAAGATGAGCAGGGGCGCCAGCGCCTTCGCCGGCAGCGCTTCTCGGCTATTTGACGCCGGGGCAGGCAAAGCGCACGCGTTCCAGGACCTTGTGCTTTCCCTTTTTCCTCACCACGTGCGTCGGCAACCCGGCCGTGCCGGCAACAGCGCTGGCGACCGGGGCGGGGCCGTCCAGTTGAATGTTCCCGTTCTTGAGCAGCGTTTCGACAAAGTGCTTGACCTCGTCGGCAACGGAAGTCTCGTCGGGGACCGAGCCGAGAATGGCGGCGCGTCCGGCGGCGGCGCCGACGGCGATGGCTTCCGTGCCCAACGCCACCACCCCCTTCAGGCTCTTGTGGACATCGCCCAAACCGATCAGGCGCTCATGCACCGCATGGGCGAACTTTTCCGCTCCGAGCGCCAGCTCGTCCACCAGGAGCTTCGCCCCCTTGGGGGCGTTGATGCGCTCCAGCAGGTCCTTGCGCGTGGTTGGCAACAGGGCGGCCTTCTTGGGGGCGCTGCCTTCCAGTTCGGCAGAAGGCGCCAGGATGGAGGCGGCGCCAAGCAGAATGCCGTGATCGTTGAACGCTTTCTCGATGGCCGCCTTGTTGGCGCCGGCGTTGCTCGCCTGATCCTCCAGGACCATGCCCCGGCCCACGGCGCGGAAAAACCGCTGATTCAAGGGTGCATTCTTCGCGCCCGCGATCACTAGCTTGGTCAACAGGATCGTCGTCTTGAGCAGCGTTGCTTCATTGTGCGTCGGCTGGGCCACGAAGATGTTCCGCAGCGCGTCATAGTAGCAGCCCGTGAACACGCGCGCGAAGCTGTGGATCTCGCTGGTCAGCACATCCGGCGGCGCGGACGTCGGCAGGGTCGTCGGCAGCTGCCATTGAAACTTGTTGCACGCCTGCCGCGGCTTGGCGGCCGGATGCGAGGCGCCGAATGCGCGCCGGACGGCATCGGACAGTTCTTCCGCCGTCGTTTCCAGGAAATTATTCTTGCTGAGGTCCGGCGTCTTGGCGAGCAGCTTGTCGCGCGATTCCTTGTCGTGCAGCGCGGTCACCAGGGCCATGATGTCGCCGAACGCTTCGTGGAATGCGCCGGTTTCCGTGAAGTTCACCGTGAACAACTGCGGACGAACCGAGTCGAGAAGTCCATGCCCGCACTCATGGGCGACCACGTCGGTGCTAGAGCCCGAGAAGACGGCGCCGCCGGGAAGCGGGAAATGGAAGAACGACAACGAGTGGCCGTCGTAGAAGGCATTGAGGTCCTGGCCCGCATCAGCTTTCAAGGGCAGGCGCTTCGGCGTCACGCGCGGCCATTTCGCCAGCGCTGCGCCGGTGACCGATTGCCAGGCGTCCAGGGCGGCGAGCGCCGCCTCGCGGCTCTGCCATTGCACGAACTGGAGCGTGCCCGGCGGAAATGCGGCTTGCGCAGGCATGGCCGGGGACGGGGCGAATCCCGCCTGGCTCGCGGGGCGATCCGGACGCGGCGTGATCAGGCGCATGGCGGGCGCGTCGGGGCCCGCCTTGGCATCATTGGGAACGAAGTTGATCGGCATGGTGGCGACTCCTTGGGCTAGAGACATCCGGCCAGCTGACGCTGGTAAGCGATGAGCGCTTTCCGGGAATGACCAGACATTACTCTAGGTGCGCCTACTTGCAAGCTATTTCTGAAAATATTCTGGCCCTCCTAGCGCACCAGCGCCGGCGAACTAGGGTGCGTGAACCGCACTGTTCGGCTTCCCCTCGCGCGGGTCAATTCTTCGTGACCTTGGTGTCCTTCGTGGATCATCTTATTGTCGGCGCGAATTGTCCGATTTTGCTTTGATTTGTTTTGACTCTGCTTCGCCATCGGATACGATGAAAAGTTCCCCGGACAAGATCGCGGTAAGGTCTTTTCCGACTGCAAAAACTCATTTTTTTTCCAAGAGCGGCGCCATGACAAGGTCCATTCGGTTCGCACTGTGTCCCCTGATTCTCTTGAGTGTCGCCGCGTTCAGCGGCGCTCAGGAAAAAATCAACTCGACCATCACCATCCTCGTTCCCGAAAAGGGACAGGAAGAGACTGTCCTCAAGGTCAACGGCAAGGTCATCGACGGCGATGGCGGCACCCGCGTCTACAAAACGTCGCTGGAAAAAGGCAAGGAAGCCAAGTTCAAGATCGAAATCCTGGTTGAGCCCAACAACTACACCAAGATCACCCGCCGCAAGGAAATTACTCTCAAAGGCGGTGAAAACGATAAAGTCAAGATCGACATGACTGGCGAACAGTCCTTCGAGGAAGTCAGCCGGCCTGACGACATCGTCGTCCGCTTTGTGCCGACCCCCGGCGACATCGTGGACCAGATGTCCAAGCTTGCCAAGATCGGCAAGAAGGACGTCGTCTACGACCTCGGCTGCGGCGACGCGATCATGCTCATCCGGCCGATCCAGAAGTTCGGCGCCTTGAAGGGCGTCGGCGTCGAGTACGATCCGGAAGTGATGAAGCTCGCCGTCGAGAACGTCAAGAAAGCCAAGCTGGAAGACAAGATCGTGATTCGCCAGGGGGACATGCTCAAACTGAAGCCGAAGGACGTGGAGGACGCCACCGTGGTCTTGCTCTACATCGGCGACGACCTGGGCAAGCGCGTGTCGCCGGTCCTGAAGAATACGCTCAAGCCCGGCTCGCGCATCGTGTCGCATCGCTTCCTCCTGGGCGATTGGAAGTCCGACAAGAGCATCACCGTCAAGGGCGAGGACGGCGGCGAATACGAACTGCACCTGTGGATCGTTCCGGAACGCAAGCTCGACAAGGGCGACAAGTAAGCCACAGCGAGATATGCGACAAGCCGTCCGCCAACGAAGCGGACGGCTTTTTTTGTTACAATAATAGGGTCGTTCACGAATCTGGGAGGAGTAGCTATGCCCTCGCCGTTTCCCGGAATGGATCCGTATCTGGAATCGCCGCCTTTTTGGGGTGATTTGCATGGCACGATGATATCCGTCATCAAGGCAGATTTGAACCAACGATTGCCGGCAAATTACTCGGCTTGGTCCGATATCTACATTTGGCTTCACGAACCTGACGCGGAGACGCGCCGGGGTAAGCCGGATGATTTTATCACTTCCAAAAATGCAGGTGCGTCGAACGAGGGCCGGACCGTCTTGACGGCGCCCACAACCTCCCTTCTTCCCGCGGTTCGTCGAAGGGGAAATCGGTATCTGAAGATCAAGGAGGCAGGAAGCGACCGCGTGGTCACGGTAATCGAATTTCTCAGCCCTGCGAACAAGGCTCCAGGCGACGACCGCGATGCCTTTCTTGCCAAGCGCAACGAATATCTTGCGACGGGCACCAACGTCGTGGAAATCGATCTCCTCCGGGCGGGTCAGCGGATGCCGATGGGCAAGCCCAAGCCGCCGCGAGCGGATTACTATGTGCTGGTTTGCCAGGCCGTCGAATTCCCGAGGATCGGCGTCTGGCCCTTCTCGGTGCGCGATCCTTTGCCCGACATCCCAGTGCCGCTCGATCCGGAGGATGGATTTATCCAGCTTTCGCTGAAATCTTGCTTCGACCTCGCCTATGACCAGGGTTCGTACCGCCGAGAAGTCAATTACGCCAGGCCGCCGCGAAGTGGCTTGCAGGGCCAGGACGCGGCATGGGCGGCGCAAATCGCGAAGGCACAGCGCTGATCACTTCGTCGGATCGCTCACGCGGCCCACGAAAACCAGGCTGCCCGACCGGCGATCGACGATGCTGAACAAAAACGGATGATCGGCGCGAAAGACCGGACGAGGCGGCGGGGGTGTAAACGCTCCCGGTGGCGCCCCAGGAACAGCCGCTACTGCCGTCGCGGCAGCCGCCTCGGTCCCCTCCTCCTGCAATTCCACCAGCGCCCGGTGCCTCACTTCCGAAATCATCGGCGGCAACTCCGTCGTCATTTTGCTGAAGTTGGCGCCTGGACCAAACGCATCGGCCATCCCCATTTTGGACAGCGTTTCTTTGAGCGCGAACTCCGAAGTCAGCTTGAAACGAGGCAGGTACACAAGTACTTCCGGATGTGCCTCAAGTCGGCGAATCCACGTCTCAAAATGCTCACCCGTCAGATCTTTTTCCAAAGCGGCCAGCCCGTGTCGCTCGCGGGGCAAGACGAAAACCATCATCAGATCGCCGCCTCGAAAAGGCATGGCGAGCACCTGCACGTCCTTGTTCTCTCCATAAAGCATAGGGTTAGCCTGGAACATCATGGGCGCTTTGACCGTCTCGTTGCGCGTGCGGAAGAAGTCGATCGGTTTGGTGTCCTCCTTCATGAACGGCTTGTCCCACGCTCCCTTGAAGTAGACGGCATTCACGAGGACGATCATGCTCTTGTCGGTAACGCTTCCGGCGGGAAGAAGATTGGCGATACGTTTTTTTGTTTGCCCTTCGACCCATGCGTTGATCGAGGCCCGGGCCGATTCCGGTGCCGTGCGGAAATCGACGCCGAACATCGACGAGCCAAAATGCTCGCCCGCTCCGTCCATAAAATTCTTGTTCCAGCGAATGTGTCCGCCTACAAACAGGGCGTTGGCGAAATTCAGCTCGCAGCCGGTTGGTTGTTTCATTTGCTTCAATAGAGCTGCAAAACCCGGATGCGTCATGCGGGCCTCCGGCAGATGAAGCGTTTTGTTCATTTGCGCCAGGGTCTGCCCGTCTGCGCCCGCGGACGTCATGGCGAGCACCGTCGAAATGCTCCACGGCGAGAAGCATAGGTTGCCTGGCGTTCGGCCAAGCTCCCGATGCAGATCGCTTGCAAAGGCCGTATTCCCTTTAACGACTGCGAGCACGGCGCCGATTTCAGCAGGCGTCTGCGCGATTGTGGCCGTCGGCATGGCGGCGACAACCAGGAAAAAGGCCAGAATCTTGCGCATGGTCTGCTCCTGCCAGGGGGAGGACGTGACCAGGTTGGGCAAGGAGATCAAAGCGGGTCGTCCAAGCCGATGCCTCATTCGCTGGGATAGCTTGGTCAAAAAAGGATTGCAAGACGAATCGGCAAAAGCTGTTGCCATGGACGTCGAGGCGACGCTGCAGTTTATTTCCCCCACTGGTTGCCGCTCCGCTGGCGCGTAGTCTAATAAAGATGATGTCGAAGAATCCCGCCTGCCACCCCTTTTCCTGGAGACTCCCACACCATGTTGCACATTCCGATTTCGCGTTGGGGCGAACCGTACAAGAGCCTCGAACTCGACAAGGTCGTTCACTTTAACACCGGCGAGGTCCTCGCCGAAGTCAGCCGGGCCAACGGCGGGCTCGTCGAGCGCGATATGAAGCACGCGGCCCGCGCCCGCCAGGTGCTCCAAGAGCTTCCGATCAAGAAGCTGCTCGAGATCGCCAAGAAGGCGGGCGAATATTACGCCAAGGCCGACCTGCCGCTCGGCGAAGGCGGCACGCAGACGCCGGCACAGTTCGCCCGCATGCAGTCCGCGACCACCGGCCTGCCCGAGCACATGTGCAAGTTCAACATGGAGAAAAACGAGTTCGTCCTTGCCAACATGGACAAGATCCTCGACTCCCTCACGCGCGGCCTCGATCTCGACATCCTCGCGCGCGGCTACGGCGTCGAGCCGCGCGGCGTCCCGGTCAGCTACCAGGCGCAGTCGCCGGTGCTCGGCATGGTGCTGCCGTCGAACTCGCCCGGCGTGCATACGCTGTGGCTGCCGATCATTCCGATGCAGGTCGGCCTGGTCCTCAAGCCCGGCCCGCAAGAGCCGTGGACCCCGTACCGCATGATGGAGGCGTTCATCAAAGCCGGCATCCCGAAGCAGGCGATCGCCATCTACCCCGGTCTGGGCGACGTCGGCGCCGCCGTCTTGCAGCACTGCCCGCGCAGCCTGATCTTTGGCGGCACCGCCACGGTCGAGCAGTACAAGGGCAACCCGCGCGTCCAGGCGCACGGCCCCGGCTTCAGCAAGATCCTCCTTGGCGACGACAAGGTCGATGAGTGGGAAAAGTACCTCGACCTCATGTGCGATAGCGTGTTCGTCAACTCGGGCCGCGGCTGCATCAACTGCTCCGGCGTCTGGGTGTCGCGCCACGGCAAGAAGATTGCCGAGGCCATGGCCGCCAAGATCGGTCCGGTGCAGCCGCTGCCGCCCGACGACCCGAAGTCCGCCCTGGCCGCGTTCACGGTCAAAGGCCAGGCCGACGCGATCAACAGCCAGATCGACGCCGACGTGAAGGAAGCAGGCGTTATCGACTTCACTGCCAAATACGGCGCCCGGCTGGTGAAGAGAGAGCACTGTGACTACATGAGGCCAACGGTCATCTACTGCGAGAACCATGAGAAGGCGATTGCCAAGAAGGAGTTCATGTTCCCGTTCACGACGGTCGTCGAGTGCCCGCAAGAAAAGATGCTCGAATCGATCGGCCCGACACTGGTGTGCAGCGCCATCACCGAGGACGCGAAGTTTCAGCGCGCGCTGGCCGACGCGATCCACATCGACCGCCTCAACATCGGCCCGATGAAGACGATCGCCCTCAACTGGCTGCAACCGCACGAAGGCAGCATCGTGGACTTCCTGTTCCGGGCGCGGGCGTTTCAGTTCGAGAAGGGGTTCATCAAGATCTGACCTGATTCGTTTAGCGTTCGCGCAGCGCAGCGCGGGCGCTAAACGCTGACGGAGGAATTACCATGCCGCTTCTGGATCACTTCCAAGCGCCGCTCAAGGACGAACGCCACTGGCAAGGATTTCACAGTTACTGGGCCAGCACAATCGTTGCTCAGTTGAACGACACCGTGCTGCCGTCCGACTATTTTGCTGAACCGCACGTCAAACTCGGCGTGCCGGTGGAGATCGATGTTGCAACCTGGGAGCAAGAGCGTCAAGGCGAATCCGAGCAGGACGGCGGCGTAGCCACCGCAGTCTATGCGCCGCCAAAGCCCGCGCTAACCTTCCCGGTGGATTTCTCCGAAATTGACACATTTGAAATTCAGGTCCGTCAAGAAGGCGGCTTGAGGATCGTCGCCACCATCGAACTAATAAGTCCCGCCAACAAAGACCGGCCAACTCTTCGCCAGGCATTGGTGCGGAAGTGCGCGAGCTACTTGCAACAGGGCATTGGCGTGATGATCGTCGATATCGTTACCGAGCGCTCGGCCAATCTGCACGCGGAATTGGTCGAGGAATTGGCGCCGACCGTGACCATCGATCTGCACGACGAAGACGCCCTCTACGCGGTCGCCTACCGGGCGCAACCCGCCCATCAGGTTGCGGCCTGGCCCGAACGGTTGCAGGTCGGTCACGTGCTGCCGACGTTGCCGTTGTGGCTGTCGGATATCCTGGCCGTCCCCGTCGATCTGGAGCAGAGCTACGTGGCGGCATGCAAGGCCTTGCGTATCCGAGTAGCGTAAACCTCACTTCTGCAAAATCAACTTCCCCCGCCGTGTGATGCGCAGCACATAGCGCTCCCCTTCGTGCTCGATGCAGATCTCGCGTTCGCCACCAAACAACTCCTGCGCGGACACGACCCGGGGCGAATCCGCGGTGTTGCCGGCCTGCGACTCGGCAGCTTGCTTGTTGCGATCGTTCAGCTTGTCCGTCATGTCAGCCCCCTGATTGGTCGGTCTCTTAGTCTATTGTTATTGAGACTGTGTGTCAACACAAATGCCGCACCTGCGAGAATGGCTTCCTTGGTCAGATTGACCGCGATTATTATTCGTGGGGACTTGTCGATCCTGAAGAGCAAGCTACAATCGATTTGTTGAGATAGTGTATCATTTAGAGGCTGCTCCGCCACCGCAGCGAGACCTTTCTCGCGTCCGCCGCAACGCACCTCACCTTACCCCATACGGTTCCTTTTTTCAGTGGAGGGTGCGATGCGTCGCATTTCTTTGCGTCCCGCGTTTACGCTCATCGAGTTGCTGGTGGTGATTGCCATCATCGCCGTCCTGATCGGCCTCTTGGTGCCCGCCGTGCAGAAAGTGCGGGCGGCCGCCGCCCGCGCCCAGTGCGCCAACAACCTCAAGCAGATCGGCCTGGCCGTGCACGGCTACATGAACTCCAACAAGTCCCTGCCTCCCAACGGCATCTACACCACCAACGGCGCGGCCGTCGTGCAGACTTCCGCCTGGTCCGCCCTGTCGCGTATCTTGCCCTACATCGAACAGGAGAACCTGTTTCGCAACATCGACTTCACCACTCCCTACTCCACTCAGCCCGGCATCACCTCGAAGCGGGTCGCGACCTTCATCTGCCCCAGCGAAATCAACGACAACGGCAGCGGCAGCGACCCGACCTACGGCAACAAGCACTGGACGCTCAACTACGTCGTCAACCTCGGCACCTGGAACGTCTTCACCGCCCACACCTCCGCCATGCAAGCCGGCGACGGCGCCTTTCGGCCCAACTTCGGCTACCGGCCGGCGAACTTCACCGATGGGATGAGCAACACCCTCGCCATGGCCGAGGTGAAGAGCTACACGAACAAGGTGTCCGGCAGTCCGAACACCGTCGTCTATCCGTCCCAGATGCCGCCCCCTTCGTCACCGAACGACGTCGCTTCTTCGCCGCCCTGCGGTCTGACAGGCCTGACGCAGGCAGCTTTCGACCCGACCAAGTTCACACACGCCGAATGGGTGGACGGCAAGGTCCACGAGACCGGCTTCACCACCACGTTCACGCCCAACACCGTCGTCCCTTATTTGTCCGGCGGCGTCACCTACGACGTGGACTTCATCAGCGCCAGCGAAACCAGCCTGGGCGACACCTATGCTGCGGTCACGTCGCGCAGCTATCATTCGGGCTGCGTCAACGTCCTGCTCATGGACGGCTCCGTCCGCGCGGTAGCTTCGTCCATCTCGCTGCAAACCTGGCGCGCCCTCGGCACCCGTGCCGGCGGCGAAGTCGTGCCCGACTTCTGATTTTTTGCTTGGCATAGACCGCGCATTCATGGAAACTGGTGCAGAAGGATTTCTTCCCACGCCCGCAGGTAAGCGAAGCGAACTTGCGGGATCCTCCCGAGGCACTCCCATGAAAAAGCGCTGCCTTCTTTGCATCGTTTTCTTGCTCCCGTTCTGCGTCGAGGTTACGCCGGCCGAGGAAGAACAAGAACGCGATCCCGCCGACCTCATTGTCCACAATGCCAAAGTGCTGACCGTGGACGCAAAGTTCACGACCGCCGAGGCCATTGCTGTCCGAGGCGATCGCATCATTGCCGTCGGCTCGAACCAAGCCATCCTCAAGTACAGCAGCATGACCTGCAAGGTCATCGACGCCAAGGGCAAGAATGTTCTGCCTGGCATTTACGACAGCCACACCCATCCGACCGGGGCGGCGACCAGCGAATTCGACGAGGAGGTGCCGTACCTGAAATCGCTGGAGGATGAATTCGCCTACATCCGCAAGAAAGCGAAGGAGCTGCCCGATGGAGAATGGATCGTGTTGCGCTACGCCTTCCCGACGCGCTTCAAGGAAGCGCGTTTCCCGACCCTGGCCGAGCTGGACGCCGCCGCGCCGAAGCATCCGGTCTTGCACAACGCCGGTCCGGCCAGCATGGTCAACTCGATGGCGCTCAAGGTCTCCGGCGTCACCAAGGAAACCAAGAACCCCTCGAACGGCGTCATCGTCAAGGACCCCAAGACCGGCGCGCTCACCGGCATGTTGCGCAACGCCGGCGGGGTCCTCAAGGGCATCCCCGGCGGCAAGGCGAGCGCCCAGGATCGACGCCAGGCCGTCAAGAAACTGTTCGCCCTCTACAACTCCTTCGGCATCACCAGCATCTCCGATCGCAGTGCGAGCCGGGGCGCGTTCGATCTGTATCACGACCTGCGCAAGACCGACGAGCTGACCCTGCGCATCAATGTCTGTCCGAACTTCAGCCCCTACGGCACCCGCGAGGAAATCGCCAAACGCTTCGACAACCTCCCCGGCAAGGACAAGAAGTTCGGCCCCACCGGCACCGGCGGCGTCTGGATCCGCATCGGCCCCATCAAGTTCTTCCTCGACGGCGGCATGCTCAACGGCACCGCGTATATGCGCCAGCCGTGGCCACAGGGGGACACCTATCAGATCTACGAGAAGGACTATCGCGGCCTCTTGTTCACGCCGCCGGAACAGGTGAAGATCGTTGCCGAGGAAGCCGCCCGCCGCGGCTGGTCCGTGACGGCGCACACCGCCGGCGAAGGGGCGATGGACGTGCTCCTCGACGGCTACGAGTTCGTCGATCGCCTCGTGCCGATCAAGAACCTGCGCTTCTGCATCACGCACGCCAACTTCCCCAGCCAGCAGAACCTCGAACGCTGCCAGCGCCTCGGCGTCGTCGCCGACGTGCAGCCCGCCTGGCTCTACAAGGACGGCGACACCCTCGACCGCGTCCTCGGCAAGGAACGCATCCGCTGGTTCCAGCCCTACAAGAGCTGGATGAAGTACACGACTATCGGCGGCGGCAGTGACCACATGATCAAGCTCGACCCGCGCAAAGCCACCAACCCATGGGACCCCTGGCTCGGCATCGAAACCGCCGTCACCCGCAAGCTCGAATCGGGCCGGGTCCTCGTCTCCGACGAATGCCTGTCGCGCGAAGAGGCCCTCCGCCTCTACACGATCAACAACGCCTTCCTGGGCCGCGAGGAAAAGGACAAGGGCACGCTCGAAGCGGGCAAGCTCGCCGACTTCATCCTGATCGACCGCGACTACCTGACAACGCCCGACATCGGCGGCACACGCGTGCTGAAGACCTTCGTCGGCGGCAAGCTGGTGTATGAGCGGAAGGAGTGACGGCCAGGCATCGAGCTGCCGGTTTAACCAAAAAGCAAGCCGAATCCCTAGAAACCGTCGAAAAATCAGGGGTTTTTCGGGTACTATCGGCTAGGGGACGGCTGGTGCGCCACACCAAGCTGTTATTGCGGCGACCGACATGGCAATTGTCATCGAAGCGAGTACTGGAACGCGTTCCATGCGTTCCACGACACCCCTCGCGTTTGGAACGATGGAATGAAATGGAACGCAATGGAACGAATCGCCGTTGCTTTTTCTGCCTCAGGTGGCGGCACGATTTGCCGCCAACATCAGCACAGTACGGATGGCGTGACGCGAAAAATGGCAAGGCAACGGAGCTTGACTACGCCGTATTTGATCTTGCGCGCGTTGCCGGAGCCAAACGAACGAGGCAACTATCCCTTGTGAAGCGCTCGATATCGTGATGGCCGAGGAGATCCTTCGCGCTCGCCGCAGGCTCGACTTGACGCAAGCGGAGCTGGCGCGTCGGGCGGGCATTCGCGCCTCCGAGAGTGTCCAGGACGAAGCCTGGGCAGGGTCATAGAAAGTGTCAAAAGCGGGCGACCGGATTCGAACCGGCGACGTCAGCGTTGGGAACGCTGCACTCTACCACTGAGTTACGCCCGCATTCATTGCTCATGATTGATTTTAAGCGCCGTCGCGGCCGATGCAAGCGGTTTCTGTCAGGCCACGGGGGATTTCACGGCGCCGAGCGTGCGCAGGTCGCCTTCGCGGCGGGTCAGGCCGATGCGATCCAGATACTCGCAGAACGGGATGGCGAACTTGCGCGTGGTGCCGAGCAGGTCGCGCAGCTCGGCGACGGTGGCGCCGGGGCCGGCGCTCAAGCGGTCGGCGACGCGCTTGCGCATGTCGGCCTCGACGTCGGCGTGCAGATATACGTCGGCGTCGATGCGCACCAGGAAGCCCTCGGCGACGCAGACGTCGAAGAGGTCTTGCATATTGGCGGCGTTGCCGCCGGCCTGGCTGGCGAAGCTGGCGGGGTCGGGGGGTTGGAAGCCGGCGGCGTGATAGGCTTCCACGACCTTGTCCTTCAGCTTGCGCAGGCTGGTGCTCAGCTTCGGCTTGAAGTCGGCGCGGGCGATGCGGCGCAGGTCACCGGTCAGCTTTTTCGTCTTGATGAGGCGATCGACCTCGGCATGGATCAGCGGATCGTCGCCGACGTAGTCGAGCTGGGCTTGCACCTTCTGGCGATCGTGCGAGGTCATCAACGGCGCTTCCTCGTGCATCCGGGCGAGCACGTCGAGGATGCGCTCGTCGAGCTCGCTGATGACGTCGCCGTGCAGGATGACCTGCCGGCCGGCTTGCAGGGTGACGGTGACGAGCAGCTTGTCGTCGCGCAGTTGCTGGATGATCTGCAAGGCCTGAGCGGGGGCGAGGTTGGCGTCGCGGACGAGGTCGGCCTGGGTGAAGCCGGTGTAGCCGCCGAACCAGGCGACGATCAAGGCGCGCTGCTTCGGGTCGCCGGTCCAGAGTTTTTCGATGCGTTCCAGGGTCTCCAGGTGACGCCGGCGGATTTTCTTGGCGACCGGCTGAAGGACCTGGCCGCCGCCGATGGTCAGGGTGGCGGAGGAGCCGCGGACGACGAACGGCTGGCCCCAGGTGGAGGTCGCGGGATCTTCGAGGAAGAGCTGGGCGAGGCCCCAGCCGCCGGGGTCGATGGTGTCGCAATCGAGCAGCGAGACGGTGCCCATGATCTCGGACGTGCCGACGTGGAAGCGAATCGGGGCGCGATGCTTGATGGGGCGCTTCATCTCGCGCAGGCAGTGCAGGCGAACGGTGACGACGCGCGACGGCTTGAGATAGCCCGGCGTGGCGATCTCCTGGCCGCGCAACACGTCCTTGTGATCGACGCCGGCGAGATTGACGGCCGCGCGCATGCCGCGATGGACTTCCTCGACCGGCTTGTCGTGATTTTGCAGCGAGCGGATGCGGACGGTTTGGCCGCTGGGGAGCCATTCGACCTCATCGCCGACGCGAATGCTGCCCAGGTGAACGGAGCCGGTGACGATGGTGCCGTGGCCCTGGACGATGAAGGAGCGATCGATGGGCATGCGAAAAAAGGATGACGGATGAAGGAGGAAGGATGAATCCGGGACTTTTTCAACCTCGGTCCTTCCGCCTTCATCCTTCGACAGCAAAGCACAGGCGTCGGTGATCGCTTGCTTGAGTTCGTCAATACCCATGTCCGTGTGAGCGGAGGTGCGGATGATCGGGGCGGTTTCGAGGAAGCTGCCCTGGACGAGGTCGCGGATTTCCAGCTCGACGACTTCGCGGGTGGTTTCATCGACGAGGTCGCACTTGGTCAGGGCGATGACGCCGTGGCGCAGGCCGAGCAGCTTGAGGATTTCGAGGTGCTCGCGGGTTTGCGGCATGATGGAGTCGTCGGCAGCGATGATGAGCACGACGAGATCGATGCCGGTGGCGCCGGCGAGCATGTTCTTGATGAAGCGTTCGTGGCCGGGGACATCAACGATGCCGAGGCGGAAGCCGTCACCCTCACACCCCGCCCCGCTCCCGGAGGGAGAGGGGAGATCAAGGGTGGCGAAGCCGATGTCGATGGTGATGCCGCGCGCTTTTTCTTCGGGCAAGCGGTCGCAGTCGATGCCGGTGAGGGCCTTGACGAGCGAGGTTTTGCCATGATCGATATGGCCGGCGGTGCCGAGGATGAGATCGCGAGGCATGGGGTGATTCTATCTGCTTTGCGTTTAGCGCTCGCGTCAAATGATCAATAACTTGACGCCTTGTCGCGAGCGCTAAACGGCAAACGGCGCGCTACTTCGTGTCCAGCTTCTTGACGATCTCCGCGACGCGTTTGGCGTCGTCGCCGGCTTTGCCGACAGCGTCGATGGCGGCGACGTTGCCGGCCTTGTCGATGACCACGGTGTAGCGCTGGATGGTCACGCCGCGGTCGGCGCTTCCTTTTTCGCCCTTTTCGTCGATGGTGGGCGACTTGCCCCCCTTGCCGACCGGGACGCCGAAGGCCTTGGCGAGCTTGCCGTCTTCATCGGCCAGGAGCGGGAAGTTGAGCTTGTGATGGGTTTTGAAGAGCTTGTGGGTCGCCACGGAGTCGCCGCTGACGCCGACGACGAGAATGTTGGCGCTTTTGAGCTTTTCGATCTCGTCGCGGAAGCCGCAGGCCTGGGCAGTGCAGCCGCCGGTGAAGTCGGCCGGGTAGAAGTAGAGGACGACGATCTTCTTGCCGACGACGTCACTCGACTTGAACGGCTTGCCGGTGTCTGCGACGCTTTCGAACGACGGAGCGGTATCGCCGACTTTCACTTTCAGCTCGACTTTCTTCTTTTCCTTGACCTTGTCCTGGGCAACGGTCGTGCCGTTGATGACCAGGCCGAGGGCGCCCAAGATAAAACAACCTGTGACACATTTCGCCAGCAATCGCATGAGAAGTCCTCCTATTTGGATGTTGCAACTGGCAAGGGAATCGGCCAAAACGACAATCGTTTGGCGAATCGAGGTAGGTACCGTTACAATAAACGGACCGGGCGGCAACGTCAACAAGATTGCAACTTGTCGATTTCGGATTGCAAATTCGCCATCGCCTACGTTATAGACGTTGTGCCGCTCCATTTGATTCGAACAGGAAGGAAACCAAATGCTCGGCATCAAACTCAACCCCGTGCAATTTCTCGATCGCGTCGGTGAAGAATTGAGGAAACTCGATCCCGCCCAGGTGCAGGCCCTCGCCGACGCCATCTATTCTTGTTATGAACAACGCCGAACCGTCTTCATCATCGGCAACGGCGGCAGCGGGTCGAATGCCTCGCACTTCTGCGAGGACCTCGGCAAAGGAACCATCCGCCGCGAGGACTTCGACAACGATCGGAAACGCCGGCTGCGCGTCCTCAGCCTCACCGACAACACCCCTTACATCCTCGCCTGGGGCAACGACGAAGGCTTCGACCGCGTCTTCGTCGAACAGCTCAAAAACCTCGCGAACCACGGCGATCTGCTCATCGCCATCAGCGGTTCCGGCAACAGCCCGAACATCCTCCGCGCCGTCGATTGGGCTAATCGGAACGACCTGACCACCTTCGGCTGCACCGGCTTCTCCGGCGGCAAGCTCAAGGGCATGGCCCAGAAGGGCTTGCACGTGGCCCTCGACGACATGGGCATCGTCGAATCGATCCACCTCACGGCGTTTCACTGGATTGTCGATAACCTCCATGCACGCATTGGATTGCAGACGCCCGGCACTGCCCGTTGACCGACGCTGGCCGCAACCGCTGTTGCCGCGCAACGAAATCTCGGCAAGGAACCCCCTGACGCCCAATAGCTTACGCGGATTCGTCGCGCACACACTCAGACACCCCCCCCGCGCAACGAATCGACCACGCCAGGTGGATGGAAAGGCCTCAACCGACCTTGCAATTTCTTGACGGACCCGCGGCAGGACAGTGAAGAATCCGTTAACATCGGCCCCCCTATTCTTTGCGCCAATTCACCCGCCTTGCCACTTGAGCCATGCCCCCCCTGGCGATACACTCACAACACCCGTGAGCGGACTTTGCCTGAGGTGTTGTGCTTATGCCGATCATCATCAAATGCGACTGCGGCAAGACGCTGAAGATCGACGAGAAGTATCGCGGCAAGAAGGCGGCGTGCCCGGTGTGCAGCAAGCCGATCCTCGTGGACGGACCAAACGAGGATACCTCGGCGTCCGTGCTGATCGAGCCGGAGCCTGAGGCGCCGCCGGCGAAGCCCGCGGCGAAACCCGCCGCCAAACCCGCGCCGGCGCCGGCTGCTGCCGCGGAAGACCTCGCCAACCCATTTGCCGTGGCCACCGCCTCCCCGACGTCCGGGCGGCGCCGCAAGCGCGGCTTGTTGCCGTGGATCACCGCCGGCTGCGGCTTGCTCTCGATCCTCCTCTCCTGCTGCGGCGGCGTCGGCTTCGGCACCTACTACTATTTCTTCCGCGCGCCTGACGAAGACTTCAAGTTCGTCCATGAAAACGTGATGGGCTTCTACTCGGTGCGCGTTGCCGACGTCATGAAGAGTTCCACCTTCAAGGACCAGCTGGCCAAGGCTCCCGTCGGCGCCAAGGATGCGCTCGATAAGAAGCTGGCGGAGATCGACAAGAAGCTCGGCCTGACCTTCACCGATCTGGAACGCGCCACCTTCATCACCCGCTCGGGCGCCGACCAGGGGACCGTACTGCGGACCAGCAAGCCGATGAGCAAGAAGAAGATCTTCACCATGTTCGGGGCCGACAAGAGTGAGAAGAAGGAAGGCAACTTCACCTACTACGTGCTGGAACGCCCCAACGATGTGTCGATGGTACTGCACTTCGTCAGCGATCGGCTCGTGCTGATCACCAAGACCGAAGCCGTCATGAAGGATTTTCTGGCTGGCATCGACAAGCCGGCCACCGACCCCACGCTGAAGCGCGGCATGAAGCTGGCGTCGTCCGGCAGTTACGCTTACGTCATGGCCTTCAAGGTGGATCAAAACGCCGCCGACAACATGATGCGGGGCGAACTCAATCTGATTCCTGCCGCCCGCGACATGAACGGCCTGGTCGTGACCGCCGCCATCGACCAGCGGATGAACGTTGAAGTCCGCGGCATGTTCGCCAGCAGCGATCAGGCGTCCCGCGCCAGGTCCGAGGTCGAGTCTTTTGTGCAAAAGGCCAAGGGCCAACAGGGCAAGCGGGTTGACCCTCTCATGGCCGGTCTCATCGACTCCCTCGCCGTGACCCAGAGCGGCTCGGAAGTCGTGATGCGCGGCATGACGGACTTCCCCATCGGCATCATCACCGCTCAGATCAGCAACGTCCGCGTGCAAGCCCCCGGACAGAAAGCCAGCCGCGACAACCTCGAGCAGATCGCCCGCGCCATCTCCGAATATGAAGCCCGCAACGGCAAGTTTCCCCCCGGCGGCTCCAAGGGGGGCGTTAGCTGGCGCGTCGCCATTCTACCTTACCTGGATGAGAATAATCCGATCTACGAGAAGCTCAACCCCAAGGAAGCCTGGGACAGCGACACCAATCGCCCGTTCTGGGCCAAGATGCCCAAAGTTTATCAACTCCCCGGCAAGCCCAACGACGGCAAGACCTATTACCAGGTCTTTCGCGGCGCCGACTCGGTCTTTCCCGACCGTCCCGACGGACTCGAACGCAAGGATCTCACCGACGGCGACCACAATACCATCTTCGTGGTCGAGGGGTCCGACCCGGTTCAGTGGATGAAGCCCGAGGATATCTCCTTCCGCGTCACCACCACGGGAACCGCGGTGAACCTGCTCGGCAACCACTGGGGCGACGATACCTTCCACGCCGCCTTCGGCGGCGGCACCGTCCGCCGCTTGCCGCGCACCATCGCCCCGTTGACCTTGCAAGGCTTGATCACCCGCGCGGGCAACGAGAAGATCAAGCTGACCCCGTTCGACGACGATCCACACGGCGGCTTCGACGAGCCGTGATACCCGCCGCTGGCGGCGTGGCGCTCGCGGCAATAATCCTGTAACCGATTACTCACAGCGAACGCGAAGCCGCAAGCGGCCAACAATACTATCATGACACCACCGCTGGCGCAAGTTGACTCCTAATTGAGGTGCTCCATCCATGCCTATCACCGTGAACTGCGAGTGCGGCAAGACGCTGAAAGTCGATGACAAACATCGGGGCAAAAAGGCGAAGTGCCCCGCTTGCGGCAACGTCCTGCTCGTCGAGGAAAGCGATGCCGACCCCGATACCGGCGTGCAGGCCGAGGCGCCCAAGAAGGGCCGCGCCGGCGACGATGGCGTGCAAGCCGGCAAGCCGCAGAAGAGCGCCGCGCCGGACGACGACGGCGACGAGCCGGAAGAGCGCAAGCCGATCAAGCGCCCCGCCAAGAGCAACATGATGATGTACATGATCGGCGGCGGCTGTGCCCTGGTCCTCCTGAGCACCTGCTGCCTGAGCGGCGTCGGCGCCGGCGTCTGGTGGTTCTTCTTCCGCGGCGTCGATGACGACCTCATTTACGTTCACGAAGGGGTGCTCGGCTTCGGCTCGGCCCGCGTCGCCGACGGCTGGAAGAACGCCGCCTTCCAGGATGCGCTCAAGAAAATGCCCGGCGGCAGGAAGGAACTGGACGACAAGATCAAGGAGTTCGAAGGAAAACTGGGCAACAAGATCGATGACGTCGAACGCGCGACCATGATTGTGCGCTCCATCGACTTCAACAACATGGCGGACGGGCCCGACATGCTCTTCACCGTCAAGACCAGCCGGGCGATGGACAAGAAGAAAATCATCGACACGATTGTCAAGGAATCCCGCGCCGGCGACAAGGAGAAGGAAAAAGAAGTCAAGTTCGACGGCGGCACCATTTACACCATCGGCAGCGGCAGGAATATGGTCGCCCTGTATTGGCCCAACGACAAGGTCTTGCTCTTCAGTCCCAAGGACGAATCGATCAAGGACGCCGTCAAGCAAGCCAAGAAACCCGCGAAACATGCCGCCATCACGCGCGGCCTGCAGGCGGCGCAGTCCGGCAGACATCTGTTCGTGATGGCATTCGAGGTAAAGAAAAGCTGGACCGACAAGATACCCCCGGAAATAACCGCCAAGGCGCCGAACGCCATCAAGACGACTGGCGTCATCATCACCTCCACCATGTCCGCCCGAGAATCGGCGTTCGAAGCGATCCTTATCTATGAGAACAAGGACATTGCCGGCAAAGCCAAGTCCGACGTGGATGATGGCATCGGTACGATGAAAATGGTCCTCAAAGGCAACAAGAACGCCGCGATGGACAAAGCCCTGAGCTCGATCAAGGTCGAACAACGCGGCTCGGAAGTGGTCATCTCAGGCAAGTCGGACCTTGACGTTGATGCCTTCGGCCCAATCAATCCCTTCGGCGGATTCGGGGCAGGCCCCGGCTTCGAGGGCAATGAAGTTGCAGTTGGTGCAGAACCGATCGGCCCCATGAAAGCGGCGACGCGGGTTACGCACATCAACAACATGAAACAGATCGGCCTCGCCATGCACGCGTTCCATGACGCACACCGAGCCCTACCCAACCACGCCATTCGCCACCCGCAGACCGCACAGCCTCTCCTGAGCTGGCGCGTCGCCATCTTGCCTTACATCGACCAAATGCCCTTGTACGCGCAGATCAAGCTCGACGAGCCGTGGGACAGTCCCCACAACCGCCAGTTCGGGAACAAGATGCCAAATATCTACAAGGCGCCCGGCCAGCCCAACGACGGCCGGACGCACCTGCAAGTCTTCCATGGCGATCAGTCCGCCTTCCCCCTGTCGAAGAAGCCATTGCAGTTCAACCTGCAATCCGAAATGACCATGGTCCGGATCACGGACGGCACCAGCAACACGATCATGGTCGTCGAGGCCGCCACGCCGGTCAACTGGATGGCCCCCGTCGATATCCCGTTCCAGCCGGGCGACACCGGGCTGATCAATCGCGTCGGCAACTACTGGGGCAACAACACCTTCTATGCGGGCTTCTGCGACGGCACCGTTATCTCCTTGCGCCGCACCATGACGTCGCAAGAATTGCAAGCCTTCATCACCCCCAACGGCGGCGAGACCGTGGTGCGGCCGAATTAGCACCACGCCGAGCCGCACTCAAATGCGGATCACGAAAACACGAGAGGACGAAAACACGAAAAGGAAATGAGAAGGCACATATTTTTCGATTCGTGTTTTGGTAGTGTGTCAATTTGGCATTCGGATCGTAGATCTCACGCTCCGCGTGAGGAATTCCTCACGCGGAGCGTGAGGTCTACGATCAAATTGAGACACTACCCGTGTTTTCGTTCTTTCGTTATCTCGTGATTCGTTTTTTGAGTCCAAACCATACCGCACGCGGCCTTGACTTGACAGGTAACACCATGTCTATCACTCTGCAATGCTCCTGCGGCAAGACGCTCGAGGTCGATGACATACACCGCGGCAAGAAGGCGAAATGTCCGGCGTGCGGCAACGTGATGCTCGTCGAGGGCACGTCCGACGCGGGGCACGAGACCGCGGTCCAAACGGAACAGCCGAAGCCGCGCTTCGCTGCCGGCGAGCCGGCAACGCGCACATCGGCCGAACGTCCCGCCGCCGCCAAGCGCAGCATGTTGCCGTGGCTCGCCGTCGGCGGCTGTAGCATCCTCGCGCTGCTGACCTGCGTCATTACCGGCGGCGGCATTGGCATCTGGTACTTCGCCCTGCGCGGCCCCGAGTCCGATCTCGCCTTCGTCCACGCCGACGTCGCCGGCTTCGTCTCCATCCGCGTTGCCGACATCGCGAAAAGCCGCGCCGTCGAGGGCCCGCGCGGCCTGCATCCCGCCCAGAAAAAGGAGCTCGACAAAAAAGTCGCTGACGTGAAGGGAAAGCTCGGCGTGACGCTGCACGATATCGAACGGCTGACGATCATCTTTCGGACGATCGACGCGCGGCGCGACGGGCCCCCGGATCTGGCCGTCGTGGTGCGGGCCAACAAGCCTTTCGACAAGAAAAAGATCCTCGCTTTCCTCGCCGCCGACAAGAACGAGAAGAAACACAACGGAGCGACCTACCACGTGGCCGATGACGGCGGCAGGGGCGGGCCGACCGCGCTTTGCTTCGTGAGCGATCGCATCCTGCTGTTCGCGCCGAGCGAGGCGGGGCTCAAGGATTTCCTGACGCAATCCGCCAGGCCCGCGACGCATCCCGCCGTGGCCAACGGCGTCAAGCTCGCCTCCGCCGGCAAGCACCAGCTCGTCGTTGCCCTCAAGTGGAGCGCGGCTCTCACGGGCGAGTTGCCCAAGCTGGAGGGGGACGTGGCCTCCTTGCGCGACATGACCGGCATCACCATCGCGGGCACGCTGGACCAGCAGATGGCCCTGGAAGCGATCGGCGCCTTCGCCTCCGCCGATGCCGCCGGGCGCGCCAAGAGCGATCTCGATCGATTCCGCCGCGATACGATCCAGGAGTTGCAGAACATGCAGAGGCATGACGACGATCCGGAACGGATTTTCCTCAAGTTGTTCGAGGCGGCGACCATCGAGCAGCAGGGCGCCGAGCTCGTCGTCAAGTCCAGGGCCGACGCGGATCTGAATCCGTTCGCCGGCGAGATCCTGCGCGGCCTCGATTTCCGCTCGCCGGGGCAGGTGCAGAGCGTCAACAACCTGAAGCAGATCGGGCTGGCGCTGCACGGCTTCCACGATGCGAACAAGTCGTTTCCCAATCATGCCCTGCTGCGCCCGGACACCGGGCAGCCGCTCCTGAGCTGGCGCGTCACCATCTTGCCCTACGTCGATGAGGGGCCGCTGTACAATGAGATTCGCCACGACGAGCCGTGGGACAGCCCGCACAATCGCCAGTTCTGGGACAAGATGCCGAAGGTCTATCTCCTGCCGGGCGCGAAGCCGGGGCCCCTGACGCACTACCAGGTCTTTCACGGCGACGAGTCAGCCTTTCCGAAGTCGCGGCGCGGTCTGCCGAATTTCGCCAAGGGGCTGGGCGATACCCGCGTGGCAAACATCACGGACGGCATGAGCAACACGATCTTCGTCGTCGAGGCCGCCGAGGCGGTCAACTGGATGAAGCCGGACGATATTCCGTTCCAGCTGGGCCAGAAGGATCTGATCAATCGGGTCGGCAATCACTGGGGCGACGGCGCCTTCCACGCCTGCATGGGCGACGGCGCCGTTCGCCGCGTGCGCCGCACCCTGACCGCCCAGACGCTGGAGGCGCTCGTCACGCGCGCCGGCGGCGAACCCTTCGACGATCGCGATTGGGAACCATGAAAATCCTGCAAATTCTTCTCGTGCTCGGCAGCGCCGCCGGCATGTCCTGGGCGCAGCCGCCGGCGACCGGCACGATCACGGGCACGATTCGGTACGTCGGCGTCGTCGCTCCCGGCGAGCGCGTCACGCTCACCGATGGGCAGGTCATCGTGCATAACGATATCGTCGTCCACGCCAAATCGAAGGGGCTGCGCGACGTTGCCGTCGTGCTCGACTGGCAGGAGAAGGCGCCCGCCGATGCGAAAGCCAGGCCGGTGCTGATCGATCAGCGCGATCAGCTCTTCGTGCCGCGGGTGGTGACGGTGCAGGAAGGAGTGAAGGTGCGTTTCGAGAACAACGATCAATTCAACCACGCCGTCGCCGCGCAATCGACTCTTGCCGAGAACACCTTCAATGTGACGACGCCGGCGGGCCAGCCGTATGAGCACAAGTTCAAGGCGCAGAAGAACCCGATCCCGATCGGCTGCTCGCTGCACGGCTGGATGCGCGCGTACGTGATTGTGACGGCCCATCCGTATCACGCCGTCACGGGCGCCGACGGCAAGTTCACGCTCGAACGTGTGCCGGCCGGCAAACACACACTGCTCCTGATGCATCCGGATACGAACTATCGCGCGACGGCAGCGATCGAGGTGACGGCCGGCAAGACGGCGGAGGTGGCGGTGGAGTGGAAGGCAATGAAGAAGTGACTGGTAATCAGGCGGGCACTGCTGGCTGTCCGTCAAGCTCTTTGAGTGCCCATTAAAGTCGGCTTGCGAACAAGCACAACGCGCGTTGCCTCGTGAATCCCGAATTCAATGGCGAATGGACGAATGAACCCAACCGATACAGCAATATTGGTACCTCGGATGGTGAAAAGGGGTTCGCCGAAAAGAGCCGGATCCCGTCGCAACTGGTCTTCCATCGCCGCCACCAGAGGCTTGATTTCCGCCTCGCTCCATCCGGCTTTAAGTAATTCATCGATCGTGGCATCAAGCGAGATCTGTGCCTTTACATGATAGATGACTCGGTATTCCTGCTTGTGGGGCTGCATGATTGTGCCCTCCTCACTTCGAGCGCAGGACGGCCAACATGTCATCAATCGTCAGCGTGAAGTCCTTTTCGTCGAGGTTCTCCCACTCCTCGGGACCGCCGAATAAATGCTTGACTTGTGCGACAAGCATTTTCCGCATGTCATCGCGCTCGCTACGCAACTCCGTGATCTCTTGCCGCTGCCGTTTCAGCTCGGCTTCGAGCCGCTCGATTTCTTGGCGCAGCGAATCGAGCATTTCGCGGGCCGAGGTCGCGGAGCCGTTGGTTGCTGTTGGTTGCATGTGGCAATCCTCTGAGGGCACCGATCATTCACCTTTATCAAACCACATTACGAGCTGGTAGACAAGATTTTTCCGGATAGCGATACAGCCGCCGGGCAACCTGCTCCAGCGAGCGCGCCTCGTCACGGGGCCGCTCGAAGTGCCAGTCGTGATGGGTTGGCGCCAGGTCCTCGCCCAGGGGCCACGGCGCGAATGGCTGCTCGCCAAGTACCGTCATCAGCTTGCCGCTGTTCATGCTCACATTGCCGGCGCGCGGCGGCATCGGGCCAGCCTCGAGGCGCGGACAGCCCTTCAGTAGCTCCGGACGGTAGTCGCCCACGCGGTTGATCACCTGGGCGATCCGGTACAGCGTCATCGGCGCCGGGCCGCCGCAGTGGTAGAAGCCCGACGCCCGGTTGGCGAGGAACTTCTCAAAGACGCCGTTCAGATCGTCGCAGTACGAACACGAGCGCACTTCATCGAAATACAGCGTCGCGGGCCGATCGGCGCGAAAACGCGACTGGATCCAGTCGATCGCGCCGGCATGGCCGTTGAAGCTCGGCCCCATGGGCAGCGCGATGCGCAGGATCGCCGCCCTCGGCATCTGGGCCGCGAAGAGGTCCTCAGCCTGCACCATCGTCTTGCCGTAGACGGTGACGGGATCAGTCGGATCGGTCTCGATGTGGTCGCCGGTTCGGGTTCCCGAGAAGACGAGATCGCTCGACAGGTGGACGAGCCGCGCGTCATGCCGGCGCACGAGACCGGCGAGAACGCAAGCGCTGGCGACGTTGACGGTGTGCGCCATCACTGGATCGAGCTCACACGACTTGAGGGCGCAATTGCCGACGCAGTTGAGCACCGCGCGAAAGCCGAAGCGGTCGAACAGTGACTTCATGCCGGCGGCATCCTCGGCGTCTTGCGCAACAATGCCGGGACCGGTGAGCTGCCAGGTTTGATGCGGGCGAATGCCGACGACCTGGCCGGGATACTTGCGCTGAAGATAGTGAAAGGCGTTGAATCCTGCGACGCCGGCGACACCGGTGATGAGCAGAGGCAAGCAGTTGCGCAACATTACGATATGCTAGCGGTTTACGTTTAGCGCTCGCAGGGCGCTGCCAGCGCCCAA
>JACXTT010002510.1_pt1 | contig 29047 bp, 34 predicted proteins | sample 9270951 | NCBI WGS metagenome assembly JACXTT01 (sample SAMN15532306, study PRJNA645909) | rock metagenome | isolation source: weathered quartz diorite | place: Puerto Rico | collected 2017-06-21 | reverse complement strand
CTGGCACCGCGCGGCATCCGCGTCAATGCGGTCTCGGGCGGCGTCGTGGAGACGGGCGCGCTGGAGTATTTCCCGAACAGGGAGGAGATGCTCGAGATCGGAGCCGGCAACCCGGCCGGCCGGATCGTCACGGCGGACGACGTCGCCGGAGCCGTCTGCTTCCTCGCCGGACCGGACGCAGAGATGATCCGCGGCCAGGTGCTCGTCGTCGACGGCGGATTCTCGCTGCCCGTCCGCTAGACGATTGCGCTACGGCGCCTTCGCCGGCTCCGATCTTGCTACGAGCCGAGCCAGCGGTCGACGACGCTCGTGACGTGCCTGTGGTCGGTGCCGCAGCACCCTCCCAAGACCGTCAACTGCGGCAGCCGCTCGCGGATGGCGAGGTAGCCACCGGCAAGCTCGACCGGGTCGCCGGCGTCGAGCTCCTCCGACTCGTCGAGCTCGGCATGGCTCTTCGTCGATGCGTTCGCGCGTATGCCCCGCAGTCGCTCCCACGGACCAGCCTGGTCGAACACGGACGCGAAGTGCGTCGGGTGGGCGCAGTTGACCATGTAGTACGCGACCACACCGCCGGTCTCGTCATCGACCTGCTCGATCGCCTCGGCCAGCGGCTGGCCGCTCGGGAGCCGCCCGTCGGTCTCGACCGTGAAGGACATCGCCACCGGCATCGCCGCCGCAGCGGCAGCCATCGCGATACCGATCGCCTCTTCGACGTAGGCGATGGTGAAACCGGTGACCAGGTCCGCGGCCGTGTCGGCGACGATGCCGACCTGCCAGGCGTGAAACGCCTCGGCCTCCAGCGCACTGAGGTGGTGATCGGGGTTGTACGCGTCGGCTTCGGGCCCGATCGGCGCGCTGATCGGGAACGGGCGCCCCGGTAGCTCCTCGCGGCCCCTGATCTCCTCCATGAAGGCGATCGAGCGCCGGTTCGCGTCCGCCAGGCGATCCAGCGTATAGCCAAGCTGCGCGCCCCAGGCAGGGTTCGCGCGCCAGGTGGGCGCCTCGAGCACGAAGCCGATCCGGTGCCGCCGCGCAAGCACCAGATACGGCTCGAAGTAGGCGGTCAGCGCCGCTCGCCCCTCCACGGTCTCGAGCAGCGGGAAGCTCGCGAAGCACGGCAGGTCGAAGCCGCGATCGAAGATAAGCCATGTCTCCAGCCCACCGTCGGTCACAAGCAGCGAGCCCTCGAGCTGGGGGAGTGCGTCGCGATAGCTCATGACGTCGAGCCTAAACGTGAACGGCCGTGGGCACCACCCTGCTGGCACCCGCGCCGGGCCGGGGACCAGCCGGCTACCGACGATCCGTCGGACGGTGGAGGTCCAGCGCCAGGAGCCTGGCGACAGCCCGTCCGATCGCCAGCTCGCCGTTGCCCCGTCGAGTCAACCGGTACAAGCCTCGCCGCTTCGTCACGAGGCCTCGCGCCTCGAGCACACGCAGCGCGCCGAAGACGGATCCGTCGCGGACATGCCGGCCCAGCGCAACCGGGTGCGGGTAGCGAGCGACGAGCGAGAGCAGCCGCGCTTCGGACATGAGCTAGAGCTCGGTGATCTCGTCTCCGACGGAGATCGTGCCGTCGGTGAGGATGTCCGCGTTGATGCCCGCGCGGTGCACGAGCTCCTTGATGATTCCGGGCCTCGTCATCCGCTCGAGGTGCGCGCACGGCTCGCAGAGCTCGACGCCGTAGCACTCGACGGCCCCCACGAGAAAGCGCTTGCCGATGAGGTCGTTGAGTCCCGTGCCGCTCACCGTCAGCTGCCTGCGAGTGCTGCCCGGCGCAAGACCGACCTCTTCGACGACGTCCTCCTCGACGAGCGTCAACGCCTGACCCGGCTTTGCGCCGTCCGCGAAGAAGTAGCGGTCGCCTTCGAGCCCCTTGCCGGCGACGGCTCGCACCGAGTCGACGGCCCAGTTCTCGGGCTGGAACGCCGCGCCGAGGTGAATAGCCTCGACTCTCACGGGGCCATCATCCCACGCCGGCGGCGCTCACCGTTCGCGCATGAAGCCCTGGCGGGCGGCCGAGACGAGCGCGACCGCCTCGGGGAAGAGCACGCGCATCGCGTCGCGGAGGGCCATCGCCTGTTCGTCGACCCCGCCGGTCGGCTGCAGCTGCTTGAGCGCGGCCGCCGTGAGCTCGACGGCGGTGTTGAGCGTCAGCGTCGCGAACTGCTCGCGTTGCGCCTCTTGCACCGACTCGGCCTGCTGTTCGGCGAACTCGCGCAGACCCTTCAGGAGATCCTCCGGATCACCGCCGAAAAACGGGAGGCCGCCTTCGCTCATCGCCGGGAACGCTACCTGCCTGCCCCGTCGAAGCGCAGGCGATAGCCGCCCTCGATCTCGCCGACGAGCTTCTCGACGGCGGCCTGAGCCGACTGCATCGCCGCTGCGAAGGGCGACGGTGCAGCGGGGTCGAGCGCCCGTTCGAGCCGACGGACGGCGGCACCGATGCTGTCGAGCCTCGCCGGCGTGGCAAGGCTGGGGGGCACTCCGAGCGCGTGTTGAAGAGCCCGGGCGGCGTCCTCTGCCTCGTCGATTCCCGGGGGCTGCTCGGCGATCCGCAACGCCACGAGCTGCGCTCTCAGCTCGTCGAGATCACCGGGAAACGCGCACTCCTCTGCGACCTCGCAGAGCGCCGCGATGGTCGCGGCGTCATGGACGTCTCGACGGTTGGTGACCGGCTCGCCCGAATCGTCGAGAGCGAGCCACGAGCGACTATCGGCGTCGTCCTCGAAGGCGCAGAGGTAGCGCCGCACGCCGTCGGCCGGCTCGGTCGCGAGGACGGCGACGAGGCCGTCGCCGTTCGCAAAGGCCCCGGCGGCGATTGCGATCCGCTCGAGGTCGAGCGCGAGGTCCACCGTGCCAGGATAGAGCGGTGGAGAGCGCACGCCGCAGCCACGCGATCGGCCTGTTCGCACCGCTCGGGCAGAGCTACGATCGGGTCGGCGCAGTCCTCTCGCTTGGCCAGGATCCACGCTGGCGGCGTTTCCTGGTCTCGCGCGTTCCCGCCGACCGCGGCACCGTCCTCGACGTCGCCACCGGAACGGGTCTCGTCGCCGAGCTCCTCCTCCGTGCAGGACATCCCGTCACCGGGGTCGACCAGAGCTCGGAGATGCTTGACGCGGCGCGCGCCCGCTTCGACGCTCGTGTCCAGCTCGTCCTGGCGTCGGCAGAGTCGCTGCCGTTCGCAGACGCGTCGTTCGACCACCTCACCTTCACGTACCTGCTCCGCTACGTCGACGAGCCCGGCGCGGTCCTGCGAGAGCTCGCCCGCGTCGTGCGCCCCGGTGGGACGATCGCCATGCTCGAGTTCGCGCTACCCCGTGGCCTGGCCCGGCCGCTGTGGGAGGTCTACGTCCGCATCGGCCTCCCGCTCGCCGGTCGCGCGATCTCGCCGGGCTGGCACGAGGTCGGACGCTTTCTCGGACCGTCGATTCGGGGTTTCTGGCACGACCATCCCGAGCGCGAGGTGCTCGAGCTCTGGCGTGCTGCCGGCATCCCCGACGCTCGCGGACGACGCCTCAGCCTCGGGGGCGGCATCGTCGTCTGGGGCACGAAGCGGTGAGACCCGCGTTCTACGCGCTGCGCCCGGGCGGCTGGCGCGACTACGTGACATTGCTGCACCCCCCGTACACGCTGTGGCACCTCTCGTACGTCGTCGTCGGAGGGTGTCTGGCCCCGTCCGTGCCGTGGGGCAGGCTCGGGCTCACGGTGCTCGCGTTCGGGCTCGCCATGGGCGTCGGGGCACACGCGCTCGACGAGCTCGGCGCACGGCCGCTCGGAACGTCGATTCCGGGCCGAGTCCTGGCGGCGTTCGCGGTCGCTTCCGTCTCCGTCGCCTCCGCGATCGGCATCGTCGTCGCGACGCGGACGACGCTGTGGCTCCTCGCATTCGTCGCGGCCGGTGCGTTTCTCGTCCCCGCCTACAACCTGGAGCTCTTCGGCGGTCGCCTCCACTCCGACCTGTGGTTCGGCCTCGCGTGGGGCGCGTTCCCCGTCCTCACTGCGTACGTCGCCTGTGCCGAACGGCTGCGTGCGGAAGCCGTGCTCGCTGCTGCCTGGGCGACGGTGCTCTCGTTCGTGCAGCGCCGGCTCTCGACGCCCGTGCGCCGTCTGCGGCGCGAGGTGCGGGACGTTACCGGGGAGATCCAGCTCCTCGACGGCACGAGCGAGCCGCTGACGCGGACGCTGCTGACAGCGCCGGCGGAGTCAGCGCTGCGGCTCCTCACCGTCTCGACGATTCTCGTTGCGGCGACACTCGTGGTGCTACGTCTTTGACCATTCCGAGCCTCTACAGTGACGAGCGTGACCACCTGGATCCTGACCGGCTGCCTCGGTGGAGCGGGCGCCGTGATCGTGGTGCTCACCGTCTACGTCCGGCGCGCTCGTGCCCGGGCGGCGGCCTTCGACGACCTCATCGCGGCCGCACGAACCCGGCTACGCCTCGCCGTCGAGGAGGAAACGACGGCTCATGCCGACGAGATCCGGCGACTGTTGGCGCGTGAGCGCGCGGAATCGATCTCGGCGCTCGGCGCCGAGGAACGCCGATTGGCGGACGAGCGGCGCGGCGCGTTCGAGGCACGAGAGCGCCTTGTCGGCGATGCGCTGGCCGAGCGCTTCGCCGAAGCCGACCGCCGGGTCGACGAACGCTTGCAGGCGTTCACCGACGACCTCGACCGGGCACAGCGCCACCTGGAGGCCCAGCTCGCGCGCCTCGAGCAGCGTCACCGGCAGGCGATCGTCGAGGTGGAGCACCGCATCGAGGCGGAAGCAGCCGAGCTCGGCTCGACAGCGGACGAGCAGCGCAAGACCGTTCTGCGACTCCGTGAAGAGCTCGAGCGAGCTGCGACGGAAGCGGTGACCGAGGCCCTGGACGAGCTCGAGAGCCAGACGACGGAGCGCCGGCGGACGATCGACGAGATCACCGAGCGCCTTCGCGCTCGCGAGTCCGCAATCGCTGAGGGCATCGAGCGAGCGGAGACCGACGCGCGAGGTCGTCTCGAGGTGGCATTCGTCGAGTTCGAGCGACGCCAGACCGAGAGGATCGAACGCGTGCTCTCGCGGGAGCTCGAACGGCAGGTGCAGGCTGCGGCGCTCGCATTCGACGAGCGCATGCGTGAGCTGCGTGAGGACGCGGCCGCACGTCTCGCACGAGAGCTCGACCGGGCCGTCGAGCTGCTCGGGCGGGAGGAGCTCGTGCGACGGGTCGAGACCGAGGCCGCCGGCGCCGCTCCACCGCGCTCGTAAAGTTTCTGCGGCGGCGCCAACAAGCAGCGGAAGGGATCGTCGAAGCGATCACGAAACACCGCGGCACGATGGCCGAGATCACCGAAACACCCGTTGAGGACGCACGTGGCGGCGAGCAGGCCAAGGTCGAGAGCTGGCGCCTCCACATCCTCATCGAGGCCGGCTATCCCCTCCCGTTGGCCGAGAAGCTGGCCGCGAGCGGCGCCGATCTCCACGTCTGCGTCGACCTCGTCCGCTCCGGGTGCGACCCCGTCACCGCGGCCGAGATTCTCCTGTAGTCGAGCTTGTCGTCAGCCGAGCCGCTGGCTCGACTGACGACTAGTGCGCAGCCGTAGGCTGCGCACGTGAAAGTCGAACCGTTGATCTACGGCGACCGTCGGGTCTTTCCGGTCGGCGTGTTCAACCGCGGCGTTGCCATGTGGCTGCGGAAACTGCCGGAGGTCTGGGTCGAAGGCGAGCTGAGCGAGCTGCGCCGCAACGATTCCTGGGGCTCGGTCTTCTTCACGCTCAAGGATCCGCAAACCGGTGCGACGCTCGCGGCCTCGATGCGGCGGCTCCGGTTCGACGCGCTCGAGCTCGAGCTCAAAGACGGCGAGAAAGTGCACGTCCAGGGCCGACCCGAGCTCTACGAGCAGAAAGGCGAGCTCGCCTTCCGCGCGACCACGGTCGAGCGTTTCGGGCTCGGCGAGCACCTCGCTGCACTCGAACGGCTGAAGCGCGCACTCGCGAGCGAAGGTCTCTTCGCAGCCGAGCGCAAGCGCCGCCTGCCGCGCTTTCCGCGGGCGGTCGGCGTGCTCACGGGCGCGGACGCAGCCGCCCGCGGCGACATCGTGACGGCGATCCGAACCCGGTTTCCTCCCGCCAGTCTCGTCGTCGCCGAGACCAGGGTCCAGGGCACCGGCGCCCCCACCGCGATCGTTCGCTCGCTGGCCGAGCTCGCCGCGCATCCGCTCGTCGACGTGGTCGTGGTCACACGCGGCGGCGGCAGCTTCGAGGATCTCCTCCCGTTAAGCGACGAGCGCGTCGTCCGCGCGTTCGCCGCGTGCCCAGTCCCGGTCGTCTCGGCGGTAGGGCACGAGCAGGACACCCCCCTGTGCGATCTCGCCGCCGACGTGCGTGCATCGACACCCACTGCGGCCGCGCGGCTCGTCGTACCGGACCTGGACGAGCTCCTCGCCGGGCTCTCGCGGTCGAAGGAACGCCTGGCGACGGGTCTGCGCCGGCTCGTCGAGCGAGACCGTGAGCGGTTGGCGCGGACACAGGAGCGCCTGGGGGCAGCCCCCCGACTGCTGCTGGAGCGGCGCCGTGCCGCCCTGCACGCTACGGACGGGCGACTGCGCGCGCTCTCGCCGCGCGCCACCGTCGAGCGCGGCTACGCCATCGTCCGCTCGCACGGCGTCGTGCTCGGAGACGCTGCCGTGGTCGACGTCGGGGAGACGATCGACGTCGAGCTTGCCCAGGGCTCCCTCGCAGCCACGGTGGACGAGGTCACGACACCATGACCGACGACCTGCCGTTCGAGCAGGCGGAGCGCGAGTTGAGCGAGATCGTCGCCCGCCTCGAGCGAGGCGACGTCGGCCTCGACGACGCAATCGAGCTCTGGCGGCGCGGCGACGCGCTGCACCGTCGGTGCCTCTCCCTCCTCGACGCGGCAGAAGCGCGAATCGAAGAGCTGACGCAGGCGGACGATCGCCCCTCCGCGCCGGAGTAGACCACGCGCAGACAATCGGCTTCACTACGCACAGTGGACACGCGCTCCGACGCCGCGTTGGTCGCTGCCTGCCTCGCCGGCGACGAGTCGGCGTGGAACGAGCTCGTCGACCGCTTTTCCCGGTACGTCTTCGCGATCACGACGCAGGCGTTCCGTCTCCCCCCCGACGATGCGGAAGATGTCTTCCAGGAGGTGTTCGCGCGCATCTACGACCGGCTCGGCACGCTTCGCGACCCTGATGCCCTGAGACCCTGGATCGCGCAACTCACCCGCCGGGAGTGCATCGACAAGCTCCGGGCCAACACGCGCGAGGCTCCGGTCGACGACGTGCCCGAGCACGCAGAGGACGTCCTCGACCGGATCGAGGAGGCGTTCGACGTACACGCCGCACTCGAGTCGTTGCCTGGCGAATGCCGGGACGTACTCGATCGCTTCTTCTGCCGCGACGAGAGCTATCGCACGATCGGCGACCAGCTCGGTCTTCCCTCCGGCACGATCGCCAGCCGCATCTCACGCTGCCTCGCGCGCCTGCGCGAGCGTCTGGAGGGAAGAAACCCAGTCGCTACCGCGTCAAGTGACCGGAGAGATCGATGAGCGGATACGACGAGGAACGCATCGCCGAGCTTCTACGCGTCCTGCCTCCCGCACCGATGGGGTGGGTGGCGGCAGCCCAGGAGCTCCCGCGAGCCAGAGCTGAGATCGCCGGGCTCGTGGAGCGTGCACAGGCCGACGCGGACTACCGTGCGCAGCTCCTCGCCGATATCGAGACCGCCCTCACCGCCGAAGGCCTCGAGCCGAGGCCGGCGCTCATCGAGCTCGTCCGCAGGCGTTTCGGCGAGTGACAGACCCCGCCGCCCGTCTTCCCGAGCTGAAGCTGGCCGAGCTCCTCGATGTGCTGTCGGGCACCCAGGTGGTCGCGAGCGGCAGCGCCGCGGCGCTCGCCGGAGCGATGGCTGCCGAGGTCGTCGTCATGGTCGCGCGCGCCAGCACCGGCTGGCGCGAAGCGCCCGGAGCTGCGGCACAGGCGAGAGCGCTGTCGGCGAGGCTCCTCCCGCTTGCAACCGCCGACGCGAAGGCGTTCGCGCGCGTGATCGAGCTTCGCGCCGACCCTGACGCGGACGAGCGTGACCTCGGCCCCGCCCTCGACCGTGCCGCAGAGCTCCCGCTGGCCATCGCCGACGCCGCCTGCGCCACGGCGGAGCTGGCCGCGACGGCTGCAGGCTGGGCGATCGGCTACGAGAGGGCGGATGCGATCGCGGCTGCAGCCTTGGCCGAGGGAGCCACGAGAGCCGCGGCTGCACTCGTGCACGCCAACCTGACCACCGTGCGGGGGGATGCACGCGCAGCACATGCAGATGCGCTGGTCGAGCTCGCGACTGCCGCCAGGGTCGCGGCGCTGGAGTCGAAGTGAGCCGTCCTGCCTGGAGCCTGCCCGACGAGGACATCGACTCGATCGGGCTACCTATCGTCTGGCCGGAGCAACCGAGCCGCGAATGGGCCTTCGAAGGGTCCACCGGGCGCGGCGTGAAGGTCTGCATCCTCGACAGCGGCGTCGAGCGAGACCATCCGCTCGTCGCCCCGCTCGAGAGCGCAGTCGCCGTCGATCTCGGCGACGACGAGGAGATCCGTGTCGTGCCTGACGAGCTCGGGGATGTCTGCGGGCATGGAACGGCCTGTGCAGGAGTCGTCCGCGCGCTCGCTCCCGATTGCGAGCTCCACAGCGTGCGCGTACTCGGTGCCGGCGCGACCGGCAGCGGCGACCTGATCCTCGCAGGCCTACGCCACGCCGTCGAGCAGGGCTTCGACGTGATCAACATGAGCCTCTCGACGACCAAGAAACGCTTCGCCGAGACGCTCCACGATCTCGCCGACGGCGCGTACTTCCGGCGCACGGTGCTCGTGGCCGCCGCGCACAACATGCCTGTGGAGAGCTTCCCGTGGCGCTTTTCGTCGGTCATCTCGGTCGGCAGCCACGAGCAGGACGACCCGTGGCTCTGGTACGCAAACCCGACGCCGCCGGTGGAATTCTTCGCCCGCGGAATCGACGTCGACGTCGCCTGGCCAGGAGGCGGCTCGATCCGCGCCACCGGCAACAGCTTCGCGGCCCCCCACATCGCCGCCATCTCCGCGCTCGTGCTCGCCAAGCACCCGGCGCTGACCCCGCCTCAGCTGAAAAGCCTCCTCTACATGACCGCGTCGAACACGGGAGGGCAGTGATGGACGAGGGCTCGCTCCGCGCCGCCGTCGCGGCCGGGACACTCGGCAGCGAGGGGCAGCACCGAGCGCTGCTCCAGTCGATCGTCGACGTCGCTCGCGCGATCTTCCGCGCCAAGGCGTCGTCGATCTTCCTCTTCGACGAGGAGACGGAGGAGCTCGTGTTCGAAGCGGTCTCCGGCGAAGGCGAAGGAGAGCTCGTGGGGATGCGCATGCCCTCGAGCACCGGAATCTCGGGCTGGGTGCTCGTGACCCGCCAGCCGCTCGCGATCGACGATCTCGCCAACGATCCACGCTGGGCGCGCTCGGCCGCCGAGCGGACCGGCTACGTCCCGAACGCGATGATGGTCGTGCCGCTCCTGCACGAGGAGGTCGTGCTCGGCACGCTGTCCGTACTCGACCCTCCGGAGGGAACCAAGTTCGGCGTCGCCGAGATGGACCTGCTCGCGCTGTTCGCCGCGCAAGCGGCGATCGGGCTCCAACTGCTGCAGAAGGCCCGCCGCGCGCACCGCGTGCTGGAGGACGAAGGCTCGACGGCGGCGTCGGTGGCGCGGATCGCTGCGATCCTCGAACGCCGCGAAGACGATGCGGGGCGGCGGCTGCTGGCCGCGCTCGAGGACGTCCTCAGAGACGAATGAACCCGGGGCGGTCTCGAGGACCGCCCCGGCTTCTCGGAATCGGCGCGAAGATGCCGCCGGGTCAGTTGTTCAGGCGCTCGATGTGCGCTTCGAACTTGCGACTAGCCTGGGCGCGTAGCATCGCGCTCGTCGCCCGCATCGGGCTCGCCGGGGCGCGACGCTTCCCGCTCGCCCGGGCGCGTCGCTTCGCGCTCGTCGTCGATGCTGTGCGCCTGGAAGTCTGGCTCTCCTGGACGCGTCGCCGCACGCTCAGCCCCCATCTCGTCGGGCTCACCTGGACGCGTCGCCTCACGCTCGTCGGACATTGTCGGCCTCCTCCTCGGTTCCGATTCCTCGCGGCACATGCCGCTCGAACCACTAGACGGCCGAGCGCAGGGAAATCTTCCTCCGTAGCGACACTCTTTGCAACGAATATGGGAAGCTCGGCGCGTGCTGAGGCTCGAGGCTCGACTTGCTGCGGCAGTGACCCCGATCGCCGAGACGTTCCGCAACCCCGGTCTGCGAAAACTGCAACTGGCGTGGGTGGGCTCGATCTTCGGCTCGTGGTCGTACGCGGTTGCTCTCGCGGTGTACGCCTTCGAGCAGGGTGGTGCGAGTGCCGTCGGGATCGTCTTCGTGATCCGCATGCTGCCGGCCGCTGTCGTCTCACCGTTCCTAGCCACGCTCGCCGACCGGATGCCGCGGCGGATCGTCATGGTGGGCTCGGACGTCACGTGCGCGGGTTTGATGGCGGCGGCGGCCGTAGTGATCGGGCTACATGGGTCAGCCTGGCTCGTGTATGCGATCGCCGGGACGTCCACTGCCGCCGGAACGGCGTTTCGCCCAGCACAGGCGGCGTTGCTGCCGGCACTCGCGCGCAACCCGGCCGAACTCACCGCAGCGAATGTCGCATCCAGCACGCTCGAGGGCGTCGGCGCATTCGTCGGCCCGGCTATCGGCGGCCTTCTGCTCGCGGCGACCAGCCCGGAGGTGGTGTTCGCAGTCAACGCTGCGAGCTTCATCTGGTCGGCGGCGCTGATCACAGCGATCCGGGTCGTGGATCCTGTCGCCGAGCGGCGACAGCGGGAAGTTGCGCCCGACGAGGCCGGCGCAGCGGCAGGCTTCCGGCTCGCCGCGCGGAACCACGACCTCGCGACTCTGTTGGGCCTGTTCATGGCTCAGACGCTCGTCGACGGGGCGCGCGGAGTTCTCGTCGTCGTTGCCGCGTTCACCCTGCTTGACGGCAGCGCCTCGACCGTCGGGTGGCTCAATGCCGCGATCGGCGTCGGCGGCCTGCTCGGCGGCGCGGTCGCGCTCCTGCTCGCGGCCAGGATGCGCCTCGCCGACGATCTCGGCATCGGGTTGTTCTTGTACGGGGTGCCGCTGCTCGCCATCGCCGCTGCCCCCAACCTGCCGGTCGCGCTCGCTGCGCTCGCGGTCCACGGCATCGGCAACTCGGTCCTCGATGTGTCCGGGATCACGCTACTTCAGCGCACCGTCCCCGACGCGTTACTGGGGCGCGTCCTCGGCATCCTCGAGGGGATCATCCTGGGATCAATCGGGATCGGCGCTCTAGTCGCACCTGTGCTCGTCCACCACGTCGGGACACGAGAGACGCTGCTCGCAGCCGGTGCGCTTCTGCTCGCGTTGACCCTCCTCGCACTGCCTAGGCTCCGTCGTCTCGACGCGAGCGCCGCCCCGCCTGCGGCCATCTATCTCCTCAAGGGCGTCGATATCCTCGCGCCGCTTCCGCTCCCGTCACTCGAGCGGCTAGCCAGATCGCTCACCGAGGTCCGCGTCCCTGCAGGAGCCACGGTGATCGCCGAGGGAGAGCCGGGTGACCGCTTCTACATCGTCGAGGACGGCGTCGTCAGGATCGAGGGGAAAGACTTCGGCCCCGGATCGTCGTTCGGCGAGATCGCGCTGTTGCGGAACGTCCCGCGCACCGCCACGGTGACGGCGCTCACGGACGTGATCCTGCAGGCGCTCGAGCGCGACGAGTTTCTCGCCGCCGTCACGGGCAACGAGCCGAGCAGCGCCGTTGCCGATGCGGTTGTCGCGCGCCGACTCGGCGAGCGTACAAGCTGACAAACGGACGTCGGAGCCGCATAGAATGCGCCGGTGCCCGCGCCGAGTCTGGATCTGATCCGCGGCGTCCCGCTGTTCGCCGACGGAAACGACGCCTTCCTCAGCCGCCTTGCGGGTGAGTTCTTCGAGCGCACCTACCGCGCTGGCGACGCGATCGCGGAAGAGGGCGAGAGCGGCAAGACGTTCGTGGTGATCGAGTCCGGCGAGGTCACCGTCACCGTCCGCGGCCAGGAGGTCGGCAGACTTGGCGCCGGCCAGGCGTTCGGTGAGATGGCGCTGATCGACAAGTCCGCGCGCAGCGCGACGGTTCGCGCCGTCACCGACGCTCATTGCTACCTGCTGCCGGTCTGGAGCTTCCGTCCGATCGTCGAGGAGCATCCCGAGATGGCGTGGGCGCTGCTCGAGGCGCTCGCACAGAAGATCCGGGACGTCGAGGCCCGCACCAGCAGTAGCAGCGGCGGCGACGACAGCGCGGCCGCCTAGCTTCCAGCGAGCTCGCGGCCCAGATCACGCAGATCGTCCGCGCACCGCGAGGGATCACCCGACAGCGCGACCGTCTCGGCACCTGCGACCGACGCAGTGACGATCCCGCCGACGACGATGCAACGCACCGGTGCGTCGGCGCACCGCCGCGCCACCGCCCCTGGAGCCTTCCCCTCCGCCGTCGTCCGGTCAACAGCGCCCTCTCCGGTGACGACGAGGTCGGCGCTGTCGAGGTGGTGGTCGAACCCGACCAGGTCCAGAATCGCATCGGCGCCGGGGACGAGCTGGCCACCGAGCGCGGCCAGCGCGGCGCCGAGACCGCCTGCCGCACCCGACCCCGGCAGCTCGGCGAAGGTGCGCAGCTCCTCGATCGCGGCCAGCCTCTGCTCGAGAGCGACGACGTCCGCGGGTGCCGCCCCCTTCTGCGGGCCGTAGAGGCGCGCCGCGTCGCCGAGGACGGTCTTCACGTCGCACAGGACGACGGTCGGGACCGGCAGCGAGTCGACGACCTCGAGCAGGCCTTCTCCTCCGTCGACGGTTGCGACCCCGCCGAGACCGACCAGCAGCCCCTTCGCCCCGGCTCCGAGCGCTGCATCGATCAGCTCGCCGAACCCCCGGCTCGACGCGCGCAGCGGATCCAGCTCGTCAGGTGCGAGCAGCGGCAAGCCGATGGCGGCCGCTGCTTCCACGACCGCGCGTCCGTCGGAGAGGACGAGCCAGCGGGCGTGCACGCGCCTCCCGAGCGGGTCGGACACTTCCGCCTCGAGGAAGTTGCCCCCGAGCGCTGCAGCGAGTGCCTCTCCAGTTCCCTCACCGCCGTCCGCGATCGGCAGCGGCACGGCCTCGGCGCCGCCTGCGCGAAGACCGTCGCACAAGGCCTCGGCGGCAGCAGCAGCGGAGAGAACGCCTTTGAAGCTAGCCGGGCAGGCCAGCGCGCGCAGGCTCGTCCTCCGGCACGTCCTCGGGCTGTGGGTCGGCCGGCTCCTCAGCGGGCTCCTCGGTGGGCTCGTCGCCGGAGTCGTCGCCCTCACCGCCCATCCCACGCAGGTTCGCGAACGACAGGCCCTCGCGGGCGAGGAAGGCGAGACCGAGCCCGACGCCCACCGACATCTCCACCGCCTGGAGCGCGAGGCCGTACGCGAACCCGGTGCCGTAGTCGATGTTGTACTGCGTCGCCAGCGGCAGCGCGATCGCCGCCTGCAGGAGGCCGACGTTCCCGGGCCAGAACGGGAACACGGTGGCGACGTTCATCAGCACGAGGACGAGCGCGGCGGCCGGGACAGTGCCGAAGCCGAAGGCTCGCATCACCGTGTAGACGGCGAAGAGCTGAAGCGTCCAGCCGATCGTCTGAAACAGCGTCGCGCCGGCGGCGGCCGCAGGCCGCTTCATCACCGCGAGACCCCGCTGAGCCATGGCCAGGAGCTTCCGCGGTGTCCCCATCTCGTCGAGGACCCGTCGGTGCTGACGCCGCGCGATCACCACGGCTACGGCGAAAAAAGTGACGCCGACCCCGACGAAGGCTTCGATGCTCGTCAGCGCCCAGCGGGGGATCTTGGCCGACTCGAGCGTGTACCCGACGAGTGCCAGGACCGGGAAGAGATCGAACAGGCGGTGGGCGAACACCGTGCCCACGAGGGTCGCCGTCGTGCCGCGCCCCGTCGGCAGGCGCCGCCGCAAGACGGCGACGCGGGCGATCTCGCCCGCACGAGCCGGGAGGACCGCATTGGCGAGCAGACCGACACAGAAGGCCGCGAAAACGGTTCTATGCCGTGGGTGCGGAGTGGGCAGCGCCTGATTGATGACGAGGTGCCACGCGACCGTGCGGGCGAAGACGGACGCGAGATTGATCAGGACGGCGAGCGCGATCCAGCGCCATTCGACGAAGTCGAAGGCGTGGTAGACGCTGTTCCAGTCGGGGCCACGCCACCACAACGCCAGACCGACGAGTGCGAGCATGGCGACGCCGACGAGGACCCGGAACCACGGGTGACGGACCACGACGCGAAAGGCTTCGGTCATGCCGTCACGATCGCGCGGGGTTCAGGCCGGGTGTCGCGCACCACGAGCCGCTCGTAGATCTCGAGCAGGCGCCGTGCGATGTCGGGCCAGGCGTAGCGCTCCTGCGCGAGCGAGCGCGCCGCGGCTGCCATCGCCACACGCCGCGGCTCGTCGCCGAGCAGGGACGTCACGGCGTCGGCGAGTGCGCTCGGATCGCCGGGCGTGACCGCCACCGCGGTCTCGGGCGTCATCACGTCGCTGTAGCCGGTGATGTCGGAGGCAACCACGGGCAAAGCACAGGCAAATGCGCGGGTCAGCACCATGCCGAAGCTCTCACCTCCGAGCGAGGGCGCGACGAGGGCCTTCGCCGAGCGAAGCAGATCCGTCAGGCCGTCCTGCGGCACGAAGCCCAGGATCTCGATCCCCTCGTCTGAGACCCGGAGCCGGGTGAGCAGAAGGCGCACCGCGAGCGGGTCCGGCCCGCAGATCTTGAGGGTGGCGCCCGTCCTCGCCCGGATCTGCGGCCAGGCGCGAAGCAGCACATGCAGACCCTTGCGCGGCTCGTGGCGGCCGATGAACACGATCGTCTGCTCGCGTCCTCCGGGGTCGGCCTCGTCGGGGATCAGAACACCGTTGGGGATCACCTCGTACTCGCCCGGCGTCCAGCGTTGCGCGGAGAGCCGAGCCTGCTCGGAGACCGCGATGCGGTAGTCGATTCGCTGCGTCAGGAAGCCCCAGGTTCGCATCGCCCCGCGAGACCAGTTGAGGACGCCGGAGGCGTGGTGCGTCGCCACCAGCGGGCATGTCGCAATCGCCATCGCCGCCACGCACGGCGTAGGCGTGAGCGGCTCATGCAGGTGGAGAACATCGAAGCGCTCGGTCTGGAGCGCATGCCTGATGCGGAAGTAGGAGCGCGGGCTGAGGATGATGTTCGGCAGGCTCCCGTTCGCCGGCACGATCACCGAGCGGCCGATGGGAATTACGTTCGGCGGTGGATCGCCGTGGCGGCCCACCCTGGGGTGGAGAACACGGGTGAACTGACCCGGCGGGTCGTTCCCCATGATCAGGCGAACATCGCAGCCGAGCGCCTCGAGCGCCGCAGCCTGCAACTCTGCATGCTCCACCACCGCCCCCCAGAACGACCAGGAGAACGGCACCACGATCCCGACCTTCACACGGGGGACTATGCCGCAACAGGCTCGTCGCGCACACGTGGGTTGCGGCGAGTCGCCCGAGTATGCGAGTATTATTTGACTACGCAACTATCCACTCGCGGTGAGAGCACGAGCACAGAAACCGGAGCAGCCATGCAACTCGAAGGAATCCACCACGTCACCGCGATCACCGGGAACGCACCGCAGAACGTCGATTTCTACGTCCGCGTGCTCGGTTTGCGGCTCGTGAAGAAGACCGTCAACCAGGACGATCCCACCGTCTACCACCTCTTCTACGCCGACGAGCAGGGGAGCCCCGGCAGCGACATCACCTTCTTCGAGTACCCGGGGGCGCGGCGCGGCCGCGCCGGCGCGGGCATGGTCCACACCGTCGCCTTCCGCGTCGCGTCCGAGGCCGCCCTCGACTTCTGGGAGCAGCGGCTCGCAGACGAGCGCGTCTCGACGAGGCGCAGCGAGGGTAGCCTCGCACTCGATGATCCGGAGGGCATGCGGCTCGAGCTGCGCGCCGTCACGACGCCGGATCGGCCGCTGATCGCGGAGCATCCCGAGATTCCCGCCGACCTCGCGCTCCAGGGCTTCGACGGCGTCCAGGCCTTCGGGATCGATCCGGATGCGAGCAGCCGGCTGCTCGAGCAGGTACTCGGCTTCCGCTCGACAGGCGAGAGCGTGTGGGAGGTGCGCGGGGAGACTCGTGGCGGGCTCTTCTCCTACGACGCTCCGCCGGTCGACCGCGGCATCGGCGGGGCCGGCACCGTCCATCACGTTGCCTTCGCGACGCAGATCGCCGAGCAGGAAGCCTGGCAGCAGGCGGTCGCGCAGTCCGGCATGCACCCCACGCCGGTGATCGACCGCTTCTGGTTCCGCTCGGTCTACTTCCGCGAGCCGAACGGCGTCCTCATCGAGCTCGCGACACTCGGACCGGGGTTCTCGGTCGACGAGGATCCGGCGCACCTGGGCGAGAGTCTCATCCTGCCCCCCGCATTCGAGCATCTGCGCGAGCGGATCGAGCCCGTGTTGACGCCGATCGAGAACCCACGCGCGTCCTGGGCCGGGACGCGCTCGTGAGCGGGCGGGCGCGATGAGCACGCCCGTACGTGCGCTCGAGCGTCCCAGCGCAACCCAGGAGGCGGAGGGCGCGCTCGTCCTCCTGCACGGACGCGGCGCAGACGAGCACGACCTCTTTCCGGTGCTCGACCTCCTCGATCCCGAGCGGCGGCTGGTCGGGATCACTCCTCGCGGCCCGCTCACGCTTCCGCCGGGAGGTGCGCACTGGTACCGGCTGGCGGGCATCCCGACGCCGGACCCGGAGACGTTCCACGAGACGTTCGCCCAGGTCGCGGTCTTCCTGGACAACCTGCCCGTTCCGATCGAGCGCGTCGTCCTCGGCGGGTTCTCACAGGGCTCGGTCATGTCGTACGCGCTCGGCCTCGGCGTGGGACGCCCGAGGCCGGCGGCGATCATTGCGCTCTCGGGCTTCGTCCCGAGAGTCCCCGGGTTCTCGCTCGACCTCGACGGCCTCGACGGGTACCCGGTCGCGATCGCACACGGGAGCTACGACCCGGTCATCCCGGCCGGGTTCGGTCACGAGGCCCGGGACCTGCTCGCCGCTGCCGGCGCCGACGTCTTCTATCGCGAGACGCCGACGACGCACACGATCGACCCGGCGATCGTCCCCGAGCTGGCGGCGTTCGTCCGGCGGGCGACGACCACAGCGGACACGTCCCTCCGCTGATACCGGACGTGTCCCGCCGCTGACTCCGTTCGATAGGCTCGGACGCGATGATCCTCGCCGGCGAAGGGCTGGCCGAGCTCCATACCCACCTTGGCGGCTCGGTCGCCTCCGACATCCTCTGGAGCCTGGCGCATGAGCAAGGTATCGCCCTGCCGGTGAAGGACTACTGGGAGTTCGACAGTCTCGTCACCGTGTCCGACCCCCTGGGCGTCGAGAACCTCGACGCGCTCGACGCCGTCTACCACTGGACGGAGCTGATCCAGTCGTCGCCTCTCGCGGTGGAGCGGTCGGTGCACGGAGCGATCGGAGGCGCCTACCGGTCGCAGGGGATCACGACGCTCGAGCTCCGCTTCAACCCGATGAAGCGCAACCGCGGCGGCGAGCGCGACCTCGACCACATCATCCTGGCTGCGATCCGGGGGCTCGACCGCGCGAGCCTCGAGTACCCGCTCGTACGCGCGGGCCTGATCCTGATGATGGACCGTACGTTCGACGCGCGCCAGAACGGGATCATCGTCGAGAAGGCGATCAGCTGGTCCGATCGCGGCGTCGTCGGAGTGGACATCGCGGGGCCGCGGCCCGGCGGTCGCCGCTACGACTACGCGTCGGCCTCGCCGATGGTCGAGGCTGCGCGCGAGGCCGGTCTGGGAGTGACGATCCACGTAGGCGAGGAAGGCGAGACCGGCCGGGAGGAGATCCGTGAGGTGATCGAGTCGCTGCGGCCCGAGCGGATCGGCCACGGGATCCTCGCGGCGCAGGACCCGGAGCTGATGCGGTCGCTGCGCGAGAGCGGCACGGTGCTCGAGATCTGCCCGACCTCGAACCTGCTCACGAAGGCCCTGCCGGACCTGGACGCGGTGCGGGAGACCTTCCGCGCCTTCGTCGAGCACGGCGTTGCCTTCACGATCGCCACGGACGGACCCGAGATGATGCGGACGCACCTCCGGGACGAGTTCGAGCTGCTCCTTCGCATCGGCGCCCTGTCCGAAGACGAGCTGGCGGCTGCGAATTCGCGCGGCCATGCGGCGAGCTTCATCGGCGCCCGCAGGCTGGCGCCCGCCTAGCGCTCGACCGGCACGGGCTCGGAGCGAAGCGCGTCGTCGGCCACATCGACGATCGCTCGCAGAAGGATGCGGACGCCGCGCGGGGAGTCGGCCAGGAACTGATCCCTCCGTGAGACGTCTCGCGCACGCTGTTGCGGGCGGCCGACGTGGACGCCGATCGAGCCCGGCGGCAAGGCGGTGTAGAGATCCATGTCCGTGCGATCGTCTCCCGCCGCGAGGACGAAATGGGAGGCCTCCTTGCCATCCGGGAAGAGCCCGCGCACGTAGGCGCCCTTGTTGACCCCTCGTGCACGCACTTCGATCACCCGGTGCCCGAGCAGGATCTCGGCCGGCGCACCGTGGAGCATCTGCTCGATCGCGACGAGAAGCTCGCGTGCCCGCCAGGCGCCGTACTCCGGCTCCGCCTGCCGGTAATGCCACGTGACGCTGCAGCTCTTGCGCTCGACGAGCGTTCCGGGAACATCTCCCGTGACCCGGCGCAGGACGCGCTCGACCCGCGGCAGCCAGGTGAGGTCGACGTCGAACTGCCGCTCCCATTGGCCGCCGGGTGTCCGTGCGAGGTACCCGTGCTCGGCGGAGAGGTAGACGGGAAGGTCGCCGAACCACTGCTCGAGAGTGTCCTGCCGGCGGCCGCTCACGACGTGTACCTCCGTGTCGGGGAGCGCGGCGAGATCGCCCAGCAGCTCGACGATCTCCTTCGTCGGGGCGGCGAGATCCGGATGGCTGGCGAGCTCGCGGAGGGTGCCGTCGTAGTCGAGGAGCAGGGTCCGCCGGCGGGCGCGCACGAACCGCTGCGCGATGCGCTTGCATGCGTCGGCATCCAGACGGCGGCCGGCAAAGGTGTGGCGGTCGCGTTTGATGTAGCGCGCAAAGCGCGAGAGGAACGTCTCCGCCCAGCGCCGGCAGTCGAGCTGCTCGACCCTCCCCGCCATCAGCCCGAGGCGCCGCCGCCGTTCCTCCGGGTCGAGCTCGAGCGCCTCGGAGAACTTGGCGACGATGTCGTCGACGTCCCAGGGATTGACGAGCAGCGCTCCCGGCAGGACCTGCGCCGCACCGGCAAGCTCGCTCAGGACCAGCGCTCCTCGCCACCTGCCCGGCAGGGACGGCTCGGCGCTCTGGCAGAGAACGAACTCCTGCGCGACGAGATTCATCCCGTCGCGGATGGGCGTCACGGCCATGACGTCTGCGCGCCGGTACAGGGCGACGAGCTCTGCGGGGGTGATACTTCGGTGCACGTACTCGACGGGCGTCCTCCCCGGCGCGCCGAAGCGCCCGTTGACGTGGGCGACCTGGAGCTCGATCTCGTCGCGCTGCGAGCGGTACTCGGGGCTCTCCAGTCGCGACGGCACGAGGATCTGGAGCATCGTCGTCGTCTTGGCGCGCTCTGGATCCTGCTCGAGAAAGCGCTCGAACGCCTGCAGCTTCTGCGGGATCCCCTTCGTGTAGTCGAGTCGCTCGACACCGAGGATCAGTTGGCGGCCTTCGTAACGCTCCTCGATCTCTTCCTGCACGCGCCTCGTCTCGGGATCCGCGAGTATCTCGTGAAAGCTCTCGACGTCGATGCCGATCGGGTCGACGCCGATGCCGACGAGACGTCCGTCGTGCTCGATCACGTCGGGCTCCGAGTCGATGCCGAGCACGCGCAGGAGCGAGGAGCGAAAGTGGCGCGCGTAGTCACCGGTGTGGAAGCTGACGTAGTCGGCGCCGAGGAGCCCGCGGAGTACCTGCTCACGGGCCGGAAGCAGGCGGTAGATCTCCGACGACGGGAAGGGGATGTGGAGGAAGAACCCGATCGCGACGTCCGGTCGCCTCCGCCGCAGCGCCTCGGGCACGAGCATCAGCTGGAAGTCGTGCACCCAGACGCGGCAGCCCGGTGTGCAGTGCTCGGCGATCGTCTCCGCGAAGCGCTCGTTGACCGTCACGTAGCGGCTCCACGCCTCCTGCGAGAAGCTGAACTTCCCCGGGAGGTAGTGGAAGAGCGGCCAGATCGAGTCGTTGCAGATACGGCCGTAGAACCCCTCCTCTTCCTCGGCTGACAGGAAGACCGGATAGAGATCGTCGCCGGCGAGCTTCTTCCGGACGCGGATCTCGTACTCGGACGGGACCGGAGCACCCGGCCAGCCGACCCAGATATGCGAGCTGCGAAGACCGCGCAGCGCTGCGGCGAGACCGCCGGGGCTGTGCTCCGTCATCACCTTCCCGTCGGCGACCATGACCTGGACGGGAAGCCTGTTCGCAGCGATCACGAGGTCGTCGCTGTTGCGGTGGTTGGCCGTGCCCCACCTCCCTGGTCGAGGAAAGCCGCCCGATGTGTCAAACCTCACGGTACCCCTTCAGAGGGTCTTTCATGTCGCGCGTCCTGGGAATCGTTGGTAACTGTTCGTACAACGCCCTCATCTCGGAGGGCTCCGTGGAGTGGCTGTGCTGGCCGCGACCCGACTCGAGCTTCGTCTTCGGCCCGCTGCTCGATCGTCAGCTGGGCGGTGCGTTCGTCGTCGAAGGGGTCAACGTCGCCGACATCCACCAGGAGTACGTCGAGAACACGAACGTCCTGAGGACGGTCTTCGCGGGATCCACGGGCTCGTTCGAGCTGATCGACTTCGCGCCGCGGTTCCTGCAGTACGACCGCGCGTTCAAGCCGTCGATGCTGATCCGGGTGCTGCGCCCGCTCGCAGGCGACCCGCGCGTGCGCGTGCGCTGCCGGCCGACGTGGGACTACGGGCGTCACGCCGCGAGCTCCTGGCGCGCGTCGAACCACATCGAGTACACCGGGTTGCCCGCGCCGGTGCGCTTGACGACGAACGTCCCGCTCTCCTACGTCGAGGAGGAGCGGCCCTTCCTCCTCGAGCGCGATCACCATCTCGTACTGACGTGGGGCCAGCCCCTCGAGGCGGGCCTCCAGGAAACGGCCGAGCGGTTCCTCGAGCGAACCCTCGACTACTGGCGAGCCTGGGTGAAGAACACGCGCGTGCCGCGCGACTACCAACGCGAGGTGATCCGCGCGGCGCTCGTGCTCAAGCTCCACCAGTACGAGGACACGGGTGCGCTGCTCGCCGCCACGACGACGAGCCTCCCCGAGCACCCCGGCTCGGGCCGCACCTGGGACTACCGTTACTGCTGGCTTCGCGACGCGTACTTCACGTTGAACGCACTCGAGCGGCTCGGCCATTCGGACGAGATGGAGCGCTTCATGGTTTACCTGCGGAACGTGGCCGAGGAGCGCGCCGGCGAGCTGCAGCCTGCGTACACGATCACGGGCGGCGACGACGCCGAGGAGATCGAGCTCGACTACCTCGCCGGTTTCCACGGAGACGGGCCTGTGCGGATCGGCAACCAGGCGTTCCGCCACCTCCAGAACGACGTTTATGGGGAGATGATCCTCGCCGTCAGCCGGCTGCTGCTGGACGCGCGCTTCTCCGGCTCGGTGTCGACGCCGCAGGCCGTCCGCCTCGTCAATGAGCTCCTACGCCAGATCGACGAGCGCCTCGAGCAGCCCGACGCGGGTTTGTGGGAGCTTCGCGGGATCCGCAGGCTGCACTCCTTCACTGTGCTGGCCCACTGGGCAGGCGCCCGGCGGGCGGTGGAGATAGGGGTAGTGCTGGACTCGGCCGAACTCGTGGACAAGGCCACTGCCGTGATGGAGCAGGCGGAGAGGCTGCTAGAGGAGCGTTGCTGGGATCCGGAGCTCGGCGCTCTCACACAGGCGGCGGGCCAGCCTCAGCTCGACGCCGCGATGCTCCTCGCGGTTCATCTCGGCTTCTTCAAGCCCGATGATCCCCGGGCGACGACCCACGTCGACGCGATCCGTGAGGCACTGTCCGTCGACGGAGGCATTCTGCGCCGCTACTCGGTTCCGGACGATTTCGGGAGACCCGAGGCGGCGTTCACCGTCTGTTCCTTCTGGCTCGTCGAAGCCCTCGCCCTCCTCGGCCGCAAGGACGACGCGCGGGTCCTGTTCGAGGACCTGCTCTCCCTGCACAACGGTCTGGGGCTCTACAGCGAGGACATCCTCCCGGACACGCGAACGCAGAGCGGCAACTTCCCGCAGACGTACAGCCACGTCGGTCTGATCAACGCGGCGTTCCGCCTTTCGCGGCCCTGGGATTAGATCGTTGGCAGCGAACGCTGCCCGTGTCCGCCAAGACGGTCAGTCGCTGCCCGAACGGCGGAGCGCGCCGAGCCACGTGACGGTGGCGCCTGTCGCCGTCGCTCCCAGGCAGGTGGGGCACGTACCGCAGCACGCAGGCGCCAGCTCGGACCAGCACCCGAGAAACGGGAGCGCTCCGAAGAGCCAGAACCGGACCAGGAGCAGCACGCTTCCACGGCAGCTCTACGGGCGACCGAAGCAAAGTGGGAAGCACCTCACACGGTCATTCGTTGACACGTCTGATGGTCGTGAACCGCGATCGGTGGAAGATCTGGGCCGCGCTGGCGACGATCTACGTCGTCTGGGGATCGACGTACCTGGCGATCAAGATCACGGTTCGCACGCAGCCCCCGCTCTACTCCGGTGGCGCCCGGTTCATCACGGCCGGGCTGATCCTCGCCACGGTGCTCGTCCTCACGCGCACGTCGCTGCGGGTGTCACGCCGTGAGCTGCTGTCGGCGCTCTTCCTCGGGGTGATGCTCCTCACGTTCGGTGTCGGCGTCGTCACGGTGGCGGAGACGCGAATCGACTCGAGCGTGGCGGCCATGATCGCCGGGTCGGTGCCGCTGCAGGTCGTCATCTGGCGGACGCTGGCGCGCGAGGTCGTGGCGCACGCGACGCTCCTCGCGGCCGCAATCGGGCTCGTCGGGCTCGGGCTGATCGTGATCCCGAGCGGATCGTCCGGCGGCTCGACCGCCGTCGGTCTAGCCCTGATGCTGGGTGCGTCGATGTCCTGGTCGACGGGCTCGTTCGTCTCCCGACGGCTTGCACTTCCGGCCGATCCCTTCGTCGCCACCGTGTACGAGATGCTCGGCGGCGGCCTCGCGCTCCTGCTCGTCGGCTTTCTGGCCGGCGAGCGCCTGCACCGTAGCGATGTCACCACGCCGACGCTGCTGGCGTGGATCTACCTCGTCGTCGCCGGCTCGCTCGTCGGCTTCACCGCCTATGCCTGGCTCCTCCGGCAGGCTCCGATCTCGCAGGTGGTGACGCACCAGTACGTCAATCCGCTCGTTGCGATCACGCTGGGGGCGCTACTCCTGGGCGAGCGACTGACGATGGCCACGCTCGTGGGAGCGGCCATCGTGGTCGCTGCCGTGTTCGTGACCGTGCGGCACGAGACCAGACCGCCGTCGCCACGCATCGACGTGGAGCCGTCCACGCCCGCGGCCGAAACGGCCTAGCGCCTAGGACGACTCGACCTGCGTCCGCTGGAAGGCGAGGTACTCGAGCAGGTCGGAACGGGTGAGGATCGCAGCGGGGCGGCCGGCAAGACCGACGACCACCGCGGCGGCGGGGCCTGACAGGTCGGCGAAGACCTCGTCGAGAGACGCGCGGGCGTCGACGGTCGCGAGCGGCGGCTGCATCGCAACGGCGACGTCGTCGTTGAGCGCGTCGGGGTTCTTGAAGACCCGGTCGAGAAGCCCTCGCTCGTGGAGCGACCCGACGATGTCCGTGAGCGAAACCACCGGCTCATGGCGCACGACCGGGAGCTGCGAGATCGAGTAGCGCTGCATCAGCTCGATCGCGGCACCGACCTTGTTGTGCGCGTCGATCGTGACGAGATCCGGCAGCTCGTGGCCGTCCGAGTGCTTGTAGCGGATCACCTCCTCGACGGTCGGTGCAGGCGTTCGCCGCTCGAGGAAGCCGTACTGGATCATCCAGGTGTCGTCGTAGAACTTGGACAGGTAGGAACGGCCACTGTCGGGGATGAGCAGCAGGACGCGCGCGTCCGGGCCGAGCCGCCGTGCCACGCGGACACCGGCGTACGCGGTCGTGCCTGCCGAGCCGCCGACGAGCAGGCCTTCCTCACGGGCGAGGCGCCTCGCGTAGGTGAAGGACTCGCGGTCGCCGACCCGCACCCACTCGTCGACGACGGTGAGGTCGATCGTCTTCGGCCACATGTCCTTGCCGATCCCCTCGACGAGGTAGGGGTGGACCGTGTGCGTCTCGTCGGCCGTGTAGACCGAACCTTCCGGGTCGGCGCCGACGATGAGAACCTCGGGCTTGCGCTCCTTGAAGTAGCGGCCGACACCGGAGATCGTGCCGCCCGTTCCGGCCGAGATCACGATCGCGTCGATCTCGCCTCCCGTCTGCTCCCAGATCTCGGGTGCAGTCGTTCTGTAGTGCGCCTCCGGGTTGGCGGTGTTCGAGTACTGGTCGGGCTTGAAGCCACCCGGGATCTCCTCCGCGAGGCGGTCGGAGACCGAGTAGTAGCTCTCCGGCGAGTCGGGCTCGACTGCGGTGGGCGTGATCACAACCTCGGCGCCGTACGCGCGTAGCATGGAGATCTTCTCCTGGCTCATCTTGTCGGGCATCACGAAGATGCAGCGGTAGCCCTTCAGGGCGGCAGCCATCGCGAGCCCGGCACCCGTGTTGCCAGAGGTCGGCTCGACGATCGTGCCACCCGGTTTCAGCAGGCCGTCGCGCTCGGCGGCCTCGATCATGGCGATGCCGATCCGGTCCTTCACGGAGCCGCCGGGGTTGAGGTACTCGAGCTTGGCGAGCAGCTGACCCGGCACGTCGCGTGAAAGCTTGTCGAGTCGGACGATCGGGGTCGCGCCGATGAGCTCGAGTACGGTCGGATAGTCGTGCGCCACGGCCGGTAAGCGTACTTTCGAGGGTCGCAAGCTGTGGAGCGATCGGCACTGTGTTGGTGCAAACAGGGTCAGACCCTGCATTGCGCCAATTCGGCACCGGGTTTGTGCCGAGTGCGTTCGCGTCAGGCCAGACGCCAGAACTCGCCAATGAGCCCGAGCCCGTCCAGGATCGCCTGAGACTCCTCGACACTCCGCGGCCGCCAGTCGGGCTCGAGTCGCGAGCTCCACCAGTCCGTCGCCAGTTCGTTCAGCGTTGTGGCCGGGAACGTCGCGCCCGCCTCGTACCCGTTCGCCTCGAGCCAGCGCTGCAGGTGCTCCTCCGACCGGAGGTAGACCATCGTGCTTCAGGTGAAACCGATGTCGGCCCACCAGTGTCGTGCGGGCACCGCAAAGTGGACGAGGAGCCGTGCGCCCCGCGTGAGCCGGCCACGTGCGACCTCGAGCACGAGCTTCTCCCTGCAGCACGCGCACTCGGTCTCCACGAGACCGTCCGTGTGCAACGCCGCCGGGATGCCGAGCGCGTCCCAGGCGCACGTGCCTGTCCACGTGCGCCCAGCCGCGGTGACCCGATGGGGAGTCGGCCTGAAGCAGAACGGGTTCGCCATCCAGATCTCCAACGAGTCCGGCAACAGGACGAGCGCGTGCGCATCGTGTAGACGGCGGTAGGAGGCCGCGGCGTCGCGCTCGCCGCAGCCGACAGCGGCCGCCGTCTCACGAACGGTCGGCGCACGCCCCTCACGGACGACATGCCCGTACACCACACGCCGCACGTCGCGGTCGAATCGGTCCATCAGTGCCGGAAGTGTCGACGGCCCGTGAACACCATCGTCGCCTCCGCCTCGCGCACAGCGGCGATCACCTCGTCGTCGCGTCTAGATCCGCCCGGCTGGACGATCGCGCGCACCCCAGCCTCGAGCGCCACCCGTGGCCCGTCGGCGAACGGGAAGAACGCATCCGATGCGAGCACCGCACCCTCGAGGGAGTGTCCGAGCGCTCGAGCCTTGTCCACGGCGATTCGCACCGAGTCCAAACGGCTCATTTGACCGGCGCCGATACCGAGTGTCTGTCCGTCCCGCGCGAGCACGATCGCGTTCGACGCCACGCTGCGGACCACAGCCCACGCGAATACGAGGTCGTCCCACATCGCGTGGTCGAGCGCTCCACACACGACGTCCATCGCGTCTCGATCGTCCGTGTCGAGGTCTCGGTCCTGCACGAGCAGGCCGCCCATCACGCGCTTGTAGTCCCGCTCGCTCGTGACGAACGCGCGCCGCTCGAGGTCGCTGAGAATGCGCGTATCGGGCTTCCGGACGAGCGCCTGGAGCGCAGCATCGTCGTACGCCGGCGCGAACAAAACCTCGACGAACTGCTCCGCGAGAGCCTCGCCGAGTGCCGGAGTCACCGCGCGCGTGAGCACGACGACTCCGCCGTACGCGGAAACCGGGTCGGCGGCGAGCGCGTTCGCGTACGCCTCCTCGATCGTGTTCGCGACGGCTACTCCACACGGATTTGCGTGCTTGACGATCACGCAGGCCGGACGTTCCGCAAGCTCCCGCGCCAGTAGCCGCGCCGCCGACAAGTCGTTCAGGTTGTTGTACGAGAGCTCCTTGCCGTGCATCTGCTCCACCCGCGCCAACAGGTGCGTGCGAGCCCCCCGCTCCGCGTAGTACGCCGCCCGCTGGTGCGGGTTCTCGCCGTACGCGAGCTCGCGGAGGCGGTCGAAGACGGGCGTGAACACGCTCGGAAAGCGCTCGTCCCGGGCAAGCCAGGCTGCGATGGCGCCGTCGTACGCCGCGGTCGTCGCGAAAGCCCGAGCCGCCAGCGAGTGACGCGTCGCCTCCGAGACCTCGCCGAGATCGCGGAGCTCCGCGAGCACCACCTCGTAGTCCTCGGGGCGACACACGGCGACGACGTCCGCGTTGTTCTTCGCCGCTGCGCGAAGCATCGCCGGCCCGCCGATGTCGATCTTCTCGATCGCCTCCTCCCACGAGACGTTCAGGCCCCCGATCGTCTGCTCGAAGGAGTAGAGGTTGACGCAGACGAGGTCGATCGGCTCGAACCCGTGCCGCTCGAGGTCGGCCAGATCCTCAGGCATATCGCGCCGCGCCAGGATCCCGCCGTGCACGGCGGGGTGCAACGTGACCACCCGGTGACCGAGCATCTCGGCAAACCCGGTCAGCTCCTCGAGAGGCGTGACCTCTACGCCGGCGTCGCCGAGAAACCGCGCCGTGCCGCCGCTCGCGAGGAGCTCGATCCCCATTCGCTGCAGCCCCTCCGCGAAGCCGGCGAGCCCAGTCTTGTCGTACGTCGACAACAAGGCCCGCCGAACGCTCATGCGCCGACGAGCTCCTTCACGACCTCCGGCAGGAGCCTGTGCTCGACCTCGCGGATCCGCGCGTGCAGGCTCTCCTCCGTGTCACCGACAAGCACCGGTACCCGCTCCTGGCGGAGAACGCGGCCGGTGTCGACACCTGCGTCGACGAGATGAACGGTCGCACCGGTCTCGTCGACGCCGGCCTCGAGCGTCTCCTCGACGGCGTGCGCGCCCGGGAAAGCGGGCAGAAGCGCGGGATGGACGTTGACTACCGCACCGGGAAAACGGTCGAGAAAGCCCGGCCTCAGCAAATGCATGTATCCGGCGCAGACGACGAGTTCGACACCGTGAGTCTGGAGCCAGTCGGCCATGGCGAGGTCACGCGCGTCGCGATCGTCATACCCGTCCAGGGGGAACGCCCAGTTGGGCACACCCGCGAGATCCGCACGCGCAAGCGCGCGCGCCTCGGGCGTGTTCGACGCAACCGCTGCGATCTCCACGCCTGCGTCGAGCAGCGCCTGCAGGTTGGAACCCTCACCGCTGACGAGAACGCCTACGCGTCGGCCCACCGGACTCCGTCCCCCTCATCGATCCGGCCGATGACCGGATCTCCGTCCCGCACGTCCGCGGCCGACACGACCGCGCAATAGCCGATGCCGACGTTGAAGACCCGCCTCAGCTCTTGCTCCGGCACGCCTTGCTCGGCGAGCCAGGCAAACACGGGCGTGCGCGCCCAGGCGCTCGTATCGACCACGGCGCCGAGCCCTTCTGGGAGGCAGCGGGCAAGGTTTCCGGCGATCCCGCCGCCGGTGACATTGGCGAGCGCTCGCACATCTGCGCGTTCTCGCCAGCCTCGCACGTCGTCTAGGTAGAGCCGCGTCGGCGGCAGCAGGAGCTCGGCGTCGAAGTCTCTGTCGCCGACGATCCGGCGAACGAGCGAGAACCCGTTCGCATGGATACCCGCTGAAGGAAACCCGATCACGGAGTCCCCTGGCTCGACCCGGGAGCCGTCGATCAGCCGCTTCCGCTCGACAAGCCCGACGCAGGTGCCGCAGAAGTCGATCTCCTCCCGCCGGTAGACGCCGGGGAGCTCGGCCGTCTCCCCGCCGAGGATCGCGCAGCCGGCGGCCCGGCAAACGTCGGCGGCGCCGTCGACGAGATCGGCCACCTGCTCGGCGTCAATTCTGTTGGCGGCGACGTAGTCGAGCAGAAAGAGAGGCTCTGCTCCTGTCGTCAGGACGTCGTTGATGCAGTGCGCGGCGAGGTCGGCGCCGCACCAACGCAGCTTCCCGGCGCGCCGCGCGAGCACGAGCTTGGAGCCGACGGAGTCCATCGATGCAGCGAGCAGCCTGTGTTCGTCGAGTGCGAAGAGGCCCGCGAACGAGCCAAATCCGCCTGTCACACCCGATGTCGCCGTGGAGGCAACGGCCTCTCGCAGCCGCTCGACAATCGCGTCGGCCGTCGCGAGCGAAACGCCCGCGGCGGCATACGTGTGCTCGTCTGCCACCTCGCCGAGTCTACGGATCGCGCGTCTACAGTAACCGCGTGATCGGAGCATCGCTCCTCACGTCATGGTCGGTCGAGCCGGCGACACTCGCTGTCGCGATGGTCGCGGCCATCGCCTACTGGCGCCGCGCCAAGACGCTGGCCAGACGCAGCCAGCATG
>JACXTT010002509.1_pt1 | contig 29049 bp, 26 predicted proteins | sample 9270951 | NCBI WGS metagenome assembly JACXTT01 (sample SAMN15532306, study PRJNA645909) | rock metagenome | isolation source: weathered quartz diorite | place: Puerto Rico | collected 2017-06-21 | reverse complement strand
CCCGGGCGGGGGGGGGGTGGCGGGGGGGGTGCACCGCCGCGGCCCCTCGACGGGCGCCTCGTCGACTCGGAAGTGGCGGCGGTCGTAGAAGAACGGGTCGACGCGGACGACCTCGTGCCCCGCCTCATGGGGCATCGGTGCGAGGACCGAGCCGATGTAGCCGTGGTGCCCGGTGACCAGGACTCTCACGAGTGCGGCTCTCCGCATCTCATGTCGGTGTCGTCTCCAGCAGACCGGCGTCGACCAGGGCATCGGCAGCCTCCGCGACGGTCGTGAACGGCACCTGTGCGCGTTCGGCGATGTCGAGCAGCGTCGCGGTGCCGTCGGCGAGGCTCAGCACCCACAGGATCGCCCGCTGGAACCCCTCTTCGGCGCGAGGCACGCCCGCGCTGATCGCGCTGTAGAGGCCTCGCCGTCCGAGTTGCGGCTCGCCGAACGGGCTCAGGCTCCGGCACCGTGCGTTGCGTTCGAGCACGGCCGCGATCTCCAGGACGGCGTCGAAGGAGTCGGCGAGGCTCTCGGCGCTGATCACGTCGAAGTTGTCCGCGGAGGAGTGGTATTCGGGGAAGACGCCGTGGGCGCTGCGCGTCAGCGCACCGACCGGGAGGTCGAACCCGGGCGAGCAGAACTGGCGCTCGTCACCGCCCCACGGCACCCAATCCTCCACGGCCGCAGTCGGCCGGCTGTGACGGAGAACATGCGCTCCGGCCTGGTCGACGTCGGCCGACCCGCGGCGGCTGCGCTTGTACGTGATCGGCCCCCGATCCCCGACACAGGCCACCACGAGCCCGTGTTTGACCCGGTCGAGCCGGTCGGCGTTGCGTGACAGCCAGGCCAGCGGGCCGACGGTGCCCGGGCTGAAGAGAAGCCGGTAGGTGTAGCGCGGCGTGAGCGACGCGAGCGCGCGACCGACGAAGGCGAGGACGACGATGCCGGAGAGGTTGTCGTTGCAGAGCGACGGGTGGCAGACATAGGTGGACAGCAGGATCTCCTCCTGAGTCCGCCCTTCGATCACTGCCTCGGCATACGTGAGGTGCCCGTCCGTGAGCCGCGAATCGATGCAGACCTCGTACTCGGTCTCCGGGCGGATCTGCTCGAGCTGGACGCCGGTGACGCAGAAGCCCCACGTCTCCGCCCAGTACGCGGTGCGAGCCGGAATCCACTCCGGATGCTCATCGTGCGTGTGCAGACGCTCGCGGAGCGCGGCGCCGGTCATCCGCTCGCGCACCGGTGTGCTGTAGCCCACCACGTGCAGGTTGCTCTCGCGGAAGTCGACGATCCGCCGTCCGTCGGGGTCGGCGATCCAGGCATCGGCGATGTTCCACTCGCGCGGGACCGTCCAGTCGAAGATCGGGGTTCCCGTCGGCACCTCGGTCACCTGGAGCGGAACCACTCCGTCGACGATCCGGAGCGTCTCGCGCACACCGTCGCCCGTGAGGCTTCGGCAGAGGGGATAGAGCTCGCGCATGAGCTCGAGCATCTCCTCCCCCGCTTGCGGCCCGCTCACCCCGCGTCCGGCCACGGCAGCACTTCCGGTCGCGGAATCGGGACGATCAGCTGCGCGCCCCACTCGCGCACCGGCGCAAGCTGCGCGGCGATCTCCCTCTGCAGGTTCCAGGGCAAGATCAGGACGTAGTCCGGCCGGGTCTCCTCGATCGCCTTCGGCGGGTGGATCGGGATGTGCGTCCCCGGCAGGAACTTGCCGTGCTTGTGCGGGTTCCGGTCGACCGTGTAGTCGAGAAGATCGGTCCGGATGCCGCAGTAGTTGAGCAGCGTGTTCCCCTTTCCCGGCGCGCCGTACCCGACGACGCGCTTTCCCTGGCGCCGGAGGTCGATCAACAGCTCGAGCAGGCTCCATTTCAGCTCGGCCACCCGCGGCGCGAAGTCGCGATAGCCGGCGGCCTCTGCATAGCCCGCCGCTCGTTCCTCGCCGAGTACGCGGTCCACGCTTTCCGACACCTCCCCGGTCCCTTCGCCGGTCCTCCGCACGAAGACGCGAAGCGAGCCGCCATGCGACGGCAGCTCCTCGACGTCGAACACCTCGAGGCCGTGGCGCGAGAACAGGCGGACGAGCGTGGTCAGCGAGAAATAGGAGTAGTGCTCGTGGTAGATCGTGTCGAACTGCATCCCCTCGACGAGGCGCATCAGATGGGGAACCTCGAGCGTCGCGACACCGTCCAGTGCCAGGACGATCGCGATGCCCGCGACGAAGTCGTTGAGCGCCGGTACCTGCGCCAGGACGTTGTTCGCGGCGATCAGGTCCGGCCGTCGTCCTGCCGCGACGAGCTCCCGCGCGAGTCGCGAGTCGAAGAAATCGACGATCGTCTCGACACCGCAGGCGCGGGCCGCCTCGGCGACGTTCTCGGCAGGGTCGATGCCGAGCGTGGGAATGCCGCGCTCGACGAAGTGGCGCAGCAGGTAGCCGTCGTTGGACGCAAGCTCTACGACGAGACTGTCGGTCGTCAGGCCAAAGCGATCGACCATCCGGTCGGTGTACGTGCGGGCGTGTGCCACCCACGACTCGGAGTAGGACGAGTAGTACGCGTAATCCCTGAAGATCTCGTCGGCCGGCACGTAGGCCTCGAGCTGGACGAGAAGACACTCGTCGCAGATGCGGACGTGCAAGGGATAGAAATGCTCTTCCCCTTCCAGCTGCTCGGCGGTGAGGAAACTCTCGCAGAGCGGAGACTTGCCGAGGTCGACGAACGTCCGGCGCAGCGTGGTGCCGCAGAGGCGGCAGGGTGGGTGAGCAGTCGTCATGATCCTCTTCGCTCCGGCGACCCTGGCCCCGGCTCCTGCTCACTAGTGTATTTGACGTGACCACCGCTACCGGGCTGGACGGACAGGTTGCAATCGTCACCGGCGCCGGGCGAGGGGTGGGCGAGGCGATCGCCAGAGAGCTTGCGCGGCGCGGTGCCGCAGTTGCGATCGCCGCCCGTACCGGCCGCGAGATCGACGAGGTCGCGCGGTCGATCGGTCGCGACGGCGGGACGGCGACGGCTGTTGCGACCGACGTCACGGACGGGGCCGCGGTCGCGCACCTCGTCGAGCAGACGTGTGATCGCCTCGGCACACCGACCCTGCTCGTCAACAACGCCGGCACGTGGCGCCACGTCGGTCCACTCGAGGATGCGGAGCCGTCCGAGTGGTGGCGCGACGTCGAGGTGAGCCTGAAGGGCTCGTTTCTCTGCACGCGGGCGGTTCTGCCGCGAATGCGCAAACGCCGCGAAGGCAGGATCGTCAACGTCTCGAGCTATGCCGCTGTCGCGCCGCCGCCGTACACGTCGGCGTACGTCGCCGCCAAGGCGGCGCTCCTGACGCTCACGGAGTCGCTTGCGCTCGAGCTCCAGGCCCACGGCATCGCGGTCTTTGCGATCACGCCCGGCTTCGTGCGCACGGCGATCGTCGACCGGGTCGCGAGCTCAGCGGAGGGGCGCCGGTTCAGACCGGACCTCGCCGAGCGAACCGACGACCTCCCGCCCGAGCGCGCCGGCCTTCTCGTCGCCGATATCGCCTCGGGGCGGCTGGACGCACTGAGCGGGAGCTTCCTGCACGTCAGGGACGACCTCGAAGAGCTGCTCGGCCGGTCGGAGGAGATCCGCGAACGCGGCCTGTACCGGCTGCGTCTCAACACGTGAGCGCGTCTCTCGTCCTCTACTACCACGGCATCTCGGACTCGTGGAACGACCCGCTCGCCGTGCGACCGGCGGCGTTCGCCCGCCAGCTCGCGTTCTTCTCACGGGGGCGACGGCCGGGCACCGCGCTCGACGTCCTGCCCGGCTCCCGCGGAGTGATCCACGTCACGTTCGACGACGCCTACGAGAACGTGCTCGCCGCCATCCCGGCGCTCGACCGCCACCGCACCCCCGCCACGGTCTTCGCCTGCTCCGCCTACGGTGACGGTCGCCCGCTGGAGGTACCCGAGCTGAGCGGAGCGCGCTACGACGCTCGCGGTCTGCGCACGCTTACGTGGGAGCAGCTCCGCGAAATGGCCGCGCACGGTGTCGAGATCGGCTCCCACACGCGCACGCACCCGCACCTTCCGCGGCTGACCGACCAAGAGGTCGATCTCGAGCTTCGCGACTCGAGGCGCGAGATCGAGGACCAGCTCGGCCGGCCCTGCCGCGTGCTCGCGTACCCGTTCGGCGAGACCGACGATCGGATACGCGCCGCCGCGCGACGAGCCGGGTACGCCGCAGCATTCGGCTCGCCCGGGACACCCGGCGACCCTCTCGACGTGCCCCGCCTGGGGCTCTACCGCCGCGACTCGCTCCTTCGCGCGTACGCCAAGTCGACCCCGCTCGCGCCGCTCGCGCGAAGGCTCGCGCGCGTCGTCTGAGGATCCCGGCAAGGTATGCGCCCGTAAGCTCCGTTCGCGATGGGACACAGGCGATGACACTCACGAGACCGAGCGTCGCAGTCGGGCTGACGCCGTTCGCGATCCTCGCGATCGCCTTCGGCGCGACTCGCTCACCCAAGTACTGCGTACTCGCGGTGGTCGCGCTGCTCGTCGTCATCGTGACGTTTTCGAGCCTGCCACTCGGGCTCACGGCCTTCACCGTTGTCACGTTCTTCAACACGCTGCCCAGCGGCAGCGCGCTCAACCTGGCCAAGCCGACGGGGTTCATCCTGACCCTCTCGTGGCTCGCGGCCCTCCTCAAGTACCGGCGTGCAATGCCGCTCCTGAGCCGGGACCACCCCGTCCTCTCCTACCTGCTCGTCGCGTTCTTCGGGTGGGCCGGGATCTCGCTCGTGTGGGCGGACGACGTCGGACGCGTGCTCTCGAGCGTGTTCAGGCTCGCGCTCGCGCTGGTCTTCGTCTTTGTCGTCCACTCGACCGTGCGAACCGGCCGCGAGCTTCGCATCCTCGCCTGGGCGTTCGTGATCGGGACGGGCCTGTCGGCCCTCTACGGCTTCGCCTGGGGGCTGAACGTAGAAGGCCGCTTCGTCGGCGGCTCGGGCGACGCGAACTTCATGGCATCCGTTCTCGTCGCCTCGATCGTGATCGGCGGCTTCATGCTCGCCGCGACCTCGTCGTTCGGGGCGCGTCTGCTGCTACTGGCTCTGACCGCGATCGATTTTGTCGCGCTCGTGAAGACGCAGTCGCGTGGCGGGCTGATCGCCCTCGCCGTGGCGCTGACGGCGGCGTGCGTCCTCGCCGGCCGCCTGCGCGCGCGGGTGGTTGCGACGTCACTCGTCGTCGTCGCCCTCGGTCTCGGCTACTACGCAGTGCTCGCGCCCGCCGAGGTCCGTGCGCGGGCGACCCACATCTCGGGGGCAGAGAGTGCCGGTAGGACCGACCTGTGGGCGATCGCATGGCGCATCGCGCAGGATCACCCGGCCCAGGGCGTCGGGCTCGACAACTTTCAGGCAGTCGAGTCGAGGTACGTGACGCAGACCTTCAACATCCTCGACGTGGCGCGGCTCCGGAGACTCGATCTCGTCACCCACAACACCTACTTGCAGCTGCTCGCCGAGCTCGGGTTGGTCGGGTTGGCGCTTCTCACCGCCGTGCTTGCGGTCTCGGTTGCGCTCGCGGTCGGGGCACTCCGACTCCTCGCGCGCGGACCGGATAGGTCGACGGAAGCGATTGCGCGAGGTATCACCGCCGGTTCGATCGGCGTCCTGACGGCGTACATCTTTCTCTCGGGCCTGTACGAGAAGCAGTTCTGGCTCCTGCTCGGAATACTCGTCGCCCTCCCGACGGTTGCGGCGCACCGGCTCTCCGACCCGGAGGGAGGCGTTCCCGCCGGCGGCCGGGCGCGGACGAGCAGCCGGTGACGCCGGTCGAGGCCGTGCTTCCGAGCCGCCTCTATCGCCGTCCGCAAGGTGTTGGCACGTTCGAGCCGGGCGATCCCGGAGCCGGCTACTACAACGACCTCACCGTCGAGCTCGAGCGCCTCGGTCCCACGGTGGCACAGGCACAGGCGACATTCGACCGGCTGACGCGAGACCGGTCGCTCACGAACCCGATCGACGTCGCGCAGCTCGGTCTCGGCGCCCTCCAGGCCGCCGCCTCGTCAAGCGGCTGGCTGCCGCTGGCCCACGCGGCGGCGGAATGGCTCGCCGACGATCTCGACGCCGAGGGACGATTGGCCTTTCTGTTCCCGATGCCGCACACATTCGACCTGTCACCCCCCTGGTACTCCGCGATGGCACAGGGGCAGGCAGCAAGCCTGCTCGTGCGTATGTCGGCGGTGCTCGACGACGGGCGGCTCGCCGGCTGCGCCGGGCGTGCAGTGGCTCCACTGGTAGACGCGCGTCTGGGCCTCGTGGGCTCGACGCTCGAGGGCCCCGTGCTACAGGAATACCCCACGACTCCTCCCGCCCATGTGCTCAACGGCTGGATCTTCGCGCTCTGGGGCCTCTACGACGTCGGCTGCTTCGAGCCTGCGGGCCACGAAGCCCGCGATGGTGCCGCAGCGGCGTTCGACGAGGGCGCGCGAAGCCTCGCGGAGCGCCTCCACCGCTACGAGCTCGGCGCCGGCTGGTCGCGGTACGACCTCTACCCGCACCCGGTCGTCCACGTCGCGAGCCCGTTCTATCACCGTCTACACGCCGCACAGCTGGCCGCGACGGCTCGGTTGCGACCGGATCTCCCGCAGCTGGCGAGTACCGCCGAGCGCTGGGCCGCGGCGGCGCGGAACCCACTCGTGGTCACGTCGGCGTCACTTCGCAAGGCGCTACACCGGCTCATCGTCCCGCGGAGAGCTCGCCGGTGACCATCGTCTTCGTCGCCGCGCATGCCAGCGAGCACACCCGCCGCTGGGTCGCCTTCTTCGCCGATCGGGGCCATGTCGTGCACGTCGTGACGTGTGGCGACAGCCCGTCGGGCATCGTCGTGGCGGGCGGGCGCTACACCGTGCACGACCTCGGACGGCCACGCCCCGGCAAGCTCGGCTACCTGCTGGCGCGGAGACGAGCCCGCCGACTGATCCGCGCCCTCCGACCCGATGTCGTGCACGCACACCACGCGACGAGCTACGGCCTGCTCGGCGCTGCCTCCGGCATCCATCCCTTCGTGGTCACCTGCCACGGCAGCGACATCCTCCGGTCGCCAAGGAACCCGATGCTGCGCTGGATCGTCTCGCGGACGCTGCGCGCCGCTGATTTGATCACCGTTCCCGGCGGGCACATGCGAGCCGTCGCCGAGAGACTGGCCGGAGGCGGCGCTCGCGTGGAGGTCTTTCAGTACGGCGTGCCGGTCGACGAGCTCGAAGCCGTCGCCGCGGCGACCGTCCCGACGGCGGTGAACGGGCGGGCTTTGCGAGTCGTCACGGCACGTCCGCTCGAGCCCCTCTACAACACCGCCGACGTCGTCGACGCCGTCGCCCGGCTCGTTGCGCGAGGGCGAGACATCGTCTACGACGTGGCCGGCGAGGGGGACGAACGAACGCGGCTCGAGCACCTCGCCGCAGCCGCCGGCGTCGCCGACCGCGTCCGCTTTCACGGCCGCGTTGGGGAGGCGGATGTCCATCAGCTGCTCGCGGCCGCCGATGTCTACGTCAGCATCGCGGCGAGTGACGGCGTCTCGATCGCGCTGCTCGAGGCGATGGCGCTGGGGCCGGTCCCGGTGGTCGCGAACATCGCCTCGAACCGCGACTGGATCACCAACGGCGAAAACGGGGTACTCGTCGACATCACCAGCGAGGCCCTCGCAGAGGGGATCGACGTTGCGCTTGCGCTCGACCGCGAGCGCGTTCGCGTTCGCAATCTCGGGCTCGTCCGTGCCCGCGCGGACCGGACGACCAACCTGTCGAAATGCGAGGCGCTCCTGGGCGAGCTCGTCGAATCCGGCCACTAGACACTCGACCAACCGTCTGGATCGGCGCGATGTGTGCCGGGACGCGTGGCTGCAAGCCGATCGAGGACTCGGAGGCCGCATGGGTGAACTTCGTTCATGTAGCAAAGAGCACGAACCGGTCGGAGCACGTGCCGGCGGACTCCGCGCGAACCTTCTGGATCCGGTGTAGCCGAGCCGTTTCATCGCGTTCCGCAGTCCGTTGTGGAGGCCACCGAGACGGGCGAACGCACCTCCCCAATCGGTGGGGATTCACGTCTACTCGATGCCGGGTGAACGCCTCCCCCACGTCGCCCGTGTAACTCGATCGAGGGACGGCGTGACCGGGGTCGCCTCCGATAGCGGAAGCATGACCTCGATCCTGTCACGTCCGCATGTCGTCCCCGCCGCCGCGGTGACAGCCCTGCTCGCCGTCCTGATGATCTTCGGCACGACGCTCGGAGGCGCGCATCCACCCCGCTCACCGATCAGCGTCACCACCGTGGCGCCCGTAGCCGGCCAAACCGTCTCCGGGAACGTCGTGTGGCAGGTCTCGACGTCGGGGTCGACGGATCACGTCGACTTCTATGTCGACGGTCAGAAGCTGTGGACCGAGGGCTACAGCCCGTACCAGTTTCACGGCGACCCCAATGGGACCCTGGACACGACGACGCTGACGAACGGCGCGCACGACCTCAAGGCAATCGCCTACACGTCGACGGGGCAGAGCGCGACGACCGCGGTCCAGGTCACGGTCGCGAACGGCACCAGGACGTCGGGGTCGCCGCCGCCCACTCCCCCGCCCACGCCCACCAGCGCCGTACAGGTGTCGATCAGCACACCGGCCGACGCGCAGGTCGTGTCGGGCAGCATCCCCTGGGTTGCCGTCAGCAGTGACCCAAAGATCGTGAGCGTCACGTTCGCGATCGACGGCCATGTGCAGTGGACGGAGCGCGGAGCGCCCTACTACTTCAACGGCGACCCGTACGGGACGCTCGACACGAGAACGCTCACGAACGGCGTCCATGTGCTCACCTCCACGGCGTCCACCAGCGACGGGAGGACCGGAGCGGCCACGATCTCGATCAACGTGCAGAACCTTCGCCTCGCGACCACGTCTGGCACGCCGGTCAACACGCTGCTGCCGGTTGTCACGGGCACGCCGCGCGTAGGCGCGACACTGACGGCGTCGACCGGCACCTGGGCCGGTGCGTTGCCGATGGCCTACAGCAGCCGCTGGCAGCGGTGTGCGGCGGGCAGCTGTGCGCCGATCACGGGCGCGACAGGCTGGACGTACACGCCCACGAGCACCGACGCCGGACTCTCGATCGGCGTTACCGTCACGGCGACCAACACCGGTGGATCCTCGACGACGAGCTCCAACCAGACCGCGCCGATCACGTCGTCCACGATCTCGTCGTACACGCTCGGTGCGCCCACCTGGCCCAACACGAGCGAGCCGAGCTACACCCCGAACCGGATCGCAACCACGCCCGCCGGGTTCAACTTGATCATCAGCTCGCTCCACGCCGGCGACGTCGTCGAGGTGAACCCGATGACCATCAGCGGGGAAGTGATCCTCGGCGCCAAGCCTTCGAGCCTCGTCCAGATCCACTTCGACCCGGGTGTGAAGTTCACGGGCGCACCTTCCGGCTCGTACCTCCCCGCCGTGTGGATCCACGGTTCCAATCTCGCCCTGTACGGCGGAGACGTGACGAACCGGGGGAACGACTGCGTCCGCGTCCAGGCGGCGTCCGCGGACTCGTCCGGCGTGACGAACGTCCGCTGGTGGGGCGCCACGATTCACGACTGCGCCGGCACCGGCTTCGCCGTCCAGGGCACCGGATATCCGAACTCGGGCCTCGACATCGCCGCCGAGATCTGGCACGCCGGCCAGGACCTGAGCCTCGACCCGCACGCCGAGAAGGGAACGGGTCTGCACGGCGCATACCTCGGGGGCGGCACGACCACATCGAGCGGCCGATTCATGCTCGACGTTCACGACCAGCCCACGGGGGCCGCGGTCCAGGTCGGCGCCAACCTGCAGAACTCCCAGCTCTGGGTGCAGGCGCAGCGCATCACCTTCCAGGCGGTGACCCAGGTTGCCGGAAACGCGGTCCAGCTCTGGGGCGGGAACAACCGCAACGTCACGGTCGAGGATGTCGAGGCCGACAGCCTTGCCGGACGGGTGATCGAGACCGACGCGCTCGACGGCGGATCCGGCCTGAGCGTGCTCTACGCGCGAGGCACGAACACCCGGTTGGCTCCGTATGCGCTCGGGAGCTACGTGACCTGCGTGAGCTGCGCCTAACCCGGCGTACTCCACGGCCCGCTCGGCGGGCCGTGGAGCTTCTAGGCTCTCGCCATGGCGGAGAGCGACACTGCGATGAAGCCCCGGCGCGTCGTCGTTCTCATCGACAGCCTCGTCGGAGGCGGTGCCGAGCGCGTCGCCGTCGACATCGCGGCGGGTCTCGACCGGCGCCGCTATGAGCCGTATCTGCTCGTAACGCGCCACGGTGGGCCGCTCGAAGCCGCGGTGCGGCGATGCGGGCTCCCGGTCACGATTCTCGGCCGGCGCCGCGGCTTCGCGCCCACGAAGCTCCTGCGCGCCCGGCGCATCGTTCGCGCCGCGAGTCTCGTGCATGCGCACAAGTTTCCCGGCGGTTGCTGGGGGGTGCTGCTCGGAGCGATCGCGGCGAGACCCGTGATCGTGCACGAGCACTCGGCGTACGGCGGACTGCGGACTCGGGCCCGGACGCTCCTCTACCGCCACTGGATCGGCCGCCGGGCGAAGGCGGTGGTATGCGTCTCGGAAGACATCGCCTCCACGCTCCGCATGGAAGGTGTGCCCGACCGGCTCTTGCAAACGATCTCCAATGGGGTCGACACCGCCGCCGCCGCCGACCGCGCGACGGCCCGCGCGGCGCTCGGCCTCGAGCATGAGGGCCTCGTTGTCGGCATCGTCGGCCGGCTCGCACCTGAGAAACGGCACGACCTCGTCCTGAGAGCGACGCAGTCGCTCGCGCAACAGGGTCGCGCGTTCAGCCTGTGCATCGTCGGCGGCGGCCCGCAGCGTTCGGAGCTGGAGACACTCGCCGGCGGCCTCGGAATCGAGGGCATCGTGCGCTGGAGCGGCGAGGTCGATGACGCCGGGCGGCTCGCTCGGGCGTTCGACGTGTCTGTCCTGTGCTCCGACTTCGAAGGGCTACCGCTCGCCGCGCTCGAGGCGCTCGGGGCCGGTGTGCCGCTCGTCGCGACGGCCGTGGGCGCGCTTCCGGACCTCGTCTCGGGCGGTGCCGGCCTCGTCGTGCCCAGGGACGACGCCGATGCGCTCGCCGCGGCGATCGGACGGCTGCTCGACGACCAAGCGCTCCGCGAGCAGATGGGTCGGTCCGGGGTCGAGCTCGTCGCGCGCCGCTACAGCGCAGAGCACGCTTTCGACGAGGTGCAGCGACTCTATGACCGGGTGCTCGGCTCCGCCGAGACCATGGTCTAACCTGCAGCAGTGCGCCTGCGAAGCGGTCGTGTCGCCCTCGCCGTCTCACTGGCGGCCTTCGCGCTCGCGGCCGTCGCGGCAGGAGGTTCCGGCAAGACGGCCCTGGGCTCGGCCCTGCCGGCCCGGATGCCGCAGTCGGACGGGCATGTCTACTACGTCGACCGTGCCCGCGGCAACGACTCCTGGCCGGGCACGAAGAGACGTCCGTGGCAGACGATCAACCACGCCCTCCGTGCGGTGCCGTTACGCGGGAGCCGCATCCTCGTCCGCGGCGGGACATACGTCGGCCAGGTGACATTCTCGCGGGTCGCGGACCCGTCGCACCCGGTCACGCTCGCGGCCTACCCAGGCGAGAACGTCACGCTCACCGCGCCGCCGCAGTCGCAACAGAACGCCGTGGCGATCGTGCGCGCGACCGGGATCCGGATCAGCGGCTTCGACGTCACCGGGCCGACCGGAAACAACGGCTTCAGAATCGAGGACTCGAGCAACGTCGAGATCGTCGGTTGCAGCGTCCACCACACCGGCCACATGGGCGTCCTCGTCGTCGGCACCGGAGCCGCCCTTCCCACCGGCAACTCCGACATCCAGCTCTGGAACAACCGCTTCCACGACAACGGGGGTGGCTGGGTCGCCAGCGACCCGTACTGGCTGCGGGGTGACCAGTCGGTCTACTGGGGCGCAGTCTCGTCGAACGACGACGGCATCGATCACACCTCCTACGGAGGCGTGATCGCCAACAACGTCTTCTACAACCAGCCGTACGGCAGAGCGCTCCAGATCGGCAGCCAGGTCAGCGGCCTGATCGTGACGAACAACACGTTCTATCGCGCCTACCAGCCCAACGTCCTCGCAGGGAACGCGATCCAGTTCTACGGCGAGGGGTCGCCGTTCGACACGCGGGAGACCGTGGTGGTCAACAACCTGATCACCTACAGCGCCCACTACGGCGTCTCCGGGTCGGGCGGGAGCCAGGTGATGCGCTCCAACGTCGTCAAGAACAACCTCGCCTTCGGCAACCCCGACGGTGACTTCCGACCGGACTTCGGCGGCAGCAGCCTGCTGTTCTCGATCGGCGCCAACATCACCGGGCTGGCGCCGCGGTTCGTCGCCCCCTACCGGTTCGATTTCAGGCTTCAGGCGTCGAGCCCGGCCATCGACCGCGCCGATCCCGTCTACGCGCCGAAGACCGATTTCGCGGGCAGGTCGCGTGTCGGCCCGCCCGACCTCGGTGCGTACGAGAGCGCCATGCGACGGAAGACGTAGGCCGGGACGTTCAGACCCGAACCGCGACCGAGCTCGGGCTCGCTCTCCCGCGCCCTGTCGCCGCCACGTGCGCCAGGATCGACTCGAGCTCGCCGACGACGGCTGGGGCGCCGAACGCCGCCGTCCCGAATGCGAAGCTCTGCTCGCCCCGCGCCGCACGCTCCGCGCGCGTCATCCCGGCCCAGCGCACCATTTCGGCGGCGAGCGCCGGGGCGTCGGCGGCGAAGCTCCCACCACTCCGCTCGACGAGTCGCTGCGGGAGACCCGCCGCCGTGGTCAGCACGGGACGGTGCCCACCGAAGTACTCGAGGATCTTCGACGGCAGCGCACACTCGAGCCGCGGGTCCGGACGAAGCGTGTGCATGCAGACATCAGCAGCTGCGAGCCATCCGGCGACATCCGCCTTCTCGACTGCGCCGACCAGCCGGACATTGTCGACTCCGCCGTCGGCGATGCGACGCTCCAGCGCCGCCCGCCCGCTGCCGTCTCCCACGACGGCCACGGCAGCGTCCACCGATCCGTCGACGAGCCTGGCCGCCTCGACGAGCGTCTCCAGACCGTTCACCATGCCCACCGCCCCGGTGTACACGAACAGACAGGTCGAGTCGCGAAGCCCGAGCGATGCGCGGATCGCAGCCCGCCGGCCCTCGTCCGGCGGCGAGTCGAGAACGGCGCCTGGAACGACGCGAATCACATTGGCACCGACGCGGAGCGTGCGCGGCAGCAAACCGGGCGTCGGCACGATTGCGGCGGCTGCAGTTCGGCTGAGCCGGCGATCGAGCCGCTCGAGCGTTCGCCAGAGCGCCGAGCCCTCGGCCACCCAGCCGATGATGGCCGCCGCGTCGGGCCACGGATCGCGTACCTCGAGCACCCACGGCCGCCGAAACCGGCGCGCCAGGATCGGGCCCAGGGCGGCAACGGTGAGCGGTGGTGTCGAGACGAGGATCACGTCGGGCCGGGGGAGCACCGCCGACCGCGCCAGCGCCGCCGACGCGAACGACCCGTAGTTCGTGGCGCGCCGCAGCTTCGAGCGGTGAATGCCGCCCGGCGCCCAGACCCAGTGATGGACGACGCCCCCGATCGTCTCGCGGACGTACGGCTTTCGCGCGTACCGGGGATCGACGGAGCCGGTCATGTAGTTCACGGGCGTGGAGACGAGATCGACATCCCAGCCGCGCTCGACCAGGCCCGAGAGAAGCATGCGATGCCGGTAGATGCCGGGCGCCCCCGGGGTGGGCGCATGCTGGTAGATGCAGAGCAGGCGCACGATCAGCGCTCGTGGACGGGTGGCGACGTCCGCTGCAGGAGACGAGCGGCGCGGGCGACGGGCGCGACGAGACGCCCGGGCAGGACTCCCTCGAGCCACGTAGCGTCCTCCAGCGAGACAACCCGGAAGAGGAGCGCAGCAGGGACCGCGATCACCACGAACGCAAGGATTCCGGCCGGGACACCCGCCGGAGGCGGCAACGAGGCCACGATGGCAGCACTGACGGCGCCCGCGAGCGCAGCGCCGGCGAATGCACGAGCGAGGGTCCGCGTCGGAACGGTCGACCCCACGCACCGCGAGGCGTACACGGCAAGTGGCAGCGCGCCCATGATCTGGGCGCCCGAGTTGGCAACGGCGGCGCCGATGGCGTCGAACCTCGGGATCAGCAGGAAATCGAGGCCGATGTTGACCATGGCGGCGAACGCGCCGATCCCCGTCGGGACCCACTGCTTGCCGATCCCGAGCAGGACGGAGGCGGAGACCGCCATCAACGGCACGAACGGAAGCGTCGACACGAGGATGACGAGGATCACGCCGGAGCGGTGGAACTCCGAGCCGTACAACAGCCTGATCATCGCGGGCCCGACTGCGACCGCGGCCGCCGTCGCGAAGATGCTGAGGGGCAGCACAATGCGGAGTGCCCGGTTGAAGCCCGATCGGATCCGGTCGTGCGCACCGGCGCCGAACAGCGTTGCCACGGCGGGCGCGATCACCGTGCCAACCGTCCTCGGCAGGAGAATCAACGTCTCGATCAGCGAGAACGGGACGGAGTAGAGCGCAACCTGCGTGTCGCTCGAGAAGCGCTCGAGGAAGAAGACCTCGGTGCGCCGGTAGACCACGAGGTTGATGATCACGCCCACGGATGCGATCGACGCGAAGCGCCAGACCCGTCGCGCGAGATCGTCGACCGGCTCGTCGTCGGGCAGTATCCGGCGAGCGGCCCTCCGTGCGAGCAGCGAGGTGCCGAGCAGGTTCGCGGTGACGATCAGGGCGTCGACGGCAAACAACGTCGTGACGCCGCGGCCGGACGCGAGCAGCGCGACCTTGGCAGCGACCGACACGGCGCCGCTCGAGAGCCCCATCACATACGCGTCCCGCCACCGTTGCAGCCCGACGAGAACAGCAGCCGGGATCGCCTGCAGGATCGCCCCTGCACAGGCGACGCCGGCGAACACCCACGCGTAGCGCGGCTGCCCACCGAAGACGCCGATCGACGCCAGTGTGACGAAGCCTGCCAACGCGAGCCCGGCTGCCGGGCGCGCAAGGGAGCGGACGAGAGGGCGAATTCGCCCTGCGTGGCCGCTCCCGCGCGCCTCGCCGACGTGGCGCATGATCGACGGCGGGAGTCCGAACAGCAAGGCGACCGTGAGGCTGGCCTGGACGAACGCGATGAAGGTGATGCGGCCGAGACTCGCGGCGCCGAGAAATCGCGCGGCGGTCACCGACGCTGCAAACGTGTAGAGCGGTGGCAGAAGCGCGACCGCCCCCGCCCACAAGCTGCCGCTTGCCATACTCCGCGCCGAGATGTCGACGGCTCGGCCGCCCACCTCTGCGTCTGGATCGATTGGAGGTAGCTCGCTCATCCGCTTCGCGGGGTCGACGCTTGAATGTCCAGATCGGGCACCATCGGATCATCGACGGTGATGCGAACGCACTTGACATCGAGCGGTCGCACACAACCGAAGCAGACGGTACCCCCTACCGCGGCGTGATCGACCTTCATTCGCACGTCCTCCCGGGCGTCGACGACGGCGCGGTGACGATGGACGACTCGCTGGCGATCGCGCGTGCGGCCGCCGCGGACGGTGTGCACATGCTGGCAGCCACTCCCCACGTCCGCGGCGACTTCCCCACCACCGTGGGGATGGTGCGGGACGCCCTGGAGGACGTGCGAGCCGCCGTGGCGACGGCCGGTATCGCACTCGACGTGATCTCCGGGGCGGAGATCGGCATCGACCGGCTGCCGCTGTTGACGATCGACGAGCTCGAAGCCCTGGCGCTCGGCGGCTCCTCACGGGCGGTTCTGGTCGAGTTTCCCTACCTCGGCTGGCCCGTCCAGCTCGCCGAGGAGCTGGGCCGCCTCCTCGACCTCGGTCTGCGCCCGATACTCGCCCACCCCGAGCGAAACCCAGACGTCCAGGAAGCGCCCGGACGCCTCGCGCACCTCGTCGAGGCCGGCGTGCTCGTCCAGCTGACGGCGTCGTCGCTGACCGGTCGCGGCGGCCAAGATGCCAGACGCACCGCGTTCCGGCTCCTGGACGACGGCCTCTGCCATCTCGTCGCGACCGACGCGCATCGCCCGTCCGCACGGGACGGCCGCATGTCGAGCGCCAGGGATGTCGTCGAGGACGCCGCGGTCGCAGGCTGGCTGACCGTCGACGTTCCGACGGCAGTCGTCAGCGGGACCGCGATCCCGGAGCGACCGCCCACGCGGGCTCGCCGGCGCCGCTTCGGCTTCGGTCGCTGACGCGGGCCGTGGCGGCCTCAGCCTTCGGCTGCGGTGCTCTCTCGACCGGGGTCGTGCTGGGTGCCGGGTTGGGCGACGTGCGGAAACGGAACAGGCTCCACGCCGACGTCACCGCGCCGAAGCAGACGGCGCTTGAAATGCTCCTCGATCGACGTTCGGAGGATGCCGTGGTCGGCGAGCCACCAGAGCAGCCCTCGCAGAACGGGTACCCGAAAGACGCTCAGCATCTAGGACCTTTTCGGCCGGAGCAGCGTCGACCTTGAGCACGAGCGTGCCGGCCGCCTGCCGAAGCCGAGTATCGACATCATGCCGGACGGTCAGGATCGCCGAGGGACCCGTTATCCTGAGACCGTGAAGAGGGCGCCTGCGTCGCCGTGACCGAGCTGTCCGCATTCGCCGGCGACGAGCGCCGCGGCGCCGTCCGCTATCTGCACGCGATCCGGCAGCACTGGGTGCTGGTGACGCTCCTCGTCGTCGCAACGGTCGGCGCCGCCTGGTTCTTCGTCACCACGGCCCAGAAACGCTACGAGGCCGGCGTCGACATCGTCATCTCCCCGGTGTCCGCGACAGACGACACCTTCCAAGGCCTCAGCGTCTTCCGCCAGTCGCTCGACGGATCGTCGACCGTCGTCACGGCTGCGAGAGTCTTCAACTCACCGGAGACTCGACTCCCGGCGGACGCCGCCATGGGTCACCGTCTCGCCACCGCGGCCTCGATCAGCATCGTCCCCGTCACCCAGGCCGACGTCGTCTCGATCAAGGCGACCGCTCCCACCGCCGACCAGGCGGCAGCCGCCGCGAACGTCTTTGCGACCACGGCGGTTGAGGTCCGCAGCGCCGCCTTCCAGTCCGGCCTGGCTCAGCAGATCAACCGCATCCAGGCGCGCATCAACTCGATCCCGAACGCGCAGCGCGCGACGAGCGTCGAGTACTCGACGCTCGCACAGAGGCTCGGGGTGCTGAAGAGCTTCCTCGGTGGACGCGATCCGACGCTCAGCCTCATCGCCAGGGCGACTCCTCCGACCGCACCGTCGTGGCCGCGGGAGAAGCTCACGCTCGCGGCGGCCTTCTTCGCGTCGCTTCTGCTCGGCTGTGGGCTGGCCGTGCTGCTCGAGGTCGCCAATCCTCGCGTCAGCCGCGAAGAGGAGCTCCAGCTCGCCCACCGGCTGCCGATTCTGGCCCGGGTGCCGCGCCTGCCGACGCGGGTCGTGCACAGCTACCTGGTGGGGAAAACGCAGCTCCCGGGAGCGGCCTGGAAGGGCTATCGGACGCTGCGGGCGGTACTCGCCGGCGCCGGTCCCGACGGGCGGTTCCCTCAGACGATCCTCGTGACAAGCGCGAGCCCGGGCGACGGCAAGACGATGACCGCGGTCAACCTGGCGATCACGCTCGCGTCCGCGGAGACCCGCGTCATCCTCGTCGACGGCGATCTTCATCGCCCCCTGGTCGCGACCATCTTCCATGTCGCGGCCCGCGGTGACGGGCTTACCGGCGTGCTCTCGGGACGCATGCCGATCGAAGCCGCACTCGTTCCCGCCCCCACCAACCCGCACCTGCACCTGCTGCTCGCGCGCCGTCAGCATTTCTCGCACGTCCGCCTGTTCGACGCGAGCCGCGTCCAGACCCTGATCGACGGCCTGAAAGGCAAGGCGGACGTGATCATCATCGACTCGCCGCCGGTCCCGGAGGTCGCCGAAGCCCTCGAGCTCGCGGCCGCCTCGGATGCCGTTCTGGTCACGGTCAGGCTCGGTCACACGAACCGGGATCGTCTCAACCAGCTGCGCGAGATGCTGGCTCGGCGCGGCATCTCGCCCGTCGGATTCGTCGTCACGACGCGGCGCTCGGCTCAGGCGGAGAGCCCCTACGACTACGGGGGCAACATCAACCCCGAGCCGCAGGAGGCGACGGACACGGACTGGAGCGAGCGGCGAGCGAGGCTCGTCCGGCTTCAGGATCGCGGCTCCGCCTGATCGGTCTGGCACCCCGCCCGGTCAACCGGGCCACGGCACTGGATGTCTGCGTGTTTACCGCGCGAGCGAGCGCGCTATACCTCGGTCTAGGCCGGTCCTGCCTTGACTTTGTGGCCCGCTACAACGACAAACCATGAAAGGCGGCGATGCCAGGCGTGCCCCTGCGGTGCTGCCCGAGCTCAACCTTTCCAAGGTTTCACCCGATGCGTGCTTTTCAGGATAGAAGGACTACGGTAGTCTGAGACCGAAGCGGGGGAGGGTAGTGTCCATACAGGGGGAGATGAATGAGGGCCAGGCGGACTGGCAGGTTGCGCAGAGCATCCCTGCGCGCGCAACCGGGCCGCGTGTGAGCCTGCGTCGCTCGGGTCTGCTCGAGCTGTCGGGCCGGGCCGTGATCGTAGTTGCGGCCGCGCTCGCCACGACGCACGTCGACAGCGGCAACCGGGTCGTCTGGTCGCTCGTACTCGGAGCGATCTGGCTCCTCTGCATCCAGGCAGGGTTCGCAGCCAACGCAAACGAGTTGCTCGCGCTCGGAACTCCGGTCGCGGCGACGCGCGGGACGATCCTCGGTCTCGTCACCACGTCGGCGTTCGCTGCGTGGCTGACCGCCCCGCGGTTCGATCCATCCCGGCTCCTTCTTTGCGCAGCGATCGTCCTGGTGCTCGTGATGGCATGGCAGGAGGTCGTGCGACGGGTCACTCCGGCGCGGCGCATCCTCGTCGTCGGAGTGAGCGGCGCAGGTCAGGACATCGCCCGCGAGCTGCAGGCGATCCGCCGCACGCCGTTCGAGCTGATCGGGTTCGTGACGGACGGCGGCGCGCTCGACGCCGACGTCGAGTCACCGATCGTCGGCGAGATCGGCCAGCTCAGCGAGATCATCCACGGCCTCCGCCCCTCGATCATCGTCGTCGCAGTCGAGCGCAACCGGCCCGCCATCTTCGAGCCCCTGCTCGAAAGCGCGGATGCGGGGTTCCGTGTCGTCGAGGCAGCGCAGTTCAGCGAGCATGCATTCGGACGCGTGCCCGTCCGTGACATCCAGCGCGCCTGGTTCATGAGCGTTCTGCACCTCTACCAGCGGCCGTACTCGCGGGTCGCGAAGCGGGCGTTCGACATCCTCGTCGGAACGCTCGGGCTGCTCATCTCGCTGCCGCTGCTCCCGATCCTGTTCCTCGTCGTTCGGCTCACACCCGGTCCGGTGCTCCTGCGGCAGGAGCGCATGGGCGAGTTCGGCCGGCCGTTCACGATGTACAAGTTCCGCACCATGCGCTCGGACGCCGAGTCGGGCGGGGAAGCGATCTGGGCGCAGGAGCGCGACCCGCGCGTCACCGCGGCCGGCAGAGTCATGCGGCGCGTGCGTCTCGACGAGATCCCGCAGCTCTGGAACGTCATCCGTGGTGACATGTCGATCGTGGGCCCGAGGCCCGAGCGACCCGAGTTCATGCACTTCCTCGAACAGCGCGTGCCGTTCTGGTCGCACCGCCAGCTCGTCAAGCCTGGCATCACCGGCTGGGCCCAGGTGCGGCGCGGGTACACGTCCGATGCCGAGGGAAGCATCGACAAGCTCTCGTACGACCTCTGGTACCTCCGGCATCGCAGCATCGTCGTCGACCTCGCGATCTGTCTGCGCACGCTGTGGGTGCTTGTCGTCGGCACCCCCTCGGAGATGACCGCGAGGCGGCTGGCCGACCGGTCGGACGTCGCCGAGACGCTCCCGGTCTGGGGAGGCAATCCTCCGCAGTCCGCCACGACGACGAACACCCCCTAACATCAAGCGCGGCGATGAAGCCGCCCCGTTTCTCGGTCATCATGGCCGCCTACGACGCCGAGCGGACGGTCGAGCCGGCGATCCGCTCTGCTCTGCTGCAGACGGTCGACTCGCTGGAGGTCGTCGTCGTCGACGACGGCTCGCGCGACGAAACCGCGCGACTGGTGCAGGGGCTCGCCCAGGACGACAACCGGGTACGCCTGTTCCGCCAGGGGAATCGGGGCCCGGGAGCCGCGCGGAACCGCGCGACGGCCGAGTCCAGGGGCGAGCTCGTCGTCGTGCTCGACGCCGACGATCTCCTTCTCCCGGACTATCTCGAGCGGATGGGAGCCGCGCTCGACACGACTCCTGGAGCCGGCATGGCGTTCACGGATGCCTGGCTGCTCGAGGACGAGACCGGCCGTGTTCGACGCAGGAGCGCAATGGCCCTGCAGCACCCTCCGGCCCAGCCGCCCGCCGATCCCGGAGAACTGTTCACGCTATTGCTCGAGCAGGGGAACTTCATCTACGTCAGCACGACGACCAGACGTGTCGTCCTCGAGGACGTCGGGCCGTGGAACGAGTCGGTGGGAGTCAAGGGCGTCGAGGACTACGAGCTCTGGCTCCGGATCCTCGCGCGGGGTCACCGGGTCATCGCGGTTCCCGGCCGGCTCGGGGTCTACCGCCGACGGGTCGGCTCCAACTCGTACGACGTCCGCAACCAGTACGCATGCCTCGGCAGGGTCTACGGACTCGTCGCCGACGAGTGGGCCGTCGACGACGAGACGCGCGCAATCGCGCTGCGCTGCCGGGACGAGGCCAACCGCCTGCTCCGCACCCACGACTCAGGCGGCGGGCTGCGCGACACCGCCCGGACGATCGTCCGAACACGACTCGCGCCGCTGCGAGACCGCCTGGTCTGGCTCGACCGTGTGCCTCCTGACGTCGCCGCCGTGCTCGAGTCGACCGCGGGTCAGCCGCCGCGCTGATCCAGAGCGAGCGCGAGCAGGCGATCGGCGAACTCGCGACGCGTCTGCTCGAAGCTGGTTCTGGCCCGGCGGGCCACGCTCATCCGTTCCTCGACGGACATCCCCAGCACGCTCGACACCGCTGCCTCGAGGGCCTCGGGAGTCACAAAGTAGCGCGTCCCGTGCGCCATCGGCTCGGATCGCTCCCATGGCACGAGAAGACCGCGATCCTCCTGCACGAGCTCGTTCATCGGCGGCGCGTCCGTCGTGACGACAACGGCACCGACGCTCAGGCCCTCGTTGATCGTGTGCCCGAACCCCTCGGCCTCGGATGGGCAGAGGTGTACGGCACATTCGTTCTGGAGCCGTCGTACCTCCTCGTCGGCAAGATGGTCGGACACGTAGCGGATGTTCGGGGCGTGGACAGCGAATGGTGCTCCGCGGTGCTCTTGGGGTCGATGCAGCACCGTCAGCAGAGGCCACTCGGGGTGCCGCTCCCAGGCGCTCAGCACTGCTCCTGTGCCCTTCTGCCAGCTGCGGCCGGCGATGTGGAGCACGCCGTCTGATCGCGTGACGCTCGGGTCGAGCCGATCGACCGACGTGAAGCCGGTGTACACGACCGGACGCCCGAGATCGGCGAGGGTCGCAACCGCGTGTCTACTCTTGGCAAGGATGAGGTCGACGCGCGACAGTACCCCCCGCTCCGGCTCGAGCCACTCCGGGTTCGGGATCAGCCATGTTCGCCGCCCCTGGCGGAGCAGATGGGCCGGAGCGCGCTCGAGGTAGATGCACACGTCGAAGCGTCGGCGCCAGCGCCTCCGGATGACTGTCTGCAGCTTGCGCACGGCCCGGTTCCTCCCGTCGAGGTACCACGACGACGCCGTCACACACGCGCCCGCGTCGAGCAGGAGCCCCTCGACGATCTCGGCATCGCGCCGAAGCCCACCGCGGTTGCTCCACCCGACGACGTTGACCGCGAGCCCGGCCAAGTCACCGTCCCGCCCGCTCGTTGACATCCCGTTCTCCGCGATTTCAATCTACCCCAGGTGAGTGCGCCACTGGTAACGGTCGTGACGCCCGTGTACAACGGTGAGCGTCACCTCGGCGAGTGCATCGAGAGCGTCGTCGCACAGACGTACGAGAACTGGGAGTACGTCGTCGTCGACAACTGCAGCACGGACACCACGAGGGAGATCGCCGAGAGGTTCGCAGCGCTCGACAGCCGCGTTCGGTACGAGCGCCACGACGAGTTCGTCGACGTGATCGCGAGCTTCAACCGCGGGTTCGGCGTGGTGTCCGAGCGGAGTGTCTACTGCAAGATGCTCGGCGCCGACGACTGGCTGTTCCCCGAGTGCCTCGCGAGGATGGTCGACCTCGCCGAGCGAGTTCCGACGGTTGGCATCATCGGCGGCTACAGGCTCAACGGCCGGCACGTCGACCTCGATACCGTCCCCTACCGGGAGCACTCCCAGCCCGGCCGGGAGGTGATCGCCGCGGACGTGCGCAGACCCCCGGAGGTCATCGGTGCGCCGACGGCGCTCCTGATCCGCGCCGAGCTGATCCGCATGCGAACCCCTTTCTACGACGCGACGTTCCGGCATGCCGACACCGAAGCTGCGTACTGGGCGCTCATGCGATCGGACTTCGGTGTCGTTCACCAGGTCGTCACCTATAACCGCGAACAGGCGAGCACCGAGACCGTTTCCTCGAACCGCATCGAGTCATACACCCCGGACCGGGTGCGGATGCTTGTCCGCTACGGTCCGCAGGTCTTCTCCGCCGACGTCTATCGACTGGAGCTGCGGGCGCAGCTGAACGCCTACCGGCGGCTGCTGCTCCGGGTGGTCGCCGGCTGGCACGTCAAGCGCCGGGTCGCGCGTGCAGTTCGCATCGACGGCTTCAAGGCGTACCACGAGCAGGCGCTCGGTCTCCTGGCCGAGGAGGCCGGCGGCGACCGCGACGTCGAGCGGCTCGTCCGCCTTGGGCGGCGGCTGCTCGCCCGCTACTAGAGGACGGACCAAGACGACAAAAGGCCCACCCCCTCTCAGGGGCGGGCCCTCCGTCGCGAAATCTGACCTACGCCTTTTCGCGCCCGAAGCGCCGCAGGCCGAGACCGGCAACGAGCAGTACGAGACCGCCAGCCACGATCAGCGTCAGATCCATGCCGGTGAACGGCAACGTCCCGGCAGTGGCACCCTTGGTCGCGGTGTGCGTCTTCGTCACTGCACCGTTGACGTACGTCTGCACGGCACCAGCCTTGCCGCCGTACGACGAGGTCAAGGATCCGGCGGACGCCGCGGCCGCGAACGCAAGCGCGACGACGACGGCGACGATGTGGATTGTGAGCTTTTTCACCCTTGGCTCCCCCAATGGTTCCTTCAATCTGCTTCAGAGCTACGCACTCACGATAGTGAGCAAAGCTACGCCTGTCCAGCCTTTTTCTGCAGGATAGCGGCACGGTCGGCGAACTCGGCGTCGATCTGACGCTGGTCGACGTGCTGGCCGCGTTGAACGCGCTTGCGCACGTCGCGAATCACCGGTTCCGACGGGTTCAACCGCCCCGCAACCGCAAACCGCTGCAGTGCCTCGCGTTTCCGCCCTTCGAGTGCGTCCACGACCCCGAGCTCGAAATGTGCGTACCAGTCACGCGGATTGCGTGCCACGGCACGCTCGAACGCACGCCGTTCGGTCTCGCGCTCGCCGAGCCGGTCGGCGATGACACCGGCGATCACGTCTGGCTCCTCGCTGAGCGGGTTGAGCCGGCGAGCCTGTGAGAGCCGGTCGAACGCACGCGCCGGTTGCGTCGGCCACTCCTTGATGGCGAGCTGCACCTGGCGTGCCGAGAGCCACGGCCCCGCCAGGGACACTGCTCCGAGCACTCCGGCCAGCACGACCACGACCGGCAGCCAGAGACCGCGCTTCGCCGGCACGTTGCCCGGTTCGGGCAGGCTCGGCTCGACGCGGACGGCGAGTGCGAGGGCCGCGAACGCCGCCGCTCCCAGGGCGGGCATCTCCCAGAACCAGTCGACGGAGCCGTGCACCAGCCAGTAGACGAACACCAACCCGGCCGCCACCGAGACGGCCCGCTCACCCGCCGCTGCGCGCCGACCGGCCCGCCACCACGCAACGCCGGCCGAGACCAGGAAGGTCGCGAAGAGCAACGTCCCGATGATCCCGGTCTGCGAGAGGAGCCGCAGCTCGAGGCTGTGCGGATACAGGGGCTCCTCGTTCGTGCGGCGCTCGCGAACGTAGGCGGCGGCGTAGTTGTCGGAACCGATGCCGCCGAGCGGATGGCGCCGGAACTCGATCACCGCCACGCGCCACAGGTCGTACCGCTTGCTGCCGAGACCGCTCAGCAGGTGTGTGCGCCGGTAGTCGTCCCGGCGGCCGGACTTGAAGTGGCGCCAACCCTCGTCGAGGCGCGAGACCGGGTTGCCGTACCGCGCGACGCCCACGGCGGCGGCCGTACCCACGCCGGCGAGGACGAGCACCACGAGCGCCGCGGTGAAGACACGAACCGCCCGCGCGGGAATCACCACCGTCCGATCGACGATCCCCAGCAGCGCTCCGGTGAACAGCAACACCGCGAAGCTGCGGGCGAGAGCCCTGCGAGCATCCGAGAGCGCAGCAGCGTCGTCACCCGTCTCGACGAGAGCCGTGTAGAGATGCGAGAGCGCGTGCCACGAGACAGCGGTCACGACCGCGACGGGTGCGAGCGTCACGAGTGCCCGAACGCGGCCGGGCACCAGGGCGAGGAACACGACCGCGACGGCGGGAACGGCGACCAGCGACGCCCGGCTCTGCGAGAGCACCGACAGCTCGAGCAGAAGCCCCGCGACCGCAAGCATGGTCGCCCGAAGCGCGATCGGCACGCTCCGCCGCGATGCGAAGATCAGCGCCGGCCAGAACGCGGCGAGCGCGAGGCCGGCCTGTGCATTCGGGTAGTCGATGGGGGTCGCGAGACGCCCGAGGATGAAATAGGCGCCGGGGTCGCTCGCGGCGGTCGCGCGGTCGGCCCAGTACGCAAGGATCGCCGCCAGCGCCAGGACGTACCCGCCGACCAGCCACGCGACCGCTCTCGCCGAATACGCGCGCGCCGCCACCGTCGCGAAGATTGCGAAGTAGAGCAGCGTCCGGTTGGCGCCGTCCCAGGCGATGCCTCGCTCCTCGGCCCAGCTGATCGAGAGGTAGTTCCAGACGGTGAACGCGGCAAACGCAGCCACGGCGAGAGCGAGCGGCCGGCTCCCGTAGTGCAGCCGCGAGGCGAGAGCGACCGTGACGAGCAGCCCGACCACGAAGAGCGCGCCGGGCAGCCACGTCGTCGAGGCGAACCCTCCGTCCTGCCAGCTCCAGACCGCGGCGACGAGCAGGACGAGAGCCGCCGGAAGGGCGCCGACCACGTCCAGATCGCCGAGCCGTTGCCGAACGAGCATCACGTCGACGCGATCCCCAGGCGGATCACGTTCCCAGCCGAAGCGATGCCTTTCTGCAGACAAAGGCTTCTGCGTACCCGCTCGGTGCGCGCGCCTCCATGCCGCGTATGCGCATCAGCCCGAGGAACAACTCGGCGTCAAACCAGTCCTTTCCCGCCTGCGACGGGAACGACTCGAGGATCAGTCGCGCCTTCTCGTGTGCGATGTCGCGAGGGACGGGGACGAAGGCGTTTGGCCGGCCGAGATCGCCGTCGAACTTCGGGATCTCGTATTCGAGGATCAAATGGTCACGGAACGTGTTCCAGGTCAACTCGGAGACGAGCCGGTGGTCCTGATGGGCGTCCTCGCGAACGTGCGTCAGGACGAGATGGGGCGCGATTCGCGCCTTCAGCTCCTCGAACGCCTCTTTCACCTGCGTCCCGACATACGGAAAGAACGCGTCCCGGAAGCCGTGAACGACGACCTCGCTCTCGGCGGTATCCGCGAGGAACACCGCGGCGCTCGAGCGTGCCTCCTCGGCGCGCTCGCCCTCGGCGCCGAGGATCACCCACGTCACCCGCAGGTCGGGGCAGGCGCGCGTCAGCTGCAGCAGTGTGGCGCCGCACCCGATCTCGATGTCGTCGGCATGACATCCGATTGCGAGGACATGACGCAGGGGCTCGGCACCCCCGGCCAGCTGTAGCCCGAACACGGCTACGCCAACTTTCCCGGCTCCTGGGCGCTCCCCCCGACGCGGCTCCAGGGGGCCTCGCCCGACTCGACGAGCGCGTCCAGGTACTGCTTGTCCTTGATCGTGTCCATGGGTCGCCAGAACCCCTCGTACCGGTAGGCGAGCAGCTCGCCCGCCGCCGCCAACCGCCTGAACGGCTCCACCACGAGCTCCTCGCCCGGATTGATCTCGTTGAGCACCGTGCGCCGCAGGACGAAGAAGCCGCCGTTGATCCAAAAATCTGCTTCGCCGATGTCGTCGATCGCAGAGACCACCCCACCCTCGTCGGCCTTGACGACATGGGCGCTGAACATCGGCCGCACCGAGATGAAGAGCGCGGTCTTGCCCGACGCCACGAGGCGGTCGACCATGTCGTCCAGCGGGGCGTCGGTGACCCCGTCGCCATACGTGGCCAGGAAGTACTCGTCGTCCCCGAGATAGGGACCGACAGCCTTCAGGCGTTCGGCGATCGTGGCCTGCATGCCGGTGTCGACGAAGGTGATGCGCCAGTCCGAGATATCGGTCGACAGCAGCTCCACCCCGTGCCCGTCGCCCGTGAGCACGAAGTCGTTGCTCAGCGCCTCCCGGTAGGCGAGGAAGTACTCCTTCACCGCTTCCGCCTTGTAGCCGAGGCAGAGAATGAAGTCCTTGTGCCCCCAGGAGGCGTAGTACTTCATGATGTGCCAGAGGATCGGCTTGCTGCCGAGCGGGATCATCGGCTTCGGGATCTCCCGCGTGGCGTCGCCCATGCGCACGCCGAACCCGCCGCAGAACAGCACGACCTTCATCGTCTAGTCATTAGGTAAACCGACGTGGAGTGTCAACCGGCACAGCCGGAGCCTAGCGAGGCGGTCACACGGAGCAGCCCGAGCGCCCCGCTCCCCGTCACCTCACGCGCCTGCGGAGCTCCTCCTCGACCCGAGCCGGATCGAGCCCTCTGGCGGCCAGCAGCACATAGATGTGGAACCAGAGGTCCGCGATCTCCTCGACCAGCCGCTCATCCGACTCGTCCACCCCGGCGAGGGCGACTTCGACACCCTCCTCGCCGACCTTGCGCGCTGCGGCAGACGGTCCGCCGTCGAGCAGGGAGACGACGTAGGAGCCCTCGGGTCGCTCCCTGCTCCGCTCGACGATCCGGCGCCAGAGCCAGGGGGCGAAGCACGACTCGGCGCCGGTGTGGCAAACGGGGCCGGCCGGGCGCACACGCAGGAGGAAGGCGTCGCCGTCACAGTCGTCTCGAATCTCGTCGACGGCGAGCGTGCTGCCTGAGGTCGCGCCCTTGTGCCAGTACTCGTTTCGCGAGCGGCTCCAGAACCATGCCTCTCCCGAATCGCGCGTCCGCCGCAGCGCCTCCTCGTCCATCCAGGCGAGCATCAGCACCCTGCCGTCGCCGGCGTCCTGGACGATCGCCGGCCGCAGCTCGCCGACAGGCCCCCCGCTCAGCTCCGGACCGGCCATCCCGCCTCCCGCAACTCGGCTTTCAGCTCGAGCAGCCGTTCGGGCCGCTCGTGGACGATCGATGCGACGAGTGCCGCCTCGGCACCTGCCGCAAAGGCCTCTGCCAGGTGCTTCGCCTCGCCCGCACCACCGGATGCGATCACCGGCACCGTGACGGCGGCCGACACGGCGCGCGTGAGCTCGAGGTCATACCCCGTCCGTGTCCCGTCGGCATCGATCGACGTCAGCAGGATCTCGCCGGCTCCGCGCTCGACGGCCTCGCAGGCCCAGTCCACGGCCTGCCGCCCGCGCTGGTTGCGGCCTGCATGCGTCACCACCTCGCCGGCACGCGCGTCGACCGCGCAGACGACCGCCTGGGCCCCGAACTCCTCGGCCAGGGCCGTCAGCACCGACGGATCCTCGAACGCCGCGCGGTTGACCGCCACCTTGTCCGCACCGGCGCGGAGCAGCGCGCGGCCGTCCTCCAGACCGGAAACGCCGCCGCCGACCGTGAACGGGATCGAAAGCTCCTCGGCCGCACGTTCGACGAGTTCGAGCGTCGGCCCGCGGTCCTCGAGCGTGGCCGTGATGTCGAGGAACACCAGCTCGTCCGCGGCGAGTTCGGAATAGCGCGTCGCCAGCTCGATCGGATCGCCGACGTCGCGCAGGCTCTGGAACTGCACTCCTTTCACGACGCGCCCGCCGGCCACGTCGAGGCACGGGATCACGCGCTTCTTGACCATCGCACCGCATTGGCAAGCAGACGGGCGCCGGCGGGGCCGCTGCGCTCGGGATGGAACTGGACGCCGGCCAGCATGCCCCCTTCCACCGCTGCGACGACGACTCCGTCATGGTCGACGTGGGCGACGGTGACGCCTGCGACGGCCGGATCGACGGCGTAGCTGTGGGCGAAGTAGACATCCTCGTCCTCTAACCCGTCGAGCAACGCCGAAGGGCGGGTCACCCGGAGCGCATTCCAGCCCATGTGCGGGACACGTCTGGAGCGGAGCCGGCGCACGGGAGCGTCGAGCAGCCCGAGGCCCCGGCCACCCTCCTCGCTCTCGGCGCACAGCACCTGCATGCCGACGCAGATTCCGAGCACCGGACGCTGCGAGGCGGCGCGCTCGACGATCGCCTCGTCCAGCCCGTGCCGCGCAAGACCGCGCGCCGCACTCTCGAGGTGGCCGACGCCGGCGATCACCGCGAGCGGCGCTTCGCGCACCTCGCCTGCATCGACCGAAACCACAGGCTCGCAGCCCGCACGAGCGAGCGCCGACGAGATGCTTCTGAGGTTTCCTCCCCCGTAGTCCGCGATCACCACACGCACCTCAGGCCTCGCCCTTCGTCGAGCTGATTCCGGCCGCCCCCGGGGCGCACGCCTGACGCAGCGCGCGCCCGAGCGCCTTGAAGGCAGCCTCCGCCACATGGTGGTCGTCGACCCCGGCCGCCTCCACATGCACCGTGCAGGCGGCCTGTATCGCGAACCGTTCGAGCGCGTGGGCGAGCAGCGTG
>JACXTT010002508.1_pt1 | contig 29051 bp, 26 predicted proteins | sample 9270951 | NCBI WGS metagenome assembly JACXTT01 (sample SAMN15532306, study PRJNA645909) | rock metagenome | isolation source: weathered quartz diorite | place: Puerto Rico | collected 2017-06-21 | reverse complement strand
GTGGTCGTGTCGGGGGGCAGAACGCGCGGGGGGTGGAGGACGCCCGCGGCCATGTTCCGGCGCCGGTTCATGCCGCCGGAGGGGTTCTTCACCGGCTCGCCCGCGCGGTCGCTCAGCGCGGCCCACGCCAGCGCGCGCGTGATGGCCTCGTCGAGCGCCGTCCCCTTCAGGCCGAGGTAGCGGCCGAAGACGGTGAGGTTCTCCATCGACGAGAGGTTCGGATAGAGCGCGATCTCCTGCGGAACGATGCCGACCTGTTCTCGCGCGCTGTTGTCGCCCGCAGCGGCGGCGCGCCCGAAGATGCGCACTTCGCCGGCGTCTGGACGGACGCGCCCCATGATGGTGCGCACCAGCGTGCTCTTTCCCGCGCCGTTGGGACCGAGCAGGCCGAGGACCTCGCCGTCGCGCAGCGCGAGCGAGACGCCGTCGAGCGCGCGGCGGCCGTTGAACGACTTGACGACGTTGTCGATCTCGATCGGTGGCACGTGCGGAATGTACGGCAAGTGGGGATGAAGGTTATGTGCCGGAAGTAACGGTGTTCTTCGTTGGTCAAGTTCGCCCTTGGCCGAGGGCGTATAGGCTAACCGTCAAATGGCCAACGGCCAACGGCCAACGGCGAACGGCGAACGATCTGAAGTCACAACCGCCGTGCCACTACCAGCGTCACGTCGTCCGCCCGCGTGTCGCTCCACGCTTCGAGGCGTCCGATGATGCCGTCGACGGTCTGCTGCGCTGAGCCCGTGCTGGTGGACTGCCCCAGCCGTTCCTCGCCGAACATCTCGCCGCCGCTGCCCAGCGCCTCAGTGGCGCCGTCGGTGTAGAGGACGAACGTGTCGCGGCGGTCGAGATGCGCCGCCACTTCGCCGAACGCGGCGGAAGGGAAGCGGCCGAGGACCGTTCTTGGCGATCAGCCGCAGCCCGTACCGGGCGGCGAAGACGCCCGCTAGGCCGAGGTCCATGTTGCCGATGCGGCGGCCGCGGAGGGCGAAGGCGGTGAGCCCCGCAGCGATGGTGCAGAGGGCGACGCCGACCGCCAGCGCGGCGGCGTCGTGCTGGAAGATGGCGACGGTGTCGCTCACGCCGCCGGCTGCGCGAAGCCCGTGATCACGTACGACCCGCTCTTGAGGTCCTTCTTGATCTTGATGATGTTGTTGGCCTGAGCGTCCTCCAGCAGATCGCTGAAGGTGTTGTAGCCGTAGTACTCCTCGTTGAAGGTCGGTTTCTTGCGCTGCATGGTCTGCTTGACCATCGACCCCCAGAGGATCTCCTTGTTCTCGCGCATCAGAGCCTTGATGGAATCGATCAGCAGCTTGAAGACCTCGCCCTGCTTCTTATCCTTGAAGGCCACGGCCGGCGCCTTGGTTGTGCCGCGCACCAGGTCCTCGTAGAAGATGAACTCGTCGCAGTTGTCGATGAGCAGGTCGCTCGAGGAGTTCTTCACGCCGCAGCCGATGACGTACTTGTCGTTCTCCTTCAGCTTGGAGACCAGCGGCGAGAAGTCGGAGTCGCCGGAGGCGATGACGAAGAGGTCGATGTGCTCCTTCGACCAGCACATGTCCATGGCGTCGACGGCCATGCGGATGTCGGCCGAGTTCTTGCCCGAATATCCCCGGCCGGGGATCTCGATCAGCTCGATGGCCGCCTCGTGCAGCTCGCGCTTGTAGTCGGGGAACTTATCCCAGTCGCAGTAGGCGCGTTTGGCCACGATCTTTCCCTTCTCCAGGAGGCGCTCCAGGAGGAGGCTGACTTCGAATTTCTTGTACTTGGCGTCGGTGACGCCGATCGCGATGTTCTCGAAGTCAATGAACAGAGCGATTCTTCGTTCGGTGTTATTCATGTTTGAGGGCGGGGAAGCAGCGCTTTCTGCGTCGCTGTCGTCGAAGTCGGGTTTACGCGACATGCGGGCGTGGTCGACGGGCTTCAGCCCGTCAAACCGAGGGAGTGTAACGGATTTTGGGCGGTACGCGATTCCGGGATGATGAAGAGGCTCGAGGTTCGAGGTGCGAATGAAGAACGAAGAAGAAGCACGTTCACTTCGAAATTCTTCATTCGCACCTCGCACCTCGAGCCTCTCCCGTCCACTAAACTACGCCGCGCGTGAAGCGATACATAGCACTGGCAAGGCCCTTCACCCTCCTGCCGCCCCTGCTCGGAATCGTCTCCGGCGCCATCTGCGGATGGGGCTCGGCGCACAACCCCGATCCGGCGCGCGCGCTGACGTCGTCGGTGGTCATGACCATCGTCCTCGGCTCGCTCTGCGCGGCGTTCTTGAATGCGGCGAACAACGCGCTCAATCAGATCTACGACCTGGAAATCGACCGCATCAACAAGCCGAAGCGGCCGCTGGTCACCGGCGCGGTCTCGCGGCGCGGCGCCTGGATCTTCACCTGGATCACCTACGCCGTCGGCTTGCTGCCGACGTGGCTGGTGGTGCCGTATCCCTTCACCACCTGGCGCGCCAAGTTCCTTGCGCCGGTGGCGCAGCACGAATGCTTCTTCATCTACCTTGCCGCGTTCGTGGCTACCTTCGTCTACTCCGTCCCCGCGCTCGGCCGCACCAAGGCGCATCCCATCGGCGCGAACCTGACCATCGCCATCCCGCGCGGCTGCCTGCTGAAGGTCGCCGGCTGGACCATGGTGGCGCGCGCCACATTCGCCGAGCCGTGGTTCATCGGCGCCATCTTCGGCCTCTTCCTCCTCGGCGCGGCGTCGACCAAGGACTTCAGCGATATCGAAGGCGACCGCGTCGGCGGCTGCCGCACGCTGCCGATCGCCTTCGGCGTGCGCAACGCAGCGTGGATGATCGCGCCATTCTTCGTCTTCCCGTGGCTCCTCACGCCGATCGGCGCGGCGACGGGCGTCCTCACCGGCAATCACACCGCGCTCACCGCGCTCGGATTTCTCCTCGCCGCGTGGGGCGTGTACACGGTGTGGCTGATCGTGCGAAACCCCGATGAGCTGACGGCGACCGAGAATCACCCGTCATGGCGGCATATGTACTTGATGATGATGGCCGCGCAGATCGGCTTTGCCGTGGCGTATCTGGTGTGAGCTCGTAGTTCGTGGTTCATAGTTGATAGTTCGTGGAACTGCAGTGTTCCACGTGCCACAGGCGATGTGCACCGCGCGAACAAAGCAGAACTGCACAGGGCCGTGAGCACCGCGAACTACGAACCAAGAACAAAGAGCTCCCGCAGCACAAACAAGACTTTTTCCGCAACCCCCCTCCCCCACCCGCTTTTCGCCATTTTTCTCTTCGGCCGAGCCTGCTAATTCCTTCGGAATGGCTGCGAAAACGTTGCGGAAAAACGATTCTCTTTTCCTTGATGATATTCGTGTTGAAAAGATGATGAAAAATCGTGGAAAAACTGCGGATTGATGCGGGAAAGCCTGTGTAAAAGGCTGCGGATTTCCTGCGCAGAAGCGGCGGATATACGGCGGATAACGCTGCCTTGGCGGGCTCGAGCATGTCGCAGCTAAGTTTTTGAAAACGCGAATAGTTGAGATGATTCTCGCGTTAGTCCTGCACGAGTTGTTGGCGACATCTTGACATGTCGCTCTACCGAGCGTAGGTTGTCGTGCAATCGACAACATCTCGGCGTGAGGGAGGAAGAATGAAGGATTTGAAGCAATCGCGTCTTGCCACCCGATCCCCGTTGCGCTCGGTTTCCTTGCAAATTCGTGAGTATCAGGTGACGTGCAAGGTGAAAGGACCGGTGCCGCAGCCCCGCCCCACCGCCGTTCGCTGGTCGGCGCGCTGAGATGGCGACGAAGCTCCAAGCTCTAAGCTTCAAGCTCCAAGGAAAATGACTCGAATGACTGGTGATCAATGGTTGGAATGCGGTAAGCGGAGGGGGCGGCCTGACGGCTGACCCCTCGACGACCCGCATGATTGTCGTCGAGGAAGCGCGCCGGGCGGCGCGCTTTTCTATCGGGAGGAGGAGAAACCAATGACGTCCATCGACATGACCCAGACGCTCCGTCCCCGTTCGTCGGCCAAATCGCCGAAGTCGGGCAGGAAGGAGACCCGCGGAGGGGGGATCGAAGTCGGCCGCTTCTTTACGAAGCCCGGCGTCGACGTGTACGACACGTGTGAGTGGGAGCTGCGCACCGCGGTAATCACCAGCGAGACGGGCGGCGTGGTCTTCGAGCAGAAGGACGTCGACATGCCGCGCTTCTGGTCGCAGATGGCCACCAACGTGGTGGTCTCCAAATACTTCCGCGGCCACATCGGCGAGCCCGATCGCGAGAGCTCCGTCCGGCAGCTCATCGGACGGGTGGTGCACACCATCACCGGCTGGGGCCGCGAGGGGGGCTATTTCGCCTCCGTGGAAGACGGCGACGCCTTCCGCGACGAGCTGACTCACATCCTTCTCTACCAGATGGCCTCCTTCAATTCGCCGGTGTGGTTCAACGTCGGCATCGAGGAGCGGCCGCAGTGCTCGGCCTGCTTCATCAACTCGGTGGAAGACACCATGGACTCCATCCTCGGCCTGGCCAAGACCGAGGGGATGCTCTTCAAGTACGGCTCGGGAACGGGATCGAATCTCTCGAACATCCGCTCCTCGCGCGAGCTCCTGGCCGGTGGCGGCACCGCCTCGGGTCCCGTCTCCTTCATGAAGGGATACGACTCGTTCGCCGGCGTGATCAAGTCGGGCGGAAAGACGCGCCGCGCGGCGAAGATGGTCATCCTCAACATCGATCATCCCGACATCCTCGACTTCATCGAGTCGAAGGAGCGCGAGGAGAAGAAGGCCTGGGCGCTCATCGACGCCGGCTACGACGGCGCCTTCAACGCTCCGGGGGGCGCGTACGACTCGGTGCAGTTCCAGAATGCCAACCACTCCGTGCGCGTGACCGACGAGTTCATGCGCGCCGTGGAGCGGGACGCCGATTGGCAGACGCGGGCGGTGACGGACCGCAGCCGGGTGTTGGGCAACTACAAGGGGCGCGACCTGATGCGAAAGATAGCCGAGTCGGCCTGGGTATGCGGGGACCCCGGCATGCAGTTCGACAGCACGGTCAACGACTGGCATCCCTGCCCGAAAACCGCGCGCATCAACGCCTCCAATCCCTGCTCGGAGTACATGTTCCTCGACGACTCGGCGTGCAATCTCGCCTCGCTCAACCTGATGCGCTTCTACACCGACAGCAGCGGCTTCGACGTGGAGGCCTACCGCCACGCGCTGCGCATCGTCATCACCGCGCAGGAGATCGTGGTTGACTACGCCTCATATCCCACGCCGGCCATCGAGAAGAACTCGCATGCCTTCCGTCCGTTGGGCATCGGCTACGCCAACCTCGGCGCGCTGCTCATGGCCCGCGGGCTGCCGTACGACAGCGAGGAGGGGCGCGAGTACGCCGCCGCGGTGACCTCCATCCTCTCCGGCGAGTCGTACGCGCAGTCGGCGCGCATCTCCTCCAAGCTCGGTCCGTTCGAGGGCTATGCCGCCAACGAGGAGCCGTTCCTCCGCGTCATGGACAAGCATCGCCGCGCCGCGTACCGCATCAACACCCGCGCGCTGCCGGCTGATCTTGCCGAGGCGGCCACCAAGTGCTGGGACGAAGCGTTCGCGCTGGGGAAGGAGTTCGGCTACCGCAACGCGCAGATCTCCGTGCTCGCGCCCACCGGCACCATCGCCTTCATGATGGACTGCGACACCACCGGCATCGAGCCGGACATCGCGCTGGTGAAGTACAAGAAACTGGTGGGCGGCGGGATGCTGAAGATCGTCAACCAGACGGTCCCCATCGCGCTCAAGCGCCTGGGCTACGACCAGAAGCAGATCAACGAGATCGTGCACTACATCGATGAGAACGACACCATCGAGGGGGCGCCGCATCTGCTCGAGTCGCACCTGCCGGTGTTCGACTGCGCCTTCAAGGCGGCGCACGGCACGCGCTCCATCCACTACCTCGGGCATCTGAAGATGATGGGCGCCGTGCAGCCATTCATCAGCGGCGCGATCTCCAAGACCATCAACATGCCCCCCAGCGCCACCATCGACGAGATCGAGTCGGCGTACATCGAGGCGTGGAAGCTGGGCCTCAAGGCAGTGGCCGTCTACCGCGATGGCTGCAAGCGCTCGCAGCCGCTGTCGACGGGGAAGGTGGCGGAGGTGGCCGCGGCGCCGACCGCCGTGCGCCGCAAGCTCCCCGACGAGCGCGAGTCGATCACGCACAAGTTCTCCATCGGCGGCCACGAAGGGTACATCACCGTCGGCAAGTATGAGGACGGCACGCCGGGCGAGATCTTCATCACCATGGCCAAGGAAGGCTCGACCATCTCCGGCTTGATGGACAGCTTCGCCACCATGACCAGCCTGGCGCTGCAGCACGGCGTCCCGCTGCAACTCTTGATCGACAAGTTCACGCACACCCGCTTCGAGCCCTCGGGCTTCACCAAGAATCCCGAGATCCCCATGGCCAAGTCGATCATGGACTACATCTTCAAGTGGCTGGCCATCAAGTTCCTCGCCCGCGATGCGCAGGAAGAGGCGGGGGTGATCAAGCGCGACGCTGCTCCGACCCCCACCCCCCCCTCCAACGTCGTGCCGCTCGCCGCCCCCGACCGCGCCTTCGTGACCTCGCTCTCCCCGACGCCGGTGGTCCTCCCGCCGCGCGACGCGGACGCGCCGAACACGGGCTCGAAGCCCGGCACGACGTTCCTCTACCAGCAGGACGCGCCGTCGTGCTCGGATTGCGGGTCGATCATGGTGCGCAATGGGGCTTGCTACAAGTGTCTCAACTGCGGCAGCACCAGCGGGTGCTCGTAGTACGGCGAATGGCTGGTCCCGCCGGTTTGCACCCGCCGAGCAGCAGCGAAGGGCGGCCGAAAGGCCGCCCTCGGTGTTCAGACTTGCCGTCGCGGTGTCTAAGGGCCAAAAGGAGACCGCGATGCGAAAACGAACGCTACAGATCATCACCCTCCTCGCGCTGACGAGCGCCCCGGCCTTTGGGTCGGGGAGCGGAGGCTTCGGGCTGATCGTCCTGGTCGATGACAGTCCGCGCGAACAGTTCCTCCACAACGGCACCCTCTACGTGGAAGCCATTCGCGGATCGAGCTATGCGCTCCGGCTGACCAATCCCACGCCGTACCGTGTGGCGGTGGCGCTTTCGGTCGATGGTCTCAACACCATCGACGCGCGGCACACCGACCCGCGAAGCGCGACGAAGTGGGTGCTCGGCCCGTACCAGTCGGCGGAGATCTCCGGCTGGCAAGTCAATGACCGCACCGCGCGCTCCTTCTACTTCACGGGCGAGCGGCACTCCTACGGCGCGGCGCTCGGCCAGACGGACAACCTCGGCGTGATCGAGGCGGTCTACTTCCGCGAGCGCCGTCCGAAAGTGAGCACCTACGCCCCTGGCGATGCGGAGAGAGGCATGCCCACGCCTCCGCCGCCGAAGCCGCAGAAGAGTGAGGGCTTGTCGGACGACTACGCGGCGACCGGAATGGGTCAGAGGACCCGCCACGAGGTCGAGAATGTGGACATCGAGCTCGAGCCGGAGCCTGCCGCGTCCGTCCGCATTCGCTATGAGTTCCGCGAGCAACTGGTGAAGCTGGGCGTCCTGCCGTCTCGCACGTCGCCGTTGGAGCGCCGCGAGCGAGCGAGCGGATTCAGTTCCTACTGCCCCGAGCCGCGGTGATGGAATGCGGGCTCATGGACCACATCTGTCCAAATTTTTGACGTGTCTTGACGAACCCTCACCCGGCCCTTCGCTGCGCTCAGGGCCACCCTCTCCCGCTCACGCGGGAGAGGGCGCATATGGGCCTTCTCCTGCGTGAGCGGGAGAAGGTGCCCGAAGGGCGGATGAGGGCAATCATGGCGGGCTGGGACGCCCGCACTCCATGCGGACGCCGCCGAACGCGCGTATCCTGCGGCTCGCGCGAATAGGAGGCATCCATGTCCACCCGTGAATTCTTCATTCAGCGATGGGAGTCGGAGCAACCCGCGTTCGGCAAGGTGCTTCGCGCGATCCCCGAGGGGCAGTTGCGATACCGGCCGCACGAGCGCTCGAGCGCGGCGGGGTCGCTGGCCTGGCAATTAGCTGAGGAACAGAAGCAGCTCTGCGAGTTGCTCGACACCGGCGAGATTCGCTTCGAGCTGCGCCGGCATCCGGAGAAGGCCGCCGACATCGTCGCGGCGTGGGACAAGGCCACGGACGATCTGCGCGCGCGCCTGCAGTCAGCCGACGACGGCAAGTGGGCGGGCCCCGCCAAGTTCGTGATGAACGACGAAGTCGCCTGGACCGACACGGTGGAGAACATGTTCTGGGGTTATCTCTTCGACATGGTCCATCACCGCGGCCAACTCAGCGCGTACCTCCGCCCGATGGGCGGGAAGGTGCCGTCGATTTACGGACCGTCGGCGGACGACAGCGGGTCGTAGCGAAGGAGGAAGCTCTCGTGGACGACACCAAGACCGTGGGAGAGAAGCTCGTCGAGTTCTGCCGCAACGGCTTGAACCTCGAGGCGATCAGCTCGCTCTACAGCCCCGACATCGTCAGCGTCGAAGCGGTGGGAAGCCCCGAGGTACCGGCCGAGGGGCGCGGCATCGACCACGTCGTAGAGAAGAACAAGCGGTGGTATCAGAGCAACGAGATCCATCACGCGTCCGCCGACGGGCCGTTCCCGCATCACGATCGATTCGCGGTGATCTTCCATTACGAGACCACGGCGAAAGAGGGACCGCGCAAAGGGCAGCGGATGAAATTCGACGAGGTCGCCGTGTACACCGTGAAGAACGGCAAGATCGTCCGCGAAGAATTCTTCTACGACATGGGGTGAGTGGCATGCGCGTGCTCTTCGTTCTCGGAATCATTCTCCTGCTCCTCGGCGTGGCATCGCTGTTTATCCCCATCCCGCATCACGAGCGCCACGGCTTTCAGGCCGGCCCGCTGTCGGTCGGCGTGGTGACCGAGGATCGCGAGCGCGTGCACCCGGCGGTCAGCGCGGTCCTCATCGGCGGCGGCGTGGTGCTCGTCGTGGTGGGAAGACGCAAGCGCTCGTAGCGATGCCCGACCCATTCATGCGCGCGGCGATCGAGGAGGCGGAAGCGGGGGAGCGCGAGGGCGGCATTCCGATCGGCTCGGTCCTCGTCCACGATGGCCGGATCATCGGGCGCGGCCACAACCGGCGCGTGCAGAAGGGGAGCGTGGTTCTTCACGGGGAGATGGACGCGCTGGAGAACGCCGGCCGCCAGCCTGCCGCGGTGTACCGCCAGTGCATGCTGTACACGACGCTCTCGCCATGCGCGATGTGCAGCGGCGCGATTCTGCTCTACGGCATTCCGCGCGTCGTCGTCGGCGAGACCCGCACTTTCCTCGGCGAGGAGGAGCTGCTTCGCACGCGCGGCGTTCAGGTGGGTGTACTGCAGGATCCGGCGTGCATCGAGATGATGGCGGCGTTCATCGCGGCACATCCCGATCTTTGGAACGAGGACATCGGCGAGTAGCGGACGATGTCCACGCCGGCGTCGTTCTACGACGGTCTCGCCTCGATCTACGACCTCATCTACGAGGACTGGCCGCGAAGCATCGAACGGCAGGGGGACGCCCTGGCGGCGCTGATCCGTGCGCGGTGCCCGGACGCCAAAGCGGTCACCGACGTTGCCTGCGGTATTGGGACGCAGGCGCTCGGCCTGGCGGCGCGAGGCTTCGCCGTGACCGCCACGGATATCTCCCGCCAAGCGGTTGCGCGCGCCGAGCGCGAGGCAGCCGCGCGCGGGCTCGACATCGAGTTCCGCGTCGACGACATGGCGCGGCTGGCGACGTTCGGCGCGGGCGTTGCGGACGTTCTCATCGCCTGCGACAACGCCGTCCCGCATCTCTTGAGCGACGCAGCCATCCGCAACGCCTTCCGCCGTTTCCACGACATGCTGAGGCCGGGAGGGTTGTGCGTGATCTCCGTACGCGACTACGCAGCCGCCGAGCGCGAAGGCGCGCAGGTGGTTCCCTACGGCGTGCGGCAGCGAGGCGCCGATCGCGTGATGCTGTTTCAGGTGTGGGAGTGGGAGGGCGATCAGTACCGGCTCGACATGTACTTCATCTTCGACGACGGACATCGCGTGGAGACGCAGGTGTTCCGTTCGCACTACTACGCTATCTCGATCGCGCGACTCATCGAGTTGATGGCGGAAGCGGGCTTCGCCGATGCCGAGCGGATCGACGGCGCCTTCTTTCAGCCGCTCGTCATCGCGCACAAGAGGTAGCAAACTCGAAGGGCGGCTTTGCGGCCGCCCTTCTTTTCGGTCTCCGCGATGAGTTTCAGCGTCACGGCTCGCTCGGTTTTGAATGCGTCCGGCCATCGCGCGTCATAGCGGATGAAGACCGTCTCAATGAAGGTATCAACGTCGTGCAAGCCCATCAGCGGGCGGCGAGGCTCGCCCGCCGCCTTCCGCTGCTTGGTCTCCGCATTCAAGCGGGCATGTAAGGGAGGGTCGAAAGCGAGCGCCCGGCGCAGGCGAAAACACATCCGGTCGAAAGATGCTTTGATCGCTTCGCCGTGAGAGCTCCTTGATGCCGATTCCCTTCGAACGATTGCGATGGCGGCGATGACCTTCCCAATGTCCATACGCATGATCGCCGATCAGCGAATCGGGTAGGATCGAGCGGATGTGACTGAGCGCCTCTTCGGTGGACATTCCTTCCGTGATCGCTTCGCACCAACGCATGAAGTGATTGAGTTTGTCGCTGACCCGCCGGCCGCGCACTACGTCGGACAGGTACGGTGTGCGATGGAGGTCCGTGTCGAAGTTCTCGTTGCGCAGATCAGCGCGGACCGAGTGGCGTATCTGACGATTCCGCAGCGCCTTCTCGAAGCGCGCGCGCCGCCGCGCCGTCGACGGCAGGATGCTGCGAATCATGTCCTTGATCTTGTTCCTTTTCATACAAAGTCGCGGGGTGGTTGCCCGCCCCGCGTCCCTACAGCAGTTTGACCACCTTGTTGGCCAGCCCCTCGTCGCCGAGGAGCACGGTGAGGTTGGCCTTGTCGGCCACCTTCTCCAGAACCTCGAGCTCCTTCAGCTTCATCAGCGTCGGGTTGCTCTCCAGGATCTTCGCCGTGTTGGCCTGCATCCGCATCGCCGCCGTCTCCTCACGCCGGGTGATGAGCGACGCCTCCGCGGCCTTCTTCGCCTCGGTGACCTTGTTCATCAGCTCCTTCATCTCACCCGGGAGGATGACGTCCCTGATTCCCGCGGCCACCACGGTGATGCCGAGCTCCGCCGCGCGCGGCGCGATGGCCGCCGACAGCTCGGCGATCAACGCCTCCTTGCCGGCCAGCAGCGCGTCGAGGTCCTTCGCCCCGATGGCCTCACGCAGCGCGAGCTGCGCGGCGCGATACAGCGCCTGCGCCGCCCCCTCCACCTCCGTCACCGACCGCAGCGCATCGGTGATGCGGTAGGCGACCAGCGCGTTCAGACGCAGCGTGACCTTATCGGCGGTCATGATCTCCTAGCCGCTGATGTCGAGCACCTGCTCCTTCAGGTCGACGTCGACGAGCTTCAGCTTGCCGGCGCCCTTCCAGAAGGCGTACGTGCCGGGACCGAGCGTGGCCTGGTACGCGCCGTCACGGAACCAGACGGTGACGTGACCCGGCTCGACCTGCGCGGTCTCGAGCAGCGCGGACGCGCCCGGCGACCGCACGATCGCCGGAAGCTCCGCGTGCACGAGCTGCATCGGCCGCGCGTCGAGCAGCTCGACACGCACCTTGCGCTCGGTGGTCCAGAGCGTGTACAGGCCCGCGTCGAGAATCCGCGCGAACCGGCCGTCGATCCAGACCAGCGCCCGCTCGTGGTCGGTGAGATCGACGACGATGGCCTCGCCGGCGAGCTTGCCCGACTTGACGATGATGTCCAGGTCCTTGTGCACCAGCCACGGATCCCGCGGCGACACCACCTGCAGCCTGAGCTTCAGGAGCCAATCGAAGTACCAGTGCACGCCCGGCCGCAGCACGGCGATCAGCTCTCCCTCGCGGAAGAGGAGTCCCCGCTCGTGCGGCATGATCTTCAGTCGTCGAATCATTTCTTGGTACCTCCTTCTCTCTCCTTTCGGAGTGCGGTGGCGAAGCCATCGCTTTGAAAGCGGCGGCTCTGCCGCCGCACTCCGAAAGAACCGGCCTCGGTTTGCTCGCCCGCCCGCCACGCCTTCGAAGCGGAGCGTGACGCCGTCGCGCGCGTCTCTGCCGCCCCTCATCGCACGAGTGCGGCAGGACTTCGCGGTCGCTTGCGCACGCTGCAAGGCTTCGTTGCACGCTTGCCACGTTTCCGTGGCCGGCGGGTCGAGGCTCGCGCCCCTCGGCCGGTGACCACTTACGGCGGTCAGTCGTTGAAAACCATTGAGCCCTTGTAAGGGGCTGGCGGGAGTCGAACCCGCGACATCAGGATTAGCCGTCCTGCGCTCTTCCGCTGAGCTACGGCGACACCTACCTCCTTCGTCAGAACCCGTTCACGGAACACGCGCCACAGACACCCGCTCGGGAGTGCGGCGCGCGCCGCCGGCCCGGACGGTATTTGTCGCCAAGAAAACCAAAAGCCCCTTCGACCGCATGGCCGAAGGGGCTCGTGAGAGCAGAGATTCAGAGCGAATCTACGTTCTCACGACACCTCCGGCGCCGAAACGGAACCTGGGCGAGCAATTGGTTTTCATCATGGTCAAAGGGTCGCGAATGATGCCAGAGCGATGAAGGCGCGTCAAGAGTTTTTTTGTATTCTTCGCGCGCGTGCTCTCCCGCTTCACGATCCGCGCGGCCGTCTTTCTCGCCGGCGCCGCATGATGGCGCTGGAGGTCGCGGCATTCCGCATCGTCGGCCGCACGTTCGGCACCGCGCTGCGGGAGACGACCACGGTCATCGCCGTCTTCATGACCGCCATGAGCATCGGATATTGGGGCGGTGGGCGGGTGGGCGACCGGTGGCCATCGCGGCGTACGCTGGCGGCCATTCTGCTGCTGGCCGCGGCGATGATGGTGGTCGTCCCCACGCTCGACCACATCGTCTCGCCGCTCATCGCCGACTCCGCGGCGGCGTTGTCGCTGCACGCGCTCATCGCTACGGCGGCGCTCTTCTTCATCCCCACGCTCTTTCTCTCCGCGGTCTCGCCGGTGGCCATCCGTCTCTTCGCCACCGAGGCGGCGCACAGCGGCAGCACAGCGGGATCGATCTCCGCGCTGTCGACCATCGGCAGCATCGCCGGCACCATCGCCAGCGCCTTCGTGCTGCTCGATTGGCTGAAGAGCATCGATCGCACCGTCCTGGTCCTGGCCACCACCATGTTCCTCACCGCGCTCTTCGTGTTGACCGGCGAGCTTTCCCGAAGGCTCGCGCTCATCGTCACGGGAGCGCTTGTGGCGGCGGCCGTCGTCTTCGTCTCGATGTCCGCAGGCAGTCCAGCGGCGCCGGCCGATCCCGGCCTGCTCTTCTTCCGCGACAGCCCCTATCACCACGTCATGGTGAGGCGCTACGGGAACAACCGCGTGCTGAAGTTCGACCTCCGCACCATGCAGACGTCGATGAACGTCAAGGATCCCACCGGCGCGGGATTGGACTACGCGAACTATCTGCACATTGCCAAAGTGATGCGCCCCGAAGCGCGGTCGATGCTCGTGGTGGGGCTCGGCGGCGGGACGGTCGTCAAGCAGTTCGCGCGGCTCTATCCGGAGATGGACGTCGACGCCGTGGAGCTCGACCCCGTTGTGGTCGACGTGGCCAAGCGATTCTTTTTCGTCGCTCCCTCCTACCGGCTGCGGATTCACACGGCGGATGGACGGGCGTTCCTCCGCCGGAGTGACGGGCGGTGGGACCTGATCCTCATCGACAGCTACACCACGAACAAATACGGATCGACCATCCCCCCGCACCTGACCACGCGCGAGTTCTTCGAGGAGGCGAAGCGCCGTCTCTCGCCCGGCGGCGTCGTGAACTTCCACTGTTATGCGAAGAGCGATGCGCCGATCTCACGCGCGCTGCACCGCACGCTGGCGGAGGTTTTTCCCACCGTGCTGCTCTTCGCCGGCCCGTCATTTACGGAATTCTTCGCCACGACGACCACGCCCGCTCCGTCGAAGGAGGAGCTGCTGGCGCGGGCGAAGCCGCTACCGTGGGCCGATCTCCGCTCCGACGTCGCCACGCTCCAGGAGCGCCCGCTGTTCTCGAGCGCCGATCCGATCCTGACCGACGATTACGCGCCAGTCGACACGCTGCTGCGAAAGTAGCTATAAGCTCTCAGCTCTCAGCTCTCAGCTCTCAGCTCTCAGGAGTCTCCGCGAAGCCGCAGTTCCCCTGAGAGCTGGTAGCTGAGAGCTGAGAGACCGTGCACTATCTCGCCGTTTCCATCTTCCGCTGCGCGAGGGGCAGACGGCGCTGGTGCACGCGACGGCGGTGGGGGTGGGGTGGGGGCGCTGCTGGTGCAGATCGCCAAACGGCGCGGCGCGCGAGCGCGCAACTGGCAACGTCTACGTGAGGCCCCAGCAGAACGGGTCGCGCTCGTCGACGATGAGCATCGACTCGGCGGTGATGTACGCCGTGCCGCGGATGGTGGGGAGGATGGCGCCGTCGACGACGTTGACCGATCCGTCGAATACCGTCCCCACGATGCTCTCCTGCCGCCAGGTCTGACCCTCGGCCAGCTCGCCGTCTTCGAACATGCAGGCGAGCTTGGCGCTGGTGCCGGTGCCGCACGGCGAGCGGCCGTAGGAGCGGCCGGAGCGGAGCACGAAGTTGCGGCTGTTCGCGTCGCGGCGGCGCGGCGGACCGAAGAGCGCCACGTTGTCGATCTCCTCGCCGGCGGGGCCGGTTACGCCGTCGCGCGCCAGTGTTCTGCGGATCCCGCGCGCCACGTCCGTCAAGCGGTCGAAGCTATTCCCACTCAGCCCCTCGAAATGCTGATTGACGAGGAAGAACCACGTGCCGCCCCACGCCACGTCGCCGGTGAACACGCCGCTGCCGTTCAGGTCGACGGTCACGTTCTTGCGGTGGCGGAAGCTGGGGACGTTCTGGATGGATATGTCGCCGGTGGGGTGGAGCACGGCGGTGACGATGCCGACCGGCGTCTCGATGCGGTGCGCGCCGCTTTTGATCTGCCCGAGGTATTCGAGCGTGGCCACCAGCCCGATCATGCCGTGGCCGCACATGTTGAGATAGCCGACGTTGTCGAAGAAGATCACGCCGGCTTCGCACGATGGATCGGAGGGCGTGCAGAGCAGCGCGCCGACCATGGCGTCGGAGCCGCGCGGCTCGCCGACCACGCCGGAGCGGAAGCGGTCGGATTGTTTGCGCAGGCGGTCGCGCCGTTCGGCCAGCGAGCCGGAGCCGGGATCGGGTCCCCCCTCGACGATGACGCGCGTCGGCTGGCCCGCGGTGTGGGAATCGATGACGCGCATCATGCGCAGGGAAGTGCCCATTGAGGGCGATTCTAATCCACCTATGTCGACAGGATGAGGTTCGAGGTTCGAGGTGTGAATGAAGAATGAAGAAGTGACCTGAGGCCGGGCGGGCTTCTTTATTCTGAATTCGCACCTCGAACCTCGAACCTCCGTCAGGTGACGACTAACCGCGAACGCCGTGCGCGTTTGGCGTGTTGATGCAACATGACCACAGCCATCACTGACGATTACGTTCTCGGCACCCACGACGACGAGCTTGCCCGCCTCGGCCTGCAGCATCGCGTCTGGCGCTCGCGCGCGCTCGACGCCTGGCGCCGCGCCGGCTTCACCGCCGGGCAGACGCTGGTCGACGTCGGCTGCGGGCCCGGATATGCGTCGCTCGATTTGGCGGAGATCGTCGGGCCGCGCGGGCGCGTGATCTCCCTCGACCGCTCCGCGCGCTTCCTCGATGCGCTGCGCAGCGCCGCGGTGCGCAACGGGCTGCCGAACATCACCACGCGGCAGGTAGACCTGGAGAGCGACGACATCCCGGCCGCGGGCGCCGACGGCGCGTGGGTGCGCTGGGTGTTCGCCTTTCTCGCCAGCCGGCGCGACCTGGTCACGCGCATCGCCGCCGCGCTGCGCCCGGGCGGCGCGCTCGTGGTGCACGAGTACTTCCACTACCGCACGTGGTCGTTCGCGCGCGGATCGTCGCTCTTCGCCGAGTTCGTGGATGCAGTCATCCGCAGTTGGCGCGCCACGGGGGGCGATCCCGACGTCGGGCTGCCGCTGACCGGCTGGCTGGAGGAGAGCGGATTTCGCATCGCCTCGCTGCGCCCGTACATCGACGTCATCACGCCGGCGGACTTCATGTGGCAGTGGCCGCAGGCGTTCGTCGACGTCGGGCTGCGCCGGCTGGTCGATCTCGGCGAAGTGACCGAGGAGCGGGCGGCAGCGATCCGCGCGGAGTTTGCGGCGCAGGCGGCCGCACCGCACGCGCGCATGGCCAACCCCGCGGTGCTGGAGATCATCGCGGTGAAAGGGACAGGCTGAAGCCTGTCCCACAAAGGGCTTGAAGTTCCTGCCCGGTGTGGGACAGGCTTCAGCCTGTCCATATGGCTCTCACCGTGGCCTTTCAAGGCGAGCGCGGCGCGTTCAGCGAAGCGGCGGCGAACGATCTCCTCGGCGCATCGATCGACGTCTTGCCATGCAGGACCTTCGATGAGGTCTTCGCGGCGGTGCACGCGAAGTCGGCGCGTTGCGCGGTGATTCCGATCGAGAACACGCTCGCCGGATCGGTGCACAGAAACTACGAGCTCCTTGGCGACGCGCGGCTGGAGATCGCCGGCGAGGTGCTGCTGCGCATCCGCCACCATCTCCTCGCCCGGCACGGGACGCGGCTGGCGGAGGTGCGGCGAGTGCTCTCGCATCCGGTGGCGCTCGCGCAGTGCCAGCGCTTTCTCGCCGCGCGCCCCGAAGTAGAGGCGGTGGCCGTGTACGACACCGCCGGCGGCGTGAAGATGGTGATGGAGAGCGGGCGCGCCGACGAGGCGGCCATCGCCGGCGCGCCGGCCGCGGCGTTGTACGGCGCGGAGATCCTCGCCGAGAACATCGAGGACCATCGGGAGAACTACACGCGGTTTCTCCTGCTCACCGATCGCGCAGATGCCGAGGAGATCAAGCAGCGCGTCGGCGTCCCGCACGAGAAGACCACGGTCCTCTTCCGAACGCCGAACAAGCCGGGAGCGCTCTTCCGCGCGCTGGCCGCCTTCGCCCTGCGCGACATCAACCTCACCAAGCTCGAATCGCGGCCGATCGAAGGGCGGCCGTGGGAGTACTCGTTCTACGCCGACATCGGCGGCGACGCGCGCGAGCGCAACGTGGCGCGCGCGCTCGATCACCTGCGCGAGATGTGCGAGACGGTGACGGTGCTGGGCAGCTACGGCGCGGCGTCATCGGGCTCGGGTTGACAGGCCGTGCTCCTACGGAAACGCCGGCGGCACACGCTTCTTCGTCGCCTGCTCGAACGCGTACGCCAGCCGCAGCAGCACCGGCTCGCTGCAGGCCATCCCGCTGAAGCTGACGCCGAACGGGGTCGGCTTGGCGTTGAAGCCTTCGGGGAATGGCGGCGTCGGCGCATTCGGCACCAGCCCGAAGGGGACGATCACCGTCGGATAGCCGGGCCGCGCGGCGACGTTCGCGCCGCTTGGGCCGGGGAAGAGAAGCGCGTCGAGGTTGTTCGCCTTCATCACTTCGTCGATGCCGTGCGTGGCGGTGAGGAAAACGTCGCGCGCGCGGTCGGCCTCGTAACGCGCGCGGAAGAGGTCAAGGTCCATGGCGTCGGAGATATCGAGCAGCGACTGCCCGTACTTGATCGCGCCGCCCTTCTCATGCTTGCGGTTCCATTCGCGAAGCTCCGCCAGCGTCTTCACCGGCGCCGCCTTGCCGAGGGAATCGAGCCACTTGTTGAAATCGCGCTCCATCCCGTAGGCGAGATCGATCGAGCACTTCTTCCCCTTCACGTCGTCCATATCGGTGCAGGTGCCCCACAGCAGCAGGTTGTTCTTGGCGTCCTTGTCGACCACGCTGGGGATGTCGGCGGGATCGATGATGACCGCGCCTTGCTGCTTGATGACCTCAATGGCCTCGGCCATCACCTTGGTCTGATCGGGATTGATTCCGCCGCGGTCGCGCTCGGAGCCGGGAGGACGCGCCTTGTCGTAGTAGTTCGCGCGCGGGATGCCGATGCGCGCGCCCTTGAGGCCGTCCTTCTTCAGGAAGACGGTGTAGTCGTTGTTCGCCGGCGGCGCGCACTTCGCAGTGGCGGGATCGTTCGGGTCGGGCGACTTTCCTTCCAGCGCGCCGAGCATGATGGCGGCGTCGGTGACGCTCTTGGCCATGGGACCCGGCGTGTCCTGGTCGGCGGTGATGGGGATGACGCCGTAGCGGCTGATGCGGCCGACGGTCGGCTTCACCGCGGCGAGCATGTTCTGGTTCGACGGGCTGAGGATCGATCCCGACGTCTCCGTGCCGACGTTCGCCGCCCAGAAGTTTGCGGCGGTGCCGGTGCCGGAGCTGGAGCCGCCGGTGTTCAGCGCGGGGCGGCCGTCGGCGGTGGCCTCGCGCGGATCACGGCGCGGGTCGTACGGGTTGAAGCCGTAGCCGTGCAGGCCGTTGTAGTTGTTGGGCATGGACGGATTGCCGGCCACCCAGTTGGCCAGCTCCGTCATCTGCGTCTTGGCCATGATGATGGCGCCGGCGTCGCGCAGGTTCTTGGTCAGCGTGGCCTCGTACGGTGGCATCAGGCCGTCGAAAGCCAGCGCGCCGCCGGTGGTCGGCATGTTGGTAGTGTGGACGTTGTCCTTCACCGCCACGGGGATGCCGTGCAGCGGGCCACGGATTTTTCCCGCCGCCCGCTCGCGGTCGAGCGCGTCCGCCTCCTCCAGCGCTTTCAGATTGACCGTGATCGCGGCGTTCAGCTTGTCCTCGTACGCCGCGATGCGCGCCAGGTACTGCTGCACCAGCTCGCGCGAGGTGACGCGCTTGGCGGCCAGCGCCGCCTGCATGTCGGGAATCGATGCCTCCACCACGGTAAAGGGTTTCGGTGTCTCCTTGGCGTAGAGCGAAACGGCGGCAAAAAGGAACGCCCACAGAATTCGTCGCATCCGCAAATTCTACGTACTGTGGAGGGGTCTGACCCCATTTGGAGGCCAGACCCGAAGTGTGCTAGGCCGCCGCCTCCCGCGCCGCCTCGGCGTAGAGCCGCAGCAGGCCGCCCCACCCTTCGTCCGCGCCGATGCTCTTGCGCACCGCCTCTTCGTGCTCGCCGAAGCGCTCGAGGTTGCGGTGCTCGAGCTCCACGCGCGTGCTGCCCGCGCCCAGCGGCGTGAAGGTGACCTCCACCTCGGTGACCAGCAACGGGTCGTACTCCCACTTCCCGTTGAGCTGCCACGCCAGCACCACCCGCCGCGGCGGATCCCACACCAGCACGCGGCCCCAGTCGCATTCGCTACCGTCGACGCCGACCTCGTACCAGCGCCCGTTGGCGCGCGTCTCCATGACCGCGGTCTTCATGTCCGCCTTGCCGATGTGATGGCCGCGAGGCCACCACTGATCGAATTTTTCGGTGAAGATGCGAAAGGCGCGATCGGCCGGCGCTTCGACGATGACCTGTTTCTGTAAGCTGCTCATTTGTTCGTCTCCTTCTTTTCGATCTCGTCTTTGAACGAGGCGAGTGCTCTTTGCCAAAAGCGATCGAGATAATCGCGCATCGCCGCCACCCCACGCGGGTCGACCTGGTAGATGTTCCGCGTCCCCTCTGTCCGCGAGACCACCAGCCCGGCGTCCTTCAGCACCTTGAGGTGCTGCGACACCGCCGGCCGCGACACCGGCAGCCCCGCGGCCAGGTCACCCACCGCCAGCGCGCGCCGCGAGAGGCGGTCGAAGATCTGCTGGCGGGTGGGATCGGAGAGCGCGGCGAATCCCTGTAGAGCGTTAGTCATGACTTACCGTTAGTATCGGCTTACGGAAGTCGTTTGTCAACAGGGGTGGTGGAAGGGCGTAGAGGGATCGGACCTCTACGATTGGGCCATCAGCAATTGCCGTCGCAGCTCGTGCTCTTGACCAGGGTGGTCGTGGCGGTGCGCGACAGGCCGCCGCCGCTCCCCGTCACGGTCAGCGCCGCGGCGCCGGCGCTTCGCGCGCATCTCGATCGCGGTCTCGACTTGATACAGCCCGTCGCGGACGATCGCACCCGCTTCATCGCGTCCGTCCCACACGGCGGCGAGTTGCAGCGGCTCGCCCGGCATGAACTCGTTCGATCCGTTGAGAACACGCCGCAGGCGGCCGTCGCGGTCGCGAATGGTCATCGTCCAGTCGATCGTCATCGGCACGTCCACCTCGTGGTAAACGCGGGCGACGAGATTCGCCGACTGCTGCAGGGGAGAGAAACGATTGGGGTGAGCGTTGACGGTGATGCCGCTGTCGTCGTTCCAGGACGTGAGGGTGAGGGCCATCCAGAGAACGAATTGGTGTCGTCGCATTCCACAAACTCCTTTCCGCAATGACGGGCTTTCAATTCGGAGGAGAGGGGGGCTGAGGGATCAGCAAGCAAGAGACGTGCGAGTCAGCGCGCCTCTCAGTCGCGCGCTCGACGACGAACACGAAAGGGTCAATCAACGCATCGAAGGCGGGTCAACCTTCGTTCGCGCGCTCAGGATATGACCCGCGCGAGATTCCGGAATGGAGCAGTTCCTTCCTTGTGACGCGTCTGTGACAATCGGTACGCCGTATGCACTGGGGCCCGCAAGGATTTCTCTCGCCATTTAACAAGAAAGGAGTTGTTATGTCTCGTTCATCGACCCCAGTCGATCGTCGTTTTGTTTGGATGCTCTCGATCCTGGTTGCGCTCTTTGCTTCGGTGGGATGGAGCGCGAGATTGGTGCCTGCCGGCAGGGCGGTTGCCGGCGAAGCGATCGTCAAGTTCGTGGCCAGCGCCTCGAACGCCGACGTTCGCGACGCCGAGCAACAGGGCGACATCGATCAGGATGATCATCTGGCCACGGTCTCCGGCGGAACGATCCGCAAAGTCCACTCGCGCTCGAAGAGCACGGCCGCGCTCATCGCCGCGCTGAGCAGCCACCAGGCGGTGGCGTACGCGGAGCCCAACTACGTCGTGCAGGCCATCGCCACGCCGAACGACCCGTCGTACGGGCAGCTTTGGGGCCTGAAGAACACAGGCCAGACGATCAGCGGCTCGGGATGCTGCTTCGGCAACCCCACCGGCACGGCCGGGGCGGACATCAAGGCGGAAGCGGCCTGGAACGTGACCACCGGATCGCGCTCCATCATCGTCGGCGTGGTCGACACCGGAGTCGATTACAACCATCAGGATCTTGCCGCGAACATCTGGAGCAACCCGGGCGGCATCGGCGGCTGCGCGGCGGGGACGCACGGCTACAACGCCATCACCAAGGTCTGCGATCCGCTCGACGACCACTATCACGGCACGCACTGCTCGGGCACCATCGGCGGCGTCGGGAACAACGGCGTCGGCGTGGTCGGTGTGAACTGGCAGGTCTCGATCATGGGACTGAAGTTCCTCGACTCCTCCGGCAGCGGAACGACAGCCGACGCCATCACCGCCATCGACTTCGCGGTGAACGCCAAGATCGCCGGGCAGAACGTCCGCGTGCTGTCGAACAGTTGGGGCGGCGGCGGTTTTTCGCAGGCCCTCTTGGACGAGATCAACAAAGCGAACACCAACAACATCCTCTTCGTCGCCGCGGCGGGCAACAATTCGTCGAACAACGACGTCACGCCGAACTATCCGTCGAACTACGCCACACCGAACATGGTGGCGGTTGCGGCAACGGACAATCGTGACGGCCTGGCCTCCTTCTCCAACTACGGCGCGACCACCGTCCACCTCGGCGCGCCGGGTGTCGATGTCTTCTCCTGCCAGCCGGGGAATCTCTACCAATTCCTGAGCGGGACGTCGATGGCCACTCCGCACGTGGCCGGCGTGGCCGCGTTGGTGCTGTCGGCGCCGGGAAACAGCGGCATGACCGTTGCGCAGCTCAAGAGCGCGATCATCAATAACACCGACACCATTCCCAGCCTCCCTGGGAAGACGGTCAGCGGGGGACGGCTCAATGCGGCGAAGGCGGTCGGCACGCCGCCGCCAACGCCTGATTACTCGCTTTCGGTGAGCCCCGCATCGCGAAGCGTGGTTCAGGGTTCATCGACGACCTACACGGTCACCATCACTCCCACGAACGGCTTCACGGGCTCCGTTTCGTTCTCTGTCAGCGGCCTGCCTGCCGGCGCCGCGGGGAGCTTCAGTCCTAATCCGGCCACGAGCACGTCGACACTGACCGTCACGACGGCGACCTCAACGCCGACCGGCTCGTTTGCGCTGACGGTCACCGGCACCAGCGGCACGCTGAGTCACACAGCCGCAGCGACTCTCGTTGTGACCGCGACGCCTGTGCCTGACTACTCGCTCTCGGTGAGCCCGGCGTCGCAGTCAGTCGTTCAGGGTGCGTCGACGACGTACACGGTGACGATCACTCCGACCAACGGCTTCACCGGGTCCGTGTCGCTTTCCGTCAGTGGCTTGCCGTCCGGTGCCGCGGGGAGCTTCAGCCCGAACCCGGCGACGACCACCTCCACGCTGAGCGTGACTACAGCCACGACCACGCCAACCGGCTCGTTTGCGCTGACGATCACTGGTACCAGCGGCACGCTGAGCCACACGGCCTCGGCCACTCTCGTGGTGACCGCGCCGGTGACGGGCAACTTCACGCTGGCGGCGACGCCAACGTCGCGCACCATCAACCAGGGCTCGTCGACGACGTATACCGTGAATATCACGCGCAGCGGCGGCTTCACCGGAGCGGTCACGTTCTCGGTCAGCGGACTGGGGACGGGGCAGACCGGTACGTTCAGCCCGAACCCCGCGACCGGCGCATCGTCGACGCTCACCGTCGCGACGACGGCCAGCGCGGCGACGGGCTCGCGGACACTCACCATCACTGGAACTAGCGGTAGCCTCACCCGAACCACCACCGTCACGCTTGTCGTGAACGCGGCATGCACTGACGGCAACTGCCAGAATTGGGGCCAGGAGGCGACGGCGCCCTCCCGGGCGCCGTCGTGCAGGTCGCCACCGACGCCCCGAAGCCTGGGCGGCGTCGGTTTTTTGGTGCTCTAGAGGGAGATGGTGATGCGGTTGTCGACCGCGGTCACGGGGCGCGCATCGCCGCGACCGCGGCGCGGACGTGGATGCGCGTGGTGTCGAGCAGCGGCAGCGCAGAGTCGCCGTCGCGCAGGATGAGCGGCAGCTCCGTCCCGCCGAGGATCACGCCGTCGATGCGCTCGCGCAGCGCCATCGCCTCGACGATGGCCAACAGCCGCTCGCGCGTTTCGCTGCGGATGATGCCTTTCACCAGCTCGCCGAGGTAGACCTCGTGGATGAAGGCCTGCTCTTCGGCGCTCGGCGGAACGATCTCAATCCCTTCGCGCCTGTAGAAGTCGCCCTGCATGGTGAAGCGTGTGCCGAACAGCCCGAGGCGCTTCAACCCTCGCGCCTTCGCCTCCGCGCACGTCGCGTCCACGATGCTGACCAGCGGAACCGGCGAGCGGCACTGCACTTCGTCGAAGACGACGTGCGGCGTGTTCGCGGCGATGATTGCCACTTCGGCGCCGGCGCGCGCCAGGCGTTCCACTTCGCCGGCCAGGTACGCGGCGAGGGCGTGGCCATCGCGCGCCACGAGGTCGAGCATCCGATTCAAGTCGATGCTGGTGATGATCACCGGCGCGGCGCTGCCGCACTCCGCGACGATCAGCCGGTAGTACTCGATGGTCGATTCCGGTCCGATACCGCCGACGATGCCGAGCGCCTTCACGCCGAGCGGCCCACGAAGCCGGCGGCCACCGGCACGCGCCGTCCCGCCAGCGCGGCAGCGGCTTCCATCGCCGCGGTGGCGTCGACGTCGGCGAGCGGGCGGAGGTAGTCGCCTTCCATGACCGAGACGGGGACGCCGTCGCGGTAGGCGATGCGGTTGGTGGCCACGGCGCGCACGCGCTCGCCGGAGGTGAGGACGCCGGTGAGGTTGAGCGGATCGACCGCGCTGAGGATGATCAGTTTCCCGCCGGGACCCTCGCGGCGCATCTCGCGCAGGCGGCTCACGGCCTCCGGCAGCGCGAACTGCTCGCCGGACATGCCGGAGACGAAGCGGCCGCCGCGGATCTCGCCGCGCGCCTCGAGGCGGCGGTAGACGCGCGACAGCTCGCGCCACGGCGCGGCGTTCGGCTCGCGCGCCACCAGGCGCCGGAAGACCACGCCGTAGCGGCCGAGGAAGAGGCGCGCCTGCGTCTCGGGATCGGGTTCGCCTACGGATAGGAGCGACCACCGGCCGCGTCTTCCGAGGAACCCGTCCGCAGTGATCAAACCGGCCGCGATCAGCTCATCGAGCGCCTCGTCCGGCTTCAAGAACGACGCGCCGCTGGCGCGCAGCGTCTCCAGGATGCGCTGCGCGGCGTCGCTGAGCGTCGTCTGCGGCGGCGCGCCCAGCCACGCGTTGGCGTGGTGGCGAAGATAGACGACCGCTCCCGATCGCTGCGCCCATCCCACTTCACCCGAGAGGCAGAGCGCGTCGAGCAGCGAAGGTTCGTACCCGGCGATGCGCGCGGGGAGGACGAAGCGCTCCCACGCGCTCGCGGCGATCTCGCATCCGTCGAGCTGCTCGATCACCTTGCGCAGTCCGTCCGGCCCGGCCAGTTTCGTCGCCACGTGCTGCCAGTCGAGGAGGAAGCGCATGAAGTCGGAGGCGGTGACCGGCTCGATCTCGGCGCGCAGGCGCGTCAGGGTGTAGCGATGGATGCGCGCCAGGAGACGCCGGTCGCACCACTCGATGTCATCCCGAGCGTAGCGAGGGACCTCGGCGGGTGTGCGGCGCGCCTCCCGCCCATCCAGCTTCCTCGCTACGCTCGGGATGACGGGAGTAAACGTGCCGCGCAGCACCGCCCCCTCCGCTTCCAGCGCCAGCAGCGCCTGCTCGGCCTCGGCTTCTTCGATGCACAGCGACGCCGCGAGCGCCGCCGCCGTGGTCGGTCCGACGATGGTCAGGCGCCCGCGGAGGAGCTCGACGATCGCCTCTTCGCGGGTCCAGGCTCTTTGGCGCGATGGGGGGGCGGCAATGTTAACTTGCACCGCGTGCACGGCCAACAGTTCGGGGAGGCGTTCGGCGGCGATGAATAGCGCGGCCCTCACCCGGCCCTTCGGGCCACCCTCTCCCGCTCCGCGGGAGAGGGGAAAGTCAACGCAGCACGCGCGTCGCGCCGCCACCAGCTCCGCGAACAAGTCAGCATCCATCTCCTCGGGCAGCAGGAACCCTGCAGTGAGCAGCGCGTCGTGCAGTTCGTCGGCGTCGCGCGGATCGGGGCGCTCCTCCTCGCGCACGCGCGCGATGGCGCCGGCGTCGAGGATCGATTCGGTCGAGGAGCGCGTGTAGACCGCCTGCGTCCGCCGCTCCTCGAGTGGCGCGTCGTCGAGGAAGGCATAGGGCGCCGCATTGAGGATGGCGTGCGCGAGCGGCGAGGGCTCCGGCGTGTCGCGCGCCACCAGCTCGATGTCGCCGCGATGAATACGCTCCAGCACGCGCGCCAGGCCGTCGAAGTCCATCGCTTCGTCGAGGCAGTCGCGCACCGCCTGGTTGACCAGCGGATGATCGGGGATCTCGCGGTCGCCGGCGACGTTCTCCAGGCACGCCGCGGCGTCGGGGAAGACGGCGGCCATCAAATCGTCAGCCATGGCGCGCTGCAGTTGCGGCGCGACCTTCTTGCCGTTGCGGTTGCGCGGGATGGCCAGCGAGATGGTGGTGTTCCACCGCCAGCGCGTCTGGAACACCGGCGCGTCGAGGAAGGCCTGTACCAGCACGTCGCGCGTGGTGGCCGGGTGCAGATAGCGGAAGACGTCGGCCAGCGGGAAGGAATGCTGTGGGCCGAGGGAGAGCAGTACCGCGTCCTCGGTCGCCGCGGCCTGCAACTCGAAGTTGAACTGCCGGCAGAAGCGCTTGCGCAGCGCGAGGCCCCACGCCTTGTTGATGCGGCTGCCGAACGGCGCGTGCAGGATGAGCTGCATGCCGCCCGACTGGTCGAAGAAGCGCTCCAGCACGAGGGTGTCCTGCGTGGGGAGCCCGCCGAGCGCGGCGCGCGACGCGGAGCGGTAGTCGATGATCTCCTGCACGGCGGCGGGAGGGATACCGCACTCCCCTGTCATCCCCAGGGTGAGCGAGGGATCGGTGTGGGAGGGTGGCGCGCAGTCAGGAATTGTCGCGCCGCCCTCCGTCATGTCGGCGATTGTGTAGCCACAGCCGCTTCGGCTGTCGGGGTCGGCGGCCGAAGCGGCCGCCGCTACACACGCTGCGCTGAGCTCCCTCCGCAGATCGCTCACCGCGCGCGACAGCTCGTCGCTGCGCGCCGGCGCCTCGCCGAGCCAGAACGGGAGGGTGGGTGGGGCGCCCTTGGCGTCCGCCACGCGCACCACGCCGGCGCCGACCTTCAGGATCTGCCACGAGGCGTTGCCGAGCTGGAAGATGTCGCCGGCGGCGCTCTCGATGGCGAAGTCCTCGTTGAGCGTACCGATGAAGGTGTCCTCGCCTTCCAGCACCACGCGGTAATCGGCGACCTCCGGAATCGCGCCGCCCGAGGTAATGGCCAGCATGCGCGAGCCGCGGCGGCCGCGGACCTTGGCGTTCACTTCGGCGCGGTGCACCAGCGCGCCGCGGCGCCCGCGGCGGGTGGCGAACCCGTCGGCGACCATCTTCAGCACGGCGTCGAAGTCGTCGCGCCTCAGATCGCGATACGGCCAGGCGCGCTTGGCCAGCGCGAACAGCTCGTCCTCGCCGTACTCACGGCAGGCGGACTCCGCGACGATCTGCTGCGCCAGCACGTCCAGCGGCGCGTCGTGCGAGACGATCCGATCGAGCTCGCCCAGACGGACGGAGCGCAGCAGCGCGGCGCACTCCACCAGGTCGTCGCGCGAGATGGGGAAGAGGCGCCCCTTCGGCATGCCGCTTACGGTGTGGCCGGAGCGGCCGACGCGCTGCAGGAAGGTGGCGATGCGATGGGGCGAGCCGATCTGGCAGACCAGATCGACGTGGCCGATGTCGATGCCCAGCTCGAGCGAGGCCGTGGCTACCAGCGCTTTCAGTCGTCCGTTCTTCAGGCGCGACTCGGCGTCGAGCCGTTTGTCCTTCGACAGGCTGCCGTGATGGGCGGTCACTGCGTCGCCGCCGAGGCGGTCGCTGAGGTGCCGCGCTACGCGCTCGGCCATGCGCCGCGTGTTGACGAAGACGAGCGTGGTGCAGTGCGCGCCGATCAGCTCCGTGAGGCGGTCGTAATACTCCTCCCACACCTCGTGCGACATGACCGTCTCCAGCGCCGAGCGCGGCATCTCCAGGGAGAGGTCCGTGGCGCGGCGGTGGCCGGAATCGATGATGGCGATCTCGGAGTGCGGCGGCGAAGCCGCCGCTTTGAAAGCGGTGCCTGCGGCACCGCACTCCGAAGCGAGCCACCGCGCCACCTCCTCGATCGGCTTCTGCGTCGCCGAAAGCCCGATCCGGTGCAACGGCTGCGAAGCCACCTGCTGCAGGCGCTCCAGGGTCAGCGCCAGGTGCGCGCCGCGGCGCGTGCCGATCACGGCGTGGATCTCATCGACGATCACCGTCCGCGCGGTGCGCAGCATCTCGCGGCTGCGCTCCGCGGTCAGCAGCAGGTAGAGCGACTCGGGCGTGGTCACCAGGATGTGCGGTGGCGTGCGCAGCATCGCCGCGCGCTCGGCTTGCGTGGTGTCGCCGGTGCGCACGGCCGCGGTGATCCGCGGCGCCTCGATCCCCATCTCCTCGGCAATCCTGCGGATGCCCTTGCGCGGCTCGGCGAGATTCTTGTGGATGTCGGCGCTCAGCGCTTTCAAGGGCGAAACATAGACGACCCGAACTTCATCCGGTGCCGGGTTACGAAATAGATCGTCGAGCGCGGTCAGAAATGCCGCCAGCGTCTTGCCCGACCCGGTCGGCGCGGCGATGAGCGTGTGCCGCCCCTCGCGGATGGCCGCCCAGCCGTCGCGCTGCGCAGTGGTCGGGGTGCCCAGGGTGTCGGAGAACCAACGTTGGATGACGGGGTGGAAGAGGTCGAGGGCCATGAAAACGGTAGAATACAGCGTCCGCTTTCAGCAGGTCCTATATGTATTTCCGTCAAATACTTGCGGCGCTTGTGGTCGCGTCCAGCGCGGCTGCGTCCGCCGCCACCATCGTCGTCGACGTGCGCGACCCGAAGGGGACACCGCTCGCGGACGCCGTCGTTTACGCCACTCCGGAGGGGCGGGAGGTGGCCTCCGCGGCAAAGACGGCGGTGATGGACCAGAAGAACAAGACCTTCGTTCCGCACGTGCTGCCGGTGCAGGTGGGAACGGCGGTGAAGTTTCCCAACAGCGACGACATCCAGCATCAGGTCTACTCGTTCTCCCCAGCCAAGACCTTCCAGCTCCCTCTGTACAAAGGCACGCCAGCCAATCCGATCGTCTTCGACGCGCCGGGCGTGGTCACCCTCGGCTGCAACGTCCACGACACCATGAACGGCTACGTGGTGGTGCTGGAGACGCCGTACTTCGAGAAGAGCGAGGCGGCGGGGCACGTCGAGGTGCGCAATCTCCAGCCGGGGAAATACACGGTGCGCGTCTGGCATCCCGACATGAAGCAGGAGCCGCCGCCGCAGAGCGTCTCGGTCGGAGAGAGCGATCGCGCCGAGCTGGCCTTCACGGTCACCGCCGCTCCCGCCGCGCTGACCACGGCGCCGCTGAACAAGCTTGAAGACAAGTTCAAGAAATACGGGAATGCACGGCCGTAGCTTCCAGGCGAAGCTCGTCTACCTCCTCATCGGCGTGCTCGTCCTGCTGCAGACGGTGACGCTGGCGGCGATTCACTTCGCCGGCGTGCGCTCGCTGCGCCGCAATCTCACCGAGGAACTGCGCGTCGGCAACCGCGTCTTCGAGCGGCTGCTGGCCACGCGCGCGCGGCAGTTGTCGGAGAGCCTGCGCGTGCTGGCCGCCGACTTCGCCTTCCGCGCGGCAGTAGCCTCCGGCGACCGGCCTACCATCACCGACGTCCTGGCCAACCACGGCTCGCGCA